>Ga0316196_10001054_pt1 | contig 11723 bp, 10 predicted proteins | sample Eddsed2cm_MG_FD_204938 | JGI IMG/M metagenome (GOLD analysis project Ga0316196, IMG submission 204938) | Coastal sediment microbial communities from Maine, United States - Eddy sediment 2 cm | ecosystem: Environmental > Aquatic > Marine > Coastal > Sediment | place: USA: Maine | collected... | reverse complement strand
GCACAACCTCAATTACACCACTCAACGGGACACTGCCGGATCGATCCAAGAAACGCTCGTCGTCCTGCAGTCCTCGAATCCCTTTGTGTTTGGCCGCCGTTGGTGGAAGTCGTCGGTAGGGTTTGCGCCGAATCCGAGGAGTGCCCCATTCGTACCGCCGCCACGATGATCGCCATCTCGGCGCTGATCTCGATCTTGACGTTCGTATCGGCCGCTGGTTTCTGGGTGGATCGCTCAGTCGTGCGAGAGGCGGCCTTCCTCGAATCCGCCACCGAAGCTCTCGAGATGGACTCCTCTCAACAGGCGCTCGCAGAGCGATTGATGAACGAGGCGGTCGACGCTGTGCCGCTCCTTGCGTTCGTACGGGGGGCCGGCGAACGGGCGACCGTTGCGCTGCTCGAGTCCGGCGCATTCGATGAGGCGATCGAGACCCTCGTCATCGCGGGCCACCGGCACGTCATGGCACAGGAGGATGAGCCGTTCACGGCGGACCTGACCGAGGTGCGTGCGGTGATCGTTGAGCCGATCGCTCAGATCGCTCCCGATCTTGCAGATCGGATCCCGGTGGATGCGTTCGAAGCGGTTGTGATCGCCGATTCTGAGGCCGTACCGACGGTCGGCCGAGCTGCGGGATGGGTGCCGGTGGTGGCCATGTTCTCGGCCGCCGGTGCCGTGTTCCTGGCCGTCGCTCTCGTCATGCTTGCCCAGAGGCGATCGATCGTCTTGGTGCTCGTCGGCGCAGCTGTCCTGGTCGCGGGCCTCGGCGTTGTCGTGTGGAGCGTGGGGGCCGGCCCACTTGCCGCCGCCGGAGTAGACGACCCCATCAGCCGCGTCCTGATCGAGAACGGCTATGCCGTGTTCTCACGGTCGCTTCGTATCGAAGGACTGTGGCTTGCCTTGGTGGGCACAGCCTTGGCCGCGGTCGGTCTCATTGGGTACCTCGTCGGCGAGACAAGAGACAAGAGCAGGGACTGAAGACCGGATAGGTGGGTACAAGCAAGAGCCAAGACCCCTGCGAGTCTTGGCTCTTGCTACTTGCTACTTGCTACTTGCTACTTGGGTCGCTCTACTCGCTCACGACTCCGATGGCCGCCAGCCACTCGGCCGCGACCGTCTCCGGGTCTTGACCGTCGATGCCGACCAGTTTGTTGAGCGCGATCAGTTCGGTGGTCGTCAGCTTCGCCGATACGGCGTTGAGAGCGGTCGCGAAGTCGTCGCCGTAGGCGTCGATGATCTCCGAACGAACCGCAGGTGCGATGTTCTCCGAGGGCTGGAGTGCCTTGTCGTCCTCGAGCAACACGAACCCCTTGGCGAGGATCGTGCCATCGCTGGTGAACATCAGCCCAACCTGGATCTCGTCACCTTCGAGCGCCGCGACCGTGATCGGTCCACCTGCGTCGAGCGGGCGGAACTCCGCGAACTCGAGCCCGTACACACTCTCGAGCCCCTTGAGGCAGAACTCCCGTTCGGGGCATTCCGGTGGTCCGCCCAGCACCAGTGTCCCACTGACACCGGTGAGATCTGAGACCGTTGAGAGGCCGAGCGCCTCGGCTGTGGCCTGCGTGACAGCGAATCCGTTCTTGTCCTGGGCTGGTGCATAGTCGAGCACCTGGATGCCCGCCGGCTCCCATGCTGCCTGAACCGCTGCGTAGGTCTCGTCGGAGTCCGACGACGCGGTGCCGCCGAGATAGGTCAGGATCGAACCGATGTACTCGGGAATCAGATCGAGCTCACCCGACTCGAGCGCCGGAGCGTAGATCTCCCGGGTCCCGGTGTTGAACTTCCGTTCCACCTCGTAGTCGTTGGCTTCGAGGGTCTGCGCATAGATCTCGGCGACCAGAGCGCTCTCACTGAAGTTTGCAGAGCCGATGGTGACCGTCGGTTCTTCGCCACCCGACCCGCACGCGGACGCGATGAGCGCGAACGCGACGATGGCCGCCCCGGCGATAGTTCTGCGGAGTTGTTTCCGCATGGGTTCCTCCCATTGTCGAATGTCCGTCAACCTAGTGAGGGGAACTCGCCAACCCGCTCGGTTCTTCCCGGTTCACGCGACAACCGACTCAACGACTTCGGAGCGCGACTGCAGGGTTGTTGGCACGACTTGGCGTTCGACCCAACCCAAGAGGACCTCGAGGAAGAGGGCGAGGCCTGCCACCAGTAGTGCACCGGCGAACACGAGAACGTTGTCGCGAACCGAGAATCCATCGACGATGAACCGACCGAGTCCGCCCCAGCCGACGAGGGCGCCGAGGGTGGCAGTTGCTGCAACCTGGACCGTCGCGACGCGTACAGCGGCGAGGATGACGGGTGATGCCATGGGGAGTTCCACCTTGGTGAGCACCTCCCGATCCGTCATACCCATACCTCGAGAGGCCTCGACGAGTTCGGGGTCAACACCTGCGACGCCGGTGTAGGTGTTCGTGAACATCGGCGGTACGGCGAGGAACAGCAGAGCGAGGAAGGTCGGCCAGAAGCCGATCCCGAGCCCGAGGCGAATACTGATTGGCAGAAACAGAACGACGATCGCGAACGACGGAATCGCCCGGCCGATGTTGACGACGGCCACGACGAAGGTCCCGCCGAGGCGCCGGTGGCCGAGCCAAAGCGCCGGCGGGATCGCGAGGATGGAGGCGGCAAACGTGGCCGCAGCCGTCAGCTGGACGTGTTCGCGCAAGCGGTTGAGGATGCCGGTCGGTCCGATCCAGTTGTCGGGGTTGCCGAACCAGGCAAGCACGTCTCCAAGGAACTCGATCATGCCGTTGCCCTTCGCCTGGACCACGGGGTGGCGAGGTGTTGAATTCCGACGAGTGTGAGGTCGACCGCCACGGCGAGCGCAACCGAGACCACGGTGCCCACGACGATCTGGGTTGTGCCGATCGGTGAGTAGATCAGGCTCAGCCCGCGCAGGATGAAGAAGCCGAGACCGCCCTGCCCGATCAGGGCGGTGACGGTTACGAGTCCGATGGTCGTAACCGCCGCAATGCGGATCCCGGCGATGATCACGGGAAGCGCAAGGGGGAGTTCGACCGAGAAGAAGAGTCCCCGTTTGGTGTAGCCCATGCCGCGCGCGGACTCCACTGTCGCATCTGGCACACCGTCGATGCCCGCGACAATGTTCCTGATCAGGATCAGCAGGGTGTAGGACACGAGGCCGATCTCGGCGGTGAGGACCGACAGGCCGGTGATGGGAACCAGGAACGCGAACAGGGCCAGGCTCGGAATCGTGTAGAGGATGCCGGTGAACCACGTGATCGGTGAGTAGGTCCATCGATATCGGAGGGCGACGACGGAGAGGGCCAGGCTGATCACCAAACCGACAACGACGGCGATGACGGTGAGCATGATGTGTTCGACGGTCTGGTCCCAGATGTCGTCGAGGTGGTTGAAGACCCAATCCCAGGAGAAGAACCCCTCGGATGCCTGGGCGAGGTGAATCACTGGAGGATCTCCCGGCTGATGGCGGCTGCCGTGACCATGCCGAGCAACTCGTTGCCGTCGAAGACCGCTGCTACTGACGTGTGGGACGACACCACCGCATCAAGCGCCTCCTTGAGTGTGGCGTTGCGATCGAGCCGTGTCAGGAACGGCTCAACTTCCACGGAGTCCACCCCTTGGGACGGTATCGATGCGACGCGGATCCAGCCGTCCACGATCTTCCCTCTGCCCACGGCAACCCAGTCGGTGCCGTATTCGAGCGCGGTGGCTACCGCCTCGGCGTGAGACGCCGATCGATCGACGACGGGCCCAGTTTCGAGGTCGAGGTCGGAGATCGGGATGAGCGAGAGGCGTTTGATACCGCGGTCGGTGCCAAGAAAATCGGCAACGAACGGGTTCGCCGGTTCGCGGAGGATCTCGGCAGGGGAGCCGTACTGCTCGAGGTGGCCGCCTTCGCTGAGGATCGCGACTCGGTCGCCGAGCTTGATCGCTTCGTCGATGTCGTGAGTCACGAGGGCGATGGTCTTGTGGAGGCGCTGCTGGAGGGCGAGTAGTTCGTCCTGGAGGTGCGCGCGCACGATGGGATCGACCGCGCCGAACGGTTCGTCCATCAGCAGAACGGGGGGATCCGCTGCAAGGGCCCGCGCTACCCCGACACGCTGGCGCTGTCCGCCAGAGAGCTCGGCTGGATACCGATCGAGCATGTCCGGGTCGAGAGCAACGAGGCCCGTCAATTCGTCAACACGCTCGTTGATCTTCGCCTTGTCCCAGTCGAGGAGACCGGGGACGGTCCCGATGTTCTGTCGGATTGTGCGGTGTGGGAATAGCCCGATCTGCTGGATGACGTAGCCAATGCCTCGCCTGAGCTCATGGACTGGGACCGACTCGACCGACTGGCCGTCGATCCTGATGGTCCCCGACGTCGGCTCGATGAGACGGTTGATCATCTTGAGGGTTGTCGTCTTTCCGCATCCCGACGGCCCGACGAACACCACGATTTCACCGCGGTCGACGTGGAGGTTCAAGCGATCGACTGCGGGCGTCGTGGAACCGGGGAATGTCTTGGTCAGGTCCTCGAGGTCGATCATCGATCGCGTGTAGTCGAGGCGAGGGCGGCGACGGCCTCGTCGACGGTGTCGACCAGGGTCACCAGGGAACCGTCGGTTTGCAGTTCTTCGGTGAGGAGCGGCACAAGGTGCTGCCACTGGTTTCCGACGGCGATGACCGGCTTCGGAACGGCGTTGGTGAAGCGGGCCACGTAGGCGAGATTCCAGGCGACGAGGAGTTCGGTCGCCGTCCCGAGCGACCCCGGAAGTGCGATCGACGCGACCGACACCTCAACCATTTCGTGAATGCGCTCCAGGAGCGTGGCGGCTCGCGTCTCTTCCGTCAGGTGTTCGTTTCCCCCCGGGCGGTCGGGGAATACGTCGGGAACGGTTACGCCGATGACCCGTCCTCCGACTCGGCGGGCGCCGAGTGAGACGGCCTCCATCAGGCCGGCGTACCCGCCCGTCGCCACCGCATATCCGGCCTCGGCGAGGAGCTTTCCGCAACGAACGCCGACGGCGTAGCTGGCGTCGCCCGGGCGGGGGGACGAGGCTCCGAACACTGCGACAACGTTCATGCCGTTCATGCCGTTCATGCCGAACGAGGCTAGCCAAACCGCGTACCCAGGGTTCTCCACGTCCTATTTGGCGTCTCCAGCCCGCGGAATTGGCCGATACCGGGGTGGAATTCATTCTGTGGGCCCGGGACGCCAAATAGGACGCCACCAACCCTGGGTACGCGGTAGTTGGGTAGGGTCGCTCATCATGGAGCCACCGATTGCCGCACGCCGACCGACCGAACGCCACCTCCACGGAGATACCGTCATCGACGACTACTCCTGGATGCGCGATCGTGAATCCCCAGAAGTTGTCGCCTACCTCGAAGCCGAGAACGCCTACACGGAAGCGATGACTGATCATCTCGCGCCTCTCCGCGAGGAGATCTTCAATGAGATCAAGGGGCGCACCCAGGAAACGGACCTGGCTGTCCCTGCCAAGCGGGGCGACTACTGGTATTCGACCCGCACCGAGGAGGGCCGGTCGTACCACCTGTGGGTCCGGATGGCCGGCGGTCCGGACGGAGACGAGACCGTGCTCCTCGACGAGAACACGGCCGCCGAAGGCACCGCCTACTTCCGGCTCGCGAACTTCTCCGTCGCACCAAATGCAGCCACCGTTGGCTACAGCGTCGACACCGACGGCGGGGAGCGGTACACCACGCGCTTTCGCGACGTCGCCACTCTCACCGATCTCCCCGACGAGATCCCGGATACCTACTACGGCGCCGCGTGGGCTTCCGACTCCATCCACTACTTCTACACCACGACGGACGCGGCGATGCGGCCATGGCAAGTCTGGAGACATCGGCTCGGATCCGAGCGGTCCGGCGACGTACTGGTCTATCAGGAAGATGACGATCGCTACTACCTGTCGGTGCGGCGCTCCCGCAGCGGAGGGTTCATATTCATCGGGGCCGAATCGGCGATTACGAGCGACGTTCGATGTATCCCCGCTGATGACCCGGAAGCCGAGCCGTCCCTGGTTCTTCCTCGCGTCGAAGGTGTGCAGTACGCCGTGGATCATCGTAGCGACGAGTTCTGGATCGTGACCAACGAGCACGCCGATGACGGGCAGCTGCTCCGTGTCCCGATCGCCGGTGGTGAGCCGACCGTGATGGTTGATTGTGTGCCCGGATCGAAGCTCGAGGCTCCGGACTGCTTCTCCGACCACGTCGTGGTGTGGGGGCGACACGATGGCCTTCCTGCAGTCCTGATCGTCGATCCGGTCAGCGGATCAGCTTCCTACCTCGAGTTCGACGAGTCAGTGTTCGACGTTGTGCCCGGCGCAAACTACGAATTCGAGACGGATCTCCTGCGGTACGGCTACCAATCGCCGGTCACACCCGCATCGGTGGTCGACCACAATGTCGTGTCCGGGACACGCACCGTGCTGAAACAGACGCCGGTGCTTGGTGGCTACGACCCGTCGGACTACGTGGCCGAGCGGGTGTGGGCATCCGGCCAAGACGGCGCTCGGATCCCCGTTTCCGTTGTTCGTAGTGCCACCACGCCGGTCGACGGCAGTGCCCCGCTGCTCGTCTATGCCTACGGCGCCTATGAGATCTCGATGCCGGTCCGGTTCTCCATACCGCGGCTCAGCCTGCTCGATCGAGGGGTCGTCTACGCGATTGCTCATGTTCGCGGTGGTGGCGAGATGGGGAAGTCGTGGTACGAGAACGGGAAGCTGGCCAGCAAGATGAACACGTTCACCGACCTGGTTGACGCGACCCGTCACCTGACGGACGCCGGATACGGAGATCCGCTGCGGGTGGCGGTGCGCGGCGGCAGTGCAGGCGGACTCACGGTCGGGGCGGCCATCAACCTCGATCCGGGGAGGTTCAGAGCAGCGGTCGCCGAAGTCCCCTTCGTCGATGTCGTGAACACGATGATCGACGAGACCCTGCCGCTCACCATTGTGGAGTGGGAGGAGTGGGGCAATCCGAATATCGAGGAGCAATACGGGTGGATCCGCTCGTACACCCCGTACGAGAACATCACGACAGGTGACTACCCGGCACTGCTGATCACTGCGGGGCTGAACGACCCACGCGTCCAATACTGGGAGCCTGCGAAATGGACGGCGAGGCTGAGAACATCGCCGATCGGAGGTCGCCCATTGCTCCTGAAGACCGAGATGGGTGCCGGTCACTTCGCCCGATCAGGCCGCTACGACGTATGGCACGATGAGGCGTTTGTCCTCGCGTTCATCCTGGATGAGATCGGCAGGAAGCCGTAGGTAGCACGTAGCAGGACCCGAGACGCGAGATCCGAGACTCGAGACACGGCGGCGACTTTTCGGCTACTCCGCTGCGGTCTGGCGGGTTGATGGCTCGGAGTCCGCTGCGTCTTCTCTGCCGGGTTGGTCTCCACACACGAACTTCAGCGTGTCCTCGCTTGCGTCCTCCGGGGCGAGTCCTTCGTAGAGGACGAACGTTCCCTGTTCTCCGGCACAACCGGTGCCATCTCGTTTCCACACCTTGAGGAGCACCGTCGGGTCGACCCCGTCGGCTCCTGGAAGTGTGCCGATGCCCGCCTCCTGGACCTCCTGGTTCACGAGCTCGAGAATATCGGGCAGTTTCGATGTTTCACGGTCGCTCGCGAGATCGGCTACCGCCACCGTCTTGTTCTTGTTCTGCATCCGCGTGAGCAGGACGAGGACAACGGTGACCGCAACCACCATCATCACGATTCCAACGGCCATCAATCTCTCCTGGTGTCTCCGTCGACACCGATATCGACCGTTATCTCGATCAGCTTGAGTACATCGGTCTCGGAAGCATTCTCAAGCCGATAGTCGGTACCCGCCGGGGCACTCACCGACGACCCGATTGACGCGAGGCTGGTGGTGTCGCCGACGCGAATGCTGGCCGTCCCCTCGGTGATGATCCACCTGACCGAACGGTTGTTGTGCCTGCTCTCAGGAAGGGATGCGGCCGGTTCGACGTGCAGGTCGACAACATGCACGCCGGGAGCGGAAGCGAGCGTGGTGAACCCTCCCCACGCTCGATCCTCACTTCCGTCGGTGTCGACCTCGGGCCGGCCTTCCGCTCTGAGACGGTCGACCACGACCTTGACATCCTGCGATCGATCTCGGCGAACGACCAGCGTCGCGTCAGCGGTATCGACGACGACGACGTTGTCGATACCGATCGCCGCAACGAGCCGACCGTCGCTTCGAACGTAGCTATTCCGCACATCAACCAACTCGACATCACCGATGACGACATTGCCGTGGTCATCACGTTGCCCGAGTTCCCAGAGCGCCGTCCAGGATCCGACATCGCTCCAGCCCGTGTGAATCGGCACAACCGCCGCCGAGGCCGTGTGCTCCATGACCGCGTAATCGATGGAGATAGACGGTGCTGTGGAAAACGCCTCGGTGTTCAAACGCACCACCTGACCATCGCGATCTGCGTTGGCGAGGGCACGCCTCACGGCGGCGAGGACATCCGGGGCGTGGGCTTCGAGTTCTGCGATGAATCTGGATGCCCGGAACATGAACATGCCGCTGTTCCAGAGATAGCGGCCGCTTGCGAGATACGCCTCGGCGGTGGCGCCGTCGGGCTTCTCACGGAACTCCTCGACGCTGCGCACACCCTCTGCGAGCCGATCCCCGAAACGGATATAGCCATACCCCGTCTCCGGCCCGGTCGGATCGATGCCAAATGTGAGGAGGTAGCCCTTGTCGGCAAAGTCGGCCGCGAGGGCAACGGCCTCCGCGAAAGCATCCTCGTTCCTGATCACGTGATCCGCCGGCATCACGAACAGAATCGGGTCGGAACCCTCGGCCGCCAGGTGGAGCGCTGCCGCGGCCGTTGCCGGGGCCGTGTTTCTGCCAATCGGTTCGAGGACCAGCGCCGCGTCTTCACGACCGAGTTTCGCTAGCTCGCGCTGGATGCCCAACCGCTGATCCTCGTTGCAGACCACCAGCGGGGTACCCGCAGCCGCCAATGGTTCGGTGCGTTGGACAGTCATCGCGAACATCGTGCGTTCGTCGACGAGCGGCAGAAGCTGCTTCGGGGTACGGCTGCGAGACGCCGGCCACAGGCGGCTGCCGGCGCCGCCGGACAGGATCACGGGGATGATGGGACGGTTGGTCATTGGATGCAATGTATCGGCTCCGACCAGTCGCGCCAACCTTGGTCCCTGCCCAAAGAGATCAGAGCACTAGCTCCGCCACTCACCCGTTGGAAGCTCAACCGGCTCGGTGAGATGGCCGACATCGACTCGCGCCGTGCCGGTTCCGAAGAAGGTCAGCCGATCGCCGGGTTCGATCAGCGTGTTGCCGTGTGGAATCAAGACGCTGGTGTCACGGCGGATGGAAACGAGGATCGCGCCTTCCGGCCACGGGACGTCCTGCACTCGCTGCGTGGCAACAGGCGACGCGCGCAGGATCGCAATCTCGAAGAACGCTGCCCCCGGCTGTGAGCGCAGTCGCACGCGCTCTCGGTAGAGCTCGCGGCCGGTCGCGGTTCCGAGGGCGTGGTGGTACGCACGAACGACAGACTCACGGCGGAACATGCCGATGACCTTCGTTGGGTCGGCATCATCGACGACGGGGAGTCGTCCGAGGCCAAACGACGCCATTCGGGCCAGTGCCGCGGAGACCGGTAGTTCGGGGGTCACGGTGATCGGGTTCCGTGTCATCACGTCGCCGACCGTCACGTGTTTGCTCGGGACGTGAACGGCCTCGACGTCGCCGAGGCTGATCACACCAACGAGCCTGTCGTCATCGATCACCGGGAGGCCGTGGTGGTGGTGGCGATCGAACATCTCGGCGACTTCCGGAATGGTCATGGAAGGGATCGCCGCCTCGTCGAGGATCGTCATCACATCCCCAACGCTCACCGTGTCAAGCAGATCGATGTCCTGTGTCGTTGGGAGGTGGATTCCGGCCCTGGTGAGCGGGATGGTGTATGCGGAGTCGGTGTGCAGGCGATCGCCGAGGAACGTCGCGAGCGCCGCCCCGAGCATGAGCGGAAGGACCAGTCCGTAGTCACCGGTGATCTCGAACACGATGATCACCGACGTGAGTGGCGCCCTCGCCACAGCGGCAAACGTCGCAGCCATCCCGACGACGGCGAACGCACCGGGGTCGATCTCCGAAAGGGACCAGATCGGATCGACGAGTGTCGCGAAACCGGCCCCGACAGAGCCGCCGATGAACAATGCAGCCATGAATGTGCCGACGGATCCACCACCAGCGCGCGTCAGCGATGTCGCGAGGATCTTCATGATGGCGAGTAGGAACAGCGACCACCAGATCAGTTCGGTGTCGCTGGTGGCGGCCAGCAAGTTGGAGAGGAACTCCTGTCCGGTGCCGAGGGCTTCGGGTTCGACAAGGCCGACTGCCGCGACGCCGAGGCCCGCTCCGACCGGTATCAGCCACTTCGGGAAGCGATCGGCGAGGTGGAATCCGGCGGTGGTTGCCAGCACCCGTAGGAAGATCACCCCGAAGAGCACGGCTACGAGTGCGAGGATCGCGAACAGAATCAACTGGGCGGGATCCTCGAGTTCGTGCGCCGGCGAGGTCAGGAGCTGCTCGTCGCCCACCAGCGTCTGGGTCGTGACGGCGGCAATCACAGAAGTGATGACGATCGCGTTGAGGTGCCGAACGGAGAAGCTCCTGAGGACGACCTCCATCGCGAAGAGCATTCCCGCGATGGGCGCGTTGAATGATGCCCCAATCCCCGCACCCGCCCCGGCTGCGACGAGGCTCTTGACATGGTCCTGGCCGAAGCCGGTGTATCGAGAGAACGACGACCCTATCGCTCCGCCGATGAGCGCGATCGGGCCCTCTCGACCACCAGATCCGCCGGCTCCGAGCGTCACCGCCGTTGCGATGATCTTCGTGGGAATAAGCCGCGTCGGCAGGTACCCGCCGTGGAGTCCCGCGGCGACCATGGTCTCGGTCACGCCGCCGCTCGAGACGCCCGGCCCGAACCTACGATCGAGGAGCCAGGAGATGAGAAGGGCGAGGGGAATGGCGAGCAGAATGAACCACTTACCCCAACCGAGGAGGTCGTCGAGGGTTTCGAAGGCCGCGTGAGAGAACTCGATCGCCCACACGAGGACCGCCGCACCGAGTCCAACCAACACTCCGAGTACAAGTGCCGCTATCAGGAATGCAGTTGTCCCTCGCTGAGCGAGCACACCTGTTACCCAACTTCGGAACGACGACATGAATGGAACGGTAACCGATGCCGGAATCGTGTCGATGCCTCCGAACCGGCCGAACGGCCCTGAGAGGCGGATCGGTGGTTCAATATGCTGTTTCTGATGGACGACGTCCATCCACAGCGCCAATCCAGGAGGAATAGATGAACTTCCGGCCTCTCGTTGATCACGAGACGGGTGAGCGGTATCTGCCGGTCGCGAAACGAGGCGATGCGCTGCTTCACGATCCGTTCCTCAACAAAGGCGCTGCATTCAGCCGCGACGAACGAAGAGCGTTCGGTCTGCGGGGGCTGCTGCCGGATCACATTCCGACACTCGAGGAGCAGTTGCTGCGAGTTCGGACTCAGATGGACGCCAAGGTCTCCGACCTCGGTCGAAACATCTATCTGAGTAGCCTCATGGACCGCAACGAGACGCTCTTCTATCGCTTCGTGATGGACAATCTCGAGGAGACGGTTCCCGTCATCTACACGCCAACCGTTGCGTCGACGTGCAAGTACTGGAG
>Ga0316196_10001053_pt1 | contig 11726 bp, 10 predicted proteins | sample Eddsed2cm_MG_FD_204938 | JGI IMG/M metagenome (GOLD analysis project Ga0316196, IMG submission 204938) | Coastal sediment microbial communities from Maine, United States - Eddy sediment 2 cm | ecosystem: Environmental > Aquatic > Marine > Coastal > Sediment | place: USA: Maine | collected... | reverse complement strand
GGTCTTCGTACCGCCGATGATGTTTACCAATTCGGGGAATATGGGTCTGCCCCTGGCATTGCTGGCGTTTGGCGAACAGGCGCTGCCTGCCGCCATGATCCTCTTCCTGGTCGAGAACACGTTGCATTTCACCGTGGGTAACGCCATGCTGGAAGGGCGGGTGCATCCGCTGGTATTATTACGTATGCCAATGCTGCAGGCGACTGTCGCGGGTTTGATTGTCGCCGTCTTTAATATCACTGTGTGGCCGCCGTTTGGTGTTGCGCTGGATCTATTGGGGCAGGTTGCCATCCCCCTGATGTTGTTTGCTCTCGGTGTACGGATGACGAATATCAGTCTGAAAGACTGGCATATTGGCCTGGTTGCGGCCGTGGTGTGCCCTCTTTCCGGCCTGGTGATGGCGGTGCTCGCCGGTATGCTTCTGAATCTAGAAGGTCTGCAGTGGCACCTGTTGCTCGTGTTCGGTATCCTGCCCCCGGCAGTACTTAATTACATGCTGGCTGAGCGCTTCGATGCGGCTCCCGATGTAGTGGCATCGATTGTGTTACTGGGCAATCTGGCGAGTATCATTACTATTTCCCTGATACTTGCCTATGTTCTTTAAATCGAGGCTGCGGGTCCTGCATCAGCTAATCTCAACTCTCTAACAGCTCTCTGACCCGTTGCAAATCATCGGGCGTATCGACACCGTGGCCGGGATCCTCGCTAGTTTCCAGCACAGCAATCTTTCCGCCATACCACAATACGCGTAATTGCTCGAGGGCTTCTACCTGTTCCAGGCTGGAAGGCGGCAACTGGGTAAATTCCGTCAGAAATCCGCAGCGGTAGGCATATATCCCGATATGTCGAAATACCCTGTGCTCCAGCTCGCTGGCTGCATCACGCAAAAAGGGTATCGCCGCCCGGCTGAAGTAAAGTGCATGGCCGTTTTGATCAGTCACCACTTTTACAACATTCGGGTCATTGATCTGCTCAGGATTCTGTATACTCACGCAGGCGGTTGCGACGACTGCCTGCTTATCATTTTTCAGCGTATCCGCAACCCGCGCTATTAATGTTGCAGGCATCAGCGGCTCATCACCCTGCAGGTTGACCACCAGGTCATCATCCGACAGACCAATAATCTGCGCAGCTTCCGCCAGCCTGTCGGTGCCTGATACATGCAGATCATTGGTGAGGCAGGCATTACCGCCAAACTCCCTGACCACCTCTTCTACCCGCAAGCTATCTGTTGCCACAGTTACACTCGTTGCCCCTGCCTCCATGGCACGCTCATAAACATGCTGAATCATCGGCTTGCCAGCGATATCCAGCAACGGCTTGCCTGGCAACCGGGCTGACTCGATGCGTGCAGGTATTATTATGTGAAATATCATTATATTCAGTTAGTTATGCTATCTTTATAATGTAATATATAGGCTGTAAAGCCTGTGATCTATTAGCTGTAAGGTGGAGCAATAATCAATGGCTATGCGTTACACTTCATCCATAACTCTTGCTTCAGCTTCCAGCATCACCGGGATGTCATCTCGTATGGGGAATGCCAGCCGGTCGGCCTTGCATATTAATTCTGCGTTTTTGCGGTCATATTCCAGCGGTCCCTTACACAAGGGGCAAACCAGGATTTCCAGAAGTTTTTTATCCATTTGCATTTATCTCCGCAATTTTATTCAAGACGGTCTCAAGTATACCTTCATCGACCTCTACACTAACAGTCACTACCCAACAATGACGGTCAGCAAACTCTGTACATTTCACCGCATCTTTCTCAGTCATCAGTACCGGCAGCCCATCAGCAAAAGACAGGTCAGCAGGGGTGAAGTCATAGTGATCAGGGAAAGGATGCGGGATTACTTCCAGTCCGGCGATGCGCAGACTGTCAAAAAAGCTGTCGGGATTACCGATTCCGGCGACAGCGTGAACAGGGGACTTCCAGAAAGCACTCAGTGGCAGACGCATTGCGGGATTATCCAGTCTTGCACATTCACCCGACAATAAATTCATAAAATGCGGCGTCAGTACAGCGTTTGGCATACGGCTAATAACTAGATCGATACTCTTGAGTCTGCCTGAGCCTTCACGAAGTGGTCCGGAAGGCAAACAGAAACCATTCCCCGCAACCCTGTCCGACATGATCACTGCAATTTCCAGATCGCGGCCCAGTGCCAGGTGCTGCAGACCGTCGTCGGAAATGATTACATCACAGAGATTGCGCTCAACCAGCCAGTTTGCAGCAGCAACACGATCAGGATCAATCACCACCGGACAGCCGATGGAGCGTGCTATCAATACCGGCTCATCGCCGGTTAATGCTGCCGGTGAATTGGCATGAACCACCATGGGGAATTCTGTTGCCCTGCCACCATAGCCTCGTGAAATCACTGCAGGCCGTATTCCTTTCCTCGCCAGTTGAGTGGCCAGCCAGATCACCAGGGGAGTTTTGCCTGTCCCGCCGACCGATATATTACCGACAACGATAACTGGCAGAGCGATTTGGTGAGTCTTCAGCAGACCGGATTCATACGCTTCACGCCGTAACGACATGACAACACAATAGAGCAGCGATAGCGGTAACAGAAGCCAGGCATAAACACCACGCTTCTGCCATTGAGACTGGAGCCAGAGGGAAAAATTCACACCACCTCCCTGCTGCCCCGGCCGACGCGTAATTGCTGGAAGTAACAGCTATAGTTAATCTTCGGCTGTTTCATCCTGAACAGTATTTTCATCAATATCAGCAAAATTTCGATGATGCAGTTCAGCATAAGCTCCGCTTTTGCTCAGTAACTCCTCATGGGTACCCTGTTCCAGAATTCGTCCCTGGTGCAACACAATAATCTTGTCAGCGTGTTCAATAGTACTTAGCCGGTGAGCAATCACCAGTGTCGTTCGTTTTTCCATCAAATGCTGCATGGCTTCCTGAACATGCCGTTCAGAACGAGTGTCGAGTGCTGATGTCGCTTCATCCAGCACCAGAATCGGTGCATCTTTATAGATAGCTCGAGCAATCGCTATCCGCTGGCGCTGGCCTCCAGAAAGACGCACACCCTGTTCACCAATCTGCGAATCAAAACCTTCTGACAGCAAGTCGACAAATTCCAGCACGTTCGCTGCATCAGCGGCATTTACCAGTTGTTCTTCTGAAAAATCTCCTTCGCACCCATAGGTAATGTTTTCAGCCAGGCTGCCGTCAAACAGGATTGTTTCCTGCGGAACAATCGCCAGGTGCTTGCGCAGATTTTTCAGGCTTAGCGTAGAGATATCTACACCATCAATCATTATCTGGCCCTGTTGAGGGTTATAAAAGCGGGCGACTAAAGAGGCAATCGTCGATTTACCACTACCGGAAGCACCAACCAGGGCGACAACCTGTCCGGGCGCTATATCAAAGGATATATTTTTCAGTACTGGCTCATCATCCGGGTGATAACTGAATGTAACATCGCGGAACTCAACATGACCTTCTATGGTATCCAGTGTGCCCGTACCGGTATCAGTCTCCTCCGCCATATCCATCAGCATAAACACACTTTGTGCTGCTGCAATACCGGTCTGCACCGGCTCGTTAATCTTGGTCAGTCGCCGAATAGGCGGCATCAGCAATAATACAGCTGTCAAAAATGCAACGAAGGAGCCAACTGTCGCCGTCTCCTGATCTGCCCGCGACAGCATAAAAGTAATTAGTCCAGCGAGCGAAAAAGCTATAAACAGTTCAACAACCGGAATGGCCATGGCAGAAACCGTTGCCTTGCGCAGATACTGCTGCCTGTTGTCTTCATTTGCCTGCTCAAAATAACGGGTTTCCTTCTCATGGCCACCGTATGTTTTAAGTATCCTCTGGCCTTCTATGGCTTCTTTGGCAACATGAGCAATATGCCCCATAGAAGATTGTATTGAGGTGCTGACTGCCCTGAAGCGTTTACTCATGAAACGGACAAATAGTGCCACCACCGGGCCGATAACGAGGAAAATTAAGGTCAACACCCAATCCAGATAGACCAGGTATAACAACAGCAGAATAACCGTCAGGCCATCCTTCACAACTGTTGTTAATGCGCTGGTAGCGGCCGTTGCCACCTGCTCCACATCGTAAATGAGCTTGGCTACCAGCTTGGCGGAGTGATTCTCATCAAAAAATGCTGTCGGCAAATGAATCATACGCTGAAACATTTCACGCCTAATATCAAAAATGACGCGGCGACCAACCCAGTAAATTCCAAATTGTGAGGCAAAGGTGGCTATTCCACGAATAACAAACAACAGAATCAGGTAGATCGGAATCATCCGGATATAGCTGTCATCTTTGGCAATAAACCCCTGGTCTGTAATTCCCTTGATCAGATACGGCAACCCGGGCTGGGTTGCCGCCACAACTATCATGCCAATAATGGCAAAGAAAAAGACCTTGCGATAAGGTTTTACATACCCGAGCAGGCGCCTGTAGAGCATCCAGCCGTTGTAACGATCATTTGGGGATGCTGGGGATGCAGACACAGGGATTAGCCGTCTCCAGACCCAGACTCTGCTTCGGTAGCAAAGGTAATTCGAGTGAGGCCAAGCTGTCCGGCAACAGATAGTGCACGAATCACGGCTTCATGTGGTGTCTGTTTATCTGCTCGAACAATCACGATCACTTTTTCCCGGTCCTGATTTTCGGCTGCATTCCTGATTACACGCTGTAAGGCTTCCGAACTCGTATTCAGCACCTGGCGGGCCGCCTCATCATTGGGACCTTTTACCGCGTAGACACCAAGCGCACTGATTTCGATGATCAGCTGTGGGACCTTCTCCGGGCTTGCTTCCTCACCCTTCGCTTCCGGCAACTGAATTTTCAGCTGTGATTCTTTGGTGAAAGTAGTAGACACCATAAAAAAGATCAGCAGAAGAAATACAATATCAATCAGCGGTGTCAGATTAATCTGCAGTTCATCATCATCTGTAGAGCTTTTAAATTTCATTGCTACTTCCTATGACACCTCAGTACTCTCGTTGACCCTGAATAATTTCCACCAGCTTGATAGATTGCTGCTCCATCGCAACGGTAAGAGCGTGTACTTTGCCTTTAAAATAGCGGTGAAACATCAGTGCTGGGATACCGATGGCAAGCCCCGCCGCCGTCGTAATCAATGCCTTGGAAATACCAGCGGCCAGAACGGTGGGGTCGCCGATCCCCTGCGTCATTACTTCAGGAGTAATCGAAGTAAAAACCTGAATCATGCCGATAACCGTACCCAGCAGGCCGAGCAAGGGAGTAATGGCAGCTATTGTCCCAAGAGTATTCAGATAGCGGTCCAGTTCATGAACAACAATACTGCCCTCTTCTTCAATTGCTTCTTTCATGATCTCTCTGCCGTGGTCGCGATTGACAAGACCTACGGCAAATAATCGGCCCAGCGGTGATGACTTTACCAGCAGCTTAAGCAAATCATCGCTGACCCGGTTTGCTTTTTCGTGATCGAGTACCTGCTGCAGCAAATCTGCAGGAGCGACATTACGTTTTTGCAGGGACCAGAAACGTTCAGCGATAATTGCCAGTGCAATAATTGAGCACAACAATAGCGGCCACATCAGCAGGCCACCTGATTGGAAAATTTCTAACACTTAGGTTACATCCGAATAGGTATATTATCAGCACGCTAATGTATCAAAGAGCGGGGATTTCAGGAAGTCCTAAAGCCAGTTTCCTGCACCTTCTGTCGGTTTCTGTTTGATCCCATATCATCCGCTTCGACTGTCGCCAGGACTCTACTTTTATGCCTCCCGGTCCGACCCGAACACTGATAGAACCACATTCACCGGTTATCATGCTGCTAACCCCCCTGTCTTCCAGCCGTCTTCTAACTGTCTGCGCAGGATGCTGGTAGCGATTCATCCAGCCAGCTGGAAAGATAACCAGCTCAGGATCAATGGCCTCGATAAACCTCTCGCTTGATGAGGTCTTGCTGCCGTGATGTGGCGCAACAAGGACCTTTGAAGTCAGTGTTTCGGGATAACGCAATATAATTTCCTGTTCAGCTTCTGCTTCGATATCTGCCGGCAGCAGGACAGAACCGTATTGAGACTGGATCTGCAAAACACAGGAACCATTATTTCCAGATATCGTCATTCTGCCATCAGGATGCAAAATTCTGAACGATATTCCATCCCATTGCCATTGCTGGCCTGCCAGGCAGGGAAACACATTACTTGCCGGGATTTTTTCATTACTGATGACGTTCTGGACATTAATACCGGCTAGAATTGCCTCTGTTCCGCCGCTATGGTCATTATCTCCATGAGAAACAATCAGTGTGTCCACTTTCCTGCTAGACAGGGATTTGAGAACAGGCAGTACAACAGCATCGCCTGCATTGAACTGATCACTGAATCGGGCGCCAGTATCGAACAATAAAGTGTGCCTGGCTGTCATGATGATGGTTGACAGTCCCTGGCCGACATCTAGCACTATCATCCTGAATTCACCCTGTCGAAGCCCATGCTGGTATGGAAAGAGAAATACCAACACACCGACAAGTGCCAGCCTCCTAAGTCTTAGTCCAGCCGGGAGCAGGACTATCAGAACAGTAAAAATAAGTCCTGCAAGGGCTGTTGCGGAATGACCAGGAGAAAATGGCATGGCATCTGCTGCAACAGCCATGAGATCAAGGTAGTTCCAGAGGTACTGCAGCAGGAATTCCGCCAGCTGGTATAAATGCTTTTCTAATAATCCGCTGCCAACTAGCAGGTAGGACAAACTTGCGAGCAGAACCAGCGGCACAATCAAAAGTGCCACGACAGGTATGGCAATCAGATTTGCAACAGGGCCTGCTAGCGGAATCTGCTGAAAAAACATCAGCGTTACAGGTGCCATCATTAACGACAGTTTCCATTGCAAATGTATTGCACTTGTTACACCTTTTGCAATCCGTCCTGTGTTTGGCTGACGAGATAATGATATATAGAGAATCATCGCCACCGCAGAAAATGACAGCCAGAATCCTGCTGATAAAATCGACAGCGGGTCGAAAATTAATACGACTAACATTGTCAGCGACAAAATATTCAACGGCTTTACCCGTCTATCTGAGAGCAATGAAATACTCAGCAGTGCCAGCATCAATAGCGCTCGTTGCGTGGGAAGAGAATAGCCAGCTAACAAGCTGTAAAACAATGCAAACAGAAAGGCAGCGATTGCTGCTGCCTTATGCGCCGGAAATAATAACGGTAAGCCGGAAACACTGGACCATGCAAAGCGAAACAGAAAGAATGCAATAGCAGCAACCAACCCAACATGCAGACCGGAAATAGCCATCAGGTGTGATGTGCCTGTTTTTTTCAACACTGACCATTGCTGTCGGCTGATCGTTCGTCGATCACCAGTTGCCAGTGCCGTGATGATGCCGCGATATGCAGATTCAGCCAGGCGTTCATTTATATGGCGCCCTAAATCAAGTCTCATACTGTCAATCGTGGCAGATTGGTCAAATTCAGGCAGTCGATGATTTACTCGAAGATGTTCAGCCTTGGACGACTTATCGTTATTTAGTGACTGTTTATTTCGTATGTATGCAGTCGCAATGATTCGCTGGTTAAAAAGCCATTTTTCATAGTCAAATCCTGCCGGGTTAGAAAATCCATGCGGCGGCTTAACTCGGAGTAACAACCGCCAGGCATCACCAGGTTTCGGATTGATCGATTGTTTACGGTAATCACTAACACGAATTCTGCCTTTAATCTGCTTACCATCAATGGAATCAGATCGAAGCACATTAAAAGTAAAGCGCACTGCACGCCCTTCTGTCTCAGGTAAGCCCTCTATATACCCATCAACTATAATATTCTTGCCTGCCATAATCTGTGGCAGAGTGATTGACAATTGATGAGCTGTAAAAAGACCTGCCCAGGCAAATCCAGAAAGAATAATTAGTATAGGGTTACAGCTTTTTTTAAGTACTAGCCGCATCCCATATAGAACAGTAACAGCGGCGAATAGAACCCACGCAGCCTCCTGCGATGGCATAGAAAAAAGAATACATACACCAGCAAGAAAAGCAGCGGCGTAAATGGGGAGAGATGAAAAAGTAGTGCGTGGCATCCTTGCCTGCATTAAGTGATTAGAATCCGTTAATCTATATTGTTCATTAAATGCCTAATTAAAGAACAAATCAAGTGTGATTTGCCTCTGATCAGGTTGTTCTGATTGGCCTGGCTCTTACGAATGAAGGGGATGAGGAGTTCAGTATTGCTGAAGATGTGTTTTCTTTTGAACCATTCGCCATGGCAGTTAAACGAAACGATTCAGAGTTTCGGTTTCTTGCTGACCGGGCGCTTTCTCGCCTGTACCGTAGTGGTCAAATAACACCAATCTATAAAAAATGGTTTGGTAGATTTACCAAAGAGGTCCCGAGTATGCTTCAGGCAATGTATTTACTGAATTCAACTCCTGAGTAGGTTTTATTACACACTTGCAATACCGAATAAAAAAGCGCGATTAATTATCATGTGTCCCACACTAGATCATCCCTCATGACCACTATCAGGAGGGCAATTAATGGATCTAAGCTCTCTGCTGGCCGATGCCGAAAACAACTTTAGCCGGTATAAACTTAAAAGGGCTACGAGGATCTTTCCATACTGACAATGGCATACGCACACCAGACAAAGAAACGGTGGCTGCTGTGCGATCAAGCGTAAAGATACTGTCGGAAGCAGGAGTGTATTTCGACCAGGCACTGCCGCCCGGGATTGATCAAACACTGGAATTATTCGTTGACTTGATGAACCGGGATGGTGGTGCGAGATGGGGGCATCTGCGTAAACTTCCAGCAAAGGGTACTAGCAATAGCTCTCAGCCCAAACACATTACGAATTCGTCAATCGGCCACATAAGCGACATGATTGACCGTTGGGATAACTTCCGAGCTCGCATGCTCTCATTCATTGCGCCGTACGATCTGATAGTCTGCCCTGTAAACGCACTCCCGGCTATGCCGCACGGTCTGTCACAGGACAACTTAGACACCTTTAGTTACACAATGAGCTACAGCCTGACGGGTTGGCCAGCCGCAGTCGTTCGTGCGGCGACATCACCTGATGGATTACCTATAGGCGTACAAATTGTCGCTCGACCCTGGCGTGAAGACGTTGCTCTATTGGCTGCAGCCAGAATAGAAAGTGAACTCGGTGGATGGATTTCACCTGCAATTTAATAATGCAGCAGCCTACCCAGCGCTAAATCCTGCTTAAATAAATGCGAGGATTTCCTGCTCGATATCCTGCTTGTCGATAACCGTGGCCTGGCTGATTTTTTTCTCAAACAGGGCGCTGATTTGACCGGGTATTTCAATCTTTGCCTCATGGGCAATAGAGACCAGTGCATCAAGATCATTTGCGTCCTGTTCACCTGTCAGAGCGTTGGCAATAGTTGGTGAAAACTTGGTCCACTCAGCAGTAGAATAGACGACCGTCTTCAATGGCTTTTCGCGGCAGGTATCATAGGCTTTGAAACAGGTAGCCGTATGCGGATCCATCAGGTAACCGTTTTCAAATGTCTCTTTAATGTACTGCTTGCCTTCGTTGTCCTCGCAGTAGTCTGCGCTGAAAATTTCCTGTAATTTTTCCAGCTCCTGTTGTGACAGCTGGTAGTGCTTTTCATTATCCAGCTGCAGCATCAGCTCTTTGGTGCGCTCAGCACCGTACAAATCATAAAGCACCCGTTCGATATTTGAGGACTTTAATATATCCATAGCCGGCGATGTTGTTGGCACTACGCATGAGTCTCGCAAATCGTACTGCCCTTTGTTGATCAGTCGCGTCAGTACGTTGTTTTTATTTGATGCAATTAATATCTTTTCAACCGGCAGCCCCATTTTCATTGCGTAGTAGCCGCCCAGTGCGTTGCCAAAATTGCCGCTGGGGACATCCAGGTAAATTTTCTCACCCAGTGTAATAGCTGACTGGCGCACCAGTTCAAGGTAGCTGTGGATGTGATAAATGATCTGAAAAATTATCCGCCCGAAATTTACCGAGTTGGCAGCAGACAGGGATATGTGCTTTTCTTTCAGCTTGGCGTTGAAGCTGTCTGAGCTTAGTAACAGTTTCAGGGCATTTTGCGCATCATCAAAATCACCATGAATACCGATGACTTTCAGGTTCGGCGCATCTTCCGTCACCATTTGCAGACGCTGTACATCAGAGGTTCCACCATCAGGGTAAAGACAGGCCACCTGTACATTTTCACGGTTTTTAAATGTTTCCAGTGCCGCAGGCCCGGTATCACCACTGGTGGCTGCCAGGATGAGATAGTTTTCCTTACGCTCCTGTGCCAATGCTGATAAAAATATGCCAAAGGGCTGCAGCGCCATATCTTTAAAAGCACGTGTCGGACCGTGATAAAGTTCACTGACATAGAGATCATCATTGACCTGGACCAGCGGTGCCGGGTTTGAGCTGTCATCAAAATGATCATACAGTGCCAGGGCCTTGTCTATTACGTCCTGCGGAATGTCAATTTCAAACGCAGCCAGAATATCTCTTGCCAGGGTTTTGTAACTCGCATAAATATGACCATGTAAAAAATCATCCCCCAAATCAGGCAGCGTTTCGGGCACGTAAATTCCACCAAAAGAAGCCATAGGCCCCAATATCGCTGATGAAAAAGTCACCTCTAGCGGGCGCCGGCCATCGTTACCACGAGTTTCAATAAATTTCATTGTTTTACCTGAATTTTAAAAAATGATGTCGAATTCTAACTCAGGATGCGGGTATAAGCATTACCTGTTAATGACTTCTGTCAATAGCGTTCCCTGTGTGGATGCCGGTGCTGTCATGCCCAGCAACTTAGCAATAGTTGGCGCCACATCCACAGGATGTACGATACGCTGTATTTGCTGCGGCTTTATCCCCGGACCAGAAAAAATAACCGGGACATGCGTGTCATAGCGCCAGGGAGAACCATACATCACTGCAATCAGGCCTTCCTCCAGCAAGAACCAGTACGGATCCTGAATCAGGTAGATATCGCCGGTTGAACTCTGTTCACGGCTTGGCAATAATGGGGCATCTTCATCTACAATATTATAAGAAAGTTCACCCGCCTGACGATCGTAGATGACATTGCCGACCATGCCATGCTGCGACGGAAATGTTCCGGTAGCTAAAGTGGTGTGACCAACGATGGTTTCAGTATGGGCATGCTGGTTATGGGCATTGCTATAAACCGTGCCATTATGCATAAGGTATTTGAAACCACCAATGCCAAAGTCGTTAGCATATCGGTTAAGCAGGTCAGCACGAAGACCATCAACAGTAATCTGCAGGACCAGCCTGATATCACGTTCGTCTCCCGCTGTAGCAGGCTGCGTCAGGCCCGCGAAGATAAGCGTTGAAGTAGCAACGAAAATAATCCGATCAAACATGCCAACCGATAGCACCTACATCGTTGGCGTCTTCATCATGAACAGAAACTCTTCGACTGCTGCCTTCGATTCGGGACGCAGGTTTTCGATACCTTCATAAGGCATACCAGTGGCAGGCCCTTCATCTGGATACTGGGCCTTGCGCTGCAGGTGTCGATGAATCATGCGTACAAACTTGGCACCGCCCCAGGCCCCGATTTCAGTAGAAACAGGATATTTTTCCTGCGGATCACGGAAAAGATCATAGAAGTCTGCCAGAATGGCGTTGTCGATATTGCCACCGGGAATTGCCAGCTTGTATTGTTCCTTCACCACGGCTTCAAGCTTGTT
>Ga0316196_10001048_pt1 | contig 11738 bp, 9 predicted proteins | sample Eddsed2cm_MG_FD_204938 | JGI IMG/M metagenome (GOLD analysis project Ga0316196, IMG submission 204938) | Coastal sediment microbial communities from Maine, United States - Eddy sediment 2 cm | ecosystem: Environmental > Aquatic > Marine > Coastal > Sediment | place: USA: Maine | collected... | reverse complement strand
CTTGAAATACTGACCTCACCACTTGAAAATATATTTGTCTTTGGGTCACTGTTCCTGTCTGTCTGGTATTTCAACCGATTCATACAGCCGGTCATCAGGATGCTTGCAACAGGCGACAGCGCTTTTTCAAAGGAAGCAGCAAGAACCATGCGGCGCTTCCCTTTCTATTTCTGGACAATCTTCCTGATCTATCTGCTGGTAGCACCCTCAACAGTCATCATCTCCGCTGAAATCCATAGTGACTTTGTTGCCTTCCCGGTCGACTGGTTTCGTATCCATCTGGTTGCACTTATCGTCTCAATCATAGTCGGGCTGCCAATATTCTTCCTGATCCTGGATCTATTCGGCAAGGCTCTGGGTCCAATAAAGCTTCATAAAGCACACATTACCATCAAGGCCAAGGTCTTTATGATTGGTGCCCTGGTACCGTTGCTGCTTGATACTATGCTGGTTCAATACTACTGGTCACGCACAGGGTTCTTCACATTTGAAACCTTCATCGTCTGGCTTGCCCTGGAACTGCTCGCTATAGCAGGTAGTATTATTTTTGTTCGAAGTATTTCTCAGTCCCTTCAGCCGCTACAGAGCTGGAGTGACCTCGGACACTCACTGGAAGAACATGATATTGAAACTCTCAAGCCACAATCCACCGATGAAATCGGTGTGCTGACAACAAGTTACCGAAGCCTGATTGATCTCTGGCACATTAACAATGAGATTCTTGAAATTAACACACGAATCCTTCGAAGCTCAGGCAGCGCTTCAACACTCTCCGAAGTCGTTGATGAAATCATCCGTGTCTGCGAAGAAGCCATTGGCGATGACATGGTGTTCCTGATCTTATCAGATGAATCAGGAGAAGAACTGATTGGTGTAGCACAGACTGCGGGACCCTATAAAGCAGAAGGCTACTATCGCATTCATCTCGATGAACAATCAATAGCGACATGGATTTTTAAACAGGGTAAACCGCTGGTCATAAATGATGCAATGAATGATCAACGTGTGAACGCGCCTATGCGTGATAAATTCAAAGTCAGATCAGCAATCGGTGTACCGCTTAAAGTGGCAGAAAAAACAATTGGCGCACTAATGACAGTCAGCCAGCACCGGATGAGAGATTATTCATTGCGGGATCGTAAGCTACTTGAAGGAATGGCACGGGAGATTGCTGTTGCTGTGCAGACACACCAACTGTATCAGCGTCGAATGATGGCGGAACTGGCACAAAAAGACAATGAAGAGCTGTTACAACTGATAATGGAAGCTACTGAAGAGGGAATCTATGGCACTGACCTTAATGGTATATGCATTTTCATAAACCCGGCTGGACTGAGAATGCTGGGATACGATCACGAGGATGAATTACTGGGCATGTGTATTCATGAGTTGATCCATCATAGTCATGCAGATGGCTCTCCATATCCTAAAGAACAATGTGCAGTTAAATTGGCAACCGAGAAAAGTGCCACTGTGCATTCTGATCAGGAAATACACTGGCGCAAAGATGGTACAGGATTTCCGACCGAATACTGGTCACATCCAATCAATAAAGGCGGCAAGATCGTTGGCTCGGTTGTGACTTTCATTGATATCACAGAGCGCATGCATACACTGGACAAGCTGAAATACCAGGCCAAGGTGATAGACCATGTCAGAGATTCGATCGTAGCAACCGATCTGGAAGGTAATATTACCAGCTGGAACAAAGGTTCCGAGCGTTTATTTGGTTATACCGAGGAATACATGCTGGGCAGGAATATTTCAACTGTCTACCCCGAGGATGAACTCCCTGTACTTGAGGCCCTGCTTCGGAAATTGAAAGGCCAGGGCGCGCATGAGACCGAGGTCAGGATGCGACGAAATGACGGTGGTGAATTTTATGCCAGCCTGTCTCTGTCGATGTTGTTTGATGATTATAATCAGCCTGTTGGTATGATCGGCTATACGATAGATGTCACCGATCGGAAAGCGGATCAGGAAAACCTGCGACACCAGGCCTACCATGACATACTGACAGACCTGCCAAACAGATGGCTGCTGCAGGACCGTATTGGACAGGCTATTGCGATAGCAAATAGAGAAAAGCAGCATGGTGCATTAATGTTTCTGGATCTGGATCGATTCAAGAAAATTAATGACACACTGGGGCACGAGTTTGGAGACGAAGTTTTACTAGTCGTTGCTAACAGACTGTCCAATATGGTCAGGGAAGGTGATACCCTGGCGAGACTGGGTGGTGATGAATTTGTCATGCTTTTGAGCAATCTTAAAAATCTTGTTGAAGCATCTGATGTCGCGAAACGTGTCCTAGTTGAAATCAAACAGCCGTTTCAGGTACGCGAGCGTGATATTCATCTTGGTGTATCTATTGGAATTGCCGGCTACCCGGAGCATGGTGATGATGCAGAGACCCTGTTAAAACATGCTGATTTTGCCATGTACAGGGCCAAGGAAAAGGGCGGAGATAATTATCAGTATTACACGGCGAATATTCACCAGGAGGCTAATGCACGCTACCAGCTGGAATATGAACTGCATCGTGCTATCGACAAGAACGAGCTGACCGTCAGCTATCAGCCTTTATACCATCTTGAAACTGGTGCCATAGTTGGTCTTGAGGCATTATGCCGCTGGAATTCTCATAAGCTTGGTGAGGTACTGGCAGATGAATTCATTCCTGTGGCAGAAGAAACAGGACTGATCACACCGCTCGGTATCAAGGTTATCGAAATGGTGGTCGATACTATACTCGGCTGGAAAGAGGCGGGCATCAATGTCCCGAGAATTGCCATCAATCTATCTGTTCGACAGATTCACAGCGACGAGACACTTGCTATTATCAGGCACGTGATCTCAGATAAAGGCCTGCCAGGGAAAGCCCTGGAGTTTGAAATAACAGAAAGCGGTCTAATCGATGACCCCCAGCGCGCGCAAGACAACATCAGAACCATTAAGAGCCTGGGTGCCAGTATAGCCATCGATGATTTTGGTACTGGGTATTCTTCATTAGCATACTTGAAGAAGTTTTCAGTTGATGTATTAAAAATTGACCGTTCATTTATCAGTGATCTGGTGAACAACACTGATGATCAGGCGATCATTGAAACCATCATAGGTATGGCAAGAAACCTCGGCCTGTCAGTGGTTGCTGAAGGCGTTGAAACCAGGGCCCAGGCAGACTACCTGTTACAGAAGGGCTGCAATATTGCACAGGGGTACTTATTTTCAAAACCGCTTGCGGAGAATGAATGCCGCAAGCTATTAACTAATAATACTGTCTAGATTTTTCTATGTGCCGAGTGCGCTTTCTGGTAATTATAAAATAGCGGAACCTAGCTTTTGTTGTCAATAACCAGAAATATTGGATACGCCCTTTCTTCTTTATTAACTGTATGTGCCGTTACAAAATTGACGTTTTCGAATCCATGGTTTTCTAGAATACGCTGGAACTCTTCACGTACAAAACCTGAATGAAAGACTCATTCCGCCTCTTGCGGGTGAAAGCTACCGTCTTCTTTATCAAGATCTGCCAGTGCAATCATTGCCCGTGGCCGTAAATGCTTGGCAAATCTTTTAATAAGTTTACTTGTGTCTTCGACGTGATGAACTGCCATCGCACTCATCATCAGGTTAAATTTTTGTTCTATCGGCTGATCAAGAATATTTTGTTGTACAGCTTCAACTTTACCGTGTAACTCCGGCTTCGACAGGAGTTTATTGAGCATCTCTTCGGAGGTATCTACAGCTATAATTTTATTTACTAGTGGTGCTACGTGAGAACTAATCAATCACGTTCCTGCACCGAAATCCATTACATCCATCTGGTCGTTAAGAGAAACATGTTCCTGTATCGATGACCCTATCGCTGATGATAGTTTTGTCACCATATCATCAGCATCCCGGTCTTGTGCTCTTTTATTAAAGTATTCGGACATTGTATTATCCTGGATGTGATATTTAGAATGGTAAATGGCTCTGCCAGACATTGCCCAGCGAAGATTATGCCTGCCGTTTTCTTATCTGCTTTCAGATGAGCATTATCAGGAGATAAGCTTTATGTTCCATAAATAGATTGCTATGCCACCAAGCGTCATCGGTATCAAATAAAAATAACCCCCACGAATTACTGCGCTGATATATTTATCTGGGAGCCCTGCATCTTTTAGTCTTTTTACACCAAGAAAATGCCTGACCCATAGTGTGATTAAAGCGCATGCGAGACCACCTAAAAATAATATTTCACCATATGCAGGTAGAAGTTTAATCAAAACGTAAACGACACTTCCGATCAATATAAAAGGTAGAAGTTTTTCTCCCCGGCTTATAATCGAATCATCAAGTAGTTTACGTTCAGTAATGGTCAGCACTCTCTCAGCTTTCTGAACAACTAATATATTCGCAATAAAACCTGCTGCGAAGAGAATTCCAATGAATTTTAACATCTTGTTTTATGCGTCTAGAGAATAAATGTTGTCGTTTCTGGTTGGTAGACATGTCACCTGTCATAGCTTCATTTCATGACACAAGCTTATCCGCCTTACCAGGCAGACCAATATACCCACTAAGCCCCTCAATTTCCTCCATCCATCTTTGTACCGCGTAATATGGCTCTAAAGACAGGCCGCCATCATTACTCATGGCAGTGTATGGATAACAGGCTATATCACAAATAGTTGGCTGTCTGCTTCCCGCCAGCCATGTTGTTTCTGAAAGTTGTTTATCTAATGTTTCCAGTGCTTTTATTGCAATCTGTTGACTTTCTTCCAGAGAACCAGTGCTCGCCAGTGATGAAGGATTTTTTAGAGCTATTGCACGAGCACGTGCCAGTCCATAACGCCCCTCACTTTGCTCAAAGGCCAGCCATCTGATTACTTTTGAGAACTGAATTGTTTCGACTGGAAACCATTCTTCATCTGCATAGGTTTTAGCCAGGTAACAAAGTATCGCAACAGAATCATAGATTGTTATTTCTTTATCAATGAGTACAGGAACCAGGCCATTTGGATTCATACGAAGAAACTCGATGGTCCTGTTCTCCCCTGCAAACAGATCAACGGGAACCTTCGTATAGTTAATTCCGAGTATGGATAAAAATAACCGTATCTTGTAGCAGTTACCAGATCTCTCTAAGTCATAAAGTTTCATTGTATTATTACTTTATAAATCGTTGTTGTTGATTCTGATAATTACGGAAAGTTGTTAGCAATGTTATAGCGCTGATGACTCAACATCCAGACCTTGTAGTATTTATAGCAGAATCGAAAATTTGCGCTGTTTATAAGCTTGCACATAACTCACAGCAATTCACCCTGTACCGTAGGAATGACATATCCGCCAACACTTACATGATGATGTTCACCCTCCTTACGCGCCCGCAACATAACCAGAGATGGCCTGCGTACCTCGTAGCCCTGTTCAATGCGTATAGATAGAGTGGAGTCCGGACCGGCTTGATGCTGCAGCAGGTATGCACCAAGAAAGGCTGCACCATTACCGGTGGCAGGGTCTTCACGCACCCCATGTGCCTCAAAGAAGAATCTTGAGCAGAGATCATTCTCGGGATGATGGGTCTCGTTACAGAAGACATAGACTAGCGGTGGAAAACCTTCCGCTGCCAGGGTGGAATAGGCCGCGAGATCAAGTTTACTGCGCCGCAACGCGTCTTGACTGAGTAGCGGCACAATCATCGCCGAGGTGCCGGCAGATATCATCTGGATGGGTGACCTTGTGTCTATATCATCCACTGATAATCCAAGTGTTTCTGAAAATGATTCAGCAGTAGATGTTGCCCCCAGTGTCATTGGTGGCGATTGAAACCACACAAGCTCTTTTTCATCATCAGAAGACTCAAATGTGACAGGGACCTGCCCAACTTCAAGATTCAAACGAATTTCCGCAGCTGAAGAGGACGCCAGGTGCTGCCGAATTACCCATGCCGTGCCAAGAATAGGATGCCCGGTAAACGCTATTTCACGTGATGGCGTAAAAACTCTAACACGAAACCCGCCGTCTTCCTCAGGTACAGATGAAACGAACGTCGTTTCCGAAAAGTTCATCTCCGCGGCAAACAATTGCATTGTTTCGCTGGACAGCGCTTCCGCACCAACGATAACAGCCAGTGGATTACCTGAGTAGGCATTTTCTGCAAAGACATCAACCATGTAGAAGCGCGGTTTCATAGTCAGTTAGACTCCTTGTTAAAAGTAATTGATCAAGAAAATCTCAGCATTTCTGCTATGTTGGTGAATACATAGAACACAGAATTCCAACTCTGCTAATAAAAGCCATTGCCCCATCGCGCTGCTATTAATGTTGAAAACTCTGGTGACTATACTGCTATGGAAGCGGCTGATCAATCACGCCCTCGCTACTGTTGCCCGTTCACACTGGTCGCTGGAGCATTCAGAACCAGGCTTTGAATAACAGCGAGCCACCGCTGACGAGCAACAATGAACCAACCAGAATCAGCATTTGTCGATTGCTGACGCCTACATGAACACGACCTCCCAGATAGAGCCCAATCATCATCACAGGCGCCGACATCGTCAGCAGAGGCAACAGATATATACCCAGTAGCCCGCTGACCACAAATGTGGCTATGCGTATTGATCCATCGACCATGAATAACCCGGAGAAAGTAGCACGCAATTGGGATTTATCTTTTATCCTGTGCGTCAGATAGATCACGTAAGGCGGTCCGCCGGTACCAAACAAAGCACCGACCAGGCCTCCGATGAGGCCGGCGGGTATTGACCAGAGTTTTGATACTATTCGCTCACCATGAATATTCAGCAGGTATCGCAGGCCAAACAGAATAACAAACAGTGCAAGGGCTGTAAGCAGTGGCTCCCGTGGCATACTGAGCAGCAGTGTGACACCGATAACAATCCCAAGCAGCGAGGTCGGAAGTAACGGCATGACCTCCTTCCACTGTACATGATCTCGCGCATTGCGGCTCATAATCAACGAGGCAGTGAAATCAAGCACAAGCACCAGTGGTACCACTGTTTGCAATGGCAGGAGCAACGCCAGCAACGGCACTGAAATAAGCCCTGAACCAAAACCAGTTATACCGCGGATAAAATAGGCACCAAAGATTATTGCCAGTGCCGGCGCTATAGTTTCAAGATTCACTGTTGTGATTTAGTTCGTTAAGAAAAATAATCGAGTATGTTCCTAGTGACGCTTCAGCGAATGCCTTTTATTAGAACAGTGAATCAGCATTTGCATAGAATGAAGAATAATCTTCGCTTTTAGCTACAGATAATACTGCAGACTGCACTTCTGCCGGCATTGATTGTAATGATTCTCGGACTAACTCAAACCTCTGCTCAACTTCTTCCCCCAGTAAAGATACAGCCCATCCTGGGGCTTCCTGCATCAGTACAGGCATCTCCTGCAGGACGATCCTTATCCAAAGGCTTTTATCAACGTCAGCTAAAACAGTTTCTATTCGCTCCTGTGTAATCCAGTCCAGTGTTGAGGTATAGATCTTTAGCAATGTCTTCATCGTCTCATCGTCAGGCTCACTCCCAGCTTTCTTAAGTGACTCTAACAAGTGTCTCTCTTCATCTTCTTCAGACATTCGGTATCCTTAGGTTGTTCCTGTGCAGTCAGCTAACTGGTGACCTGTCTTTCTCAGAAAGACGTTGAATCAACTGGCTGCTCGTTGTGTACCATAGATCTCTTCAATATCCTTTCTCACCTTAAGCTTTATTTAAGAAAGATTTCTTATCATAGAGCTGTATTTTTAAGATTTCTCGCACTCCCCTGTACCAGCAAAACCTGGTTTACATAAAATCCACATTATAGTTCATACTTACAGGATTTATATGACATCATCACCAACCCAATCAAGCACCAGAAAATAGCATCAATATTTATTGTTCTGCTGGCTACTTTTATCACAAACATAAATGCTGTATGAGCGTTTACAGCATAGAACTGAACGATAAACATCGCATCCTGCAAGATATCTATTGAGCTCCAACAACTTATCTTACTGCTGATTTTATTCGTAAGCACTTATACCTTTAAGACGATAGCGCCACATGTGATATCTTCATATGAATAACTTTCAACAGCTAAATAAGTATCGGGCAATAAACAAAATAGATTGCTTCAGCACGCTATGGGGAAATAACAGTGGAGTTATGGGAAATCTTTTTATTAATGACCGTCGGCGTAATTGCAGGCTGGCTAAATGTAATGGCAGGTGGCGGCTCTTTACTAACGGTCCCTGTCATGTTGTTCATGGATGTCCCCGCACCTGTCGCTAACGGTACTAATAGAATAGCTATTCTGGCGCAGAATATCACCGCTGTTTATGCCTTTTTTCGTAAGGGGTTTTCTGACTTCAAGCTAAGCCTGAGCCTGTCGCTGGCCGCTTCAATCGGGGCTGTTGGCGGCGCCTTTGTCGGCGTTCAACTTGACGGCGTCTGGTTCAACCGTACACTCGCCATTGTCATGATTCTGGTAATGCTTGTTATGGCGACTGGTAAGAAGAAGAGTCATCATAATAACGAAAATTCAGAGCCTAAAAACTTAATACTGGGCCATTTCTGCATGATAGGTGCAGGTTTCTGGGGTGGTTTCATTCAAGTTGGCGTCGGCTTTATTCTGATGCCGATACTGCACAGGGTAATGGGCTTTAACCTGGTGCGCGTCAATATGTACAAGGTGTTTGTCGTCCTTAGTTACACCATCGTCGCACTGTTCATATTTGCTACTCAGCTAGAGCTGTTATGGTGGGCGGGATTTGGGCTGGCAGTCGGTAATTCTATTGGCGGCTGGTATGGTGCACATACGACTATCCACAAAGGTGAAGCCTGGATAAAAGCTGTCATGTATATAGCACTCTCCTGCTTTATTATTAAATTGCTGTTCTTCTAGTTATTATTACTTTTAAGCAGCAGGCCAGGAAAAAATATTTGATTTCCCCCTAGGAAAAACCCATTAATCCGGGCAACCATAAAACGATCCCGGGCAATGCTATCAGTACAGCAATCGTGATGACGTCGGCGACAAAGAATGGAGCCACACCTCTAAACACATCCTGCACCGAACATTCAGGTCTGACGCCTGCGACGACGAAACAGTTGAGCCCTATCGGCGGCGTGATTAAACATATCTCAGCCATCTTGACCACGATTATGCCGAACCAGATTGAACAACCAACCGCCGAAACACCAAAAGCCGAATCTGCCGCTGTCACCGCATCGCCGCCATTCAGGGCGATGACTGCCGGGTAGACAACCGGCAGCGTTAATAACAGCATTCCAATAGCATCCATAAACATACCCAGCACGGCATAGGCAAGCAGTATCATGATCAGCGTAATCATAGGACTTTGATCAAGACTGGTAATCCAGCTTGAAAATGCACCGGGGAGATCAGCAAACCCGAGGAACCTCACATATAACAAAACACCCCATATAATAGTGAAGATCATGACGGTTAGCTTGGCAGTTTCCATCAATGAGCTGCGTAATTCTTTCCAGCGCATACCTTTGAACAAGGCCATGATAAGTATGATGAATGCCCCCAGAGAGCCGGCCTCTGTCGGCGTACCAACACCGCCATAAATACAGACCATAATAATGGCAACGACAAGAAAGATCGGCATTGCGCCAGGCAAACTTTGAAAGCGCTGTTTCCAGCTAAACCCGGTCACCGGCGGACCAAAGTTTTTACGAGTGCTGGCAAGAAAGATCACCAGCCCTCCATAGATAAGGGCTGATACAGCACCCGGCAAAAAACCTGCCATCAGTAATGCACCAACATCCTGCTCGACGATAATGGCATAGATGACCAGTATTGCTGAAGGAGGAATCAACGATGCCAGTGTTCCGCCCGCAGCGACAACACCTGCGGCAAATCGTTTGTCATAGCCAAGTTTCAGCATTTCCGGAATAGCGATACGCGCGAACACGGCTGATGTTGCAACCGACGCTCCTGATACCGCAGCAAAACCAGCGGTGGAGAAAACAGTCGCTACTCCCATGCCGCCGGGCAGCCAGCCAACCCAACGTTTTGCGGCCTCGAATAATGCACGTGTTAAGCCAGCATGGTATGCCAGGAAGCCAATCAGGATGAAGGTTGGGATGAGCGACAGGGCCAGTGTGGATACCTTTGAGTGTGGAATGGTACCGGCCATTTTTATAGTAACCACAATGCCTTTCTCAAAACCTAGCTTGGCACTGAATATCCACAGCAGTCCGAGAAAACCGGCCATGGCAGCAGCAAATGCCACCCGCATCCCAATCACAACCATTAGCATCATAAACCCCGTCACCCAGAGGCCAATACTAATGTTATCCATGCTAGCCATGGCGTCTAACAAGCCCATTATTTTTCTTCCGATGTATCGTCGGGATTAATTATGGCGGCAGCTTCTTTTGCTGCTACGGTGGCAGCATCTTCAATCAAGGGTACGGCTACTGGCTGATCAGTATTTTCGACAGCAGCCCGGAAGTATCCCCAAACCTGTAACAAAAGACGTAAAGCAAGAACAGTTAAAGCGAAAGGCACAACGAATTTTGCCGGCCAGGTGGGAAGGTCTATATCTAATGATGAGTCGCCAAGACTATAAGATCTCCAGAAATGCATATATGAACCATAGATCAGTGCCAGGGTAACCAGCAGCATTAACACCGAAGAAATCAATTCCACTATCCACAACCTTCTCCCGTGTAAACGGCTCACCAGCATATCCATTCTGATATGGCCGCCTTCCCGCTGTGTATAAGCAATACCTAAAAAGGCCATGAATGCCATGGACTGTTCTACCCAGTCGATGTATCCACTTATTGGCAGATCAAATATCCATCGCCCCAATACATTAACCGTAGCAAAAAGAACCAGCAGAAATATTATTATGCCGCCAAGTAAATTTAGTGATGATTCAAGTTTGAAATAAGTTCGGTCCGCTAGACTTAATTTGGACTGGTCTTCTAGAATGGTAGTTGAGCTTGACATGAAAAGGCCTTTTTCAGTTCAGCGGGCAGTTATGAATAAAGACACCGTAGCAATTAATAATCGACATGTAAAAAAATAGCCATGCTGATTGCATCATCAGTATGGCTATTGTCTTAAAATTTCAAAAATCAGGGTATTAGAAGCGTTATCTATTGATTTAATGATGCGGCAGAAGTTTGATTAAATAATGCTGCAGTAAATTCGTATAATGCCTGCGCATCAAAGTCTTTACTGTTTTCTATGATCCATTCTTTTCGTACCGAGTCTGCCAGTTTATCTAACTTCCTGGTTTGTTCGGGTGTAAAAGTTACCTGGGTTAAGCCAGCTTCTTTAATCGCTTTTTCATACTGTACCGTAGTATTGTTTTCATAGTTGTCGACATAGTAGGCAATGGCCTCGTCTACCGAAGTCAGTAACGCTTCCCTGTACTCAGGCTTGAGACTGTTCAGCGCATCCGTATTCACTACAACAGGGCAATTCGCTGTGCCCAGGTTAAGGTTAGTCGTTGCCCATTTACCCACCTTATAAGTTTTTGTTGCTAAATGAGCATGCGGCGCAAATGAAGCCGCATCAATCACCCCTGAATCCATAGACTGACGGACCTCAGAAAATGGAACACCTGTTTTAATTGCACCTTCTTTGCTTAGTACACCCATAATCCCACCGGGTCCGCGGATGCGCAGGCCATTAAAGTCTGAAAGATCATTTAATGCGTCACTTTTACTAATAATATTATACTGAGGCATGGGTGACGGCAT
>Ga0316196_10001042_pt1 | contig 11752 bp, 6 predicted proteins | sample Eddsed2cm_MG_FD_204938 | JGI IMG/M metagenome (GOLD analysis project Ga0316196, IMG submission 204938) | Coastal sediment microbial communities from Maine, United States - Eddy sediment 2 cm | ecosystem: Environmental > Aquatic > Marine > Coastal > Sediment | place: USA: Maine | collected... | reverse complement strand
GGCATCGATTTGAGTCGTAGTTACAATATCCCGGTATTCGCTACCGGTGAGACCACGAGCACTGTCACCCACGATATCAGCGCCCAGGCGGCGGCGCTACGCAAGCAGGAGTCCGATGCCAGTAAGTTGGCTATTGCCAGCGGTCAGTTTGATATCGAGGGTCTGTCGCGTGCTCTGCAGTTTCGCAATGAGGGCAATCGCATTCAGCTGAATTTCCCCATGTTCCGCAACAGGTTACTGACCCTGTTCGCCGCGATATTTGCCGGTGGCTTCGGTTTCGCCAGTTTTTCCATGGCGAACATGGCCAGTGGCGGGGGGTTGTTTGGCATCTTTATCCTGATCTTCGGGATTCCGTTTTTCCTGGTCGCATTGGTGGCGGTGATTGCAACGGTATATCTGTTGTTCAACAACCTGTCGGTTGAAATCAGCCCCGGAGAGGTCTCTGTATTACGTCGGCTACTGTTTATTCCGGTCTATAGGCGGTTGTTAAAACGTAATGATATTTTACATCTGTCCATCAAGCGCTCGGGCAGCACCGGACAGGGTGTCGATAAAATCGAGCATTTCAAGATCAGGGCCCAGGACAAACAGGGGAAGCACATAACGCTCGCCGAAGACATTGACGGCGAAGACGTGGCGACTCACTTTCGTGATTACCTGGCGCAGCGCATCGTGGTGGCTGTGAAATGAAAAGCAGCGAATGTCTTAAATGCCGATGACCGGACTCACTCCGGCTTGCTGCCGAGCGTTACAGCCATCTTGATCGGTGCTCCGGGTTCACCGGTAACGGCCAGGTTATCCGCGATCGACACTCGCTCCTGCAGGGATTCATCGATTGCGACCAGAGCTTTTTTGAGCGCCATGGAGCGGGCACTGGCCAACTTGGTGAGATCCTCTTCGGTGATGGGTAGCAATGCGATGAGCTGTGCGCGTAACTCGTTTGCATAGGCCAGCTCGTCCAGGCTGGCGACAGCTTCGGTCTGACCATCGACTTCTGTCGATGCCGTAAACTGCAGCTGCAACGCATCCAGTTTTTGTTCGGCGGTACCCTCGGGCTGTTGTTCACTGAACAATTTTTCGAGTGTCAATCTGCGTAACTGCGGATACTGAACTTCGGGATCGCTGCTGCTGGCCAGTTCGCTGATCTGCAATTCCAGGGTTTCATCAAATCGCGCAGTACGCATCGCGAGGCCATCTGCATCAGCATCATAGACACCGGCAACCATCAATTGCAGCCCGGGCCTTAGTGCCAGTGCCTCGGCCAGTTTGACTGCTCTTTGCATTTCGGGTGGAGTCAGATCAGATCTGCCATCGAGAAAGTTGACGTGCTCGAGTTCGCTGGCTTCGATGCCGAGCAAATTACCGAGAAAGGCAAAAGGCGAGGTGACGATCTTGACCAGTAATTTGCCGAGTGCACCCCAGATCACGCTGCCATAGCTGAATTCGGGATCGTCGACATTACCGCGCACCGGCAGGTCAAGGTCGATCTTGCCATTCGCATCCTTCAACAATGCTATTGCAAGATCCAGGGGAAGGTTCATTGCGTCCGGGTAGGGGACCTCGGGTCCAAGTTCGAAGTCACGCAGGATGATGCTGTTATCCCCGACCAGTTGACCGTCTTTAACCTGGTAGCCGAGTTGCAGGTCGAGATTGCCACTGGCGACTTCACGGCCGGCAAGGGGAATGCTGTAGGGAGTGAATTTCGGAACGTCGATGTTTTCAAACGACACCACAAGGTCGGTGTTGCGGGTAGGCTCCAGCGGCGTGACGTTGCCGTTGATGCGGGCCACGCCAAATTCATCGACCTTGCCTTCAAATGTTACTTCGGAGGGCTCGTTGCTGTCGGTGGAGATGGTGGTTATTTTTCCGTTCAGCGAACTCACTTTTACCGCGAAAGGCAAGGGCAGGGATAAGTCTTCAAAATCGGCCGACGCGTCTGCGATAACTATTCTGCCAATGTTGACCTTAAATTCGCTATCCCCGCCGTCAACTGTAACTTCTGCTTCTGCTTCTGCTTCTGCTTCAGGTTCTACAGGTTCCGTTGGGCCAGATTCCTCCGCGGCTGAGTCCACCTTTGCGATTTGACCAATGTTGAGGCTGCGGTCCTCGGCGATAAGGATGTCACCATAGAGCTGGTCAAAATAGAAGGTGGAGATATCAAGCTGGCGCTTGGCAATGCTCAAATCGATCTTGTCAGCGCGGAAACTTTTCCAGCTGGCGAGCGGCTCGTTGTGAATGGATTCGGCGATGTCCAGATCGATGATCTCGAGATCACCCTTGAATGCAAAAGGCTCTTCGCTGGAGCCGCGAATGTGTCCATCCAGGTTGATCGCGCCTGAATTCATTTCCAGGTTTGCCTGCTGTTTGATATAGGGCTGGGTGCCGGCGAGTTGCAATGCGTCGATATTTACCTCGAACTCGAACTGGGGTTCGGGTAGCACGACCAAATCACCTTCAAGTGACAGCGTTCCGCCGCTTAGCAATTGCAGGCTGAGACTAGTGGGGAAACTGCTGCCCGGCTGATTGTTGATGTCGCTGATATTCAGATCAAACCCGGTGATGCCGAGCTGTGCCGCAGGGTTGACAGATTGATCCTGAAGATTCAACAGCAGATCATTGACGGCCAGATTACCGATAGACAGCTGCCATTCATTCTCCGTTTCGCTTTCATCATTGTCTTTGACCGCTGCACCCTCTGCTGCGACATTTTGCTGGCGGGGTTCGATATTGAACACGCCATCTTCGGCACGAGATAAATCAATTTGCGGATTATTGAACGAGATCGAGCCCAGGGACACGGTTTGTTGCGGCCAGTGGAACTGGCCACCGGTCAGTCGTGCTTCAGGCAGTTTCAGAATTTGCTGGTCCGGGCCAGCCAGGTCAATACCGGTGCCGTCGGCATAGCTGTTGACTATGATGTCCTTGAACGTCAGGTCGAGATTTTCGATGCTGGCTTCAATCTGGCCACTATCGGTCCTGTAGACTTCGTAATCCAGTTCGACATCCGCCGAGCCATTGACAATTTCGATGCCGGTTTGATGACGGATATATGCCGAGAGCACCGGAAAGTGCGAATTGTCAATCCGGGCGCGACCCGAAGAGCGCAGTGGATTCAGTTGCAAATCTCCACTCCAGCTCAAGGTTCCACTTTTCTCCGTGGCGAATACAACGGTTTGCTGGCCCGCCTTGTTGGGTAGTGTATTCAACTCCTCGATAACGATATTGACAGGTCCAAAACGGCTTTTCAGCGGTTCTGCCTGAAACTCATCGGACCAGTTGATAAACCAGTCCTCGATGGTAAAGGTGAAAACCAGTGCCTGTATCAATGACGATCCTTCTTCATCCACAACATCGCCATCGATTTGATCCCGCGGGACCGGCAGCAGGTAAGCAAAGTCCATGGCGCCGGTTTTGTCGCGTGTGACAAACAGTTCAGGTGCGGTGAATCGCACCTCGTCGAAGGTCAGGGCCAGCCTGAATAGCGAGCTGAGCTGAAAATTGGTGAAAATTTCCTGAACCCGGATAGTCGGCGCGCCTTCAGGGTTGTCGAGCTCCAGCCCGGAGATTCGCAGGCTCAGGACAAACGGATTGATGTCGATTTTTTCAATGCGCAGCTCGGCATCAAAATCCTGCTGCATCGTTCCTGTCAGGCTTCTTTCGAGGAGATAGGGGGCGAGGAAGAAACCCAGCAGGGCATAAATCGCGACTGCAGCGACGACTGATGCATAGCGCGGGTGTTGCTTGCTATAGATGACGAGTGCTTTTATGGTCCTGCTTCCTTAGTCGAGCTGTGAAAATGTGTATTCTCGCCTGTCTTCTGGTCACCACTGCATACACAGATGGCAATGGGGACAAAATCAGTTGCGTCGACGGACTTTACTATTGCCATTCCCTGATCACAAGGCATTGGCTCCCCTGTGTTGCGGGAACAGTATCTTCAGCCTGTCGAAGCGGCTGCTCATCGGCAGCAAAGTGGTGGATCGCCTGGGCTCAGGGGGTAGGGCTGGTCGGCGGTTCATTCCCGTTGAATGCAGTCAGGTGCATGAGTCTGCGATCCTCTTGCGACAATTTACCAGTGGCTGAATGCCAGACGGAACGATTGTGCCAGATCACCAGGTCGCCGGGTTGCCAGGCATGAACGTAGACGAGTTCCGGGGCGATCGCAGGACGCATCCAGGCTTCGACCAGGTGTCTTGATTCAATGACACCCAGGAAGCGATTACCCGACTCGCTATGCTGTTCGAGTGCGTGCATACAGCGAGGTTGGGGCATCAGTGCCCGTTGATGGGTAACCGGGCAGGTCCATACCAGCGGGTATATCTGGGCCGCTGGATCATCGATCGCCGCTCCTTGAACATCGTCGCCCAGCGCATAGCGTTGCTCCGCAGCCGGATCGATGAGCCTCAGGCCATTGGCGCTGTTCCCGAGTTCATAACTTGCCTCGAACGGGTGACTGGCATAATGCACCTGCATCTGCAGGCTCAGCTGCTGGACGGACGCCGGCAGTCTGTCGAATGCCAGTCGGCCACTGGCAAAGGCGGTGGAACCGGCGGCGCACCATAATCGGTCTTCGCTGTGATCCTCGTAGGCCAGCCAGTGGCCACTGCCAAGCGGGGCTTCAATACAACGCATCTGCGTATATTGGCAGGGGGCCTGCGCATAGAAAGTTCCGTCGATGTGCCACTGCAGCGCACCGCCGCCCAGCACCTGCGAACCCTGGTCCTTACCATAGGCACCTCGCTCACCGCCAAGGGTTACCTTTAACCCGTAGTGGTCAATGTCGCCTTTACCCAGCACCAGCACCCCGGGTTCTTCCGGTATCTGGTAAGTCCCGGCTTTATTTCCCTGCGCGACTTTGAAAACTTCCCAGGGATTGTTGGTCTGGTCGCGCCAGACGCTTTCCCCCTGTAAATCGATTGACCGATAAAACGCAACTTCCTGTTGTGGTGTCAGCTGTTGTTGCCCGGGAAACACCAGCAGTTGGTGGTGATGCAACGCCAGGCGCAATTCATCCGCTGCCGCGCTATCCAGGACGGCACAGTTGTAATCGGTAACTCTCGCGCCAAAAGGACGGCCGTTGATGGGTTCGATGATCATGGCGTTATGGTAACGCTTTTTGCCACCGGGCACTCATGGGCGCTGGATAGACCCCGGGCGAGCCTCTGAAAGACTTTTGCGCGGGGAGAAGCGAAGATTTTCGTGGCCTGCTATCTGGAGCCGGTCAGCTGAAGCCGCTGCATACCAGGGAGTGCAAAAGATCTGCAGTGAGCTGGCTGCCAATACCATTATCTGATACCGAATAGCTGACGGGCATTGTCGAGTGTTAGCCTGTGTTGAACCGCCGCTGGCAAAGCGGCTATCCAGTGGCGATGGTAGGCCAGCAACTGTGCGAAATAATCCCAGCCGTCATCCGTCTGGTCCCAGGTTTGCGTTCGCGTGACCTTCCATACCGGATCGGTACCGACCAGGAAACGTTGCGGATATTCGAGTATCAGCTCGCGCCAGGCGGGTAACAGCAAATCATCATCGCCGGTCAGCCCGCCGTAACGCCAGGGATCGCGAGCCGAGAGTTCGACCATCACCCGCCCACACTGTTCGATTATGCGACGAATCTGGCTGGCGTGCAGGTTGCCGCCGGCGTGGGCAAAGATAAACTGGATTGCTGGATTTTGCCGGCAGACATCGGCGAATTTTTGCTCGCTACCGGCATCGACATGAATCAACACCGGAACCGCATATTGGCGTGCCAGTGCCAGCAAGCGGACAAATATCGGGTTATCGGTTTTGGGTCGAAAGCCAGCCATGAAATGCACCTCGCCGATACCCTGATACTGCCCGCTGCGCAAACCCTCATCGGCCAGCTGCACAGTGCGTTCATTCAGGTACCAGTCCTGTTTTCCCAGCGTGTGCGTATACGGCGAAAAGAAAGGAATAATCAGGTCTCCACCTGCCTGCTTTAGCTCCAGCGCGAGCTCCGACGGAGTCGCGGTCACCACGGCAAAAGCGATATTCGCGCGTTTCAGCCGGGTAACGACCTGCTCGGCGCTGATTATTTCTTTCTGATCCCAGTTGAAGTGCACATGCACATCGGCGAAGGGCTGCTGGGACCAGCCGGGAGTCGCCTTGGAAACCAGCAGCAGGAGTAGCAGCAAAATGCCAGCATGTTTTCGATTGCTCATGTATTCCATTCCTCGAAGTGGGTAAATCTACCACAGGCTTGCCATCGATTCATCGCCTGCCTGTTGCGGCCACTGCGCTGTTATCCTGTTCAACAGGGGCCTTGATGTGGAGGCGCAGGATTAGCGTCGTTGTCCTTATCTGGAGTGGTCGAGGTGCAACGTGCTAGCATCGCGGCTACAGAGTACTTCGGGATTTCCAGCAAATTGCAATCCAGGCTTCCATGCAAGACAAACTGCAACCTCTTCTGAGCGCCGTCCAGCGCAACTGCCATATCTCCGATGCGCGCCACGCCGGAGATTACACCCTGTGCATCTACCTGTTGAAGATGCGCGAGTATTTCCGCTGGGAGCGGCGCTACACCTTCAAGGACAAGCTGCCCGAGCGTGATGTTGGTGACTGGCTGACGCAACGGGAAAACTTCTGGCAAAGCATAGAAGATGAGCCTTTTATCGATCTTCCGCTTGACGGTGAATACTACGACCCTTTCGATAGCGAGGCGGTAAATGCGGCGTTGAACCCCTGCGGACTGGTTTACAGTGGGGGGCTCGGCAACCGAAGTACGCCACATTTTTTTCTGGGCAAACTCGGGCATATGGAAAGACAGGCGGATTTTACAGTGCTGGTCGCGGAAAATGAGTATGCCCGGGATTTGACGGCGCCCCCGGCGATGGCACTCGGTGACACGATCTTTATTCGACGCGAGTCGCTGCGCAGGATGATCTGGGAAAAGATTGAGGAATGGCAGTGGAACAAGCTGGAAAACCCTATGGGTCGTGCCATCCAGAGTTTTAACCTCGAAGATAATATCGAGGCCACACTTGATGACTTAACCAATACCTTTGTCGAATCGGTACTGTTGCACGAAAAGGGTGAAGTGTTTGCCGGGAAAATACTAGGGCCGGAGTGGGAGCAAATGCTGGCAGGTCTGCCGCACTGCAAAGCTGAAATCATGATCCGCGCCCTGCGTGATCACCTTGCGGACTCGTTGACGACTCTGCCAGGTCTGCTTGGCAATGGGAAAGATACTTCCCTGCATTTCTATATCGCGAATCTGCCGAATATGCACAAAAACCTTTCGCCCGCGCTCATGCAGGCCTACGAGTCCTGGGTCGTGACGGGTAAGCGCTCCGTTATCGAAGAACTGGTACCGGCGAGTAAATCCCACTGGGCAGCGCTAGCCAGTCAGGTTCTCGATGTTTATCGAGACTATCCCGACGACTATGCCAGTCGGCTGCAGACCCTGGTTGAAAACAATAAATTCTAGAACCAGGCTGGGGACAATGACCACCAAATCCAAACTACCACTAACCAGCACGCATTGGGGTACCTACCGCGTTGAAACCGAAGATGGTGTGGTAAAGGCATTGCATGGTTTTGAAGAAGACGATGATGTATCGCCGATCGGCTCCGGCATAGTGGATGTGCTCGATGCACCGTCGAGAATAAAGACGCCGATGATCAGGAAAAGCTGGCTCGAATCGGGCCCCGGCAGCAATAATCATTTGCGCGCTGCTGATCCATTTGTCCAAGTGTCCTGGGAACAGGCGGAGAAACTGGTTGGCCACGAACTGTCCAGGGTCGTGAAGCAGTTTGGTAATCAGGCCATTTATGCCGGCTCATACGGCTGGTCCAGTGCCGGACGGTTCCATCATGCGCAAAGCCAGGTACATCGTTTTTTGAATTGTATCGGTGGTTATACCCGCTCGCTGAACACCTATAGCTTCGCCAGCGCTGAAGTTATCCTGCCGCATGTCATGGGTGATCTGTTCGCGCTGTTACTGGAAACCACCAGCTGGCGGTCGGTGATTGATCACAGTCAATTAGTCGTCGCCCTTGGTGGTATGCCACTCAAGAACGGGCAGATCAATTCCGGGGGTGTCGGACGCCATGTGCAACATGAGCATATGATCGAGGCGCGCGAGGCGGGCATTGAGTTTGTGAACGTCGGTCCCATTCGCACTGATATCGACGATTCGCTGAATGCCGACTGGATAGCCATCAGGCCCGGAACGGATACGGCGCTGCTGATAGCGATTGCGAAAACGCTCGTCGATGAGGGGTTGGCTGACAACGCTTTCATCCAGCAATACACCATCGGCATAGAAGAGTTCCAGAGATATCTGCATGGGGTCGACGACGGGATCGAGAAAGATGCCGTATGGGCGTCCAGAATTTGTGCTGTTCCTGCCGAGCGAATCCGTGAGCTGGCACGTCAAATGGCCGCCGCCAGGACCATGATATCGATCAGCTGGTCTTTAACCCGCCAGCATCATGGGGAGCATGCTTACTGGGCCGCCATTAGCGTTGCCGCCATGCTGGGGCAGATAGGCTTGCCCGGTGGTGGTATTGCTTTCGGCTATTCGACCACCAACGGTATTGGTGGGCACAACACCAAAGTGCCGGGCGCCTCATTGCCACAGGGGGTGAATCCGGTTTCCAGTTTCATCCCGGTGGCGCGGTTTAGCGACATGCTGCTGCATCCGGGCGAGCACTTTGAATACAATGGCAGCGGTTACGAGTATCCCGATATTCACCTTGTTTACTGGGCTGGCGGAAATCCGTTTCATCATCACCAGGACCTGAATAAAATGCTCGAGGCCTGGCAAAAGCCTGACACGATTATCGTGCATGAATGGTGCTGGAACGCCATGGCGAAACATGCGGATATTGTGCTGCCCTGTACGACCGCGCTGGAACGAAATGACATCGCCATATCGCCTCGTGATCCCTACGTGATTGATATGCAGCAGGCGATAACAGCGGTCGGCTCGAGCCGCAACGACTACGAAATTTTTTCTGGCATCGCGCGTGCGATGGGTGTCGAGGATGAGTTCACCGAAGGACGCAGTGAGCAGCAGTGGATAGAGTGGATTTATCAAACCACCCGCGAGCGCGCGCAAGCTAAAGGTATGGATATGCCTGCCTATGCCGAATTCAGGAAATCCGGCTGGTTCAAGCCAGCAGCACCTGAACAACCCGTGGTGATGTTGGCAGCCTATCGTGATGATCCGCTGGCGAATCCGTTATCGACACCATCGGGAAAAATTGAAATCTACTCGACTGTCGTCGCTGGTTTTGACTATAGCGACTGTCCCGGCCATGCCACCTGGATGGAGCCGCTTGAATGGCTCGGGGGAGATACCAGTGAATTCCCCCTGCATTTGATTTCAAACCAGCCAAAGACCAAACTTCACTCGCAGCTTGATCATGGCAGCCATAGTCGAGCGGCTAAAATCAAACAACGCGAACCGATCATGCTGCATCCCGAGGATGCAAAAGCCAGGGGCCTGGCCAATGGCGACGTTGTGCGGGTGTTCAATTATCGCGGTGCCTGCCTGGGTGGTGTGCAGATCGACGATCAGGTGATGCGCGGCGTCGTGCAAATGAGCACGGGTGCCTGGTATGACCCGCAACAGCCCGCAAGCGAGGGCAGCCTGTGCAAGCACGGAAACCCGAACGTGCTCACGCCCGATATCGGTACCTCCCGCCTGGCACAGGGACCGATTGCGCACACCTGCATGGTAGAAGTTGAGATTTTTAGTGGGCCGTTACCAGAGCTGAGCGCATTTGATGCGCCACAAACAGACGGGTAAATCAGACGGGCCTGCGGCCATTTTCTGCAAGCAGCAAAAATAGCCGGGCTCGGTGTCCAGTGTTAGCGACGAGGCGATCTGCTACCTGTGGCGAGGACAGCGAGGAAGAGAAGCCACCGAAGCATGCCCATGCCTTTGGTAATCTGGCACGCCTGCATAAACAGATGTATGCGGAACGAGTCGCTGCGCTGAAAGAATTCCATAGCGAGGTTACCCACAAGAATTTCCCTTACCCGGAAACCAATATATCCATGCATCCGCATGAAAAGGACAAGGTTCTGGAGGCGCTCGACAAGGCCTGAACGGAAGCGGTGCCCGGCGCGATCATATGTCGATCAAATTCGATTTGACAACTGCCCACCAAAGACCGGTAAAATTGTGGCGTTCCTGAGCCGGGCCTGTCTGACAGCCGGAAACAGTGCAGCATTTGCCAGTTTCCGGGCCTGATTCATTGTTCCAGCCGAAAATGGAAAGAGGGGATTAACTTTATTCCCTCAGGATGCTTTTTGGTCGCCCGCAATCCCGGGTGTTGGAAAACCAGTGACAAGCCTTTGCCTGTGCCTGTGGGCGCTGCAAGCTGGTTGCGAAACGTTTAGAAATTTTGTGAGTGATATATGACACAACCGATGGCTGATGCCAGAAATATGGTCGATCTGGGTCGCTACCCGATGCTCGATCTCGAGTCGGCCGAGGGCGCCGCTTTTGCGCGCAGCTGTCGCGAGGAGTATTTGCAGACCGGTTTATGCATGTTGAAGGAATTTATTCTGCCGCATGTCCTGCCAGGGCTGGCCGCAGAAGCCGCCAGGTTTGCAGATGATGCCTATTTTTGCAAAAGCTCACATAATGCTTATTTAACGGCGGACGATTCGAGCCGGGCCGCTGACGATATCGAGCGTCGCCAGGAACAAACCTTTGTCGGCTCGGTTCCCTACGACCGAATCGATTCACGTAGCCAGCTCAACGGCTTATATCAGTGGGATCCGTTAAAGAATTTTATACGTTTCGTACTGGGCAAGGAAACCCTGTACCGTTTTGCTGATCCTTTTGGTGCCTGTTCGATTAACGTTTTTGTGGATGGTGGCGAACATGGCTGGCATTTCGATGAATCTGAATTTACCGTCACGCTGATGCTGCAGCCGCCGGAAGTCGGTGGGGCCTTTGAATATCTGCCGCTTATTCGCGGGCGGGATGATGAGAAAGAATTGGTTACCGGTCTGCTGGATGGCAAACGTGATGGCGTTGTAGAACTACCCTTCAGCGCCGGGACCTTGCTGATTTTTGGTGGTAATCAAACTATTCACCGGGTCACGCGCGTTCAGGGCGAACGGCCGAGGCTGGTGCCGGTGTTGTGTTACAGCGAGAACCCGGGGCAGGTGAACAGCGAGTCAGTGCGCCAGTTATTCTGGGGGCGCAGCGGCCCCTAGGCGGACGCCACGACCTCGTTACCGGCATAGGTCCGTAAGCAAAGAAAATCGCAGTGTTTGCTATCAATTGAAGTTCCATTATTCAACTCGAAGATTTTCAGGTCGACCCTTAACTTTCTGCGTATTTTGAACTGGGCACATTGAAACCGGCACCGTGATAACCGCTTGATTTTATAGTCAGTTCACCGCAGGCTTCGCGCGGGCCGGCCCATTCCTGGCGCTGGGCCTGGCATCATCGAGTCGAATAGACGAGAGCTTATGTGAACACCACACCTGTCAATAATCTACGTGGAATAGCCTTCCTGGTGGCTGCCGGCCTGTTTCTGACGACCAATGACGGCATCTCCAAGTGGCTGGTGCCGCATTACCCGGTCGGGCAACTACTGTTCATACAGGCGGCTATGATTACGCTCATTACTGCCATCGTGATGCGCCTGCGCGGTGAAGCACCGCTCGCCGCGAGACGCTGGCGTCCGCATTTCTATCGTGGCGGCCTGTATGTCATCGGCTCTTTTGCCTTCGTATTCGCGCTGCGCTATCTGCCGTTTGCCGAGG
>Ga0316196_10001041_pt1 | contig 11759 bp, 10 predicted proteins | sample Eddsed2cm_MG_FD_204938 | JGI IMG/M metagenome (GOLD analysis project Ga0316196, IMG submission 204938) | Coastal sediment microbial communities from Maine, United States - Eddy sediment 2 cm | ecosystem: Environmental > Aquatic > Marine > Coastal > Sediment | place: USA: Maine | collected... | reverse complement strand
GCCGTCCTGGGCTTTCACGTCGGACGCAGAGGCAACCTGCCCTCGCTCGTCACGCCATGCCGGATGTGGCGGTGTATCGACCCAGGCCGCGCATTCGCCACGGAACTTGCCGATTTTGTCGTCACCCGAGCCATGTGGCGTATAACCGAGGAGTGCACGCAGGCGCGGCCCGAACTTCGCCGCGACCTCCGGCGGGGTTTCCAGGTACTGGTTGGACTCCTGCCGCAACCATCCCAGTGAATAGGTATTGATGAGTCCCAATCGTGGTTCGGCACTGTTGTTCGCACCGCCACCGTGCCAGGTTGAGCCCATGTAGAAAAGGGCCGAGCCTCTGGGCATCACGGCTGATTCCCAGCCGGATACATCGGGCAAATGCCATGAGCGAATGAAGCGATGGCTGCCGAGGACGACCCGGGTGCCACCATTTTCCACGGTAAAGTCGTTTAGCGCCCACATGACCCCGATCTCCAGCTCCATACCATTGATTTCAATCGGGTACAGGGAATCGTCCCGGTGCAGCGCCTGGGCAGCTTCGCCTGGCAGGATTTCGATCGCTGTCATGCTGCCGATCTGGTAGGTCGCGCAGTAGGGTAAAAGAATTTCATTGGCCACAGCGACCACCATGTCATGGTCGAGAAGTGGAGCTGCGCTCGGAGCGTTGGCGAGCACGGCACCGGTACGAAGGGTTCTGGAACCGTTGAAATCACCGCGGGTATCGTGCCCGGAGGAATCGAGATTCTGACGTAATTCAGCGCTAACTTGATCTGTGAGAACAGGCTCGGCGAGCCCCGTGATCACAACGGCTCCGTCGCGTCGCAGGGTGTTGGCGACAGTCTCGGGATCGGTTGTCTTTTCAAGATTAGTTAAAGGCATTCGGGTCTCCTGGCGCTGTGGTCGGAATTTGTCGTTACAGTAGCAAATGATATGGGCATGAGCGACTCCTGTGCGACTTGTCATGTCTCCGGTTTTTCTGAATATGACAAAATCGATTGTGGGCCTGGTGGGGGTGTCGAGGGTGTCGAGGGACGGGTGTCGAGGGACGGGTGTCGAGGGACGGGTGTCGAGGGGACGGGTGTCGAGGGACAGACACTTTCAGGGTGTCGAGGGACAGACACTTTCATCGCTGGCGTTAGCCTTACACCTGTTTCAACCAAAAGACTGAAGCGGATGAGAGGGTGCGCGCAATTTTGTGTCCTGATAGCTGGCAGTTACTGCTCTGTTACCGCTGCCAGGCTAATTCGCTGCGGGGAATTAGTCCGCTTCCCGGCGCTATTTTTTGACCAGCAATCACCTGTGTAATCATTACGTGACCAGCCAGACAGGGGCTAAACAGATATACTGTCACCGGATTAAATGTGCCGTGCTATAAGTTGTCATACAAGGCCCGGGTTTGATGAATATACCGAGCCATAATTGTCAGCCCGAAGCTACAGCGCGATCAGGTTGAACTTCCGCAGATAGGGGCTTTCCGCAGCAGGCGGGAGTTATTACAGGCTGTGCCGAAAAGTAAACATAACAAACTTCCAGTTCTGGCTATTTTTTGTAGCTGCGCCCTGCTGTTGTACTACGTCGCGCAACAATCATCCTCCCAGGCTATTTCAGCTATTTCCCCCTATAGCGGGGACAAGCAAACAGCGGTCATCGGTAATCTCCTTGCGGAGCCCATGATTGTGCGTGTTACCGATCCCGGGGGAGCACCTCTCGCCGGTGTAACCGTCAGCTTCACCACCGTGGCGGGCAGCACCGAACCTTCTCATGTATCTGTTGAATCTGACGAGGCAGGCCTGGCCAGGTTCCAGCCCAGGGTGTTGGCTTACGGCACGCTCGGCGTGACGGCCAGTGCTGAACCGGTGGTAGAGTCAGGGATTTCCCTGAAAGCGGTGGTCACTGGCTGGATGTCGACCCTGGCAGGTAATGGTATTCAGGCCTTCAGCGGTGATGATGGTCTTGCCATTGATGCCCACCTCAATTCGCCTTTCGATATGGAGGTGGTAGGTAATGAACTGCTGGTCGTTGATTATTTCAATCATGTGCTGCGCACTATTGATCTAACAACCGGCGTCATTCGCCTGCTAGCCGGAACGGGTAAACAGGGCATGGAACGGGATGGGCTACCGGCCGTGGAGACCGCCATGAACGACCCCTTCGGTCTCGCTCTTGGAGTCAACGGGCAGATAGTGCTTTCTGATTATTACAACAGCACGATCCGCATGATTGAGGGCGATACGGGCAAAATCAGAACGCTGGCGGGTACGGGTGTGCCGGGTTATTCCGGCGACGGGGGGCCGGCGCTTGAGGCCGCTATTGATGTGCCCCTGGATATTGCCGCAGATTCCCGGGGCAATATCTATATGTCGGACTGGCACAATCACGTGATACGAAAACTGGATATCACTACCGGTGTTATAGAGACGATTGCCGGTACCGGTGCTCGCGACTATACCGGTGAAGGTGATCCCCGGTCAGTTGCGCTTGCCGTTCCGTTGGGCCTCAATTTCGATCGCGAGGACAACCTCTATTTTGCTGATTACGGCAATGATCGGATTCGCCGCATCGATTCCAGGACCGGGCTGATTTCCACCGTGGCAGGTAGCGGTGAGCAGGGATTTTCGGGCGACGGGGGGCAGGGGGCAGGCTTTGTCGGCACAACTCAATCGCCCCTATCATGTTTTTGTTGATCCCGAAGGTGACCTCTATATAGCCGATGTCGGTAACCACCGAATCAGGCATGTGGACAGCGAATCGGGCGTGATTACCACTATTGCCGGGCAGGGGGAATACGGTTACTCCGGTGATCGAGACCTGGCCACCAACGAAAAGCTGCGTGGCGGGTTCGCGGTTGTGGCCGACGCGAACATGAATCTCTATATTTCCGAATTTTTTGGCCATCGAATTCGCAGGGTAGGGCCCGCACCGCTGCCGCGACCGCCCCAGCGCTCGAGAACTGCAGACTTGAGAATGCAGGCAAGTCAGATCTTTGGCCGGTTGCCGGAGTCTGCGATCTCGCCAGAAAACCCGCTGACCCCGGCTAAGTTGAGCCTTGGCAGGCGATTGTTCCACGAACCCGCGCTGTCCCGAGACGGCACGGTAAGTTGTGCCGATTGTCACCCGCTGGATAAGTACGGCATGGACGGCTTGAGAGTAGCTGAGGGAATCGGTGACCAGAGAGGTGATCGTAATACGCCCAGTGTGTTTAACGCGGCGTTGCAGGATTCGCAATTCTGGGACGGCCGCGCAACCGATGTGGAGTCACAGGCAGCCTTTCCCATTCTGAACCCACTGGAGATGGGCATGCCCAATGAAGCAGCAGCCGAGGCAGCGATTAGGGCGATACCTGCAATAGCGGCGCACTTTGACGAGGCTTTCCCGGGGCAAGAGCAGCCGGTAAATTTCACCAATATCCGCCTCGCGCTTGGCGCTTTTCAGCGCAAGCTGCTAACCCCGGATTCACGCTTCGACCGATTTATAGCTGGCGCTAGCGATGCGCTGTCCGAAACTGAGTTACTGGGTTTAGAGGTGTACCTGCGGGAGGGCTGTGCTTCCTGCCACGCGGGGCCTTTGATGGGCGGACAGGATATTCTGCTGATCGAAGATTACCTGAGCAACCCTATGGGAGATCGATTCGAGTTTCGCAAGAAGCTTGGCAATTCGCACAAGTTCAAGGTGTCTCCATTGCGCAATATTGGGGTAACCGCGCCATATCTGCATGATGGAAGATACGCCAGTCTTGCGGAGAGCCTCGGTGGACGACTCGCTGCTTATCAAGTGCATGAAGCTGGAATTACCGATACCGTAGAGTTCAGTGATACCGAATTTTCTGCCCTGCTTGCTTTCCTCGGCTCGCTTACTGGTAAAATCGATTTCGACTATATTCAATTTCCGCAAAGCAGGACGGTCGCAGTGCAGGGGCCGCGCAATAGCGGCCACCCGCTGCAGGCTAACCAGTGAATGCCTGCTCGCTTACCCTAACCTACTGGAAGATCATCACGGCTGCAGGATTCGATTTCTTTTTGCTGAGTCGAGCGCATCGGGTTGAATTGTTTTTTGTCTCCTTTTGTTCAGTAGCACACTAAAGATTGAATTACGAGACCGTCACCAGTCGGCATTAAACAGGTACAATGTCTCCCGGAATTTTCTGCCGCGCATGAGGAAATGGCAAATCAGGTAACGATAACTGGTGTAGCAAAACAGCAGAAATGATAGATCAGGCCACCTTGAGATTTCTCGGGCAGAAGGCGTGAGCGAACATCTGTTGTATACGTCGGCAGCACCCTTTGAGACGGCACGGCGGTTGCATGGTCACAGCTTTGTCGCCCGAGTTCGCGCCGAGCTTCCACAGGGTTGGGCTGCTTTTCCCGTAGCAAGAAAGCTCCGGCAAGCTGATTTTAGCTAGTATGAAAACAAGAATACTTCTGCTGATTGCCATGATAATGATATCCAGTCCGGTTGCGGCCTGGATTGCTTTTGGCTTTCACAGCGGCATGAGTCGCTTCGAAGTCACCAGGCAGCTGTCGGAAAAAGAGAGCCTCGTTGTAACCGAGGGCATACAGCAGACGTTTGCAGGCCCCGATGACAATAGTGAGAAATACAATCTTATCTACTGCTCCTCGCCGCAGAAATTGTATTTGATGAAAGTCAGGCTGGCGGATTCACCTGCTGAGTTCATGAAAGCAAAGGAAAAGTTCGAAAAAAGGTACGGCGAAGCTGAAGGCCCGGACGACTGGGAATCTGCTAACTGGGAAGACGCCGAGATATCCTTTATATGGGATTTGAACGAATCTGAAACGATTCTGCTAACGCGCAACGGAACTAAAACGGGCGCAGAGTTTCAGGATCTTTCCGTCTGTAAATGAATGACGGTCGCTATCCATTCGACAGCGCCCAGCAGCGCGACCAGGGTAACCTCTATCTCGAATTGTGAGCTGCTGGCGGTCAGCCATAGCCACAACGCGGTCTCGTACAGAAACGGCTAATCCAGGGTACGGACAGTTCCCTGTCCTGTCACTGACTGCAGAATAGCTAGCCTCGACCAAATGCCTCGAGACAGGGGTGGCGGACCTGAATGGCACCTATACCGGGTGAGGTCACAGTCCAGCACCCCCGTCTCTCGAGGCTAGTCTGATTCAGTCGGCAGGCGCTCAACCAGCGTAGTTGTTGGCTACGAAGTCCCAGTTAACCAGCTGCCAGAATGCCGCAATGTAGTCGGGCCGCCTGTTGCGATAGTCGATGTAGTAAGCGTGTTCCCAGACATCGCAGGTCAGCAGCGGGACGTAATCCTGCGTCATCGGGTTTTCGGCGTCGTCGGTGTTGACGATCTCGAGACCGCCCGCTTTATTTTTGACCAGCCATGTCCATCCGGAACCGAAGTTACCAAGAGCGGCGGCCGCAAATTGCTCTTTGAACGACTCGAAGCTGCCAAAAGTCTGGGCGATGTCTTCACCGAGCTTCTGGCCCGGTGTGCCACCACCGTTCGGGCTCAGACAGTTCCAGTAAAAGCTATGGTTCCAGATCTGCGCGGCATTGTTGAACAGTCCGCCGGTTGCTCCCTGGATGATGTCTTCAAGGGTCGCTGATTCAAACTCGCTGCCCGTGATCATGCCGTTGAGCTTATCGACGTATGTTGCGTGATGCTTCCCATGATGGAATTGAAGAGTCTCGGCGCTGATGTGAGGTTCCAGCGCATCGATGGCATAGGGTAAGTCGGGAAGTACGTGGTTTGTCATTATTTCTCCAGTGCAGTTATCAAGTTTCAATTAAGCTTGCGGGCTGATACTGACCACTCGGGCCAGCAGAGTCCCTGATTTTAAAGTGGCTACTAAATGCCGAGTAAGTCTTTGGCCTGGTCCAGTGCAGCTACGGACCCTGAATGATCACCAGCCTTGTGCTTCTTTTCGCCCTCAGCACGCAGTGCCTTTACTTTTTCCATGTCCGCCATGCTGATTGTCGAAGTGGCCATTGCCGCGTCGATCTGTCTCATATCTTTCGGGCAACTCCCGGCGAAGGCTGTGCCCGCGGTCAGGGCGACGGTTAGCGCAAACGCGCAGATAATAATATTTTTCATGATTTTATTCTCGATTTATTTAGTGAAAGGCCCGATTGATCGGGTTTCGACAAAACTGTTTGATTTCCTTGGAAATAATACGCAGCTTTTCCGGCTGGGGTTCACAATGCCGGCAAAATCTTTCGGGATGGACGGCCGGGGGTTGAAATCACCCCCGCCAGTTTGACCAGGGTTTTTTGCTCCCGATGACTCTGATGGGTTGTTTCGCGGCCAGGGATATCATTAACCCCAAAGAATCCTGGCCAGTAAAAGAAGTGCTTACCTCGATCCGGCGGATTCCAAAAATCTGTGTTTGAACACAATTCTCTCGAAAAGTGACTGAAGTCCCCTGAGACTATCGAAGCATCCATTCGGTCAGCGATATCCGCCTGATGACATTCAGGAACAGCTGCAGGGTAAGCCGGCGGTAGGCGTCGGCAACGCGCGACCTGCCGGGTTGATGAGGTGATGGATAAGAGGTTACCAGGCGGCCCGGGCTTGCGGTCGGGTGATGGTTTATCCACTGGCGATATTTATCGTCGACTCCGGGGTGCGCTGCCAGGCCGTTTACGATGTAGCCGAGGTACTCGTCCGTCGGCAAAAGTCCGCAGGTCGAGCGATTGGTCTGGTAGTAAAACAGTCGAATGCCGTCCTGTTCGGCCCAGGTGCGTCTATAGCGGCGCAGGAAGGGTACCGACTCATAGAAATCCATACGTACGGCGTCTCTGCCGGAGAGCGTGAACAAAGTGCCATGCAGCTTCTCTCCGGGTGCGTATTCGGCGGATGCGTAGGAGCAGTTTTCCCAGGCCGAGGGATGGTCGAAGCGCAGGCCGTGATCCTGCAGGGTAAAGGTTTCGGCATCCAGCGGTGTAATGCGGCGCTCGCGCAGTATGCTGTCGGCCAGGTTGGCGCCGAAACCGAGGTAGCGAACCCGTTTCGGGCCATGCCCGAAGCAGCGTTGTAGATTGGCCCACTCAAAGCCCAGGCGCCATGCCAGGAAACGATGTATCACTAAACTGAACCCTTAGGTTATATGGGGATGGCTGATCCTTCAATTTTGAGGCGGTAGCCCGTTCAAGATGTCCCAGATATGGAAAAGTATACCAATCCCCCGCGCTAAGGTGCAGTTGACTCTAAATTTCACTACAAAGACCCGGCCAGCCTGTTTGAACTTGCCATCGGTTAGCTGGCCGCTGGTTAGCTCACACCAATGGTTAGACTACCAGGGCGTCGGCTTTCAGTCCGCGCTGCATGACCGTCGGTGGCCTCGAAGCGGGTTTGCACCGGCTTGAATCGGGCCCGGCCCGCCAATCAGCTATCCCTGCACGCCAATCGACAGCGCGCGACTTCACTTTGCCCGTCACCGTTCTATATTCAGTAAACGGCCCTCATCCAGGGTGCAGCTTGAGGAACAGAAGATGGGCGAAATGAGCGATATGATGGACACTGCTACCGAGAGTGGCGACAAGTACTTTCTACGGGAGCAGGAACTCTGGGAAAGCCTGGGATTCGACTGGGAAGGCTGGAACGCAACGGTGGAAAAAATTCTGCAACAGAAACCGGCGCAGAGCCGGTCAGAGCAGGAGTAAGGCTACGAAGCGGGAATTGAGGAACGAACTGATCATGCCCGACTCGCTGCCCTGGAAGTGCACAAGAAGTGTGAGCATTGCCTTGTCTCAAGGTGCAATAGAATCAGGTAAGCTGTCTTCCTGATTCACGCTGTGTTGTGCCCATGACCAACTGGTATCGCTACTTAATCATTCTGTTTACCACATTAGTTACGTCGACGGCAGCTGCCGACATCAGTGGCAAGGTGGTGGCGGTCACCGATGGCGACACGATCAAGATCCTCGACAACAACAGCACGCAACACAAGATTCGCCTGACGGGTATTGATGCCCCAGAAAAAGCCCAGCCATTCGGCAATGCTTCACGCAAACATTTAGCCTCTCTGGTGGCTGGTAAAGAAGTGCGCGTCGAAACCTCAAAGAACGATCGCTATGGACGGGTGCTCGGTAAGGTCTGGGTGCAGCCACAGAATTGTTCGGCTTGCGGCAAGACGCTGAATGCCAACCTCGCACAAATCCTCGCGGGCATGGCCTGGTGGTACCAGGACTATGCCAAAGACCAGCCAGCGCAGGATCGTGCGCGCTATGAATCGGCGGTGAAAGAAGCCAGAAAAGGCAAACTGGGACTCTGGAGCGAACCTGATCCTATCCCGCCCTGGGCCTGGCGCAGGGGGCAGAGAGCTCCATCGAAAAGCGCGGCAGTGGCTGATACTCAATGTGGCAGCAAGCGCTATTGCCGCGAAATGACTTCATGCGCAGAGGCGAAGTTTTACCTGCAACAATGTGGGCGATCATCACTGGACGGTGACAGCGACGGCGTGCCCTGCGAGTCGATCTGCCGGTAGCACAGCCCTTTTGCGTGCCGAGTCAGCCACCGATAAACGCCCCCGTGTTCTGCCTCGACAAGCCTGATATCGAACCAGGTCAATAATCAGGTATCATTGCGCTGTCCTTGAACAAAGTGGAACGGGTGGGTATGCATGAGTAAGGTTCATATGAGTCTCGAAGAGGCTCGCGCGTTGGCGATCAAATGTTTACTGCATAACGGTTGCGACGAAGCCAACGCACTTGCGGCCGCCGATCGGATGATCCAGGCCGAAGGTGACCTTTGCCACTCACACGGATTGTTTCGCTTGCCCTGGTATGTCGCCGGGGTGAAATCCGGGCGCGCAAACGGCAATGCGAATCCCCGGGTCGAGCAACTGGCGCCGGCGGTTATTCGTGTCGATGGGGACGGCGGGTTTGCACCGCTGGGGCAGGCGCTAGCGCACCAGCCCCTGGTCGACTGTGCGCGCAAAAATGGTATAGCGGCGCTTGCTTTTGTGAATATGTTTCATATCGCGGCGATGTGGCCCGAAGTCGAAAAGCTGGCAATGGAAGGATTATGCGCTTTCGCCTTTACAGCGTCATACCCCTATGTTGCTCCTGCCGGCGGAACCAGGCCGGTCTATGGCACTAACCCGATGGGCTTTGCCTGGCCGCGCGCGGATGCGCCGCCGATGGTGTTCGATCAGTCTTCAGCGACCATGGCCCGTGGTGAAATTCAGATAGCGGCGCGAGACGGGCATAGTGTGCCCGATGACGTAGGCATTGGTCCTGCTGGTGAGCCAACCAAGGATCCCAACGCGGTGCTGGAAGGGGCGCAACTCGGTTTTGGTGGGTATAAAGGTGCCTCGTTGGCCATGATGGTTGAATTACTGGCCGGCGCCATGATCGGAGAATTTCTGAGCATTGAATCGATACAGGATGACGCGGGCAAGGGTGGTCCGCCGAAAGGTGGTGAGTTGATTATGGCGCTAGACCCGGCCAGGTTCGGCGACCCTGCCGGTTTTCTTGCCCATGGTGAGAAATTATTCGAGGCGGTGCTGGCGCAGGAAGGTACGCGCCTGCCAGGCGCCCGGCGTTTTGAAAACCGGCTGAAGACTGCCGCAAGTGGTATCGATATTCCACAGAGCCTGCACCAGTCAATCCTGGAGCTGATGTAGCTCTGTTGCGCGCTTCCAGCGTCGCTGATTCGATCAATTTTCCGCGCAACGGCGCCCCTGGTTGGCAAGGATATTTACCCACTTCCGCCGCCTGATCAGCAGATACACCTGGTCAGTGCGGGCGAGGTTCTTTGAGTGACAAACTTTCCCCTGACTCAGCTCAATGTTCACAATTTCGCATTCATGTATTTTGCATGGGAGAGCTGCTGATAGCTCGTCTATACTCCTGTAATACGTTTGCAGAAAAGAGGGAACCATGGCACAGGATTCAGAGTTGAATTTGCTCGTTAAGGCGATGTCATTTGCGGCTCATAAACACCGGAATCAACGGCGCAAGGGTAAGCATGCGTCACCCTATATCAACCACCCTATCGGTCTTGCCGAGGTGCTCGTTAACGTTGGCAAAGTTACCGATATCAATGCGATCTGCGCGGCCCTGTTACACGACACGATCGAAGATACCAGGACTACGAGCGAAGAGCTGACGGAAATCTTTGGCTCCGAGATCAGTGATATCGTGATGGAAGTGACGGATGATAAATCGCTGTGCAAGGCAGAGCGCAAGCAGGCCCAGATAGACCACGCCATGCATCTGTCAAAGCAGGCCAGGGCGGTAAAGCTCGCCGACAAGATCTGTAACCTGGATGACGTAGCCAAATCTCCTCCAAACTGGTCGCTGGCAAGACGGCAGCAGTATTTTGACTGGGCCAAGAATGTCATTGACGGCCTGCGTGGTGAATGGCAGGAGCTGGAGGCCGAGTTCGACCGACGCTACCAACTGCGCCCTACCAAGTAATCCGCCCAGAGTATCTCGAGGATGGCGAATTTCCCGGGGATCTGCAGTCTTCGAAGCTCGCCGCAACATCAATATAATCATTGACACCACTGAATGTGTTACGACAGGCTATTGCGTTACTTGTTGAGCGGGCAGGTAACGCGCCTGGACTCAATCAGTCGGCTTGCTGTCGGGTGCTATTGCTGAACTGGAGCAGACCAGAAATTTTGCTAAGGTGATCGGGATAGAGCTCGAGCAGGACTATCAACGAAGACTGGACAGAGAGGTGAAGCAATGGCTGCATCCATCGTAGACATCAGAAAACTTGCACAGGTTACGCTGAGGGACAAGGGTTTCTACAGCGGTGAAATAGATGGCCTGTGGGGCAAGGGTTCCAAAGCGGCCTTTGCTGAATACAGTGGCTTCCTGCGCGCAGCGAAACTGGAAATTGGAAGCGAAGACGCCATAGTCGAAGATTCCAGCGTCGGTGGCATCACCGGGGTAGTCGTGCTCGATCCGGGTCATGGCGGTCAGCAAAAAACAGGCGGTTCGTCGCCCAATAATGCGACGAGTTACAGCGGCGTAAAGGAAAAGGCCATGACACTTGAACTGGCCAGGCTGGTGCGTAAAGAGCTGAACAGGATTTCATCAGCACGGCCGGATTCCAACATCGAGGTGCACCTGACACGCGCGGGTGACCGCAACCTTGGTCTGACAGACCGTGCCAGAGTCGCCCGCGCAAAGGCGGCGGACGTGTTTGTCAGCATTCACTACAACGGCTACGACGGCAGGGTGCGAGGCACGGAAACCCTGATTTTGTCTGCAGCGAATGGAAACACGAACCCTGCCGATGACGGGGCCCTGGCGGAGCGCGTGCAGTCCGGTGTGTTCGCCGCTTTGAAAAACCACGATCCGGGCGCGCGTAACCGTGGCGTGAAGGATAACCAGCGACTGGGGGTGTTGAAGGACGTGCACCTGCAGAATCCGCGCGCCGCACTGAAAACGCGGGCCTGTCTGCTGGAAGTGGAGTTCATCGACGTCGAGGTTGTCGACGAGTTACTGAACACGGGGCAGGATGCGAAGACGGTGCGGCTGGATGTGGCCAGGGCGATGGCGCAAGCGATCGTCGAAGATCTCGAAGCCCACAGCTAGAAAGTCTGTAGAGGCATTCTTGCATGAGCGCTACGCAGGGTCGGAAGATCAGCACACTTTATTCCTGCCTGGCGTTCGCAATGCTCGCATGCTGCCCGGCGATCCTGTCTGCACAGGATGCGCTAGCGCCGTATGTTTCTGTCTGGGCACAGCTCAATCCCGAAGTATTCGAGACCGTGGATTCACCAGGCTCGTTACTGGGAGAGTTTCGCGCTGCGGCAAAAGCAGGTGATGATCAG
>Ga0316196_10001036_pt1 | contig 11772 bp, 9 predicted proteins | sample Eddsed2cm_MG_FD_204938 | JGI IMG/M metagenome (GOLD analysis project Ga0316196, IMG submission 204938) | Coastal sediment microbial communities from Maine, United States - Eddy sediment 2 cm | ecosystem: Environmental > Aquatic > Marine > Coastal > Sediment | place: USA: Maine | collected... | reverse complement strand
GTTTAGTTAATTACCAGATAGTTATTTACTAAACGACCGGTTGAAATCGCAAGCAATAGTTGCCGTTCCCGTCCTGCCATCGTACTTCGCTAACCGGCCAAAACCAGTCAGACACCAGAACTTCCCCCGGCCAAAGACTGGCACGAAAAAGATGAAGCAAATATCGCGGTAATACCAATCGTCGCAAAGTTTCTTTTAATCATCATTCGACATCTCTTTTAGTTACTTTCGATGAATTATGGGAACGTATTAGTGAGACAGAAACACTCTGTCATGGGTACACACAGCACCCAATAGGCGTGATTTCTTCTCGGTGACTCCCCTTAATTCAATTCTTTTGAATTCCAGCCAGAACGTTATTTTTATTCCTGACTGTGATGTTGAACCTATCAGAGATGTCAATCGACTGACATTGTGGAAACTACTTATTCAGTGCATTCGCATACAGTTAAACAGAGTTGTTGATTGCCTACTGCTGAAGGTCTTAAAAGGGTCGACTCCCACCGTTTAGTTAATTATTTGGATAGTTAATTACTAAAGGACAGCTTTAGGGCAAAGCAGTCGTTCAACAGATGGGCATCTTCACTCTGGTGATGATTACTGCACTACCGCAACCGGTAGAGTCGAGATGTGACGCGGTGGTCTAAGGTTTAGCCTATCTGTTGCCGCCCCTTTCGTCTGGCGGTGCCTCAATAGCCTAACCATCACTCCGTTTCCACACCCCGCTCATCAAACCGGACATGCAGATTTCCCGCATCCGGCTTTCAGACAAAACATCACACCTTCGCCCACGGCACGTTATGTTTCAGACAAGTCAGACGAACGAGACCCAGCGTCTCATAGAGGTACACGTCAGGATAAGCCGTGCCTCCACTGCGTCTGACCTTGTGCTTGTTACGTAACCACCGGCGCAACCGCAACATCGTGTAGCTGTCGAGCGCGCGGTATGCACGGCTGACGCTTCCTACTTGAAAGTAGTTCGCCCAACCCCGCAACATGCGGTTCAACTTGCCCACCAACGTTGTGGTCTCTTGCCATACCATCGCTTCAGCGGTCAGCGCATGGATCTTTCTCACCATGTACCGGATACTTCTCTTCGACGGTCGGTAGCCAAGACGAGCCTGCCCCGTGCGCATCGAATACATCTGCCCAAACGTAAAACCCAGAAAGTCAAACCGCTCTGCCGGTAACTTGCATATGCGTGTCTTCCCCTCGTTGACCGTATGCTTCAGCTGGCCCATGATCTCGCGCATCTTCAGCTGGGCCTCATCGGCCTTGCCACGTTTGCACAGGATCACCAGATCATCTGCATAGTTCACGATCCGGCTGCCAAAACTCTGCTCCAGCCCCCGCTGTTTCCATGCCAGCACAAACCGGCGCATGTACAGATTCGCCAGCAGTGGTGACAGGGGCAAACCCTGAGGGATACTGCAGCGGCTGTGTTTCGCCACCGTGGTGCGCCGCTTCCGCCCTCGCCCGTCGGTTTCTTCTACGGGGCACTCCAGCCACTGCTTGATCAGGTGCAGCACGCGCCAATCAACGACACGGCGTGCGACCGATTTCAGCAGTTCGGCATGGGGGACGCTCCCGAAGCAGTCCGAAAGGTCGGCGTCAAAGACGTCCGGGTGACTATGGAACAGCATCTCTTCCACCTTGACCACCGCCTGTTGGGCATTGCGGCCCGGACGGTAAGCGTACTGCTCTGATGGAAGATCGGCCTCAAAGACCGGTTCCAGCCCCAGCATCGCTGCTGTCACGCAGACCCGATCCCGCAGGGTTGAGATGCCCAGTGGCCGAAGCTTGCCATTGGCCTTGGGGATAAACACTCGTCTGATCGGTTCCGTTCGATAAGTCTCCTCTCTGAGAGCAAGTGCCAGCTCACCCAAGCAACATCGCCGGGTGGGATTTGCACCCACTGAGAAATGCCGCCTTAGCACGGCGCACGGCGCACGCCATAACACGACCTTCCCGGTTTCACATCGAATATCGCGAAACCTCATAAGTTGCCGTTCACGTCCAGCGATATGTACTCACACTTCCGACCATTTGCAGAGATTTTGTTCAGCTCTGGAAATCTTACATAATGCGCCTATGGATTCGGAAATTTATAGATTGATTCAGTGACCAGTTTCTCACTTACAACTCGTATTATATTGACTCTATGCTTCATGGCACTACTGGCGCTTGTGTCACTTATTCCGGGGCATCCCAAGCCAGGTGACTCCGTATTCATCTGGCTGATTTCTGACATACCAACTTTAATGCAAAAGATACTGCATATTTGTCTCTATGGGATGTTGGCGCTACTGTTGGTGTGGACACTTGATAGTATTGAGCCAAGGGCTTATCGGTTCCTGATTGCCTTGTTCATTGCAGTGGCATTTGGGGCTGTAATGGAGTGGTGCCAGACTAAAGTGCCAGGCCGCTATGGTACGGTGTTTGACGTTGCCCTAGATGCGGTAGGTGCCGCCCTTGGTCTACTAACCGCTGTCTTCATACTTTAAGCTGGACTTTCGCGTTCGGCCTGAATCAGAAGTGCAAAACACAATGTAAAAAAGCGACCCGAAGACTGCAAAGAGAGGGCGGCTACTCTATTCTATTTATAAAAGCCCTCTTTACTGATCGTATTATCCAGATCCAAAAGGCGGTAATCAGAAGCAAGGCACCAGCTCCATATCCTGCTGGCGTGCCAAAATAGAGGATCATCGTAAGTCCTGCTACCGAATAGATAAAGGGCATTGCCTCATATAGCCATCGAGGATTCCATTTGTTTCGTTGGGTTAATGGCTTCGATATGTTTAAGAAATTTTCTGCCATAGCACTTCTCCAGTAGATGTTCCACAGAACAGGTGTTCACATTAGTCTTCACATCAACAGGCAGTTCCTCTATGTCATATATTCCATATTCTATAAATACATTACCATAATTGTGGGTATTATGCACATGCCGGGGAGGTGTGTGGCAAGGTGTTCATATCTGACCAACGACACTACAACATGTACTGCCTGAGGTATGCGCTACACCTTCACCAACTAGAAGACGGACAGGTGTCCTGTCTGTTGTCCTGAACAGGCGCGAGAAGATGAAAGGTCAAGTCCTACACCAGAACCACGTAGGTCTCAGTTGGGTCGACTCCTGTCGTTTAGCCAAATCTTATATAAGAATTTCATGCACTTCCGCTTTCGGGACAACTACGGACATACGCCAGACACCAGACACCAGGCATGGATACGTGATTGGACAACGTATTTCTCAGTTCGGCCAACTCTGGTCATTCCCGGGATTCTGGTGAACTTCCGAGTTGCAGTGCCCGTTCACCACCAGGCGATACGCATTCACACTTTCGCCAAAATCCGTCATTAGCTAGACACAGAAAACCCAGCTGAAGCGGGAATCATGAACGGTTGCTACTGGCCAAAATCGGGCAAGTGAACACAGATGACAATGGTGATCAGTGACAAGTTACAGATCACCATTACATTTTGATACTTCATCATCCATGCCTGTCCGAGAGAATCACAGACCGAACTTAAATGAGAACACTAGCCGCCTGTCTTCTGTTCTGGCCTATCCTTGCTAATGGATTGTCGAGAATCCCTGATGCCCCTCCACCATCTGGTATGTGGCAATGCAGTATCGAAGCATTTGCAGTTTGCATCTGGGATAAGCGCGATAAGCCACCGATTTGTACAGTACAAGACTCAGATGCAGTATCGCCTGTTTGCTTAAATTTCAGAACAACTCCATATACATCCTCTGACTGTGTTGGAAGTACTTCATCGCTAGCATGGAAATACACTGGTCCAGATGAAGGGGTTTGGAACTTCATGGATGATGAAAACAACAAAATAGGCATAGATCCACGTACGGGAGAAATATTTTTTCTGACTTATGGCGGATGGGCAAGATATATAATTATTGAAGGTTCTTGTAAAAACATCGAGCTTCAGGAAACAGAAAATAAGGCAGGCGAGCAAAGCGCTGATAAAAGAACAAAGAACCGCTAACCAAAGAATGACTAACTATTTACTGATAATACGCAAGATCCAAGCAGGATGTGCGCCATGCAAAGGCGACGTTTTCCAGACTTTCAAGGCATGCAGCAACTTACGCTGTACTTCCGGGACGGGTGGTTCTTTGTCGTGAAGTGATTGTTTATATAAGCAGCGACTAAATAACCGCCCCCGGATTGCCGATTCAACTACGGACGTTCCTTCCCCATGTGATGAGCCACTGAACTTCTGGGTTTGGCTGAGATTTCATGGCAACTTAGTAAGACCTTAATACAACATTGCCAACATGGCATGGTTAGACCAATCCATATGTATGTTATTATCCCGGCCATGTTTGGGATTTTTATCCCAATTTTATAAATATGATAACCCGCCCTGGAAGGAATAGGTAAGTGAGCAACAGAGTATTTAGCAATGAAGAACAATCATAAGTTCCTGATGACAAGCAGCCGCCCCGGCTTTGCGGCTATGTGTCTAGCTTTCATTATGTCAGTGGGCGCTGTTCAGGCCGAAACTGTAAGCTACATACTGGAAGACGTCTTTTTGGTTGATGGTTCGCAGATGACAGGTGCGTTTGAGTGGACCTATACGATCGGCGATTTCGAGGGTGGTAGCGGGGTATTTACTGCACTGGAAATCCCATGGCGCCCTCGCGGTACTGCTCCTCCTCTCGAACAGGAGGGAATGGTTTTCACGATCGAAAATAACCAAATTGAGATTTCATTAAATGGTAGCTTCCATGATTATGGCTTGGACATCATCCTGAAATTTGCATCATCCCTTTCAACCACTGAGTCCTCGCTGGTTGACTTAACAACAAGTTTCTACGAGTGCTGTGGCAACGGATTTAAAGATCTGGAATTCATAAGCGGAAGTATCACACCGGTTGTCCCGGGTGATCTTAGCGGTGATGGTGTTGTCAATGCAGCTGATCTGGTAATCGCGGAAAGAATCATTCTTGCGCATATAACGCCGACTGCTGTACAAACCCATGCACTGGATGTCGGGCCAGTGGTCAATGGTGTATCGCAACCTGATGGTCTACTTGGCGTGGGTGATTTTCTGCTGTTAACACGTAAAGCGCTCGGACTGGCTGGTTTCTAGTTTAACAACAGCAAGCAGACCATGTTTTCACTGGATTCCGGCATGCGCCGGGATGACTGAAGCTGGCCGAACCCGGTCGAACGCTGCATCATAACGTAAACGATGACTAGAAATTTTAATTGGAATCTGTCCCCGATTATTCAGATCATGCGCAGACAGATCCACACTTCCTAATCGGCCATTGATGGCATTTTGCATCTGAGTGTTTACTTGTCCAGTGGGGTTTTACTTCGACCTCACGGACATATCCGGAAAGACCGGGACTTCTCCCGGCATGAGGGCAGCTGCGGCTTGTAATTCGAGCATAGGCAGAAGACCAACCAGCTGTCCTGGCGACTAAAAAAGGCAAACAACATTAGTCATATCTCAACCGGTAGTCGAACTGTAGTCACCAGTTCCAGAGCACTTCTTCATCGTTTTTGTAGCAGCAATCTGACAAACTTAACCGTATAATTACACCGCGCAATGGATCTTACCAACATAGCTCTTGATGGTCTTGCGACCAGATTGGAATACGGCTTTACGTTAACCTTTTGATTCTTTATCTGCAGACAATATATACATTCAGTAACTTGACGCAGGACTGACCGCTGCATGCATTTTAATATTTACAGATTATTCCCCTTCCTGATCTGGTTTCGCTTTATTAATGCTGAAACCGTCAAGGCCGACCTGATCGCCGGCTTTACCGGTGCGGTTATCGTACTGCCACAGGGCGTTGCCTTTGCCACCATTGCCGGCCTCCCCCCTGAATATGGACTGTACACGGCGATGGTCACACCCATTATCGCGGCGCTGTTCGGCTCATCACTGCACCTGATCTCGGGCCCGACAACCGCTATTTCGATAGTTGTATTTTCAGCCATCAGTCACCATGCTCAGCCAGGCACCCCCGAGTTCATTAATCTGGCATTAACACTGACATTCCTTGCTGGCATCTATCAATTCAGCTTCGGCCTTGCCCGACTGGGTGTACTGGTCAACTTCGTCTCGCACACCGTGGTCATTGGCTTTACCGCCGGAGCCGCTATTCTGATTGCTACCAGCCAGGTCAGGCATGTGCTGGGTATCGTTATTCCCAAGGGTGAATCTTTTTTGCATACCTGGACCGATGTTTTCCATGAATTTTCCAATGTTAATGGATACGTCCTTATCGTCGCCGTCACCACGCTGATTACTGTTTTGCTTTTCAAGAAATTCCTGCCGAAAATACCCAACCTGCTGGCGGGTATGGTCGTTGGCAGCCTGCTGGCATTTTTTCTCGGCGCCGAAAACCATCAAATCAGCCTGGTCGGTGAAATACCGGCACACCTGCCACCGCTGTCGTCACCGGACTTCTCTTTCACTACCATCAGAATGCTGGCCCCGGAAGCCTTTGCAGTTGCCCTGCTGGGCCTGATCGAGGCGGTATCGATCAGCCGCTCTATTGCATCCCGGTCAAATCAGCGCATCAACGCCAACCAGGAGTTTATCGGTCAGGGACTCTCGAATATGTTCGGCTGCTTCTTCTCCAGCTATGCCGGATCCGGTTCCTTTACCCGTTCGGGTGTCAACTACTCTGCAGGGGCTAAAACGCCACTGTCCGCCATCTTTGCCGCTTTTTTCCTGATGCTGATTGTATTGTTGATTGCACCACTAACCGCCTACCTGCCCGTTGCTGCCATGGGTGGCATCATCCTGGTGGTGGCCTACAAACTCATTGATTTTCATCATATCAGGCAAACCCTCCAGTTCAGCCGATCTGAAACGGCCATCCTTATCACGACCTTTCTCGCCACGTTGTTCCTGGAACTGGAATTTGCCATCTACCTGGGTGTACTGCTGTCGCTGGTTATCTTCCTGTCACGCACTTCAACCCCCAACATCCCGACGCTGGTCATGGATGACGACCCGTTTGTCGGCAAACGCAAACTCATCAATGTGCAGAAAAAGCCGGTCAAACCATGCCCGCAGCTAAAAATCATACGCATTGACATGTCGATCTACTTCGGCTCCATCAACCATATCCAGAACCGCATCCAGCAAATAGTCGATGGCGAAAACATCAAGCATATCCTGATTGTTGCCAGTGGCATCAATTTTATCGACATCAGTGGTGCAGAAGCCCTGGTTACAGAGAACAATCGCCTCAAGACCATCGGAGGCGGCCTCTATTTTGTTGGCCTCAAGTCCTCGGTTTACGAATTTGCCGCCAAGACCTGCTTTATCAGGAAAATCGGCGGTGACCATTTCTTCGACACCAAGAAACAGGCCATTCATATAATCTACAACCGGCTGGATCGAGACATCTGCAGCCGATGCAAGGTACGTGTATTCCAGGAATGTATTAGCGAGCAACTGTTACCTGATAGTTGAGGAAGATACAGGCACAGCCTGTTTTTCAGAGGCCCAGTCATTCAGGTGATGGCTGTAAATATAACTGGCACCCTGGTAATAGGCCAGATTCTTATGCATACCCGGATCGTCTGCTCCGACTTCCTTGATGACCGGATTGTCGGACTCGGGATTGATCTGCTGTGTCAGTTTCCGTTGCGAACTGCTCACTGACATCAGTCCCGCAGTGTACAGCCCCAGATGCTGGTAGTTTGCGATCAGCGCGCGTTCCTCACCGGGTACCATATTCAGTATATTCTTGCCAAAAAAATTCGAGACATATCTCATATTCAGCATCGCCAGCAACGTTGGCCCAAGATCGATCTGGCTGGCAATCTTTTCAATCTTCCCCGGCTTTATATGTGCTGGACTGTAGACAAGCAACGGAATGTGATAACGCTTCAGTGGCAGCGCCGTCCTGCCCGCACCTCCCGCCGTATGATCAGCCACAAAAACAAAAACAGTGTCCTTGAACCAGGCTTTGCGTTTCACCCGGGCAAGAAAGTCACCAATGGCCCAATCCGTATACTTTACCGCGCCGGCCCGGTTACTGCCGGAAAGTATATCAATCCGGCCTGCTGGATAAGTATAGGGCCGGTGATTGGAGGTGGTCATAATGTGGAAAAAGAACGGCGCCCCCTGCTGGTATGATTTATCAGCCGCGCTAATCGCCTTTTTGTAGAGGTCCTCATCAGCCATGCCCCAGGCATTCACGAAACCGATTTCATCTGCCGGAACGCTACTCTGATCAATAACATCATAGCCATTGCCCGAAAAAAAGGCATTCATATTATCGAAGTAACCCCGACCGCCATAAATAAATGCGGTCTGGTAACCTTTGGACTGGAACACCTCGCCAAGCGACCACATGTTTGTTTCATGACCCAGACGCTTTACGATGGAGCGGCCCGGTGTTGGCGGGACAGACAATGTGACTGCCTCAAGTCCGCGCGTAGTGCGGTTTCCTGTTGCATAAAAACGCGTAAACAAGAGAGACTGTTCGGCCAGCTTGTCAATATTGGGGGTCAGACCGTCCTGGTTACCGAACACACCCAGATACTTTGCACTCAGGCTTTCTACCATCACCAGCATGATGTTAAGTCTCTTTTCTTCTGCGTCAGCCGGTGTGATGATGCGCCTGATATTGAACAATCCAGGGTTGATTAGCCGGTCACCGGGCGCCAGCACTTCTGCTTGCAAGCTGGCGGAAGCATCCTCATCATCAATCGTTGCATAGAACTGATAGTAGTCCAGCTGGTTGTGACGGAAAGCAGAGAAGAACTGGTAGGGACCGTTAGCGGACAACTCATTCTGATAAGTATTCCTTGACTGCTGCATCAGCACAGGTCCTACAGTAGCGCTGGCAAACACTGGCAACAGCAACAGGGCCGCAGTAATCGACATACGTGACCTGAATGTCTCATGCTGTTGAATACTGCGTTCCAGGTAAGGGGTGAGTTTCACATAAATAACGGATGCCAGTGTAAACAGTGCGGAAAAAATAAGGGCTACCGGATAAGACTCAACAATGTTATCAGTGACTTCTTGCCGGTAGACCAGATAGTCGACCGAAATAAAATTAAAGCGCGCCTGGAATTCGTCCCAGAAAATATACTCGGCCACCGCGATAAATAGCAGCCCGTATATAGTTGCGAAGCAGACAAGATGAATCATCACCCGGTTCGCCACGGATGACCATAGCCGGTTAGGTACGAGCAGCAGATACAGGCTAACCGGAACCAGCGCATAGGCATAGAATGCAACATCATATATCCCGCCTATGCCATAGATACGTAGTATCGCGGCTATGGAAAGGTCGGCATAGTCCAGCGAATAGACCAGCAGAATGGTGCGGGTGATCGCAAAAAAAGCCATCGCCATGACAAACATTATCCATAGCAGGTAAAAGCGTGATTGTTTCAAGTCAGGTAATCTCATTTAGTGCTTTCCACCCGGCGATGCCCTCATTCTGCTGGTTACTTGTATTAAATATCTGCAATGCAGTAATGAATAAAAATTCACACCCGGCTGCAAACCACCGATCCCTGGCAAACCAGTCACTCGTCAACAGCGTTAATACTGGCACCAATCGAGGCTCCAGAGAGACGGCAACTTGCGGTAGTACCGTCCACCCACGCAATTCCGGTGCAATTGAAACGGTTTCTTTCTATGTCCTCAAATTCCGGGGTACCCTGCCGATTTTCTGCACCCGGCAGCAATTGCTGATCACAGAGGGTGTTCGTAAAGAGGATTGATGATTTACTGTCAACCTTGAAAGGCGCCTCCTGGCTGTTTGCAATAATGCACCGGTCTATCTCGGCATGCCCCCCACCCTGTCCGGGGACCTTCTCGTAACAGTTGATTGCAAAATCGTTGCCGTAGAAGGTACTGCGGGTTACTTTTGCCTGTGCACTATCCTTGATACCAATGCCCATCGCGCAGCGGGCAATGATGTTGTTGTTAATGACAACATTGGCCCCCTCACCTACAGAGACACCCTTGTCAACGAAATCCGTGATAATATTGTTCTCGATCAGTATGTTGCGACTTCCTCTTCCGATATCGATCGCATCGGCTCCGGGGCAAATTCCTCCATATAGCCGGTTGCCGCGGAAAACTCCTTTTCCAAGGTAGTCGGCGTCAATGCCATCGACCTTGTAATCAGAGTCCGGGCAATGGATGGAGCAGTCTTCCACCCGTACCGAACTTTTCTGAAACTTTAATACATTGATATTGGCCTGCCCGGGGTAATCCTTGTAATCAATCAGGCAGTCTTTAAACACAGTTTCCGATTTGAAAGCTGAGCACACCTCTCGCACATTTCTGAATGAACACGTGGTCCATGTTGCCACCGCATGTACGAGACGCGCCCCGTAATAGCTGTTTTCGAAAACGACATGCTGGAAGATTGAGGGGGTGCGGGTATTGATAATTAATATACCGGCCCATTTGTCGACTTCTGCACTGGTATAGGCGCTGAGCCGTACTGGATTGTCCGCTGTTCCCTTCGCCAGGATGCGCCCCTCGACAGTGAGGTAATGCTTTCTGCCAGATAAAATCTCGCTACCCGCTTCGATCGTGAGCGTGACACCCGCAGGAATCATCACATCATGGTCGATAATCCAGGGAGAGTCTGCCTGTTTCAGGGTCAGGTCATTTTCAATACGGGCAGGCAGTCGGTTGGCATGCTCAAGGGCGGGTAGATTGCCGGGCTCGTTTTTGACCCTGGGTGATCTCTGCCACTTTTCTGTCCATGTCTTTGTACCTCTTCGAACTTCCAGCAATTTTTGGGCGGGCTGAAAGAGAGCACCAGTCAGTCCCAGCAGGCCAAGACCAATGAGCAGACGTCTTCTTGATTTTGAGGGTGGATTCACTGCTTTTTTATAGCCACTGCCGCAGTTGGAATGAAATGAATGACACACATAGCAAGAGGCATACTAGGCTTAAAAGCTTATGTGCACATTATGAAAAATATAAATATCGATAAATACTTGCAGTATGCACCAGCTATTGCATTGATTTTCTAAAACGGCATATGAAACGTCAGCATGCCGCCGTTATTACCATCCAGATTCACCTGTACTGCTAATCCAGATCAAACACCTGCACAAACCAGTTGATAACGTGGACAATTACCGTCTCTTTAAAGTCCTTACCGGTCCGTAATACCAGGGTGTAACCCGCTTCAATGTTCACATATTGGTTTGCATCGTAACCCGTGCCGACGTCATCGGGATCGATGCAGGTGATGTCGGGATCCAGATCCAGCAAGGGATTTTCATAGCGTCCACCGCCGATGTACCAGGGGATCTTTGTTGTCGCTGCCACAGCACTTTGCCATCAGCGGCACTGCGGGCGCTTGCCCTGCTGGCTGGCACGGCTCTGAAGATTCAGCGCCACCGGCATATGCGCATTAAGGTCGCGAATACGCGTACTGTGTGACGGGTGGGTGGACAGGAATTCCGGCGGCCGTCCTCCGCCAGCACGGCCCATGTTGACCCATAGATTGACGCTCTCACGCGGGTCAAACCCGGCTTTTGCCATCAGATCCAGTCCCAGGATATCGGCTTCGCTCTCCTGGACACGGCTGTACGGCAGCAGGATACCGTATTCGGCACCCACGCCCAGCAGTCCCATCAGGGTCTGCCCGGCTCCGGACTGGGGACTGGCGATGGCGTTGATCAGACCCAGTCCTTGCTCGACAGCATACTTCTGGGAAACACGCTCGTTGGAATACTGCGCCAGGACATGCGCGACCTCGTGACCGAGCACCGTTGCCAG
>Ga0316196_10001035_pt1 | contig 11790 bp, 11 predicted proteins | sample Eddsed2cm_MG_FD_204938 | JGI IMG/M metagenome (GOLD analysis project Ga0316196, IMG submission 204938) | Coastal sediment microbial communities from Maine, United States - Eddy sediment 2 cm | ecosystem: Environmental > Aquatic > Marine > Coastal > Sediment | place: USA: Maine | collected... | reverse complement strand
GAAAAAGATCGCGTCATTGATGGCAGTCGAGTCACTGCCGGCAATCAGCTGATTGCGTTGGCGTCGTCGGGGGTTCATTCCAACGGATTCTCGCTGGTGCGTAAAATTATCGAAGTCTCGGGTAGTAAGCTCAGCCAGGATTGCGGCGGCGAAACACTGGCCGAGGCACTGATCAGGCCAACTCGCATATACGTGAAAAATCTGCTCGCGCTAAACGCTGAGTTTCAGATTAATGCCATCGCCCATATCACCGGCGGCGGCCTGATAGAAAACGTTCCGCGCGTTTTGCCGGGTCACCTCAGCGCCAGGATTGATTTGAGCAGCTGGCAACCTGCTCCGGTTTTTGACTGGCTGCGGCAAACCGGCAAGGTCGCCGAAAGAGAAATGTTGCGCACCTTCAACTGCGGCGTCGGCATGATGCTTGCGGTCGATGCAAGTATTGCAGATCAAGTGGTGAAGAAATTGCAGGCGCTGGGCGAAAGTGCCTGGCGAATAGGTGACATCATCGACAGGGCCGATCAGGATCCGGTTATCTTTACATGAGCAGGTTCAGATGAGCAACGGGCTCGTCCTGGCGATCCTGATTTCCGGCAGCGGCAGCAATCTCCAGGCGATCATCGACGCCATTGAAGCAGGCACGCTAAACGCCAGCATCGCTACCGTCGTCTCCAATAACCCCGACGCCTATGGACTGCAACGCGCCATTCGACACGGTCTGCCGGTCAAGGTCATCAATCACCGGGATTATGCTAATCGTGAGCTATACGACGCCGAGTTACGCCGTCACCTGGAATCGGTGGCGCCAGACTACATCGTGCTTGCCGGCTACATGCGCATATTGAGTGCCGGTTTCGTGCGCGCTTTCGAACACCGCATACTTAACATTCATCCAGCCTTGCTACCCGCATACAAAGGTCTCGATACACACCAGCGGGCGCTCGACAATGCTGAAAAAGAACACGGCGTGAGCATTCACCTGGTGACCGCAGAACTCGACGATGGCCCGGTTCTGCTACAGGGCAGGTATCCAATCGAAAGCGGTGACAGCGTGAGCGATTTGCAGGCAAAAGGACATCAGCTCGAACACCAGATGTATCCGGCGGTACTGCGCTGGATCAGCGAAAACAAACTAATCATCGATGACAATGGCCAAATACACCATGAACAGAGCTCGCTCGAAACGCCGCTCCAGTATTCCGCCTGATCTCCGTTTACTGGCTAGCCGTTTTCTGGCTACCCTGTTGCTGGGACTCACACTCGTTATCAGCAACGGCGTAATGGCTGCCGAGGTTCCGTTACGCGCCTTCACAGCTAGCTATGACCTGACCAGAAGCGGCATGAAACTCGGCACTAGCGAACTCGTACTGGAGCCTCTGGAACAAATCTGGCGTTGGCGCCTGACCACCCAGCCCAGTGACTTGTTGTCGATGTTCACCCGCAAGAAACCCTATGCCGAAACAACATTCATCCAGGACCGCGATCAGATGCACCTGTTGCAGATCCTGATCTCGGACGAGAGTGACAGCAACAACATCGAATCCGCCAGTTTCGACTGGGAAAGTCGCCAGATGCAGGTATTGCGCAAAGGAAAGCGCAGCAGCGTCAATCTGGCCACCGATGTCTACGACTATCAGAGCATTCACCTGCTGGCCGCAGCGATGCAACTGCAGCAGCTGGATGAGGTGATATTTACTTTTTATCGCAAGGGAAAACTGGTCGAATCCAGGCTTGTCTATCATGGCAAGGGTTCAGTCAAGGTCGGTGACAGGAGCACCAACGCTAGTATTTTCGAGCAGACCATCTCCGGCTCGAAAACCACGGTAAAATTTTCCTATGACCTGCAAAACCCGCTACTGCCGCTGCTTATCGAAAGCCGCAAAGGAGATGACGCAACGAGTACTATGACGCTGCGCAAGGTCGACTGGCGGTCATAACCGGGTAAAACCCTCCTGTTCTTGCAGGCGCTTGATTTCGGCCGGAGCGAAAGGGACCTGTTCGATAAAACTGGGGAGCTCGTTCTGGCCGATATCGAGGGTTCGCATCATGGTCTGACAGGCCTTGATATCGATGATATTGTCCTGGTCGAGGAGACGTGCGCGATCCACTACCGACATGTTGCTGGAATAATTCTGCTCCTGGAACAACTGTAACTCGTTACCGTGCAACACGATCGCGATGCGACTGTGTTGCTCGGGATCAAACAGTGAACGCAAATCCTCGGCACGGCTCAGGACCACGTCGAGTTCCTGCGCCGAGGTCACCGTAACACTGAATACGTATCCTTCCGACTTTGGCTCGGCCTGCAGTAGCGACGCATAAACGCATAGTGCCGACAGCAACGCAACTGCCAACAACCCTGGCCGCGATGCCGCGTTGCTTGCTGGCGGCATCCACCACATATCAGTCGGCTCCAGCGATGGTCATGTTATCGATCAGAATTGAGCCACAGTGGATTCCACCTCGATAATCGATATCAGTACCAATATCGACGATCCCCTTGAACATATCGCGCAGATTGGCCGCTATGGTGACTTCTTCAACGGCATAATCAAGCTTGCCGTTCTCAACCCAGAATCCAGCAGCACCGCGCGAGTAGTCGCCGGTTACCGTATTCACACCATGCCCCATCAACTCGGTGACCAGCAATCCACGGTGCATACCCGCCAGGCACTCCTCAAAGGATTTACCGGTGCTGGCAACGCTGAGATTGTGAATTCCACTGGCGTGTCCGGTTGAGCGCAAACCGAGCTTGCGCGCCGCGTAGGTATCGAGCAGATAACTCTGGATTGCACCATCCTTGACCAGGTCATTATCACGGGTGGCAACACCCTCGGCATCGAAGTTGGCCGAAGCCAGGGCCTGCGGCAAAAATGGTCGTTCACACAGCTGCATGAAATCCGGAAACACCTGTTCCCCCAGCGCGTCCAGCAAAAAACTCGCCTTGCGATACTGCGCAGACCCGCTGATGGCGGAAGTAAAACTGGAAATAATGCCGCGCGCCAGCTCAGCAGAAAACAATACCGGCGCCTGCTGAGTTTTCAGTTTACGCGCATCCAGCCGACGCAGGGTCCGCTCGGCCGCTTTTATACCGATACTGCGCGCGCTCGCGAGGCGATCAGGATTGCGGCTCACGTCATACCAGTAGTCGCGTTGCATATTGCCGTCCGACTCGGCAACCACCGCGCAGCTGATCCCGTGGCGCGTCTTGCGCTCCGCCTGCAGAAAGCCATGCGAATTGCCATATATCGATAAACCGGAATTCAGATCCACCGATGCACCCTCGGAATTTACGATGCGGGCATCGTAATCCAGCGCGGCGTTTTCGCACTCCAGCGCCAGATCGATCACTTCCTGCGGCTGGATATCCCAGGGATGATACAAATCCAGATCATGAAATTCGCTGGCCATCAAATCGGCGTCGGCAAGGCCCGTGCAGGGATCTTCCGACGTATAGCGCGCAATGTTACAGGCGGCTTCAACCGTTTTGCGTATCGCCTCGGGATCCAGATTGGAAGTGCTTGCGCTACCCTTGTGACGACCGAAATAGACACTGATACCGAGTCCGTTGTCCTGTTGATGTTCGATGGTCTCGACCGAACCCATGCGCGTCGCCACGGAGAGCCCCTGTGACACCGACAAACCGGCTTCGGCCTCGCTCGCACCACTGGTTTTAGCAAGCTCAAGCGTATCCGCAACGATCTTTTTGAATGACTCGGGGTTACTAGGTGTTAATATGCTGTTTTTATCCTGGTTCATCGGTACATTTTATCCTGGGCAGTTATGGAAAACGAAGCAGAGTTTGATGAATTTGAACCGGTCAGCAAGACCCAGCTCAAACGCGATAGCCAGGCTATACAGGACCTCGGCAAACGCCTGTGTGCCCTGTCAGCCGGCCACCTGGCGCGAATCCCACTGGACGAACCAGTGCTTGAAGCCATCGCCCTCGCCCATCGCATTCAAAATAAACGCAGCGCGCTTAAACGCCATTACCAGTTTCTCGGCAAACTGCTGCGCGCGCGCGACACAGAGGCCATTTTTGCCGCCCTCGACGAAATTGATAACGAGAACAAGCACTCGATTCAAAAACATCACCGGGCTGAACGCTGGCGCGACCGTATCATCGAGCAGGGCATCGATGCAATCGAAGCACTGGTTGCTGAAATCGAGCGTGCCGACCGACAAAAGCTGCGCCAGCTGTGGCGCAATCACCAACACGCCAAAACCGATGCCAAACGCATCCAGAGCTCACGTCTGATCTACAAAGAGATCAAGCAATCCATCGACTCCTGATCCCCGATCCGCTGCAACTCCAGCGCCTTTATATAAAGGCGCTGGGTAATGCTCTTATATAAGGGCACCGGGATAGAGCTTCAATCCGGGTTGGCCGGAATTACCGGGGTATTGCTGACCACGTCGGCATTCTGGGCGCGGTTACGCAGGAAATGATCCATTAATACGATGGCGAGCATGGCCTCGGCAATCGGCGTGGCGCGAATACCGACACAGGGATCGTGCCGACCTTTGGTGCGAATATCGACCGCATTACCTTCGACGTCAACACTGCGCCCGGGCAGATGGATGCTCGAGGTCGGCTTCAGCGCGATACTCACCAGCAAATCCTGGCCCGAGGTAATCCCGCCCAGCGTACCGCCGGCATGATTCGATAGAAAACCTTCGGGCGTAATTTCATCGCGATTCTGTGTGCCCTTCAATTCGACGCTGCTGAAACCCGCACCTATCTCGACGCCCTTGACCGCATTGATACTCATCATGGCATGCGCGATATCGGCATCTATACGATCGAAAATCGGCTCACCCAAACCCGGCGGAACACCGTTTGCAACAATGGAAATCCGCGCGCCGATGGATTCTCCTTCCTTGCGCAATGCATCCATGTACTTTTCCATCTCCGCTACCATCGCGGCATCAGGACAAAAGAAAGGGTTGTTATTGACTTCGTCCCAGTCAAGCTTTACCGGTTTCAACGGACCTAGCTGGGATAAATAACCACGCACCTGAATTCCACAACGCTCGAAAAGATATTTCTTGGCAATTCCGCCAGCCGCAACCCGCATCGCGGTCTCGCGCGCCGATGAACGCCCACCGCCACGATAATCGCGAAAGCCGTACTTCTGGTGGTAACTGTAATCGGCGTGACCCGGGCGAAACAGATCCTTGATATCGCTGTAATCCTTTGAGCGCTGATCCTTGTTATTGATCAGCAGACAAATAGGCGCGCCGGTAGTCCTGCCCTCGAAAGTGCCCGACAGGATCTGCACCGCGTCATCCTCACGGCGTTGCGTAGTGTGACGCGAGGTACCCGGCTTACGCCGGTCAAGGTCCTGCTGCAAATCCGCTGCTTCAAGCGCCAGGCCCGGAGGGCAGCCGTCAACAATACAGCCGATTGCACTGCCGTGGCTTTCGCCAAATGAAGTCACTACAAATGATTTGCCGAAACTGTTTCCCGACATGAGCCCGCCCTGCATTGAAATGAATGGAATTAGCACCCAGTTAAGGGGCCATGGAGCATTCTACTAAAAAACTGGGGATGATGTTCACTGTCGCGGGCTGGATTTTGGGCTTTTTATTACTGGCGCTGGTTTTCGGTAAGATCCTCGATCAACAGAACAACCCCAATCAGTCAGTTTCCACGGTGCTCGGCGCTGGAACCCAGGAAATCGTACTGCAACGCAACCGCAGTGGACACTATGTTTTCAATGGCGAAATCAACCATCAGCCGGTCACGTTTCTGGTTGATACCGGCGCTACCACGACCGCGATTCCGGCTCATCTGCAACAGAAACTTGGTTTAAAGTCGGGACCGGCGACCTCGGTTTCGACCGCCAACGGTGTCACCACCGCATATCTCACACGACTCGATCAACTCGCGCTCGGCGACATTGAACTCAACGACGTCAAAGCCAGCATCATCGGCGGGATGGCAGTTGATGAAGTGCTGCTGGGCATGAACGTTCTAAAACACTTCGAGCTGATCCAGCGCGGCAATCATTTGATTATTCGACAGTATCAATAGCCTTGCGCATCGGGGATTCACGAATCTACCATTTTAGGAAATTTCATATATCTGGAATTTTTGCTGAACTTTCTGTAAAAACTGTTCCTCTAAGCTCGCGTAACACAAATAAACCGTACAACACACACACATAACTTGAGGATTTATCAATGATTACAGCCAGGAAAACTACCGGAGTTGCTCTCGCTGCTGCTGCAGCCGCCATGTTCGCCATTGCCCCGATGAACGCTACTGCCGCGGAAAAAGCCGGCAAGTGCTACAACGTGAACTCTTGCAAAGGCACCAGCGCCTGCGCTACTGCCACCACCAGCTGTGCGGGCCAGAATTCCTGTGCCGGCCAGGGTTGGATCAAGCATACCAAGACCGACTGTGAAAATGCTGGCGGCAAATTCGAAGCTTAAGCTATTACCCTCAGTTAAAAAAATGCACCGGCTTGTGTCGGTGCATTTTTTTTGTCTGATCGTTACACTCTTTGTTTCCCAAGCTTAACGAGTCCCGATGACGCCAGCCCAATCAAAACCATTTCTCGGATTTGGCCTGGGATTGCGGGCCGAACACTACCAGGACGTTCTCGAGCGCAAGCCAAAGAACATCGACTGGTTTGAAATTCTCAGCGAAAATTACATGATCGACGGCGGCAAGCCGCTGTACTTTCTGGATGCCATTCGAGCGGATTATCCAATGGTGATGCACGGCGTCTCCATGTCGCTGGGCAGTGCCGATGAACTTGATTTCAACTATCTCGAACAACTCAAGGCGCTCATCGACCGAATCCAGCCCCGCTGGTTTTCCGACCACCTTTGCTGGACCGGCGTTGACCACAGGAACATGCACGACCTGCTTCCCCTGCCCTATACCGAGGAAGCCGTGGTGCACGTTGCCGATCGCATTTCGCGAGTGCAGGATTTTATCGGCAGCCAGATGCTCATCGAAAACCTGTCGAGCTACATCACTTATTGCGCAGACGCGATGCCTGAATGGGAGTTTCTGAGTGCCGTCGCCGAACGCGCTGATTGTTACCTGCTGCTCGACGTCAATAATATTTATGTCAGCAGCTTCAATCATCACTATGACCCTGTCGATTATCTCGATGGCGTTCCCGTGGACAGGGTCTGGCAGCATCACCTTGCCGGCCATACCAACGATGGCAACCTGATTATCGACACGCACGATCACGACATCATCGACCCCGTATGGCAGCTCTATGCGGAAACCGCCCGGCGTTTCGGTCCGGTATCGACGATGATCGAGCGTGACGGTAATATCCCCGAACTTGACGTGGTGCTGGCCGAGCTCGATCAGGCGCGACGTATCGCCGCGCCCTATTACCAGTCCTCATAATGTCGCATCTACGAGATTTACAGTTGCGCTTCCAGGATTACCTGATGGATGGTTCACAGGCGATTGAAGATGATGTTGTCAGCACCGAAAACGCGCTCGCAGAGCATCGCCTGGGGACCTACTACAACGCTTATCGGATTCGCCTGATCGATGCTCTGGCAACCGACTTTTCAGCGCTGCAACAGTACCTCGGACGCGAGGCGTTCGAGAATCTGGTGCTCGACTACCTCCACCTCTACCCATCAACGCATCCGTCTGTGCGCTGGGTTGGCAGACATCTGCACGACTATCTGCAGCAACACTATAACTCCGAGGACGCCGAGTTCGTGCGCGAGCTGGCACAGTACGAGTGGGCCCAGGCAAGCGTCTTCGATGCCGCTGCCAGTGACCAGTTGGTGCAGCTTGAAGACATGGCGCATGTTCCTGCGGAAAGCTGGCCCGCGCTCAGCTTCACTTTCCAGCCGGCGATGGACTGCCTGGATCTTTACTGGAATGTCCCACAGATTGAACAGGCCTGTGACCAGGGCAAACCCCTGCCCGATAAACAACGCGAGGAGTTCCCGCGGCGCTGGCTGCTGTGGCGACGAGAATTCAAGACCCACTGGCGCTCGCTCGAAGTTCACGAAGCCTGGGCACTGGAACAGGCGATGCTGGGCGCGAGTTTCGCTGAAATTTGTGAAGGCCTGCTGGAATGGGTCGATGCCGACCAGGTAGCCCTGATCGCCGCCGGTTTTCTCAAGCAATGGATCGGCGATCAACTGGTCTCCGGGCTCGGTAATTTCTAACCCAGAGCCATAAGCATAGTGTTACCATACCGTAAAAACAGGCCTGTTGACGGGGACGGAGAATCCGCTCCGGCAAAAGGCTAATCATCTTTTCCCGACCAAGGACATTGCCATGTCAAACCATGATCTCAAGCTCAAGGAACTCGATATCTTCCATGGATTCATTCGTCGCCATATTGGCCCGAGTGCTGAAGACGAAGCGGCAATGCTCGCTGAACTCGGCATGCAGGACATCGACGAACTGCTCGACAAGGTAGTACCGGAATCAATACGCCGACGCAAGGAACTCGAAGTCAAGGCGAGCCTGTCGGAGCGCCAGGTGTTGAACCGGCTCTACCAGATTTCAACCCGCAACCAGTTGTTCAAATCATTCATCGGCATGGGCTACCACAACACCCATACACCGACGGTGATCGAGCGTAACCTGCTGCGTAATCCCGCCTGGTATACCGCTTACACTCCCTACCAGGCCGAAATTTCGCAGGGGCGACTGGAGGCACTGCTCAATTTCCAAACCATGATCAGTGACCTGACGGGGATGGAACTGGCTAACGCCTCGGTGCTTGATGAAGCAACGGCTGCAGCCGAAGCCATGGCAATGTGCCATCGCCTGGCAAAAAGCAAATCCGACGTTTTCTATATCGCTGATACCTGCCATCCGCAAACCATCGAAGTGGTCACCAACCGCGCCGGACACATGGGCATAAAATGCGTCATCGGCGATCCCTTCGATGCACCCAACAATCCGGAACTGTGCGGCGTGCTGCTGCAATACCCCTGCTCAACCGGTGAGATTCATGACTATGCCGACCTGGTGGCCAAAGTGCATGAAAAGAAAGCGCTGGTCGCCGTTGCCACCGACCTGCTCAGCCTGACTATGCTCAAGCCACCAGGTGAATTCGATGCCGACATCGTTGTCGGTACCTCGCAGCGTTTCGGCGTGCCGCTTGGTTACGGTGGCCCGCACGCGGCCTTCATGGCCACGCGCGAAGCCTTCAAACGCTCGCTTCCCGGCCGCCTGATCGGCGTTTCGCAGGATTCCCGCAAACAGCCGGCAATGCGTCTTGCCCTGCAAACCCGCGAACAACACATTCGCCGCGAGAAAGCGACCAGCAACATCTGCACCGCGCAGGCATTGCTTGCCATCATGGCGAGTATGTTCGCGGTGTATCACGGACCTGCGGAATTGCGCCGCATAGCACGGCGTATCAATCGCCTGACCACGGTGCTCGCTGCAGGCCTGCGCGATCTCGGCCTCGAAGTTCAAACCGAACACTTCTTCGATACGATTACGGTCAATACCGGTAACGCCACCGAGTTCATTCTCGCCGCGGCTCGCGCCGAGAAAATCAACCTGCGCCAGGTAGACGCCGACACCGTGGGCATTTCACTCGATGAAATTGCGACCAAGGCAAACGTCAGAACGCTGTTCAACGTGTTTACCCACGACCATGGCGATGAAGTTTCGGTTACCGCGCTGGATAACAAGACGGGCAGCAGCCTGCCGCCGACGCTGGTGCGCGAGAGCGAATTCCTGACCCATCCGGTATTCAACAGCCATCATTCCGAAACCGACCTGATGCGCTACATGCGCAAACTGGCGGATAAGGATCTGGCCCTCGATCGCAGCATGATACCGCTGGGTTCCTGCACCATGAAACTGAACTCGGCGACGCAGCTGATTCCGGTGACCTGGCCCGGGTTTGGTCGTATTCACCCCTTCGTGCCGCTCGACCAGGCCCAGGGCTACCAGCAACTAATCACCGAGCTCGAACAGATGCTGTGCGCCTGTACCGGTTACGATGCCATTTCCCTGCAACCCAACTCGGGCGCCCAGGGTGAATATGCCGGCCTGCTCGCAATCAAGTCATATCACCAGAGCCGCGACGAAGGGCATCGCAATATCTGTGTCATTCCTGCCTCTGCTCACGGCACCAATCCGGCCTCGGCGCAGATGGCGGGGATGAAGGTCGTGGTCGTTGGCACGTCCAAAACCGGCAACATCGACATGGAAGACCTGAAAGCCAAATGCGAACAGCACAGTGACAACCTGGCCGCCATCATGATCACCTACCCTTCCACGCACGGGGTATTCGAAGAAGACGTCACCGATGTTTGCGAACTGGTCCACCAGCACGGCGGCCAGGTGTATATCGACGGCGCCAACATGAACGCCATGGTCGGTGTTTGTGCGCCGGGCAAGTTCGGTGGTGACGTGTCACATCTCAACCTGCACAAAACCTTCGCCATTCCCCACGGCGGGGGCGGCCCCGGTGTCGGCCCGATTGGCGTCAAGGCACATCTCAAGCCGTTTCTGCCGTCGACACGCCAGAATGGCAGGGGCGGTATCAACAAGGTCGCCGCGGCACCCTTCGGTAGCGCCGGCGTATTGCCCATCAGCTGGGCTTACATCGCGCTGCTCGGTCGCCACGGGCTGCCCAAGGCCACGGCAACCGCGATATTAAACGCCAACTATATCGCCAGCAGGCTGAACGACCACTTCCCGATTCTGTATACCGGGCCCAACGGCCTGGTGGCGCACGAATGCATCATCGACACGCGCGTGGTTAAGGAGAGCAGCGGGGTTACCGTTGACGATATTGCCAAACGACTCATCGATTACGGCTTTCATGCCCCGACCATGTCCTTCCCGGTGCCCGGCACCTTGATGATCGAACCGACCGAATCGGAATCGCGCGAGGAACTGGACCGTTTCTGCGATGCGATGATCGCTATCCGTGGGGAAATCCGTGAAATCGAGGAAGGCCGCATGGACGCCACCGACAATCCTTTGAAGAACTCACCACACACCATTGACATGGTTTGTGCCGACGAATGGAACCACGCCTATAGCCGCGAACAGGCGGCTTATCCGCTCGACTCGCTGCGCAGCTATAAATACTGGTCACCAGTCGGCCGCGTTGACAACGTATACGGCGATACGCACCTGATCTGTTCCTGCCCGCCGCTGTCTTCATACACCGAGGATGATGCGTAAGCAGATAATTACAGGGCGCTTTAACACAGCATGGTGCGAGCTTAGATCCACTATGCTGCGCCCCTTCTATTTGCCTGGATAATAAACGCAATGGCTATCAGCGTATTTGACCTGTTTTCGATTGGTATAGGCCCTTCCAGCTCGCATACCGTAGGACCGATGCGCGCCGCGCAACAGTTTGCAGACAACCTGAGGCAGGAAGGCCTGTTAGCGCAGGTCGCCCGGGTCAAAACCGATCTTTACGGTTCGCTCGGCGCCACCGGCAAAGGGCATGGCAGTGACAAAGCGGTGATGCTCGGTCTCGAGGGTGATCTGCCGGAAACGGTTGATACCGAAGCCGTTGAAACGCGTCTCGAATCTATTCGCGATTCGCGCCGGCTCAACCTCTGCGGTGAGCACCTGCTCAGCTTCAACGAAAAGAAAGATCTGATCATGCACCGGCGTGAGAGCCTGCCGTTTCATTCCAACGGCATGACCTTTCGCGCCTTCAACAGTGCTGGTGAAGAAATCCGCGAGGCCACTTTTTACTCGGTGGGCGGTGGCTTCATCGTAAATGAAAATGCCGCAGGCACCGATCGTATTGTCGAAGACAATACCCCACAGCCCTATCCATTTCTGTCCGCGGTTGATCT
>Ga0316196_10001033_pt1 | contig 11797 bp, 11 predicted proteins | sample Eddsed2cm_MG_FD_204938 | JGI IMG/M metagenome (GOLD analysis project Ga0316196, IMG submission 204938) | Coastal sediment microbial communities from Maine, United States - Eddy sediment 2 cm | ecosystem: Environmental > Aquatic > Marine > Coastal > Sediment | place: USA: Maine | collected... | reverse complement strand
TTGGCCATCTACAAAGTCCCAAATGTATGAACTGAAACTTCCGAATTCCTGCTGTACCTTCATAAAAGCTTGGGCGTTGCCTACCGCTGCACGAACTTTAAGTTTATTCCGTATAATTCCTTCATTCTGCAATAAAGCTTCAATCTTTTTTTCTGTATACCTTGAAATCTTCAAATAGTCAAAACCATCAAAAGCTTTTCGGAAATTATCTCGTTTTTTTAAAATAGTCAACCAACTGAGCCCTGCCTGGAATGTTTCAAGGGTTAAAAATTCAAAAAGCGTTTTGTCGTCCCTTACGGGGACCCCCCATTCGTTATCATGGTAGGCCATATAAAGATCATTCCCCAGACACCAACCACAGCGTTGTTTTTCCATTCCGCTAATTCTTGAGTTCTAAATATAGTGGAATATTTTTTAAAGCTGGTGTCGACGAAATAAACCAGGCTGCTCTAAGTTTTAAATATAGTTAGAGTGGCTCGTGTCTGGAAGTAAATTCTTATTCACTTAATTCGCCCGTGGATAATGCATCTTCCAGATCCGCTTTAACGGTCGTGAACTTTCTAAAAAATTTCTTGCCATCCACCAGTTTTAAAGTAACCTCCGTGCTGCCATCAGAAGTATAAGTGTAGTCGATTATTTCAACTTTTTTACCTAATACAGTCTTCATATCCGCGATACCTCCCCGTTTTATAATAAAATTCCTTCTGGGAAAATGAACGTGCTGATAATCGAATGCAGAAGGGCCTTCAATAGTTAAAACAACCCCTTTTTGGATGTTGAATTGTTGTTTTTCCTGTGCCTGTATTAAGAATACTGAGAGCACAAAAAGGATACAGATCGTAATATTTCTCATGATTCAGTCTCATTTTAAATTACATAAAGATATTAAAATAATGTTATAAATGCAAGTATTACAATTGTTAAAAAACAGTTAAACTATTATATATTGATAGTAATACTATTATATTTGACAAATATTTAATTTCAAGCTGATGGAAAAGTTACTGCAGTCTGTTCGAATTACGATTAATGATAAATTATATGTAAAGGACCCTGAATCTTCCAATCTGGGGAAACGAATAGTTGAAGAAAGTATTCTCATGATTAATGACATTGGTTTCGAGAGTTTCACTTTCAAAAAATTGGGTCAAAAGATCGGATCCAATGAAAGTTCCATTTATCGCTATTTTGAAAATAAGCATAAGTTATTGCTTTATCTTGCTTCCTGGTATTGGGGTTGGCTTGAATATCGGTTGGTTTTTGCAACAAACAATATCCCTGATGCCAGCGCTAAATTGGAAAAAGCCATTGAAATCATGACACAGGCAACAGAAATAGATTTGGCCTTTACCCATATTGATGAAGTATTATTAAATAAAATTGTGATTAATGAATATTCTAAGTCTTATCTCACCAAAGAAGTGGATATGGAAAACAAGGAAGGTTATTTTGTAATTTACAAAAGACTTGTCAATAGACTGAGTCAAATGATAAAAGAAGTAAACACAGATTACCCCTATCCGGAAAGTCTGGCCAGCACACTTATTGAAGGTGCTTTGCATCAGTATTTTTTGATGGATCATTTTTCTTCTTTAACAAGTTGTGATGTCAATGTTACTCCTACAGAATATTTTAAACACATCGCCTTTAACACCCTAAATATTAAAAACAATGGCTAAAAACATCCTTAGTGCCTGGCAGCGTTTATTAGGACTATTAAAGCTTGACAAGAGAGATGTCCTTCAGGTATTTTACTATGCTATATTTGCTGGGGTCGTCAATTTATCCCTTCCATTAGGAATACAAGCCATAATAAACCTGATCCAGGGAGCCCAGGTCAGTACTTCCTGGATAATTCTGGTAATTCTTGTAACATTAGGTGTAGCTTTTGTTGGTGTCCTGCAATTAATGCAGATACGGATTATTGAAAATGTGCAGCAAAAAATATTTACCAGATCTGCATTTGAGTTTGCTTACCGGTTCCCAAAAATAAAGATGAACCAACTCCTTAATTTCTATCCTCCCGAGTTGGCTAATCGCTTTTTTGATACCTTAAATGTTCAGAAAGGACTGTCAAAGATTTTAATTGATTTCCCTGCGGCTTTATTACAAATTATTCTTGGTTTGTTATTGCTGTCATTCTATCATCCATTTTTTATAATTTATGGAATTCTTCTATTACTACTAATATATGTAGTCTTCAAATTTACTGCACAACGCGGGATGGAGACCAGTTTAGATGAATCAAAAAATAAATATAAAGTTGCACATTGGATACAGGAAGTAGCGCGCTCAATAGTGAGTTTTAAGTTGTCTGGTAAAACCAGTTTGGCCATGAACAAAACAGACTTACTAGTGTCTGACTATCTTAGTGCGAGGGAAAGTCACTTTAAAATATTGGTGATTCAGTTTATTCAGATGATTGGTTTTAAAGTTCTGGTTACCCTTGGCCTATTGCTTATAGGGGGGATTCTTGTCCTTAATCAGGAGATGAATATTGGTCAGTTTGTTGCCGCCGAAATCATAATATTGTTGGTGATTAGCTCCGTTGAGAAACTAATATTAGGATTAGAGACATTTTATGACTTGCTAACGTCACTGGAAAAACTGGGGCAAGTAGTAGATAAGGAATTAGAGCCTCAAGATGGGCAAATGCCTTTTAAGGAAGATGAAGCTTTCACTGTAGAATTAGATGGAGTTAGTTACAATGTGCCAGGGCGCGAAAAGCAGATCATTGATTCGGTCTCTCTTACTATTACCCCAGGTTGCAGAATATTACTACATGGCAATTCCGGGTCTGGTAAGTCTACGCTACTTCGCTTGATTGCCGGAATTATAGAACCGGATAAAGGAAATATCTATGTAAACAATGTTTCCTTGAAAATGATCAATTTAAATTATTATCGTTCGCATATTGGAAAATCTCTCTCAGAGGAATCTCCTTTCGAGGGCAGTATTTTAGAGAACATAACTTTCGGAGACACTTCTATTACAGAAGATGAGGTTTATTGGGTTTTAGAGAAAACCGGCTTAGTGGAATTTGTAAAGAACCAACCTAAAGGACTTCATACAATGCTTTATCCCGAAGGCCAGCAAATCCCTTATGTAGTTTCTAAGAAAATTGTTTTGGCACGTAGTATAGTTAAAAAGCCAAGGATGTTGATTTTAAAGGACCCATTAGACCATTTTAACCCTAAAGAAACGAAGGAAATAATGGATTTCTTATCGGATAGATCAAACCCATGGGCACTCCTGGTAGTAAGTCAAAATCCACTATGGGAACAAAAATGTAGCACTATTATCACCATGGAAAATGGTAAAATAAAAAACCAAAGTTAGAAGACATGCTAAACATTTCACCTAATAAACTAAATCGGAAAGTAGATCTGAGTGTTTATAGCTCTTCCCAGAAAGTTTTTCATACAAAGTATTATAAACACTTCAATCGGTTTCTATTGATATTTGCAGGTATTGGTTTTATTGTACTTTTTTTACCCTGGACACAGAACGTATCAGGAAGTGGTTTTTTAACTACCTTAAGTCCAGGTCAAAGACCTCAGACCATACAATCACCAATTCCAGGTAGAATTGAAAAATGGTATGTGCAGGAAGGGGATTATGTAAAAAAAGGGGATACAATTCTTTTTATATCAGAGATAAAGAATGAGTATTTTGATCCTAATTTAGTAGAAAGAACTGGGCAGCAAATTAGGGCCAAATCAAGTGCTGTTACATCTTATGAAGGCAAGGTTAAAGCGCTTAATAATCAAATAGCAGCTTTGAGCAGAGAAAGGGAATTAAAATTACTTCAGGCTAAAAACAAACTTATTCAATCCAACCTTAAAGTAGAAAGTGATAGTATCGACCTCGAAGCGGCTAAGACAAATATTACCATTGCACAAAGACAATACAATCGAGTACTTCAGCTTGAAAATGAGGGCTTAAAGGCGGTGACAGATGTAGAAGAAAAGAAGTTAAAGTTACAAGAAACACAGGCCAAACTTATCTCCCAGGAAAACAAACTTCTCTCTGCGATAAATCAAGTCATCAATGCCGAAGTGGAAATAAATAGAGTACAGGCAGAATACACCGATAAAATATCAAAGGCGCAGAGTGATATGTTCACCGCACAGTCTAATCAGTTTGATTCTGAGGCTCAGGTAACTAAACTGGAAAACGAGTTTACTAATTACTCTATGCGCAATGATATGTACTTTATAAAGGCTCCTCAAAACGGCTTTATAAATAAGGCGATTAAAGCGGGAGTTGGAGAGACCTTTAAGGAAGGAGAACAATTAGTTGGTATTATGCCGGCCGATTACGACATGGCCGTCGAGACTTTTGTAAGACCTATAGACCTGCCCTTAATGCATCTGGGTGAGGAGGTTAGAATACAATTTGATGGTTGGCCGGCAATTGTATTTAGCGGGTGGCCAAATGTCTCTTATGGCACTTATGGAGGAAAGGTGGTAGCCATTGAAACTTTTATTAGTGACAATGGAAAATATAGAATACTACTAGCACCTGATCCCAATGACCATGAATGGCCAAAGGATTTAAGAGTTGGTTCTGGAGCCTATACTATAGCTCTTTTAGAAGACGTGCCGATTTGGTTTGAATTGTGGCGACAGCTAAATGGTTTCCCTCCTAATTACTATCAGCCAAACGGGGATATGTCTAAATCTGAGAAAAAGTAATATGAAAAAGCATTGGTTTTTACTTATTCTATTCGTTTCACTTTCATTAAACGCTCAGGTAAACGACACCCTCGTTTTAAGCTTTTACGAGTTTTTAGGGTATGTAAAAAAGTATCATCCCATAGCTCGTCAGGCTGAATTACAAATCGGTATTGGGCAAGCAAATCTAATGCGCTCAAGAGGAGGATTTGATCCAAAAATTGAAGTAGATTACGAAAGAAAACAGTTTAAGGGTGTTGAGTATTATGACCGTTTTAATGCTACCTTCAAAGTCCCCACTTGGTATGGGATAGAATTAAAAGGTAACTTTCAGCAGGATGAAGGAGAGTTTTTAAATCCGGATGAATCATTGCCAGAGGGCGGATTGTTTAGTGCGGGAATCTCTGTTTCTGTGCTTCAAGGAATATGGATCAATGAAAGAATGGCAACCTTAAAACGGGCCAAATATTTTAAAGAACAGACCTTAGCAGATAGAGATTTATTAGTTAATGAGATTCTTTTTAAAGCGTCAGTAGCATATTTTGATTGGTTACAGGCATACAGAAACAAAACGGTTTATGAGAATTTTGTTGATAATGCCAGTTCCAGATTGGAAGGAATTAAGCGTAGTGCAGAATCAGGTGATATCGCATCAATAGATGTTGTGGAAGCCAAAATTGCATTTCAGGACAGGCAACTTCGTCTCGAACAAGCTATGGTTGACCTTACCAATAAGACTTTGGAACTTTCGAATTTTTTATGGATGGAGAATAATATTCCAATAGAGTTGCAGCCAAATGTCATTCCAAATATCGATATAAATAGGGAGGTGGATATCACTCTGGAAATCATGGGAAAACCTTTGGATAGTTTTTCATTGGAAAATCACCCTAAGATTAAGTCTTTAGGGTTTAAATTGGCTGGCCTGGAAGTAGATAAGAGATTAAAAGCCAATAAACTACTGCCGAGAATTGATATCGAGTATAACTTCCTTACAGAAACCCCAGGAACTCTGAATTCTTATGATTCACAACAATACAAAGGAGGTGTTAACTTCCTGTTCCCATTGTTTTTAAGAAAAGAAAGAGGGGATTTAAAATTAGCAAAGTTTAAACTAAACGATACTCAATTTGAATTAGACAATGCTGAAATCGAAATTCAAAATAAAGTTTTGGCAATCTATAATGCTTTGGATTCTTATCAGATACAGAATTCACTTATAGAGGATATTGTTGGTGACTATAATAAGCTATTGGCAGCAGAAGAAAGAAAATTCGATTTTGGAGAAAGTTCCTTGTTTTTGATAATTAGCAGGGAAAGCAAACTAATAGATTCTGAACTTAAACAGAATGAAGTACAGAATAAATACTTAACTGAAAAGGCGAAGCTTTTCAGGAGTCTTGCCATAAATCCGGAAAACTTGTAGCAGTCATATTTCAAAAACTCCTTATAAATAGAGCATGCCTTACTACTCTTAATGTCTTGGTGTACTCAATAGTATTAATGATGCGATGGGAGGGATTGCTAAAAAAAATCCAATTTGAAACAAAATACGGTTTGGTTTTTTGATTTTACACGACTATGAGGAAATGAAAAATACCGAAGATCTAATACTGCAAGAAAAACTAGTTGAATCTGCATTGTCCCGCGCATATATCTATGAAGATTATCGAAATCTCCTGGATGAATTGACTGCACTCAAAAGGACTACAGGCGCTGAACAGAAAGAGTCTCTGATCAATTATACGCTGTTAAATAACCAGAGGATAACACGATGGGATAAAACACTAAAATTGTCGGACACTGCAAATAAGAGAATTGAAAAATGGAAAAAACCAGTTTTATGGCTCGTTTTAACCGAAAGTTGGTGTGGTGACGCTGCCCCTGCAATGCCCGTAATGAATAAGATAGCGGAATCATCAGCAAAAATTAAGTTTAAAGTAGCATTGCGAGATGAAAACCCGGAGCTCATGGATCTTTTTCGAACAAATGGAACCTTTTCTATTCCCAAACTGTTAATGGTTGATGAACAGCGTATGCAAGTTATGAATTCCTGGGGGCCAAGGCCTACTAAGGCAACTAAAATGGTTGAAGTTTATAAAAAAGAAAACGGGGAACTTACACCCGAATTTAAGCAAGATTTGCAGCTTTGGTATAATAAAGATAAAGGGGAAAATATCCTCGACGATCTCTTGGGATTACTTACTTTGAAATAGGTAGGTTATTGTGCCTTTTTGAGTAGCTCTCGATGCTGAACTAAATTTTGCCTCTAAGGCATAGGAAATAGCGTTATCAACAAGGCAGCCATTAGATGTATTAGAACTTTTTGCATTAAAATTAGCATCAATAACATTGCCTGAAGCATCTACTTCAATATTCACTACAACTCTACCACCCTCAATACAGGTATAAATTGGTGGTGGAAGTAAATAATTAGAACGATCAACTAGCGAATATGAAATGGAAGTCTTTCTTTTTTCAAGCTTATTTGTGAATTCTTGTTTATTAGCCTCGACTTCCTCTAGTTGTTGTTTTTTTTCTTCTCTTTTTTTTACGAGATCCTTAAGGCTGGCTGCATATCCTGAATCTGAATTCAAAAATTCTTTGAAGTCATCTTCATTCATCGAAGCTTCTTTTTCCTCTAATAGTTCTTCAAGTGTTTTTAGAGGTTCCGGTTCTTCCAAGCTAGATTTGGCAGTTTCGTTAAAAGCCATATGACTTTTTATGGGATCTGCTTTGGCTATCTCCTCCTGCCTTTCCAACTCTTCAATTATTTTTTCAAGCTCCTCGTCCGCCAAGCTCAATTCAATTATATACTCTTCCTGTTCCTCAGATCCCAAGTGAATATTAAAAAGTAACAATATCACTATCGATAGAGAGAAGAAAGTAATTATAAGAGAAAGCTGACTTCGATTCAGGTCCATATTTCTATAACCAAATTTTTAATAATATATTTCACTCAACACCTCATTTTAAAGTTGTTAAACATTCATCATTTCTTTAAAATTTGCCGGTGCTACCGCATTATTTACGTTATAGTCCCCTATTTTGGTTCTTCTAAGGGATGATAAGTGGCCCCCGGAATTCAATGCTTTACCGAAATCATGGGCGATAGATCTTATATATGTGCCTTTGCTGCATCGTATCCTGAATCGTAATACGGGCAGATTTATTTCCAAAATCTCAAATTCCAAAACTTCAACAAACCGGGCTTTTATCTCCAATTCCTTGCCTTCTCTTGCATATTCATACATACGCTTTCCATCTTTTTTCAAAGCCGAAAAAACAGGAGGTTTTTGAGCGATCTTACCAAGAAACAAAGCTTTTGTCTTATGAATTAATTCATGAGTGATATGATCTGTTGGAAATACATTATCCACTTCGGTCTCCAGATCGTAAGAAGGGGTTGAGCTGCCTAATGTTATGGTACCCTCATACTCTTTTGGCATACCTTGAAATTCATGAATCCGCTTCGTAAATTTCCCGGCACATATTAATAAAAGCCCGCTGGCTAGGGGGTCTAAAGTCCCGGCATGACCTACTTTAATTTTTTTTAGCTGGAATCTTTTTCTAATTGCCCATTTGACGGCATTAACGGCCTGAAAAGAAGACCAATTTAAAGGCTTGTCAATTAGAATAAGTTGGCCCTCCAAAAAATCTTCCTTGGTTTTCAAGACAAAAATTTAATTAAAAATTTAAAAATTAAGGATTTAACCCAAAAGACCAAAACCTATGGCAATACATCCAACAATAAAACAGTAAATAGCAAAGTAACTCAACTTACTTTTTTTAACGAGCTGAATCATCCAGGTACATGCGACTAAACCTGCTATGAAAGCAGCTATAAAACCTGCTCCCATAGCAATGGCTTGCTCACTTTGATATTGGAGTTCCCCACCAATAATATCTTTTGCCATTTTACCTATTATAAGGGGTACAACCATTAAAAATGAAAATCGGGCAGCTTTAGTCTTATCTACACCCAACAATACAGAAGTGGATATCGTAGCCCCACTCCTGGAAATACCCGGTAGTATTGCAATTGCCTGAGATACACCTATGACAAAAGCATTTAAATAGGTTACTTTTTTCTGAGTTTCTCTGGCCTTATCTGCAAGGTATAGGAGTAGTGCCGTAATAAGAAGCATGTAGCCTACAAATGCTACATTGCCACCAAAAAAACCTTCTAGCTGTTCTTCAAAAATCAGTCCCACAATTGAAGCAGGGATCATAGATATGACAATCTTTAAAGAAAAACGCGTTTCCTCATTCCACTTAAATTGAAATAAACCTCTGATAATTTCCCATACGTCTTGCCTAAAGACCACAATTGTACTTAGGGCAGTGGCAAAATGAAGCACTACGGTAAACAGCAAGCTTTCCTGAGGGATAGAGTTATCGCCTAAAATTGCCTTTCCTAATTCCAGATGACCACTGGATGAAACAGGCAAAAATTCTGTTAATCCCTGGACTATGCCAAGGATAATTGCATCTAAGATTTCCAATTAATCGTTTTTCTTCTTATGTGGATTTAATAAAATGGCATATATCTCGATCCCTAAACCTATTAGGACTAAAGTTGGCGCCAATCGAATTCTTCTGAAGTTATATATATCCGGATTAAATACATTAGGGTCATCACTTCCTCCTCCGCTCATTAATATAAAACCAAGGGCCATACAGGCAAGCCCTATAAACATAAAGAGGTAGTTTCTTCTCTGGAAGATAAATTCAGGCTTTGGGGCCTGATTTTGTTTATTTTTTTGCTTTTGACTCATGCTGCAAATTTAATAATATAAATCATCTGTTCTGAGATTAAGAAAGCGTTGGGTTGCAAAATAAGTACTTATTAATGAAATAAGTACGCCTAAAACAAAAACACCTACAAAAAGGATACTCAATATCGTAAAGTCCTGTAAAAGATTTAATTCTGGAAAATTCATATCAACATAATAAAGAACAGTTCCCAACGCTATTAGTGCTATTAATGAACCTAGCATTCCTAATTTAATATTTGTCCAAATAAAAGGCCTTCTGATAAACATTTTTGTGGCGCCCACCATTTGCATTGTTTTTATAATAAAGCGTTTAGAATATATGGATAAACGAATAGAACTATTAATTAATAAAACAGCGATTAGTGTAAAAACAGCACTAGCAACTAATATCCAGAAGGAAATCCTTTTAACATTATCTGTAAGCAGCGCAATAAGAGGCTTATCATAACTTACTTCTTCAACATAGTCCTTTTTGGCCAGTTCTGCTGCAATTTCCTCTATTTGTTCTGTAGAAACAAAATCTGCTTTTAAAGCCACATCAATTGAATTTTTAAGAGGATTATAACCCAAAAACTCAAGGAAGTTTTCACCAATTTCCGCACTGTGCACCTCAGCCGCTTCTTCTTTGGAGACATAGACTGCAGATTTGGTATAATCTGACATTACCAGGCTTTTCTGTAACTGATCAACTTCAACTTCCTTGGCATTATCCTTTAAGAAAACAGATATTTTGATTTGTTCTTTAAAATGATCTGCTAATTTTTTGGTGTTTAGCACTAAAAGTCCTAAAACACCTAATAAAAAAAGCACGAGACCAATACTCAACACCACTGAAAAGTAGGAAGAGATCAATTTGCGTTTTTGATAGCGTTCAAAAGATTTGCTCATAGAGGGATATGAATACGTAAAAATAGGAAAGTAAATTGAATAAACTTATTTTTGCGCGGTATCGGTTATAAACAAAAATTATGAGCTATAATTTTAGGGAGATTGAGGCCAAATGGCAAAGATATTGGGCGCACAATAACACATTTAAAGCAATTAATGGCTCGGATAAGGAGAAGTATTATGTTCTGGATATGTTTCCCTACCCATCAGGGGCCGGTCTTCATGTTGGACATCCTTTAGGTTATATTGCCAGTGATATTTATACCCGTTATAAAAGACATAAAGGATTTAATGTTTTACATCCTATGGGCTATGATTCCTTTGGACTTCCGGCAGAACAATACGCCATACAAACCGGACAACACCCATCTATTACCACCGAGACCAATATAGCCAGATACAGAGAACAACTGGATAAACTAGGGTTTTCCTTTGACTGGAATAGGGAAGTTCGCACTTCTGACCCAAAATATTACAAATGGACACAATGGATATTTATTCAACTTTTCAATTCCTGGTACAATAAAAGCAAGGATAAAGCTGAAGAAATAGAACAACTTATAGAAATTTTCAAAAAAGAGGGAAATGCCAATATCAATGCATCCTGTGATGAAGACACCCCATTATTTACTGCTGCGGAATGGAATGAGCTGAATTCAAAAAAACAGGAAGAAATATTATTAAAGTACAGATTGACCTATTTAGCAGATACAGAGGTTAATTGGTGTCCTGCTCTTGGAACTGTACTTGCAAATGATGAGATTGTTAATGGCGTATCTGAACGCGGAGGACATCCTGTGGTACGCAAAAAAATGACCCAATGGAGCATGCGTATTACAGCTTATGCACAGCGCCTCCTCGATGATTTACAAAAAGTAGATTGGCCTCAGTCCTTAAAAGACGCCCAGGCAAATTGGATTGGCAGGTCTGTAGGTGCTTCAGTTACTTTTAACACAATACCTTCAGGGGATAGCAATATCTCTCACCCTATTGAGGTGTTCACTACGCGGCCTGATACAATTTTCGGAGTTAGTTTTATGACTCTTGCTCCAGAGCATGAATTGGTATCAAAAATAACCACAGAAGAGCAAAAATTGGAAGTTGAGGCTTACGTTAAAAGCACTTCCAAACGATCAGAACGAGATAGGTTAGCAGATGTAAAAACTATTACCGGTGTTTTCACAGGCGCATTTGCTGAACATCCTTTTACCAGGGAATCAATACCCATTTGGATTGGGGATTATGTTTTAGCCGGTTACGGCACCGGGGCGGTTATGTCTGTCCCAAGTGGGGACCAACGCGATTATGATTTCGCAAAGCATTTTAAGATCCATATTCCTAATATTTTTGAAGGAATAGATATATCCCAAGAAGCATTTGCAGATAAAGAATTGACTATAATTGCCAATTCTGAGTTTTTAAATGGATTAAATTATAAACAGGCCACTAAAAAAG
>Ga0316196_10001032_pt1 | contig 11798 bp, 9 predicted proteins | sample Eddsed2cm_MG_FD_204938 | JGI IMG/M metagenome (GOLD analysis project Ga0316196, IMG submission 204938) | Coastal sediment microbial communities from Maine, United States - Eddy sediment 2 cm | ecosystem: Environmental > Aquatic > Marine > Coastal > Sediment | place: USA: Maine | collected... | reverse complement strand
GAGGCTGATTTGGCAGCTGGCCTCATGAGCATCAATGCCGTTAAGGGCGTGGAGGTCGGAGCCGGGTTTGCGGCGGTGACGCAGCGCGGCAGCCAGCACCGTGACGAAATGTCGGCATCGGGTTTCAGCAAGAACGACGCCGGCGGCACGCTCGGAGGGATTTCATCCGGCCAGGATCTCCTGACGAGTATTGCACTGAAGCCGACGTCGAGTATCACGAAGGCCGGCAAGACGATCGACCAGACCGGCAAGGAAACCGAGATCGTGACGCAAGGCCGTCACGATCCCTGCGTTGGACTGCGGGCGACACCCATCGCTGAAGCCATGGTGGCACTTGTGGTCATGGACCACTATCTGCGCAACCGCGCACAGAATGCCGACGTCAAAACGGAAACCCCCACACTGTAGGAGCGCGCCTTGCGCGCGACAAATGCCAGAGAATCCAATGAACAAGACATACGATATAGCTGTCGTCGGCGCCACCGGCGTCGTCGGCGAATCCATGCTGGAGATCCTCAGCAAGCGGAAATTCCCTGTTGGCAAGGTCTATGCGCTTGCGAGCGAACGCTCGGTGGGCAAGACGGTCGAGTTCGGGAATCGTGAGCTCAATGTCGAGGATCTTGCTGATTTCGATTTTTCCAGGGTGCAGATCGGCCTGTTTTCGGCGGGCGGCTCGATTTCAGAGGAATTTGCGCCGCGGGCGGCGGCCGCGGGTTGCGTCGTCATCGACAACACCTCGCACTTTCGCTATGACGACGATATTCCGCTCGTCGTTCCGGAAGTGAATCCGGGTGCTATCGCCGACCACACCACGCGCGGCATTATCGCGAACCCGAATTGCTCGACTATTCAAATGGTCGTTGCGCTGAAACCGATTTACGATGCCGTCGGCATTGAGCGCGTCAACGTCTGTACATACCAGGCCGTGTCTGGCGCCGGGCGCAGTGCGATCGAGGAGCTCGTGCGGCAGACGACAGCGTTGCTTAACGGTCGTCCGCTGGAAATCGAGGGCGATGCAAAACAGATCGCATTCAACGCCATCCCGCACATCGATGTCTTCATGGATAACCGTTACACGAAAGAAGAGATGAAGATGGTGTGGGAGACGCGCAAAATTCTCGGTGACGAGGAAATTCTCGTGAATCCGACTGCGGTTCGGATTCCGGCGTTTTACGGGCACTCCGAGGCGGTCCATATCGAGACGCGCGACAAGATTTCGGCAGAAGCGGTATCCGAATTGTTGGCAAAATCGCCGGGAATCGAGGTGCTCGACGGGGTGAAAACAGGTGAATATCCAACGGCCGTGACCGAAAGCTCGGGGGCAGACCCGGTTTTTGTGGGGAGAATTCGCGAAGACATCTCTCATCCTCGTGGAATCAACCTTTGGGTGGTCGCCGATAACATACGTAAGGGCGCGGCTCTAAATAGCGTCCAAATTGCTGAAATATTGGCAAAAAACTATCTTTAAGCTATAGTTCGCAGGCACATCAGCCCCGGACTGGATGTCATTAACTGGGGGCTTTGAGGGTTTGGAGAAATACATTATGTCGCGACGCCTTAAGCGTATCTCGCTTGCACTTGTCTTTTTGCTGTCCAGCGAGGTATGGGCCATTGGACTGGGTGATATCAACCTGGATTCGGCACTTAACGAGCCGCTGCGGGCAGAGATCGAGTTGCTGTCAGCCACGCCCGAAGAGATTTCGAACCTGGCTGTCTCGCTTGCATCGGCTGAAACTTTCGCCCGCTACGGGATCGATCGGCCGTTCTACCTCCAGGAAATTGAATTTAACGTTCTGAGTGGCGGGCCCAATGGCGCGGTCGTCCAGATTCGCTCCCGATCTCCGATTACCGAACCCTTCCTGACGTTCCTTGTTGAGGCAACGTGGTCGAGCGGCCGCTTGCTGCGCGAATACACAGTACTGCTGGACCCGCCGACCTATGCACCGCCGGCCGTACAGCAGGCGCCGGCCGTTGAGGCGCCGCGACGCGCGGCACCGACGGACAGTGCGCGTATCGAACGCCAGCCGCCGGCACCGCAGCCGCAGGCTGAACCGCAGCAACCGACGTATACGCCCCCGCCGTCACGGCCGGCCGCCCGGCCAGACCCGGTGACAAGCGGTTCTTCCTACTCAACCGAGCCGAGTGGCGATGTCTATGTCGAGCGTGGCAGCACGCTGTGGGGCATCGCGAGCCGCATGCGGCCCGACAGCCGCCTTACCATGAACCAGACGATGCTGGCGATCTACGAGGCGAATCCGGGTGCATTCTCCGGCAATATCAACAGGTTGAAAGCTGGCGCATCGTTGCGGATTCCGAGTGCCGATGAGGTCTTCCAGATCAGTCGTGGCGACGCTTTTGCCGAAGTCAAACGCCAGAATTCGGTGTGGAGTAGCACCGCGGCTATCAGGCCTGACACGAGCTATACAGATACGGATTACACGGCTACTCCAGATACCGCGGATACGACCGAAACGCGGCCAAACCTGACGCTGGTGCCGCCCGACGAAGAGCCGGCGGGCATCGACTACGATGAGGACCTGGCAACGTCTGAACCGCCGAGCCGGGAACAGGAAATCGAAAGCCGTATTGCCGATCTCGAAGCGGCGGATGTGCCGAACCAGCAGTCGCTGATCGAGATTCGTGACAATGAACTCGCAACCTTGCGCCAGGAACTCGCCGACATACGTGGTGAGATCTACGAGCCGCCTGTCGAGGAAATCGTTGCGGATGACGAGGCGAGCGTTGACGACGTGTTCGTCGATGATGAAATTGCTGCGGACGCTGATGCCGATGATGCTATGGCTGACGACGTCGCCGACGATGTAGTCGCGGACGCTGAGCCGGAAGTTGCGACAAGCGATATTCGTACGCCGCGCGTCAGCGAGCCGAGCATCACGGATCGCATCATGGGAATCCTCGGCAGCTTCTGGACGAAGATTGTTGCTGCACTCGTACTGGTAGCCGGTGTGCTCCTGTGGTTCGTGCGTCGCGGGCGTGGGGAAGACGACGATTCCGGTCCGTGGGAAACGCTGGACAGCGATGAAATCGCAGCGGGCGCGATGTCGGCTACGGCGACACTGCACGCACCAAGCCGTGACGACGAATCCATCGTCGTGGTTGAACAGGATTCGGGTATTCGCCCACTGGACGACGACACCATCGAGGCGCCGGCGCCGGATACCGAGACCGTTGATTTCGGTGCGGCAACGGGTGGCACGGGTGAGTTTGGCTCCCTGGAGGACACGTTCAGCAGCGAAACGGCGGTCAATCTCGACCAGACGGACCCGCTCGCCGAGGCTGATTTCCACATGGCCTACGGTCTTTACGACCAGGCGGCGGACCTCGTCAACGGGGCGCTCGAAGCGGATCCGAGTGACCAGGCCCTCATGTCCAAGTTGTGCGAGATCTACTTCGTCTGGGGCAATCGCGATGCCTTCGTCGAGGCAGCAACGCGATTCAAGGGCGCAGTCGGGGATGTCGAGTCAGGCGATTGGGACAAGATCGTGATCATGGGCCAGCAGATTGCGGCCGATCATGAACTCTTCGAGGGTGCCGGCGTTGCTGGCGCAACGAAAGCCGTCGACCTGTCATTTGAGGCCGAAATGGACGACGCGGCAGAGCTCGACATGGACTTTGGCGGCGAAGAAACTGAAGCGTCCGATATTGTCGACCTTGGTGCAGCTGACGCCGACGACGGTGTCGACTTCCTGTTTGACGACGACGCGACTGCCGAGGCGGCGGCCGAAGACGAAACACACGACTCGTACCTGGACGTCACGGCAGAAATGCCTGCGCCTGTCGAACCGACAGTTGAAACACCGACCATCGAACAACAGTTCGCCGGTCTGGATGGCACAGCAGAATTGCCGTCGCTGGAGGATTCACTGGGTGCCGCAATTTCTGGCAGTGGCCAGGACTCGGCCGCTACAGCCGAGATCAACCTCGATGAACTGGATCTCGACATCACGGGTGCGAACGAAGCGTTGGAGGACACGGGGATCAATGAAGCCCTGGAGGACCTCGGCGATGCCACCGGTAGAAACCCGACGATCGATATTGACGAAACGGGCATTGGTGAAGAGCTGAATCTCGACGATCTCGAATCGACGGGCATGCGCCTGGCGCCGGACGAGACCGGCCGTATGCCGATGTTGGATGTCGAGGTGGAAACAGATGCGTCGCTCGACATTGACCTGCTTGACGCGACAGGCCACACGCAGATTCTGAGCGAGGACATGGCAGTGGAGACGGGCGTCGACCTTGGTGCAGACCTGGGTGACGACGACGCTACCATGCTGGCGCCCGGCTACGGCGATGAGGATACGGAAGTATCCGGCGACGCCGAGACGCTGCTGGCTCCGCTTGACGACGATGATGACTTCGACTTTGCCAAGACCGAAGCATTGCCTCCGGAGACCTTTACGGGCAATGCAAACCTGGACGAGACGGGCGAAATGCCTGCCGTCGCAGGTACTGATGTCGATCTCGACCTCGATGACCTGACCGCAGCGCTGCAAGTCAGCGAAGTCGGTGACACGGTTGAACAGGTTCGCGACGAAGCCACTGTCGAGCAGCCACGCCCGTCGATGGGCGATGAAACGGCCGGCGCGGCGACTATGTCGATTCCGCCGGAAGACATGAGCGACGATCTGCACGATGCGCGTACGATGACCGAGGTCGGCACCAAGCTCGATCTTGCACGTGCGTATGTCGACATGGGCGACCCGGCGGGTGCGCGCAGCATTCTCGAGGAAGTGCTCGACGAGGGCGATGAAGGTCAGCGCCAGCAGGCACAGCAGTTGCTCGATTCGCTGCCCAGTTAAACCGTTCGTCAATGCGCGTAGCGCTCGGTATTGAATACGACGGTACGTCGTACAACGGCTGGCAGCGCCAGAGAACCGGGCTCGGTGTTCAGCAGCGCCTCGAAGAAGCGCTTTCAATCGTCGCCAATGAGCACGTGGAAGTCGTTTGCGCCGGGCGCACTGACACCGGCGTGCATGCATCTGGCCAGGTCGTTCACTTCGATACGGATAGTGAACGCAGCGAGCGGGGTTGGCTGCTCGGGGCCAACAGCAATTTGCCGACCGACGTGTGCGTCACCTGGGTCAAACCCGTCGATGAAGCATTCCATGCACGTTTTTCTGCGACGTCCCGCAGCTATCGCTACCGCATCCTGAATCGCCTGGAGCGCTCTGCACTGCACCGTCACCGCGCCTGGTGGGTCTACGAGCCACTGGATGAGAAGCCGATGCAGGCGGCCGCGCAAAGACTTCTTGGCCAGCATGATTTCTCGGCGTTCCGGGCGGCGGCTTGCCAGGCGAATACGTCGGTGCGGGAAGTTACCCACATTGCCGTCACTCGCAGCGGTGACTGGCTGACCATTGATGTCACGGCGAATGCATTCCTGATGAACATGGTCCGCAATATTGTCGGAACCCTTGCTGCCATAGGGCAGGGCGAGGAAGCCGTCGAGTGGATCAGCGATGTACTTGAGGGTCGCGATCGAAAAGCCGGCGGGATCACGGCACCGCCGCACGGCCTGACGCTGGTCGGGGTCGGGTATCCTGAGTCCTTCCGCATCCCCGCGGCTGGCTGTTAACAGGCGATATGGATATGATCTCAGCATGAGCTGGTTTGAGAAATTGATGCCATCGCGCATCAGCACCGAAAAGCGCACCAAGTCCGTGCCTGAAGGCGTGTGGATCAAGTGCCCGACCTGCGACGCACAGCTGTATCGCAACGAACTTGAGCGCAATCTGCACGTGTGTCCGAAGTGCCATTACCACATGCGCATCGGCGCACGTAAGCGACTGGGTTTCTTCCTCGACCCCGACTCCCAGAAGGAACTCTCCGCCGGGCTCGAGCCGGAGGATCCGCTGAAGTTCCGCGACAGCAAGCGCTACCGGGACCGCCTTATCCAGGCGCAGAAGAAGACTGGCGAGAAAGATGCGCTCGTGTCCGTGTCGGGCACATTGTTCGGTCGTCCTGTCGTGGCATGCGCCTTTGAATTCTCGTTCATGGGTGGTTCCATGGGTTCGGTCGTAGGCGAGCGTTTTGCCCGCGCAGCAAACTACGCGGCAGAGAACAACATGCCGCTGATTTGTTTTGCGGCGAGCGGTGGCGCACGCATGCAGGAAGCACTGTTTTCGCTACTGCAGATGGCCAAAACGTCGGCCGCGTTGGCGAGGCTTGGCGCCAAAGGAGTTCCCTATGTATCGGTACTCACCGACCCGACGACCGGTGGCGTATCAGCCAGTCTTGCGATGCTTGGTGACGTCAATATCGGTGAGCCAGGCGCGCTGATCGGTTTTGCCGGGCCGCGTGTCATCGAGCAAACGGTTCGCGAGCGCCTGCCCGAGGGCTTTCAGCGCAGCGAGTTCCTGCTCGACCACGGTGCGATCGACATGATCCTGGATCGTCGCAGGATGCGCGACGAGATTGGCGATCTGCTGGCAAAATTCGAAAGCCGCCCAAGCCCCATTCCCGCGCCCTGATTCCGACCTGATGCTGCCCTCTGGTTCGCCACTGTCTGCATGGCTGGCATGGCTCGAGACTCTGTCGCCAAATGAAATCGACCTCGGGTTGGAACGCGTGCACGAGGTGTTGGCTCGCCTGGAAATACCGATCGCCGAACATGTGATTATCGTTGCCGGTACCAACGGCAAAGGCTCCAGTGTGGCGATGACGAGCGCATTGTTGCGCGCCGCCGGGTTGCGGGTTGGCACGTATACGTCTCCACACATCATCGACTACAACGAACGCATTGCTGTGGATGGCAACCCGGTCGGCGACCGGGAGATCATTGCAGCTTTCGAGAAGGTCGAGGCTGCACGCCAGGACGAACCGCTCACCTATTTCGAGTACGGCACACTTGCAGCGTTGGTCGTGTTCGCAGAGGCTGAACTCGATGTCTGGGTGCTCGAGGTCGGGATGGGCGGGCGCCTCGATGCGACCAATGCAATAGACCCGACGGCCGCACTGATTACCAACGTATCGCTGGATCATTGCGACTGGCTCGGGGAAGACGTCGAGACGATCGCGGCTGAGAAAGCGGGCGTCATGCGCGGCGGGATTCCAGTGGTGTTTGCTTCGACAGACGTGCCCCGGGCCATCGTAGACCACGCCGAGTCGATAGGCGCAAATCTCCTGCTGCGGGGCAGGGACTACACGCTGGACTCAGTGCCACAGCCCGGTCTGCGCGGCGCATTCCAGGTGGGCAACGCCGCCGCCGTGCTCGCCTTGCTTGATGCCGCGGGCCTCGACCAGGCGACCGACAAGGAACTGGTCGCAGCGGTGCTGCCCAATGTCCACCTCATGGGCCGCGGTCAGGTTGTCGAGCAGGATGGCGTCGAATGGCTGCTGGATGTTGCCCATAACCCGGCGGCAGCTGAAGTTCTTGCTGCAACACTGGCTGCCGAGGAGCGTACTGGCGAGACCGTGGCTGTCATCGGCATGCTGGACGACAAGGATATCGAGGGCGTCGTCAAACCGCTGGATCCACACATCGATCGGTGGATAGCGGTAACCGCGGATAGCCACCGGGCGGTCCCTGCAGGTGAGCTTGCGCGGCGGATTGCCAATGCCTGCGGGAGGCCGTGCCTGATCGCGGAATCGCCGCATGAGGCGATGCAATCCGCACGACGCGACGCCTCAATTAATGACAGAATACTCGTCACGGGATCGTTCTATCTGGTCGGTCCCGTGTTGCAACGGCTTAAGCTATACTCGCGATCCCAATCATGATGGAACGTGCTTTGAAAGAACGCATTATCGGCGCCGTGGTACTCGTCGTCTTCGTGGTGCTCGTTGTGCCAATCTTCCTTGATGGTCCGCCCGAGGACGGAGAAATCGTCTCCGAGCGCGTGCTGTTGCCGGGCCAGGAAGACCAGAAGACCCAGACTGTGGTGCTCGAGCGCGACCGCACCCAGCCCGTGCCGGCTCCGAATACAACCGCACCGGCCAAGGAAGAGACGGCGCAACCAGAGCCGGCTCGTGAAGAACCTGTGCGCAAGGAGCCAAAGCCGACTGCCGTCCAGGAGGCGCAACCGGAAGAGACTCCGCCAAAGCCCGCGCCGCAGCCAGCCGCATCGACCACCGGTATGTGGGCCGTACAGCTGGGCAGCTTTTCCAACAAGGAAAACGCTGAAAAACTCGCCGCGGATCTTCGCAAGCAAGGCTACGCCGCCTTCCTGAGTCAACTTACGACAGACAAGGGGCCGCTCCATCGTGTGCGCATCGGACCACAAAAGGATCGCGAGAGTGCCGAAGAGATGGCGAAGCGCCTGTTAAGGGCAGGGCATAAAGGTCAGGTGGTGCCTCACCCGTGATATTATCGCGTTCCATTTTCACCCCAAACGTGCCGAACTGAGACGACATCTCCGATGCCGATCATCGACATTCTCATCGCCGTCGCCATCGTGATTTCCATTGTCGTCGGCTTAATCCGAGGCTTTGTAAAGGAAGCCATATCGATCGCAGCATTGCTGTTCGCGATCTGGGCCGCGTTGTATTTCGGTCCTTCGGTTGGCGACGTTTCCGAGAACTGGTTCAAGTCCGAGGAACTGCAGATGTGGTTCGGCCGTGTGCTTGTCTTCCTGGTCATCCTGTCGCTCGGCGGGCTGCTTGGCTGGGGCATTTCCAAGCTGGTGCGCCTGTCGGTGCTGAGCGGCATGGATCGGCTACTGGGTTCTGTATTCGGAGTCGCGCGCGGCGTCTTGCTCGTGGCCGTTGCTATCATCGGCGGACAGTTCGCGGGATTCGACAATGATAATTGGTGGTTGCAGTCGAAGTTGATACCGCATTTCGAGGTAGTCGCCGACTGGATCAAGGTTATGGCCCCAGAGGGCCTGGATTTGATTACCCCGGACGAACAGGCAGAAGAACTGCCGCTTGGAGTCTGAGAGAGATACAACTATGTGTGGCGTTGTTGGAATTGTCAGTACACAGCCGGTCAACCAGGCTCTGTACAACGCATTGACCGTACTGCAGCACCGCGGCCAGGACGCGGCGGGCATTGTGACCTGGGGTGAAGAGCACGGGCTCAAGCAGCGCAAGAGCAACGGGCTGGTGCGCGATGTGTTTCGCTCGCGGCACATGATGCGGCTGACTGGTCACGTTGGCATCGGCCACGTGCGCTACCCGACGGCCGGCGGCTCCAAGGCGTGTGAAGCGCAGCCGTTCTATGTGAACTCACCGTACGGCATTTGCCTTGCGCACAACGGGAACCTGACCAACTACGATGAGCTTGCCGAGCTCCTGATTCGGGACGACCGGCGCCACCTCGCAACAAACTCGGATTCCGAGGTGTTGCTCAATGTCCTGGCGCACGAATTACAGACTCGCGTGAACGGTCGACCTACTGCGGACAATATTTTTGATGCGGTCGAAGCCCTGCACAAACGCTGTCGCGGCGGTTACGCGATCGTCGCGTTGATTATCGGGTTCGGCATCGTCGCATTCCGTGACCCGAACGGCATTCGGCCACTCGTACTTGGCGAGCGCGGCAACGACGGTCAGAAAGACTACATGGTTGCCTCTGAGAGCGTTGCCCTCGATGCAATGCAGTTCAATCGCGTACGCGACTTGCGCCCTGGTGAGTGCCTGTATATCGAGAACGATGGCGTCCTGAACGCTCGCGATTATCCGGGCGAAGTACGTCACACGCCCTGCATTTTCGAATACGTGTACTTCGCGCGGCCCGATTCGATTCTCGACGACCTGTCCGTCTACAAGACGCGGCTGCGCATGGGTGAACAGCTGGCGGGCAAAATTGTTCGCGAGTTCCCAGACCACGATATCGACGTCGTGATACCGATACCCGATACCAGCAGTACGTCAGCCCTGCAGGTGGCCTATCACCTGGGCGTCAAGTATCGCGAGGGATTTATCAAGAACCGCTACATCGGCCGTACGTTCATCATGCCGGGGCAGGCCGAGCGGTTGCAGTCCGTGCGTCGCAAGCTCAACGCCATTCCCCTGGAGTTCCGCAACAAGAACGTGCTGCTGGTTGATGATTCGATCGTCCGTGGCACGACGTCGAAGCAAATCATCAAACTGGCCCGGGAGGCGGGTGCCCGCAAGGTCTATTTCGCTTCAGCCGCGCCCCCTGTGCGCTATCCGAACGTCTACGGCATCGACATGCCGGCGGCCACGGAGTTGATTGCCAATGGCCGCGACATCAAGGAGATAGAAGAGATGATCGGCGCCGACCGACTGATCTACCAGGATCTCCAGGGGCTGATTCGCTCGGTTCGCCATGACAACTCGGCAATCAGTGAATTCGATACCTCCTGTTTCTCCGGTGAGTACGTGACTGGTGACGTCACGCCCGAATACCTGAGCGAACTCGAATCACGCCGCAACGATGCGGCCAAGCAGGCCCGCCAGAAGAAGCGCAAGCGCGACGCCAAGGTCGTCTCGCTCTAAGACTTGTAGGAACGCGCCCATGCACGCGACAATTCCGGGCCTATGAGTATCAAGGTCATGATCATCGATGAGCAGGCGCAATTTCGCACCTTGCTTATGCATCACGTCACTACACATTGGCCTGACGCGATCATCTCTGCCTATGATCCGACCGAGGCAGGACACCTGCCCGATGAGTTCTCCGGGGCCGGGAACGACCTCATCTTGCTCGGCAGCCGCCATGGTGAGCGCGATGGCGTCGATGTGTTGAAGCGCTTCCTGGGGAACAAGAACTTCCCGCCGGTCGTCTATTTCGGTACCGAGGATGATCAGGATGAAGCGAACAAGCTGCGCCCCGATGCGCATTTCATTCGCGACCATATCAGCCACGATTCCCTGATTGTCGGGCTGAGCGACGTGCTGGTGTCGCGGCGGCAGGTCGCTTCGACGAGTTCGCTGTTTGTCGGCGATATGCGTACCGGCATACACCCGTTGATCAAGGGTTATCGTTTCGTGCGCAAGCTGGGCTCTACCGAGCATTCGGGCGTGTATCTTGCGGAACGCGAATCGACTCACCTTAAAGTCGTCCTCAAGGTGCTGCGGCAAATGCCGGCGCACGAAGCCAGCATCGGCGCTTTTGACCGCTTTCTGCAGGAATACGAAACGATCGCCGAGATGGATCATCCGAATATCGTGCGTATCTACGATCTCGGCGTCGCCGATGATCATGCACATATTGCGATGGAGTATCTTGGCGGCGGTGATCTGCGTGTCAGGATTGATAAAGGCATCGCCGAGCGCTCGGCGGTTCAGTACCTGCGACAGATTGCGGGCGCTTTATCCGCGGTCCACGAAAAAGGTGTGTTACATCGCGACCTGAAGCCCGGCAACATCATGCTGCGTAAGGATGGCTCGATCGCGCTGATCGACTTCGGAATAGCGAAGAAAGCCAAACTCGACAGCGAGATAACGGACAAAGGCGAGATTTTCGGCACGCCGTACTACATGAGTCCGGAACAGGGCCATGGCAATGGTGTCGATGAGCGCAGTGACATCTACAGCCTTGGCGTCATCTTCTACGAAATGCTGACCGGCCAGAAACCGTTCAAGGCGGACACGGCAATGGGCATCATCTACCTGCACGGCAACGCTCCGATCCCGCTGCTACCGACACGACTCGCGCAGTACCAGGCGCTGCTAAACATGATGCTGGCGAAGGCGCCCGCGGACAGACTGCAGTCGGCCGCGGAAATCGAAGAGTGGCTGTAATGACAGCGGTCCCCGAGAATATTGCCGCGTTCCTGGAAACATCGACGCCCGAGGCTTGGCTCGTCGAGGCTTGTGGCCGGTTGCCGGAGATGCTGCTCGACCACGCCAATTGCGAGCTCAAGGCA
>Ga0316196_10001023_pt1 | contig 11846 bp, 8 predicted proteins | sample Eddsed2cm_MG_FD_204938 | JGI IMG/M metagenome (GOLD analysis project Ga0316196, IMG submission 204938) | Coastal sediment microbial communities from Maine, United States - Eddy sediment 2 cm | ecosystem: Environmental > Aquatic > Marine > Coastal > Sediment | place: USA: Maine | collected... | reverse complement strand
GGACATCGACGCTGAGGCACTGTCGGCGGAGTTGCAGCTGGCTGATACGCCGGACCCGGATCTCCTGATTCGTACAGGCGGAGAGCAGCGCATCAGTAATTTCCTGCTTTGGGATCTTGCTTATGCTGAACTCTGGTTCACGGACGTCTTGTGGCCGGAGTTCGATAAGCAGGAATTCGACAAGGCGCTGGCTTTTTTTGCGGCCAAACAGCGCCGTTATGGACACACGGGCGAACAGGTAGAAGCTGCAGAATGCTGAAACTCAGAGTCATCACATCGGTTATCGCGCTCGTCGTTATCGGCGTGGTCCTGTTCGTTATTCCGCCGGACTATGCCGAGCCGATCATCGGATTATTGCTACTTGCCGGGGCCTGGGAATGGTCCGGGTTTCTAAACCTGCCTGGTACCGCATTACGCGGACTCTACACAGCGATCATTGGCGCGTGCCTCGTGGCGGTCCAATCTGTGGTTCCGGAGATGGCAGGGACTGTCCTCATGGTGGCCGCCGCCTGGTGGTTTGTCGCCTTCCTGTGGACACTGGCCTATCCGACGAAGATCCCATTGCCGCTGCGGTGGGTTTGCGGCTTGTTGGTCCTGGTGCCGCTCTATGTTGCTCTCATCCTGCTGTTCCGTCTTGGCGTCGACTACCTTCTGTTCACGTTGCTGATTGTCTGGGCTGCCGATGCCGGTGCGTATTTCGCCGGCAAGACATTCGGACGGGTCAAGCTGGCGCCGGCGATAAGCCCTGGAAAGACCTGGGAGGGCGTTATTGGCGGGCTGGTAGTCGTTGCCGCGCTGGCTATTGGCGTGGGCATCTGGCGCGACCTGAATATTGGCGTGTTTCTTCCATTTGTACTGGCCGTGGCGGCATTGTCAGTGGTCGGCGACCTGACCGTCAGCATGTTTAAGCGAACGGCCGGTGTGAAGGACAGCGGTTCGCTGTTCCCTGGGCATGGTGGTGTGCTGGATCGGATCGATTCAGTCGCGGCTGCGGCGCCGTTGTTCGCATTGGGCCTTGGCTGGCTGGGGCTGGTCTGACGATGCGTTCAGGTAGCGTTCATTCTGTACCGAATAATGTGGTGTGCGAGGCTGCGGGAACTGCGGCTGCCAGCATGAGTCAATTAGGGGACGATGCTAAGTATGACTAGTGCACTGATTAATCTCCTGTCATTCGTTGTCGCGATCAGTATCCTGATAGCGATTCACGAATACGGGCACTACCTGGTCGGCCGCTGGTCGGGTATGAAGGTCCTGCGTTTTTCCATCGGCTTCGGAAAGCCGATCTGGATGCGCAGATCCGGAAAAGACAATACTGAGTACTGTCTCGCTTCGATTCCGCTTGGTGGTTATGTGAGGTTTCTCGACAGCCGCGAAGGACCTGTCGCGCCGGAAGATGAAGGCCGGGCGTTTAACCAGCGCCCTGCAGCCGCACGCATAGCGACGCTCCTGGCCGGCCCGCTTTTCAATTTTCTATTCGCAATCGTGGCGTACTGGGTGCTGTTCATGCCTGGCGCCATGGTGATGCAGCCCGCGATCGGCGAAATCGTGCCCGATTCGTACGCCGATCATGCGGGCCTGCAGTATGGCGACAAGATCGTGGCGGTGGGAGAGGTGCAGACGAGTGACTGGGAGTCCACGTTGGTCGCAATTCTCGACGCGATGGTCGCGAGTGGAGAGATTCCGCTGACGCTCGAGGACGAACAGGGTGGGCAGCGGCTCGCTGTGTTGAACGTTGGTGAGGACGCCGCACGCCTGACCGAGCCCGGAGCCCTGTTTGATGGCCTGGGTTTTGCGGTCTGGCAGCCGCTTTCCCGTGTAGGGGAGTTGACGCCAGGCGGCGCTGCAGAACTCGCTGGCATTCGCGCCGGTGACGAGATTCTGTCGATCAATGGCGAATCGGTCCGTCTCTGGACCGAATTATTGACCGTTGTACGCGCAAGGCCGGGTGAGACAGTGGAAGTTGAGTACGCTCGAGACGGCTATCCGTTAACGCTTACGCTGACGCTTGGTGATGAAGGCGAGGGCGACAACCGACGGGGCCTGATCGGCATTGGCCTGGCGGACACCACAGCGGATTACTACTATCGGCGCGCGTATTCGCCGCTGGAGTCGTTCTCTGCCGCGGTTGACAAGACCTGGACGTCAACGCTGTTTACAATACGCATGCTCGGTCGCATGGTGACCGGAGATGTCTCCATCAAGAACATCAGCGGGCCGATAAACATAGCCCAATTCGCCGGTGAGTCAGCCGAGCGGGGCCCGAGCTATTTCCTCGGTTTCCTCGCAATTATCAGTATTAGTCTCGGGGTTCTGAACCTGTTACCGATTCCTGTTCTTGACGGCGGGCAGATCGTGTATCAGCTGGTGGAACTGGTAAAAGGCAGTCCGTTGACCGATCGTGCACAAGTGCTCGGTCAGCAAATAGGCATATTCGCGCTCCTCCTGCTGATGAGTTTCGCGTTTTATAACGACATTGCAAGAATCCTGGGCTGACCGGGGCACGGTGGAATAATTTTGCAGATAAGACATACATTGCTTGCCTTGCTGGTCATGTTGCCCATCTCGTCGATGGCGGCAAGCGACTTCGTCGTTAAGGACATGCGGGTAGAAGGACTGCAGCGTATCTCGGAAGGTACAGTCTTCAACTACCTCCCCATCAACATTGGCGACCCGATTGACGGCATCCGGATCAGCGAGGCTATTCGCGCACTCTATGGTCAGAATTTGTTTGACGACATCGAGATACGCCGGGACGGTGACACGTTGGTCATTGTCGTTCGCGAACGTCCGTCGATTGAGAGTTTCGAAATTGATGGTAATAAGGACATCAAGACGGAGGACCTGACGGACTCCTTGCGGAGTGTTGGGCTGGCGCGTGGACGCACGTTTGATCGTTCGGTACTCGACAATGTCGAGATGTTCCTGCGAGACCAGTACTACAGTATGGGCAAGTACGGTGTCGGGATCGACACGGAGATCATCGATCGCCCGAACAACACGGTGCGTGTCAAGATCAACGTCAAGGAAGGCGATCGCGCCAAGATTCGCCAGGTGAATATCGTCGGCAACGAGTCGTTTGAGGACGATGAGGTTCGCTCTGATTTTACGCTCGACACAGCGAACTGGTTGTCGTGGATCCGGCAGGACGACCGCTACGCCAAAGAGGCTCTTGAAGGCGATCTCGAAATCCTGCGTTCGTTCTACATGGATCGCGGCTACGCGGATTTCGATATCGAGTCGACCCAGGTTGCGATTTCGCCGAACAAAGAAGACATGTTCGTGACGATCAACGTCGACGAGGGTGAGATATACACCATCTCGGAGGTGAAGCTCGTCGGTGAAATGGTCATTTCCGAGACGTACCTGCGCGCCTTGATTTTTGCGCAGCCAGGTTCCGTATTCAACCAGGCTGTGTTGACGCAGTCTGCGGAGTTGATGTCTTTCAGGCTCAGTGAGGAAGGCTACGCAAATGCGGAAATCGAGCCGGTTCCGGAGCTCAATCACGAGACCAAGGAAGCGGAGATAACCTTCTATATTAATCCGCAGAGTCGTGTTTACGTTCGCAACATCAACTTCAAGGGAATCGACGAGATCGATGACGAGGTTCTGCGTCGTGAGATGCGACAGATGGAAAGCGCGTACCTTTCCAATACGCTGGTCGATCGCTCGAAGATTCGCCTGCAGCGACTGCCCTACGTTGAATCCGTGGAAACCGAGAACGTGCCGGTACCGGGAAGCCCGGATCTCGTCGATGTTGAATTCGATATTGAATACCGCATGCCTGGACAGTTCTCGGGCGGCATCGGTTACTCCGAGTCACAGAAGATCATGCTGAATGGCAGCATTGTGCACACGAATTTTCTCGGGACCGGCAATCGGGTCGCCCTCGAATTAATGTCGGGCAAGTACCAGAAACTGTATAGCCTTTCGCACACTGACCCGTTTCGCACTATGGACGGTGTTCGCCGGACGTTGAGTGTCAATTATCGCGATGTCACGCAGTTTACTTCTGCGACATCGGATTTCTCGACAACAAGCGCGGGCGCGTCAATAGACTACGGTTATCCAATTAGCGAATACCAGTCCTTGTCTTTCGGTGGCACATTCCAGCATTCGGAGTTGCTGTCGTCGACCAACAGTACGCAACAGGCCCAGGATTGGGTTGCGAATAATGGCAATCAATTCATCGAGGACGTTGGGGCCGGTGGGGTGTTCTTCGGCACAGAGTTCGACACGTTCGAGTTGGTCGCCGGATGGACTTACGATAGCCGCAATCGCGCTTTGTTCGCGACGCGTGGCGCAAGGCAGACGTTCTTTCTGTCGGCAACGGTCCCGGGCAGTGACGTGAATTTCTACACGGCGCGCTACAATTACACGCAGTATCTCCCGATATGGAGAAACAAGTGGATTGTGCGCCTGAACGCGGAGCTCGCGCTCGGAGAGGCCTTGGACGAGACCACCGCATTGCCTCCGTACAAGCAGTTCTACGGCGGTGGGCCTAGTTCGATCCGTGGTTTCAAGGAATCGTACATGGGTCCACGCGATAGCTTTGGCAGGCCTTATGGCGGCAACATGTTGGTCGCGAGCCAAGTAGAGCTTATACTCCCGCTGCCGGAAAAATTTGCCAGCCAGGCCAGAGCGAGCCTGTTCTACGATGTCGGCAACGTGTTCAACACGGGTGAAGTCGATTTTACGGACAAACTCGGAGCACCGGTTTATTATAAGCCCGCCCTGGAAGAGCTCCGTATGTCCGTAGGCGTGGCTGTTCAATGGTTGGCGCCATTAGGGATGTTCAGGTTTAGTTATGCATACCCGCTGAATCAATACCCGGGTAATGATAGGTACTACGGAGATGAAATCGAACGGTTCCAGTTCTCCATCGGACAAGCGTTTTAATTAAGGTATGGATTGTATATGAAGTTTGTAAAGCAACAGGTTGTTAAGGCTGTATTGGGTATCGCTCTCGTTAGTGCGTTCGCATTTCCGGCAGCGGCACAGGAATTGAAGATCGGTGTCGTTAATCTTCCGGCAGTGATCGAACGAGCACCCCAGACCAAGGCTGCAATGGATGCCCTGCAGGAAGAGTTCGCGCCACGTCAGCGTGAGTTTCAGGCAAAGCAGACGGAGTACGAGGAACTGGCGACCAAGGCACAGAAGGACCTTGCCGTGATGGGTGAGACCGAACGGCGCAATGCGGAATCGAGACTTCGTGAATTGCAGCGTGAGCTGACGCGTCTTCAAAATGAGTTCCAGGAAGACCTGAATCTTCGCCAGAACGAGGAATACGGTTTGCTGCAACGTGCCATTCTCAAGGAAGTGCAGGACTACGCAGAAGCTCAGAGCTACGATCTGATCGTGGGTGATGGTGTGCTGTACGTTACGGGTCCCGTCAACATAACTGACGACGTACTGCGTGCAGTTGAGGCCAATTACCAGGCGACAAGCGCCCGCTAAAGCCAATTCCAATGCCGATCAGCCTCGGAGAACTTGCCACACGCTTTGGCTGCGAGCTGATTGGCGATCCTGACATTGAAGTTAGCGGCGTCGCATCATTGACGAATGCGGATGCGGGTTCGCTGACCTTCCTGTCAAACGCCACCTTTAAACAGCAGCTGTCTTCTACGAAGGCGGCTGCTGTTATTTTGCGGCCCGATGACGCGGCCGATTCGCCCGTCGCTGCGCTGCTGCACGCGGATCCGTATGCCTGCTATGCGCGCATGGCTGCGGTCGTCTGCCCGGCCCCTGCGTATGCACCTGGAATTCACCCGTCAGCCGTTGTCGACGCGACAGCGACGGTTGCCGACAGTGCGTGCCTGGCACCAAATGTCGTGATCGGCGAGCGTTCTGTCATCGGAGAGAATGTCTATGTTGGGCCCGGCACTGTTATCGGTCCGGACTGTACAGTCGGCGATGACAGTCGCTTCATTGCCAACGTGACGCTGGTGCGTGCCACGCGTGTCGGTCAGCGCGGTATTTTCCATCCTGGTGTCGTGCTTGGTTCCGACGGCTTTGGCAATGCGATGACACCCGAAGGTTGGGTCAAGGTTCCGCAGGTTGGTGGCGTTGTTGTTGGTGCTGATGTCGAAATAGGTGCCAACACGACGGTCGACTGCGGCGCTATCGGCGATACGGTAATTGAGGACGGCGTCCGCATCGACAACCAGTGCATGATTGCGCATAACGTGCGCATTGGGGCGCATACCGCGTTGGCCGCAATGGTCGGCATAGCCGGTAGTACGACGATCGGCAGGCGCTGTATGTTTGCCGGCAAGGCGGGTACGGTAGGCCATATCACGATCTGCGACGACGTAATCGTGGGGGGCATGGGCGTACTGTCCAAAGACATTACTGAACCGGGTAACTACAACGGGATGTTCCCCGCCGAGCCTGCCAGGGACTGGGCGAAGAAAGTGGCCAGATTCCGGCGTATTGATTCACTGATTGATCGCGTCAGGCGATTGGAAGAAAAATGATTCACTCAACTGCGATTGTTTCCGATAAAGCTGTTATTGCAGACGATGTTGAGATCGGTGCCTACGCCGTAATTGGTGATGACGTTGAGATAGACAGCGGCACACGTATCGATAGTCACGTCGTCGTCAATGGACCGACGAAGATAGGGAAGGACAATCACTTTTACCAGTTCACGTCGATTGGCGACGACCCGCAAGACAAGAAATACGCGGACGAGCCAACGCGCCTGACCATCGGCGATCGCAACACGATCCGTGAATTTTGCACGATCAGCCGCGGGACGACCCAGGACGCCGGCGATACGATTATCGGTGACGACAACTGGATCATGGCTTATGTGCATATCGCGCATGATTGCATTCTCGGAAGCCAAATAATCCTGGCAAACAATGCGACGCTGGCGGGGCATGTGCACGTTGGCGACTGGGTGATTTTTGCCGGTTTCTCGGGTGCGCACCAGTTCTGCAGAATCGGGGCGCATGCGTTCCTTGGGATGTACGCCGGCGTCAACAAAGACGTGCCTGCCTATACGCTGGTCTCCGGTCAGCCCGCTGTTGCGCGTGGCATCAATAGCGAAGGGTTGAAGCGCCGCGGCTTTACGGCCGAGCAGCTCCGCAATATCAAGAATGCCTATCGCATAACGTTCAGAAGCGGCAAGAAGAAAGCCGAAGCCACAGAGGAAATCGCCGAGCTGGCAAAGACGCAGCCCGAACTCGAACTGTTCCTGGATTCGCTGCTCACGTCCGAGCGCGGAATCCTGCGTTAAGGGATTTCAGTGAAGATTGGACTCGTTGCTGGTGAGGCATCCGGTGACGTCCTCGGCGCCGGACTAATACGCGCCATTCGAGCGCATGTACCAGACGCAGCATTTGAAGGTGTCGCCGGGCCGGAAATGCTCGCGGCCGGTTGCGAACAATGGGAGCCGGCAAACTCGTTGGCCGTCATGGGGCTCATTGAACCGCTTGCGCATATCCCGCGCCTTTTGCGGCTGCGGCGCGACCTGGTGCGTCGATGGCGCGGGTCGCCCCCGGATGTGTTAATCGGGATCGACGCTCCCGACTTCAACCTGGGCCTCGAGAAGAAACTCCGCAAGTCCGGTATCCGGACGGCTCATTATGTGAGTCCGTCGATATGGGCGTGGCGGCCCGGGCGCATCAAGAAGGTGATAAAGGCGGCCGACACTGTGTTGTGCATTCTTCCGTTTGAGCCAGCCCTGTATGAAGAGCACGGCGTTAACGCCGTGTTCGTCGGACACCCCAGCGCGACCGCCGCACCTGAGCTGGTCGATACTGCGGCGGCTCGGGCAGAACTCGAGTTGGATGCGCAGCAGGTTGTCGCCGTGCTCCCCGGAAGTCGGGGCGGCGAGGTTGGGCGAATTGGTGGCATTGTGGCAATGGCTGCGAAAGCCATCCATACGGCCCGTCCTGACGTACGATTTGTGACTCCGGTTGCGACACCGAAACTCCGGCCTGTCATAGAGCAGCAGCTGCACGAGGCAGGTATTGCAGAGCAATTCAGGCTGGTCGACGGAGATTCGCGGACGGCGATGAGCGCGGCCGATGTCGTGCTGCTGGCGTCCGGAACAGCCGTGCTCGAAGCAGCGATGCTCGGTAAGCCGGCAGTTGCGGTCTACAAGGTTGCTCCGCTAACTGGCTGGATCGTCCGAGTATTCGACCTCATAAAACTCGAGCATTACACATTGCCTAACCTGCTGACTGAAGAGCCCCTGGTACCGGAATTTATTCAAAATGACGCGATGCCTGGCCCGATAGCTGACGAGGTAGTCGCCATGCTGGATGACCCGCAACGGCGGCAATCCATCGGTGAGAGATTTGGTAGACTCAGGAGTGAACTGGCGCTGGACGCAGACCAGCATGCTGCCGACGCAGTTTTGAGGCTCGCGCAGCAATAACAAGGCATTCTCACCACTCATGCAGCAGGCAGGATTGTTCGAATTAGGCGGACTCATCGCTGGCGTCGATGAGGCGGGGCGCGGGCCACTCGCGGGACCGGTTGTTGCGGCTGCCGTGATTTTGCGGCCCGACGTCAGAATCGAGGGTCTGGCAGACTCCAAGAAGCTGTCCGCGACGCGACGTACGGTGCTGGCACACGAAATACGAAACCGCTCACTGTCATGGTCAGTCGGCTGGGCCGGACCATCGGAAATCGACTCAATCAATATTCTGGCCGCAACCATGCTGGCCATGCGGCGCGCTATTGCTGGCCTGTCCGTGACGCCGAACGGTGTACGAGTCGACGGCAATCGGCTGCCCGACCTGTCGTTCGACGATGTAGTGATCGACGGCGAGGCGGTCGTGGGTGGTGACGGCAAGGTACCGGAGATCAGCGCCGCATCGATAATTGCTAAAACGACGCGTGATGGAATCATGGAATTCCTGGATCGAATCCATCCCGAGTACGAGTTTGCACGCCACAAGGGTTACGGCACTGAGATCCACTGTGAGCGCCTGAGAAAACACGGTCCCTGTGAGCAGCATCGGCAAAGCTTCGCGCCCGTCAGAGAGGCTTCATGAGTTCGCCTGAATTCGTACACCTGCACGTCCACACCGAGTACTCGCTGGTCGACAGTACCGTCCGGATTCCGAATCTCATGGATGCTTGTGCCGAACGTGGCATGCCCGCCGTCGCGCTTACCGACCAGGACAACCTGTTTGGCCTGGTGAAGTTTTACCGCAGGGCTATTGCCGCCGGAATCAAGCCGGTCATCGGCCTCGACCTGCGAATTCTGAACGAGGACGAACCCGAGCGCCCGTACACGTTGCTGCTGCTTGTGCAGGATAATAACGGTTATCGAAAATTATCCGAACTCGTGACACGCAGCTATATCGAGGGACAGGTTCGAGGCGAACCGATGGCGCGTCGCGAGTGGCTGACCCAGGAAAGTTGCACGGGATTGATTGCGTTGTCAGGAGGTTTGCACAGCGACATCGGGCATTCCCTGCACGCGAATCACTACGACCAGGCAAAAGAAATTCTCGATGGCTGGCGGACAGTTTTCCCGGATCGCTTCTATCTCGAATTGATCCGGACGGGACGTCCTGGCGAGGAAAACTGCGTGCGTGCGAGCCTCGAACTCGCCAACGCAACCGATACGCCGGTTGTGGCAAGCAACGATGTTCGTTTCCTGAGTCCCGAAGACTTTGACGCGCATGAAGCCCGCGTGTGCATACACGACAGTCGTGTCCTTGCTGATAGCGAACGGCCACGGAAATACAGTCCGCAGCAATACCTGCGTACGCCCGGGGAAATGGCCGAGCTGTTTGCCGACATCCCGGAAGCGCTGCTGAACACGGTTGAGGTGGCGAAGCGTTGCAACCTGGACCTGCAGCTTGGCGAAAGCGTGCTGCCTGCTTTTCCGGTCCCTGAAGGGCAGAACGAGGCCAGGTTCCTTGAGGAAGAGGCAAAGCGCGGGCTGGAGACCGCGCTTAATCGAATCTACGCGGCCAGGGACATTCCCGAGAAGGAACGGGCCGCATTCAGCACGCCTTACCATGAGCGGCTCGACATCGAGTTGGGCGTTATTCAGTCGATGGGCTTCCCCGGCTACTTCCTGATCGTGGCTGATTTCATTCGCTGGGCGCGTGAGAACGACGTACCGGTTGGCCCCGGGCGCGGGTCGGGCGCAGGCTCGCTGGTCGCCTGGGTACTGGGGATTACCGATCTCGACCCGCTGCAACACGTCCTGCTGTTTGAGCGTTTCCTCAATCCTGAACGTGTGTCGATGCCGGATTTCGATGTCGACTTTTGTATGGAAGGGCGTGACGCCGTAATCGATTATGTTGCCGAACGCTACGGTCGTGAGCGGGTATCGCAAATCATCACCTTCGGCACGATGGCCGCGAAAGCGGCCATCCGCGATACGGGTCGAGTGCTGAGCCAGCCATACGGTTTTGTGGATCGAATCGCCAAACAGGTGCCGTTCGAGATTGGCATGACACTCGAAAAGGCGCTCGAACAGTCTGACGAACTCGCGTCGATGTACCGCGACGATGAGGAAGTTACGGCGATCATCGACCTCGCGATGTCGCTTGAAGGCCTGGTCCGCAATGCCGGAAAACACGCTGGTGGTGTCGTCATCTCCCCGGGACCGCTCACGGATTTTGCACCACTCTATTGTGAGGAGGGTGGCACTAACGTTGTGACGCAACTCGACAAGGACGACGTCGAAGCTGTCGGCCTGGTCAAGTTCGACTTCCTGGGCCTCAAGACGCTGACGATCATTGACTGGGCCGTCCGTATTGCCAATGAGACAAATCCGGATATCGATCTCGACATCAGCCGGATTCCGGATTACGACGCGAAGACGTTTGAGCTGTTACGCAGTACCCAGACCGCAGCCGTTTTTCAGTTGGAATCAAGTGGGATGCGAGACCTGATCAAGCGCATGCGGCCCAATCATTTCGACGATCTTGTCGCGCTTGTCGCGCTGTTTCGACCCGGTCCGCTGCAATCGGGCATGGTCGACGACTTCATTACGCGCAAACACGCGTCGAACAAAGCGGACATCGATTACCTGCACCCCGACTTGAAGCCTGTTTTGGAGGAGACCTATGGCGTCATCCTCTACCAGGAACAGGTCATGCAGATCGCGCAGGTGCTGGCGGGCTACTCATTGGGAGCTGCAGATCTGCTGCGCCGCGCGATGGGGAAGAAGAAACCCGAGGAGATGGCCAAGCAGCGCGAGATCTTTATGACTGGCGCGACTGAGCGAGGAGTCGCTGCCAACACTGCCAGTCGTATTTTTGACCTCATGGAGAAGTTTGCAGGCTACGGCTTTAACAAGTCGCACTCGGCAGCCTACGCCGTGCTCTCTTACCAGACGGCCTATCTCAAGGCACACTTCCCCGCCGAGTTCATGGCGGCCGTGATGAGTGCCGACCTGCAGAACACCGACCGCCTCGTTACGCTCAAGGATGATTGTAGGCAGCTCGGACTTGAGTTGCGCGCGCCTGATATCAACGAGTCGTCCTACCACTTCAGCGTGCCGGTGGAGCGCGCGATTCTCTATGGCCTTGGCGCGATCAAGGGCGTTGGTAAGGGCGCGGTTGAGTCGCTGATTGGCGAGCGCAGTGCTCGAGGTCCCTTCAAGAACCTGACCGAGTTCTGCCGCCGAATTGACCATGAGAAAGTTAACCGGCGCACACTCGAAGCGATGGTCAAATCCGGTGCCATGGATTGCTTCGGTGAGACGCGGCGCAGCCTTATGCACCAGGTTCCGGAAGCATTGCGGAGTGCGGACCAGGAGGCGAAAGACAGGGCGGCGGGGCAGAACGACATGTTTGGCCTCGGTGAGCCCGCCGAGGATGTAGAAGACCAGCATAAACCGGTGGAGCTTGCAGAATGGCAGGAGC
>Ga0316196_10001022_pt1 | contig 11862 bp, 7 predicted proteins | sample Eddsed2cm_MG_FD_204938 | JGI IMG/M metagenome (GOLD analysis project Ga0316196, IMG submission 204938) | Coastal sediment microbial communities from Maine, United States - Eddy sediment 2 cm | ecosystem: Environmental > Aquatic > Marine > Coastal > Sediment | place: USA: Maine | collected... | reverse complement strand
ACTCGCTATCGCTCAGACAGTCACATCTCGAAATCTCCGGCTCATCCTGCGCTTCTCGGCGAGCCTGAAAGGGGGGGGCTAAGGTCAAAGACGAAGGACAAAGGACAAAGGACCAAAGACTAACAACCTAAGACAAACAACAAATAACTATCGCTTACGTCATTCCGGCATGGTTCTAGCCGTAATCCATTCTTTTAAAGATTCTGGATACCGGCCTGCGCCGATTTGACGGTTGTGATGTCGGGATGCTGTTCTTTTGTGTCAGGTGCTACTAAGAAGGTTTTGACTTTGATTTTGATCCTACATCCCTTTTGTGTTGTCGAGCACTGCAGGCTTAGAGCGGAATAGCGCGAGGACTGTCTGAGCGCAGCGAGTTCCGCAGTGCCCGTTCTAAGCTGAAGCGCACAGAGCAGCCGCAGGCCAACACGGTAGGGTGGCCTTTCTTTTGGTACCTTTTCTTTGGCCACTCAAAGAAAAGATACTCGCCCAAAAAGGGCGAAAAACACAGCTGTGCGCAAGCACAACCATTAAAATGAAAACCACTCAGCCAATCAGGGCGACACATCGAGCCGTGCGCCAGCACAATAAAACAACCCTGATGCGCCACCACCCATTTCCATATATAATCAGCCCCTTATTCTTGAAAAACGTAAAAATGCTGCCATATTACCCACATTATTCCCGGCGGCAGACAGTGCCGAGCAAAATAGGACAAACAGATGCCAATCTATGAATACGAATGTGAAGAATGCGGTCATCAGTTAGAGGCTATTCAGAAGTTCTCAGATGATCCGTTGACCGAATGCCCAAAGTGTAAAAAAGCAGGGTTGAAAAAAATGCTTTCTGCTTCTGCATTTCATCTGAAAGGCAGTGGCTGGTACGAGACTGATTTCAAGAATTCCGGTAGTAAATCGGATAAAAAAGCACCCTCGTGCAGCACATGCCCGAGTGGAGATTCGTCAAAATAGACGTTTCTGAATAATTTTTCGAATACAGTAAACCGCTGGTTCCTGAATGAGATTTCTAAATGGATCAGCGGTTTTGTTATTCCATCAGCAGACAAACAGTTTAATCAGATAATCACGAAGGCAATAATAAAATGATGCGCACCCACAACTGTGGCGAAGTCACAGAAAAACACATTGACGGCACAGTCGAGTTATGCGGCTGGGTCAATCGCCGGCGTGATCATGGCGGTGTTATTTTTATCGACCTTCGTGACCGTACCGGTATTGTTCAGGTGGTTTTTGACCCGGATGAAGAGGCAGCCTTCGAGCTGGCTGAGCATGTTAGAAATGAATATGTGCTGCGACTAAAGGGCAGGGTGCGCCACCGTCCGGAAGGTACTGTCAATCTGAACATTCCGACAGGCAAGATCGAAGTCTATACCACTGAACTGGAATTGCTTAATAGCTCCGAGCCACTGCCTTTTCAGCTTGATGATGACGACACCACTGAATCTGTCCGCTTGCGCCATCGCTTTCTTGACCTTCGCCGTGAGCATATGCAGAAAAACCTGCGTTTGCGTCACGCGATAATCCGGTCCTTGCGTAACTACCTTGAAAACAGGGACTTTACCGAAATAGAAACACCGATACTGACCCGCTCAACACCTGAAGGCGCAAGGGATTACCTGGTTCCAAGCCGAACCTACCCCGGCGAGTTCTTTGCCCTTCCGCAATCGCCCCAGTTGTTCAAACAATTGCTGATGGTGTCCGGTTATGAACGCTATTACCAGATTGCCCGCTGTTTCAGAGATGAAGACCTGAGAGCTGATCGACAGCCTGAATTTACCCAGCTGGATATCGAGATGTCATTCATCGATCAGTCCGACATCATGAGCATCATGGAAGATATGATTCGCAATTTATTTTCCGAGGTGCAGGATGTTGAACTGCCCAATCCATTCCCGCAGATGAGCTGGCATGAAGCAATGGAACGCTTCGGCAGTGACCGGCCAGACTTGCGCATTCCGCTGGAACTGGTAGACCTTGGTGATGTTATGCAGGATGTTGAATTTAAAGTCTTCTCCAATCCTGCCAAGGCCAGCGATGGCCGCGTTGCAGTAATGAAGGTGCCGGGCGGCAACAGCTTGTCGCGGGCAAAAATTGATGCTTATACAGAGTATGTCGGTCTCTATGGCGCTCGTGGACTGGCCTATGTAAAAGTTAACGAAGCAGATAAAGGACGAGAAGGTCTGCAGTCACCAATACTCAAGTTCCTGCCAGATGATGTTATTACGGCAATTCTTCAACGCACGGCTGCAGAAGATGGCGATCTGTTGTTCTTCGGTGCCGATTCGGCCAAGGTGGTCAATGATTCACTCGGCGCATTGCGTGAGAAGATTGGTCATGATCTGAACATGCTTGACAGTGAATGGAAGCCGCTATGGGTAATAGACTTTCCGATGTTTGAATACGATACCAAAGCGGCACGCAATGTTTCACTGCATCATCCATTTACCTCACCTGCTGTTACCGAAGGTGAAATTGATCCGGCCACCGCATTGTCGCGCGCCTATGACATGGTGCTGAATGGTTCTGAAATCGGTGGTGGCTCTATTCGTATCCATCAGAAAGATGTCCAGGAAAAGGTTTTCGAAGCGTTGGGGATCAGTGATGAAGAAGCCAATGACAAGTTTGGCTTTCTGCTGGATGCGCTGAAGTATGGCGCACCACCGCATGGCGGTATTGCTTTTGGCATTGATCGCATCGCTGCCATGATGGCTGGCGTGAATTCCATTCGTGATGTTATTGCCTTTCCAAAAACCCAGAAAGCAGCCTGCCTGATGACATCGTCACCCAATGCAGTGGATAACGATCAGCTGCGCGAACTCAATCTCAAGCTGCGTAAGCCGCTGGTAAAAGAAGATAGTGAAAAGCAGGAGTCTTCTGCCGAATAGACGAATATCTATCTAACGGGCTGGAAGGAACGACAGATGAAACTAAAACAGACTGGGGTTGCTCATCTTGTGTCTAGCGGGCGCGGACTTTTATCCTTTCTAAACAGGATTCCTGGTTTTTGCCCTTCACGCCTGCTGTTCCTGCTGGTGGTGGTTGCTATCTTCGCGATACAACTGGCGCAGGCTGACGATAAGCCAGCAAACAACAGTGCATCGAGGTCACAAAGTGAAACACGCATAATTACTTCTGATAATTCATCAACAGAATCTGTGCTTTATTACACGCTGCGTAACCATACCGGCGAGCAGACCGTAGATGCCTACTACGGTGACCTGCGCGACCGTCCACATAGTGGGGTATGCGAGGTCAATATCCGCCCGACAGGCTATAAAGAGATCACCTCTCGCCTGCCATTTTATGTGCCTGATACCAACAAAGAAGTGATGATGCTAAAAGAGTTTCCGGAAGAAAAACTCTGGCAGGCATTTGAGCAGGCGGCGAATGACGCTGACGAGAACAAGGTCGTTTTGTTTGTACATGGATACAATATTAATTTTATAAAAGGTTGTAATCGTGCTGCGATTTTTCAGCAAACACTGAATGAACACAGCCGTATGCTGCTGTTTAGCTGGCCATCAGATGGCACCCTGGTCAGCTATACCCGGGATGAAGCAGACATTGAATGGAGTCAGCATTACCTTGAGGCTGTTATCGAGAAATTATCTCGTATATATGGCCCGCAACGACTGAACATAGTAGCGCATAGCCTGGGTGCGAGAGGCGTGTTCAGAGCGATGCAGTTGATATCGCGCAAAGACAATAAAAAACATGTCAATGAACTGGTTTTTATGGCACCGGATATTGATGCCGAAGTATTCCGCCTTGCTTTTCCTGATCTGAAAAAAATCGCAAATCGTATTACCCTTTATTCATCAGAAAATGATCAACCCCTGCGTTTATCTAATGAAGTTCATGGCAACCCACGCCTTGGTGAAGCCGGTGAAAACCTGGTTGTAATAAAAGGTATGGATACAATTGATGTCAGCATTTCGGGAGGCCGCGAAGTGACCGGGCATCTGTATCACCTTTATAATGATGTTGTCAGGGCTGACCTGGGGCTCTTACTATCAAATGGAAAAACCACGTCAATGCGGCCGAACATGAAATTGCTGCATAAAGATGAGCTTCCTTATTGGATGTTGTTGCCCTATTCAGAATAGAAGTTTTGAAGATTCGCCATTCATGATTGATATTCTTTTCGTTGCGGGACCCAAAAAGAAATCAAAAGAAAGGCCATCCTGCCGTGTTGAACTTCCGTCTCTGTCTGCACTTCAGCTTGGAATGGAGTTGAGGTCTTAGCGTGCCAAGACAATACGCATAAAAAAAACAGGGTGTTACAAAACTACTCGCAGACAAAAAATAACCAGTTTAAAATTGTAGTTCGTTAATCAGGTTCTTGAGAGCCTTTATGGAATCGATTTCTGGGTTGATCAACTGGAACCCGGTATCAACTAAATCTGGATTGGTATCTTGAGATTGCCAGAGGCTGCGGGCTTTGAAAGAAATTTTTTGATTATTACCGCTTTCTGATGCCGGCAATTCCAGAGTGAGGTCGAAGTCCTTGTTGAGCTCAATCGGAACTTCACTGAGCAGCATCAGACCATCTTCCGAGATATCGATGACATGTCCCAGGAGTTCACCATTGCTCTGGTCGAAGATGCGCAGATAAAAAACCAGCTCCCAACGACGCCTCTGGCGTTTCTCTATGACAAAAAAGTTTTTTATATCGGTCATCAGAACCACTCCTGTTAATATCCTACTAGTCTTATTCTAGTATAAATACACCAGCTGGGGTTAAAAGGGAAATCCGTTTTAACCGAACGCCTTTGACGATTTATCTGTACCTCTTACATATTTGCGTCTTTGGTATTTTCATAATCATCGACAGCCTGCATCCACTGTTCCTCCAGTTCTGCAATATCTTTCACGAGGTATGCTTTATCCTGCATTAATGCTGTCATTGTTTCCGTATTGTCTTCGTTGTAAAGATCGGGGTCAGCAAGCCGCGCATCGAGAGAGTCACGTTGTTCATTGAGTTCGTCGATTTTGCGCTCCAAACGATCAACCCGTTTTTTTAGCGGCTGGAGTTTTTTACGCTTTTCTGCTTCAGCACGGCGAATCTCTTTTTTTGTAAGCGTATTTTCGGCATATGTTTCAGCAGCTTGCTGTATATCAGGAAATCTGTCTAAGGACCCCTGTAGTCGTTTAGCGTAATCATCAAGATCGCCATCAAAGGCATCGACTTCTCCATTGTCTACGAGTATCAGCTGATCCGTCACGGATTTCAGTAAATGACGGTCGTGAGAAACGATGACCATGGCGCCGACAAATTCCTGTAATGCCATCGACAGGGCATGGCGCATTTCCAGGTCGAGGTGGTTGGTTGGTTCATCAAGCAACAATAGATTTGGTTTCTGGTAAATCAATAGTGCCAGCACAAGGCGCGCTTTTTCGCCACCGGAAAAAGGGGCCACCGCTTCGTCCACACGATCACCGGTAAATCCGAAGCCGCCAAGGTAACCGCGAAGCGCCGATTCCCTTGATTTCGTGTCCAGCTGGCGCATGTGCTGAAGGGCAGACTGTTCTGCATTCAACTGCTCAAGCTGGTGCTGCGCAAAGTACCCAATCTTCAGGTATTGTGCCTGCCAGCTTTCACCTGAGAGGGCCGGTATCTCCCCGGCCAGAAACTTTATCAGGGTAGATTTACCCGCACCGTTTGGGCCTATCAGACCAATACGGTCACCGGCATGCAAATGCATGCCGACGTTATTGAGTACTGCGCTATTGTTATAGCCGAGAGAGACTTCGCGGCTATCAAATAATCGCTCAGGTAGTTTTTCTGGCTCACGGAAGCTGAAATTAAACGGCGAATCAACATGGGCAGCGGCGATTAGCTGCATGCGCTCAAGTGCCTTAACCCTGCTTTGTGCCTGTTTTGCCTTGCTGGCTTTAGCGCCGAAACGGCGTACAAAATGTTCAATGTGTTCAATTTCCTTTTGCTGCCTGATGTGCGCCGCCTGTTGCTGGGCCAGCTGTTCGGCGCGGGCTTTTTCAAATGATGAGTAATGGCCGCTATAAAGTGTTATATGCTGGTGCTCAATATTGGCAATCAAGGTGATGAAGGAATCAAGAAATTCGCGGTCGTGTGAAATCAGTAATAGCGTACCGTCATATCGACTGAGCCAGTTCTGTAGCCAGATTACAGCATCCAGGTCCAGATGGTTGGTCGGTTCATCGAGCAGCAACAGGTCAGATCGACACATAAGTGCCTGGGCAAGGTTTAAGCGCATGCGCCAGCCGCCGGAAAACTCTTCCAGCGTCTGCCGGATCTCCCCGGATTTAAAACCCAGACCATGCATCAAAGTTGCAGCCCGGCTCTCTGCGGTATAGCCATCGATGACTTCCATGTGCGAATGCAGCTCTGCCAGTACCATGCCATCGTTCTGTTCAGTCGCATGGCTGATTTTTTCCTTTAATTCGACATATTCCCTGTCTCCCTGCAACACATAGTCAAGTGCAGGGATGTCTCCGCCAGGGGTGTGTTGAGCGACATGGGCAATGACCCAGTCCTGCGGCATATTAAAATTGCCATGGTCTGCTTCCAGTTCCCCAAGAATCAAAGAAAATAAACTGGATTTACCAACGCCATTAGCGCCGGTGATACCGACTTTCTGTCCTGAAGGAATTGTGAAATTGGCGTCGGCCAGCAGTACTTTTTTACCACGGCGCAGGGAAAGGTCTGAGAAGACTAGCATTGATAGGTTGTGGGTTGTTTTTGTTTAATTATGCAATTATAGCTTATGGGTGGGGTGGTTTCGCCCTGTCGGGTGGATGGATTTAGATTTTGTTGTGGTTCTGGCGCATGGCTGATGCTTTCGCCTTTCCCGGGTGGGGATCTTATTTAATCTTCGATTGAATTTGTATTCGTTTTTCGCCCTTTATGGGCGAGTGACTTTTCTTTGCTTATCCAAAGAAAAGTCACCAAAAGAAAGGATCTCCCGACATCCTCGCCCTGCGGGTTCCCTGCGATGCTCGAATGAACCGGCGGGATGTGAAACTCGCTGCGCTCAAACAGTCACATCCCGAACCCTCCGGCTCATCCTGTGCTTCTCGGCGAGCCTGAACGTGAGGGTTAAGGTCAAGAGCAAGGACGAATGACGAAAGACAAAGGACAAAAGAGGTATTAATTCTCGTCATTCCGGCATGTCTTTAGCCGGAATCCATTCTTTTAAAGACTCTGGATACCGGCCTTCGCCGGTATCACGGTTGCGTGGTCGGGATGGCTGTACTTTTTATTTCAGTTGCCACCGATCCGATTTTGACCTGGTTTTTGATCTTACCTTCCCTTTTGTGTTGTCGAGCACTGGAAGCTTAGAGCGGAATAGCGCGAGGACTGTCTGAGCGCAGCGAGTTCCGCAGCGCCCGATCTAAGCTGAAGCGCACAGAGACGCCGCAGGCCAACACGGCAGGGTGGCCTTTCTTTTGGTACCTTTTCTTTGGCCACTCAAAGAAAAGATACTCGCCCATAAAGGGCGAAAAACAAAGTAAAGCCTAATTGCAGATTAAAAAAGTCACTCGCCCATCAAGGGCGAAAAAAGCGGCCATGCGCTAGCATGACGAAGAAAAAGAAACCCAATAAGCCGTGCGTCAGCACAAAAATCAAATAGCAATAAGCACTCTCAAAGAGTCGAGCCTTAGGCTGGCCCCATCAAGTACTTCGTTCAACGCAGCCAGTTGCTGTTCAAAAAACTCGATTTCTTCATCTCGAATATTCGGATTGATTTTTCTTAATGCCTTGAGGCGGTTTATCTCGCGGGTAAGAATTTCAGATGATTGCTGATGAGCCTGTTTGAGAATGTCGGGCGTCTGTTTCTGTGCTATCTCTTCGCAGCGTGCAAACAGGTTTCGCAAGGCTTTGTCTTTGGCGCGTACAATTTTGTTGGCCATTTTTGGTGGAACATGGACGCGATGCTCGCGGATAAAATCATGAGTCAGGTCCTGCTGGTGATCATTTCCCTGTTCGTCTATCAGTACCCGGATACTGGTAGGTGGAAGATAGCGGTCACTTTGCAGGCTGCTAATCGGCGGCACTTCCAGGCTATAGATGCATTCCAGCAAAATGCTCCCCGACTTGATATGGGTCTTGCTGATCGCCGTCATCGCGGTATTACCCATCTCACTGCTGGTAACCATATCCATTGCAGTACGGGTTAGCGGATGTTCCCAGGTCAGGTATTGGGCATCTTCGAAGCTTAGTGCGGTCGCGCGGTCAAAAGTGATGGTCAGTCCATCATCGGGCAGGCCGGGCAGCTGGTTGACCATTTCATCGGTTGATCGAATGATCAGGCAGTTCTCACTATGAACTTCTGAATCTATACCAAGGCAGTCAAATACATTGCTCATGTATTCAGGCAGCTTGTTTTGACTGTCCTGTTGTTCAGATCGCTGTTTCAGTTCATCAGCAAAATTTTTACGGCAGGAGTTGTATTCCAGTAAACGGTCACGTCCATCATGAAGTTCAGCTGTCAGTTTCTGGTGTAAATCTTTCGTTGATGCAACCAGGCTGTCCATTCCCTGTTCCGGGTGGTGGATGACATCTATTAACTGCTGCTCAAGCTGGACAAAAACAGAATGGCCTGCAGGACACGTATGCTCGAATGCATTGAGCCCTTCGTTGTACCAGTGAAACAGCACGGCCTGAGCCGAGTCTTCCAGGTAGGGGAGATGGATCTGTATGGTGTCACCCTGACCAATACGGTCAAGCCGTCCGATGCGCTGTTCCAGCAGGTCAGGGTTAAGCGGCAGGTCAAACAGGACCAGGTGTTGAGCAAACTGGAAGTTCCTGCCTTCACTGCCAATCTCAGAACACAGCAGTACCTGTGTACCTGATACTTCATCAGCAAAAAAGGCTGCGGCACGGTCACGTTCAACAATGCTAAGACCTTCATGGAAGACCGCAGCATGTATGCCTGTATTCATCTTCAGGTGCTGCGCCAGGTCAAGTACCGTGTCTCTGCTGGCTGCAATCACCAGCACCTTGGCAGGATGGAGTTTTTCCAGCGTTGAGGTCAGCCAGCCCACACGTGGGTCCTGTTTTGTCCATTCAGGTTTGTTACCGTCCGCGAGGTAGCGCAGCTCAGGCGATATAAGCATTCCCAGGTCATTTTGACCAACGGGCTGAGCTTCATTTTCCGCATGCTGATAAATACCAGGCAGTGGTAACGGCGCTGGCAGGACGATCCTTTGCGGGAAACCTTTTACTGCAGCGCGTGTATTTCGAAACATCACGCGGCCGGTTCCATGGCGGTCAAGCAGGTGTTCAACCAGCTCAGTCCGTGCATCTGCGCCGGCTTCATCATCTTTGCCGGCAGCCTGCAATCGGTCCAGTAAAGACTGGTTATCTCCTTCATTGAATGTGCTGCGAATCAGTGCCTGGTCGGCCTCGGTCAACGGTTTGTCGTTAACCAGGTCTTCGACCGTCTGGGCGACCGGCTTGTAGTGTTTCTCTTCTTCAAGAAATTGTGAAAAGTCCGGAAAACGGTCTGGATCAAGCAGGCGCAGGCGGGCAAAATGACTTTCCTTACCCAGTTGTTCCGGTGTCGCTGTCAGCAGCAGAACCCCACGGGTGTGACTGGCCAGTTGTTCAACCATCTGGTATTCGTCGCTGACGTGATCAGGTGACCAGGCCAGGTGGTGTGCTTCATCGACGACCAGCAGGTCCCAGTCTCCGTCCGTTGCCTGTTCGAAAATATCCGGGTTCTGCGTTAGAAATTCGACACTGCACAGGGCCAGCTGCTCGCTATGGAACAGGTTGCTGGCGAGTTCTTCGTCGGTGGCTGCAAAACAGCGCTCTTCATCAAAGATACGGAAGTGCAGGTTGAAGCGCCGCAGCATTTCCACCAGCCATTGGTGGACCAGTGATTCGGGTACAACGATTAATATCCTGCGTGCGCGGCCGGTCAATAACTGGTGATGCAGGATCAGGCCCGCTTCGATTGTTTTTCCGAGGCCGACTTCATCGGCCAGCAGTACCCGGGGGGCATAACGATTGGCCACCTCATGGGCAATATATAACTGGTGTGGAATCAGGCTGGTTCTGCAACCCGTCAGGCCGTAGAGGTCAGAGTGAGCGAGAGCATTCTGATGCTGCAGTGTCTGGTAGCGAAGTTCAAACCATTTATCCGGATCAATCTGGTTATTGTACAGCCGCTCAGTCGGGCGATTGAGTTGAATAAAATTATCCAGGCCAGCTTCTGCAAGTTCAACAGGCTGGCCATTCTCATCCAGCCCGATATAGGTGACCAGGCCATTCTCTTGACGAATTCCAGTGACCTTGATGTTGTCGCCTTCGTGGCTGCTTATCGTATCGTTAATGGAAAAAACGATGCGGGTCAGCGGTGCAGATTCACGCGAATAGATGCGGGTATCCCCGGTAGCAATGAACACAATGGTGACTGTGCGCTCGTCAACCGCTAACACGGTGCCAAGACCCATTTCGAGCTCGGCATCACTGATGCAACGCTGCCCGGGTATAAAATCGTACACTTAGTTATTTCCTGAGTGAGTCAAAGTGCCGGAGAGAAACCGGAAACAATGAACAGAGTTAACCATTGATTATATCGCAGGCCGACCTGTTTCAGGAATGCTGATCTAGTATGTTTTATCTGTTAATGGTTGATAGATAAAATTACTGCTGTCCTATAGACCTGTCATTCCGGCGGAGGCCGGAATCCAGTGACCTTTTCGATTATTATAATTATAAGCTTATGGATACCGGCATGCACCCCAAGGGCACTTTGTCGCTTCGCTTGGGCGCGCCGGTATGACGGCTGGTCTATTATTTCTGTTATATTTTTCTATATCGTATTTCTCGTATTTCATGCACATGACAACGGCTTATCAACACTCGTAAAATACTTTATGGGGCAGCAGCGACAGAAATCGTAAAACGTTATTCCTTTTTTATCAGTCCTTTAAGGAATCCAAGGTATTCTCCCTTATCCCATGGCCGTCCACCAAGCGCGATGTATCGCAGTTTTCCTTCAGGATCGACGAAGTAGGTCGACGGCAGGCCGCGTGGCTGCCATTTTTCCGTCGCCAGGCCATCGCTATCGAGCAGGGTATTCATGTCAGGCGCAACTGTGCCGAGAAAATCAAACACCGTGTCTTCGTCTTCAGCAGTATTAATCAGCACAATAACAAGCCCTGAGCCCTTGAATTCAGAATCTATGGCCTGGATGGTTGGCATCTCCCTGCGGCAGGGGCCACACCAGGATGCCCAAAAATGGGCAAATACCCACTTGCCGCGGAACTGGGAAAGATCGACGCTGTCGCCATTGATATCATTTAACACAAGGGGAGGAGCCTCTTGTCCATCTACAGTAATAATGCCCCGTGGCAGCGTTTGTGCCCCATCGTCAGCACCTGCATGAAAGGGGTGCAGCGCAAGAAAAATGCTGATGATAAAGGCTCTTCTGTTTAGTTTGAATTGCATGTCAGGTTCTCAACAGTGATTGTTCGGGGTTCACCGGATTTATCTGCGCCAGTCCTGAATGTGGCTTCAAGAGTAAACGGCGCGTCGTTCCATTCAACTGCTACATTACCCCCCACATGCTCATGCATACGCAGGTCTCTATTTTCCGGTAATTGTGTCCAGCCGAAGGTGGACTGGTGGGCCTGCGATAATCCGGTTTGCTGCCAGATTTTTTTCCAGTCATCACGTTTGTAGCGTCTTAACGGCCAGCCATCCACTGTATGAAATTTCCAGTCATCGAGCGAAAGCCATAATGTGTCATAGGTCTTGTTATCGACCATACCAAAAACAAAGCATGTTTTTTTGATTGCAGCAATCGAAGCCTGGTTGAATCCCCTGCCGGAATAAAAAGCCGCCAGTTGATCC
>Ga0316196_10001020_pt1 | contig 11885 bp, 7 predicted proteins | sample Eddsed2cm_MG_FD_204938 | JGI IMG/M metagenome (GOLD analysis project Ga0316196, IMG submission 204938) | Coastal sediment microbial communities from Maine, United States - Eddy sediment 2 cm | ecosystem: Environmental > Aquatic > Marine > Coastal > Sediment | place: USA: Maine | collected... | reverse complement strand
GTCGACGCCGGCACTGCGGAGCACGGAGGCCGCCGGTGCATCTTCCTGCGCGTGAATGCCGAGCACACCGAGGCCGGCTCGCTGCCACAGTGCGATCTGGACCGGTGTTACCCACGACACTTCGCCGCCCGCGACAACAACATCGATGTCTGCCGCGCGATCTTCAATCTCGTGTGGCTGAAAGGCTCGGAGAACGATCAGGACCTCAGCTGTCTCCCTCGCGTAGGCAACGAGCCCTGGTTCCCAGTCCCGGGCGGAGAGCACCGTGGCGACGCGCACGCTCATCCGCCGACTCGTACAAGGTCGAGGTCGCCTCCGTTCATTGCTGCGGTGAGCGTCGCGGCGAGTTCGTCGTCGACGGCAAGGAGCAGCTGGACCTGGCTGCTGCCGACCGACGAGTCTGAGACGGTGGCATCAACGACGTAGACCGAGTGTGCAATCAGCCGTGTCTCCGTCGGAGCGCCCAGTGCGGAGGTCGATGCGTAGATGTCGACGCGATCACCGGGATCGAGCCGACCGAGCACCGCGTGCGCCTCATCGATTTCGAGCGCGAGGAGGTTGGGCGCCGTCTGCACCTCCGGTGGCCGGAGCAGGCTCGGGAGGAGGGGTTCACCGGCGGCGAGCGGCGCGGCAAGAACCCAGGCGGACAGATCACCGGGGGAATCGCCGACGACCATGCCCGTCGCATCGGCGGTGTGTCGGACGGAGAGATCAAGCTCCGAGATCGGTGTTGCTGCCGGCAAGTCAGACCCGGCCACGAGGACGGGGACCGTGGGTGCGGGCCTAGTCAGCCACAACACCAGCAACGCAGCGGCTGCAGCAAGGCCAATGCCGACCAACGTTCGCGTGTCTGGTCGAGGAATGGAGATGCCGCGGACTCGAATGTCGGTCGCCATCAGCGGGCCTCCACTGTCACGATGTGGGCGATCGAGATGAACCGCTCGATATCGCCGTCGACGACCACCACGTGGTCGACACCGACCGCATCGACGATGCCGCGGTGGAGGTGGCCATCCGCCGTGGTGAGCACGACCTGTTCGACGCGGTCTTCTGAATCGAGGAGGCGGTCCCGGAGTGTGCGGCGACGTCGCGCCGCGGCGCGGGCTGCGGTCTGCTCCGCGTCGAGGGTGTCGTCGAGACGATTGCGGAGGGAGCGGCCGAGTCGAACTAGATCAGGATGCCCCATCGGATCCATATCCGACCCCCTTCTGCCCATTGCCCTGGTGAACAAGTACCACGGGATGGGGTGTCGCTTCAAGGAAGTCGATTTGACAATGTTTCGCGATTCAGCATCGGAATTCGCGGTCAGGGTTGCGATGAGAGACACCAGACGAGAGAACCGAGGTTGTGCGAATGCATGTTTCAGGGGAGTGCAGACCCGAGTTTCTCCCTTGTGACATAAGGGTTCCACGTGCGAATTCGTCAACAGTGCCGGGCCGAGGGCTGACCGTCGCGCCCCGTCAATCGGTGTGGCGGCGCCTCTGAAACGGGCCGAACCCAATGGCCACCAAGCGTGGCGGAGAGACTACTGAGCGTGGCGCAAAGTGACTAGGCTCGCAACTGCGCTGGATTGTGAAGGGGAGCTCCTTGCTCGCAGAAAGAGCACGCTCGGTTGGTGAACGAGGTCTGGTCAACGCACGGTCCGATGCCCCGTTCCGCCTCACAATCAGATCACATCAACGGGCCTTGCTCCGGCAGAGTCCGCTTCTCGTCGGGGTGACCCGGCAGACGAACGCCTAGGAGGGCTTCATGAGACGTACGCGGGTTTCACTATTGCTAGTGCTCGGAATGCTGGCGGCCTTGCTGCCGATGGGAGCGGCGCCCGCGGCGGCGACGACGCCGACGGAGTTGTTCTTCTCCGAATACATCGAGGGAAGCAGTTTCAACAAGGCGATTGAGATCTACAACGGAACCGGCGCGGACGTCGACTTGTCGGCAGGTACGTACACCCTTGAGCTCTACAGCAACGGTGCCTCCACAGCGAGCAAGACGCTTGCCCTCGCCAGTTTCGTCGTGGCCGGCGATGTATTCGTGGTTGCGCACCCGGCTGCCGACGACGCCATCCTTACCCAGGCGGACTTGATCGATTCTGCGAACAACGTGATCAACTGGAACGGTGACGATGCCGTGGTCCTCCGCAAGGGCGGAGCGATCGTTGATGTCATCGGTCAGGTCGGTTTCGACCCCGGCTCACAGTGGGGTAGCGGCCTGACCAGCACTCAAGACAACACGCTGCAACGTGCGGCGGAGGTCTGCGCAGGTGACACCGATGGTTCCGACGCGTTCGACCCGGCGGTCGAGTGGGTGGGCTTCGCTCAGAACACCTTCGATGGGCTCGGAAGCCACATCGCCGACTGTGGACCTGTGGTCGACGTACCCCCGACAGTCTCGAGCACCGATCCGGCGATCGGGGACACCGGTGTCGCAATCGATGCCGACGTCGTCGTCACGTTCAGCGAGCCGGTCACCGCGACCGATCCCTGGTTCGGGATCTCATGTGCCGACAGCGGCGCTCACACGGCAGCGGTGAGTGGCGGACTGTCGGCCTTCACCCTGAACCCGGACATCGACTTCGGCAACGACGAGCTGTGCACGGTCAGGTTGACCGCAGCCCAGATCGTCGATCAGGATGGCGATCCCAACGCCATGGAATCCGACTACTCGTGGTCGTTCACCACAGTACCGGCCGGCGAGGTGATCACCCTGATCCACGACATCCAGGGCGATGGATTCTCCAGCCCGATGGTCGGCCAATTGGTCACCATCGAGGGCGTGGTCGTTGGCGACTTCCAGCAGGACGACAACTACCCGAACGCCACGTATGACAACGACATCGACGGCTACTTCGTCCAGGAAGAGGACGTCGACGCCGACGCTAATCCGGCGACTTCCGAGGGCATCTTCGTATCGGACAACGCCAACGACATAGCGGTCGGCGATGTCGTGAAGGTTGCCGGAACCGTTGCTGAGGTCTTCGGACTCACGCGGATCCAGGATGTGACGTCCGCCGAAGTCATCGTCCCGGTGAAGGACACGACCGTCACCGCTGCGAGCGTGGCACTTCCGTTCACGGACAATCTGGACTTCGAGTCCGTCGAGGGCATGTCGGTCGTGTTGCCGCAAGCCCTCGTGATCGGCGAGTACTTCAACTTCGACCGATTCAATGAGATCGTGCTCACGACCGACCGGGCGGCGCAACCGACCGCTGTCTACGCACCGGGCTCGCCGGAAGCGGCAGCGCTGGCGGATCTCAACGCACGCAGCCGGATCACGCTCGATGACGGCCGCGGTAGTCAGAATCCCGACCCCGCGATCCATCCCAACGGACAGATCTTCGATCTCACGAACCTGTTCCGCGGGGGCGACACCGTCAAGAACGTGACGGGGGTCATGGACTATGGATTCAGCGCGTACAGGGTGCAACCGACGATCGCACCCGACTACACGGGCGGTGGCGAATACACATCGATCAATGCGCGACCTGAATCACGCGCCACGGTGGGCGGTGATCTGACGGTGGCGACGTTCAATGTCCTGAACTACTTCACGACGCTGGATACCGGCCCCGACATTTGTGGTCCTCTAGCCAACCAAGACTGCCGAGGTGCCAATACGGCGGAGGAGTTCACCAGGCAGAAGACGAAGATCGTCAGTGCGATTGCAGAAATCGACGCCGACGTAGTCGGTCTCATGGAGATCGAGAACGACGCAGCCGATGTTGCGGTCGACGACCTGGTCGAGGGTCTCAACGCAGCGACGGCTGCCGGAACCTACGCAAACATCGCCACCGGACCGGTGGGTCCTGATGCGATCCGCGTGGCACTGATCTACAAACCGGCAAGTGTCACCCCGTACGGCGCCCATGCCGTGCTGGAGGGCGCGTTCCTCGATCCCAACGACCTTGGTGAGGCCAAGAACCGTGCGGCGTTGGCTCAGTCGTTCGTCGACAACGCCAACGGCGGTGTGTTCACCGTGGCGGTGAACCACCTCAAGTCGAAGGGTTCGTCGTGCGGTGCCGGGGACGACGATCCGGAACAAGGAAACTGCAATCTGACGAGGACGCTGGCAGCAGGGATGCTGGCCGACTGGCTCGGAACCGATCCCACCGGCAGCGGCGATGCGGACTTCCTGATCATCGGGGATCTGAACTCCTATGACAGGGAGGATCCGATCAACGCTCTTGCGGACCGCGGCTACACCGATCTGGCGCTGCGTGATTTGGGCGAATACGCCTACTCGTACGTGTTCAGCGGGCAGTGGGGCTACCTGGACTACGTCATGTCCAACTGGGCGGCAACGCCGCAGGTGACGGGCACAACCATCTGGCATATCAATGCCGATGAGCCCGACATCCTCGACTACGACATGTCGTTCAAGAAGCCCGCGCAGGAAGCTCTGTACGAGCCGAACGCGTTCCGGTCGTCCGATCACGACCCGGTGATTGTCGGCCTCGAACTGACGGTCACGCCGATGCAGGCGAAAGCACACGCGATCGGGACGCTGTCCGCTCTCGTGCCGACCGGCGACAAGGGCGACGACAAGCGGATTGAGAAGGCGATCGACAGCATCGAGGACAGCCTGAACCCGGCCTACTGGGTGGACGGTACGCACCTCACGGACCGAGGAAACAAGGTCTTCGACGAGGAGAAGAAGGCCGTCAAGGACCTCATGCACGTCGACGGCCCGGCCGAGACCGATGCCCAGGCCGTCATCGATGTGCTGGTTGACGCCGATCAGACGCTCGCAGCCACGGCGATTGCCGATGCCGTTGCTGCCGGAGGCGATGCGCGCTACATCGAGAAGGCCGAGCAGCAGATGACGGCCGCGCTGGACGACGTGGCGCGGGGCGAGCCGGACAAGGCGATCGACCACTACAAGTCGGCATGGCGATACGCACAGAAGGCTCTCGAAGACGCGACGGCGCGGTTCGCTACGTTCAACGCGTCGCTGAACCGCTTCAATGCCGGAGACCTCGTCGCGGAGCTGTCTGCGCCGGGCAGTGCCCAGCCGGCAACGATCGCTGAAATCATTCAGCGCAACCGGCCGGACGTGGTGCTGATCAACGAGTTCGACTACGACGTCGGAGGAGTGGCGGCTGAGTTGTTCCAGGACAACTATCTGTCGATGCCACAAAATGGTGCAGACCCGATCGTCTACCCGTACCGCTATGTGGCGCCGTCGAACACCGGGGTTCCCTCCGGATTCGATCTCGACAACAGCGGATCCGTCGGGGGACCGAACGATGCGTTCGGCTTTGGCTTCTTCGAGGGTCAGTACGCCTTCGTCGTCTACTCAATGTATCCCATCGACGAGGCCAACGTTCGGACGTTCCAGAACTTCCTCTGGAAGGACATGCCCGGTGCGTTGCTGCCCGTGGATCCGGACGACGGGACCCCGTGGTTCACCGACGAAGAGCTGGACGTCGTCCGGCTCTCGTCGAAGAACCACGTTGATGTTCCGATCCACGTCGATGGCACAACCGTGCACTTCCTCGTGAGCCACCCGACACCCCCGGTGTTCGACGGTGACGAGGATCGCAACGGCAAACGCAACTACGACGAGATCCGCTTCTGGGCGGACTACGTGTCGGGCGGCAAGGCGGCCCGGTACATCTACGACGACGCGGGCACGACGGGTGGACTCAACGGTCAGGCCAAGTTCGTGATCGCGGGTGATCTGAACTCGGATCCGTTCGACGGAGATAGCTACCCCGGTGCGGCCCAACTGCTGCTCGACCATCCGAACGTCAACGATTCGATGACACCGTCGAGTCTCGGCGGACCGGAACAGGCTGCTCTCCAGGGCGGGATCAATGACGACCACCTCGGCAATCCGGCGTTCGACACGGCGGACTTCAGCGACTTCACTCCCGGGAATCTGCGCGCTGACTACGTGCTGCCCCGGAACAACATGACGATCGCGGCGTCCGGCGTGTTCTGGCCCGAGGAGTCCGATCCGCTGTTCCCGCTGGTCGGTACGTTCCCGTTCCCGAGCTCGGATCACCGGCTCGTATGGATCGACATCGACGTGTAGCAGCTACCGGCGCAGGATTGCGCAATCGGAGGTGGGCCCTTTCGGGGGCCCATCGTTCGTCCGTGACCGGCGCTGCCATCCGTAGACTCTCTCCCATGCCCACTGACCCGATCTTCATTCCTGATCCGTCGCCTGAGCGTCGGGTGTTCACGAATCGCACGTTGAACATGCGCTCGATCAAGGCGATCGGGTACGACATGGACTACACCCTCACGCAGTACCACGCCGAGGCGTGGGAGGAACGCGCTTTCGCGCATGCCCGCGAGCGACTCGCCGCGCTCGGATGGCCGGTTGAGCACCTCGAATTCGATGCGTCGATTGTGAGCCGCGGGCTGGTGATGGACTTGGATAAGGGGAATCTCCTGAAAGCAACCCGGTTCGGTTGGGTAATCCGCGCCATGCACGGGACCCGGTTCCTCGACTACCAGGAACTCCGCCGAACCTACTCGGGGACGCTCGTTGACCTGAGCGATGACCGGTATGTCTTCCTGAATACCCTGTTCTCGCTCTCCGAAGCGAGTCTCTTTGCCCAGGGCGCTGACCTCCTCGATGCCGGGAAGCTCCCGAGTGGTGTTGGCTACAACGAGCTGTTCGATGCGGTGCGTGCAGCCGTCGACGGATCCCACCGTGACGGATTGTTGAAGGCGGACGTGCTCGCCGATCCGGAGCGATTCATCTCACTCGACGGTGACATCGTGGCAAGCCTCCTGGACCAGCAGCACGCCGGCAAACGGCTGATGTTGATTACCAACTCGGAGTGGTCGTTTGCGAGCGCGATGATGACCTACACCTTCGACCGCTACTTGCCGGCCGGTCAGACCTGGCGGGATCTCTTCGGAACGGTGATCGTCTCGGCAGCGAAGCCGGACTTCTTCACCTCCTCGAATTCCCTGTACAAGGTGGTCGATGAAGATCGAGGGCTGCTCGAACCGCACTTCGGCTCGATCGAAAAGGGCGGCATCTTCTACGGGGGTAATGCCCGTCTCGTGGAGGAGTTCCTCGGGCTGTCCGGAGACCAGATCCTCTACGTCGGCGATCACCTCTACGGCGATGTCCACTTCTCGAAGGCGCTCCTCCGTTGGAGGACCGCTCTGATCCTTCAGGAGCTCGAGTCGGAGATTCGGGCGCTCCAGGGTTTCCTCCCGAGCCAGCGCCTGCTCGGAGAGTTGATGGAGCAGAAGGAACAGCTCGAAGCACGCCTCAGCGCGCTGCGCCTGGCTGCCCTGCGATCTCGAAGCGGGCACGCAGCGCCGATGACCGATGTGCCGGATGTTGCGACGTCGATCACAGCGACGAGGGATGAACTGCTTGCTCTCGACGACGAGATCGCGCCGCTCGCGATTGAAGCCGGGCACCTCCGCAGCCCCGCGTGGGGCCTCATGATGCGGGCCGGCGCCGACAAGAGCCTGCTGGCTCGACAAGTCGAACGGTATGCCGACATCTACACGTCACGGGTCTCGAACCTGCTGTACCCGGGTCCGTATGCCATGTTCAGGATCGGGCGTCTCGACCTCCCCCACGACCCACATCCGCCGCACGAGGCGCCCGAGGCGCACGAGCTGGTGAACGGCTCCTAGATGAAGTCGAGATTCTCGTCCTCGAGATCAGCTTCATCGACGACGATATCGAAACGGTCCATGCAGTCTGCGCACCGGTAGGGGACGATGTCGCCGGCCATCGGCGGGTCGTCCGGCGGGAATCCCGTCAGCAGGTGGGCCGTTCCTCCGCACTCGACACAGACAATGGTCTCAGCGAGCGGACTCATAGGGGCTCCTCACTTGACGGTGATAACGGTGCAATCAGCAGAATGGGCGACCTTGTGCGAGATACTCCCGAGGAAGAACCCGGTGAAATCGCTGAGGCCTCGCCGGCCCATGACGATGACGTCGGCTCCGATGGCATCGGCCGTGTCGCAGATCGCCTGGGCAGGCGACCCGAGCTCAACGACAGGCGTGACGTTCTCAACACCGAGACGGCTGGCCTGCTCGGCCGCGTTCGCGACGATCTTGTCACCGGCCTCCTGAAGGACCGAACGAGACTCTGCATAGAGGCCCTCGAGCTCGGCATATGCACCGAGTGCCAGCGGAACCGTCGACGCATACGACACAACGTTGAGAACCGTCATGTCGGCCCCGTACTTGACGGCAAGATCCGAGGCGAATGCCAGGGCCTGGTCGCCGTGGGTGGATCCGTCGACCGCCACCAGGATGTGAGAGACCATTCGACACCTCCTTCTCTCCCAGTGTCGCGCAGGAAGTTCGCGGTGACCAGGGGCATCTCGCAGTACGGCCCCGGCTGGTACGATCCGAGGGCCATCGACCCCTGCGGGAGAGCGACGAAGGTCGCGCCGACGGAGCAACCACCCCGGGAAACTTGCAGGCACACGGACCGTGGGGCGAGGCACCTCTGGAGAGCAGGGTGACGGCCCTCACCGAAGGGGAAAGCCGCCAAGGCGGTGAATCTCTCAGGTCGTGCGACAGACGGGGCGCAGGCCCGACCGCGCGCCGATCGAGGAGCAGCCGATGACCGACACACCGTTTCGGGAGCTAGAGCCAACCGACGACTTCTGGTCGCGTCACATCGGCCCGTCGATCGCCGACCTTCCCGAGATGCTCGACGTTGTTGGTGCGACCTCGATCGAAGACCTCATCGACCGTGCTGTGCCTCCGGCGATCAGGATCGACCGAGAACACGACGTCCCCGGGCCGATGCCCGAGCGGGAGGTCATCGCGAGGCTCAGGATGCTCGCCGACCGCAATGAGCGGTATACCTCGCTGATCGGCATGGGCTACACGGACACGATCGTCCCGCAGGTCATCCAACGCAACGTTCTCGAGAACCCGGGCTGGTACACGGCGTACACCCCGTATCAGCCCGAGATCTCCCAGGGGCGTCTCGAGGCGCTGCTCAACTTTCAGACGATGGTGTCGGACCTGACCGGGATGGACCTGTCGAACTCGTCGCTGCTCGACGAGGGCACAGCGGCGGCTGAAGCGATGGCGATGTTCAAGCGGGCGAACCGTGGTTCGGGTCCGGTGTTCTTCATCGATGGGGAGACCCACCCGCAGACGATCGAGGTCATCAAGACGCGGGCACTGCCGCTCGGCCTCGAGGTCGTCGTCGGTGATCCCCACGCCGATCTTCCCGATGGCGTGTTCGGTGTTCTGATCCAGTACCCGGGCACTTCGGGTGTTGTCAGGGACCATGCGGCTGCGGTCGAACGGATCCACGAAGCCGGCGCGCTGGTGGCCTTCGCCGTCGATCTGCTCGCTCTGACGCTGCTGACGCCGCCGGGCGATATCGGTGCGGATGCCGTCGTCGGGAGCTCCCAACGGTTTGGTGTGCCGATGATGTTCGGTGGGCCACACGCGTCGTTCCTGGCGACGCGAGACGACCACAAGCGGCAACTGCCGGGCCGCATGGTCGGTGTGTCACAAGACACCGAGGGTCGAGTCGGGCTGCGCCTTGCCCTTCAGACTCGCGAGCAGCATATCCGGCGCGAAAAGGCGACGTCGAACATCTGCACGGCCCAGGTTCTCCTCGCGGTCATGGCCGGCTTCTACGGCGTGTATCACGGTCCCGACGGCCTCGAACGGATCGCAACCCGGGTCCATCGACTCACCAGCGCACTGGCCCGGGGGCTGAGCGACGGTGGCGTGGAGGTGCTGAACGACACCTGGTTCGACACGCTCACCCTCCGCGTGGCGATTGCTGAGGAGACGCTGGCGAAGGCACGCGAGCGCAGGATCAACCTCCGCCCGGTTGACGCCGCGACGGTCGGGGTGACACTGGACGAGGCCACAACACCGGCCTACGTCGAAGCGTTGTTCGAGATCTTCGACATCGATGCCAACACCGAGGCCCTCATTGAAGACGCCGGCTCCGGGATCCCTCCCGAGTTGGCGCGAACGTCGGCGTTCATGACGCATGAGGTCTTTCACGTGCATCGATCCGAGACCGAGATGATGCGCTACGTCCGGCGTCTCCAGAGTCGGGACATCGCTCTTGACCGGTCGATGATTCCGCTCGGATCATGCACGATGAAGCTCAACGCTGCCGCGGAGTTGGCTGCCGTGACGTGGCCAGAGTTCGCCGATATTCATCCGTTTGCTCCCCTGGACCAGGTCGAGGGCTACCTCCTTCTCATCGCCGATATGGAGCGCTGGCTCGCCGACCTCACCGGCTACGACGCCGTGTCGGTCCAGCCCAACTCGGGGGCGCAAGGTGAGTTCACGGGGCTGCTGGCAATCCGGGCCTATCACGAGTCAAGGGGTGAGGGCCATCGGGACATTTGCCTGATTCCTGCGTCGGCCCACGGAACGAATCCTGCATCGGCCTCGATGGCCGGCATGCGAGTCGTGGTGCTGAAGACCGATGATGACGGCAACATCGACCTGGCCGATCTGCGCACCAAGGCGGAGCAGCACGCAGATTTACTCGCGGCGATCATGGTCACGTATCCGTCCACGCATGGGGTGTTCGAAGACTCGATCGTCGAGGTGTGCGACGTGGTTCACGAGTACGGCGGCCAGGTGTATCTCGATGGAGCGAACCTCAACGCCATGGTCGGGATCGCCGAGCCGGGCTCGTTCGGGAGCGACGTCTCGCACCTGAACCTGCACAAGACCTTCGCCATCCCACACGGCGGCGGCGGTCCCGGCGTCGGACCGATTGCGGTGCGGGCGCACCTTGCCCCGTTCCTCCCCGGCCACCCGCTCGTCCCAGACATGCCGGGCCACGAGGACGGCATCGGCGCCGTTGCGTCTGCGCCGTGGGGGTCGGCCGGTGTGTTGTCGATCTCGTGGGCGTACATCGCTCTCATGGGCCCCGCCGGACTGCGACTGGCCACAGAGATCGCGATCCTGAACGCCAACTACATCGCGGCTCGCCTCGCCCCCTACTACCCGGTGCTCTACACGGGCAACGATGGGTTTGTCGCCCACGAGTGCATCATCGACATCCGCGATATCCAGCACAACACGGGCGTGACGAACGAGGACATCGCCAAACGACTCATCGACTACGGCTTTCACGCACCGACGATGTCGTTCCCGGTCGCCGGGACGCTGATGATCGAACCGACCGAGTCGGAGTCGAAGGAGGAACTCGACCGATTCTGTGATGCGATGATCTCGATCAGGGCCGAGATCGAGGCCGTCGCCGCGGGGGACGTCGACGTGGAGGAGAGTGTGCTGCGGCGCTCGCCCCACCCGGCCGAGGACCTCATGACGGACGAATGGAATCGTCCCTATGCGAGGGCAACGGCGGCGTATCCGGCCGAGCACCTGAGACAGGACAAGTACTGGCCGCCGGTGGGCCGGATCGACAATGCGTTCGGTGACCGCCACCTTGTCTGCTCGTGCCCGCCGACGGAGGCGTACGCCGACGACCTCCCCCACGAGGAGGGCTGAGCGATGACAACCGAGAGTGGATCAACCGGCCGCAAGAAGCCGTCCGGCGTCTACAAGTGGTTCTTGCAGTCGCCGAAGTGGCTCTTCCGGGCGAAGCTCGGGTTCGTGTTCGGCCAGCGGTTCCTTCTGCTCGAACACACGGGACGCAAGTCCGGGAACGTCTATCAGACACCGCTCGAGGTCGCCTATCACAACCCCGAGACCGACGAGTACGTCGTGACCTCGGGCAGCGGCGTGAAGGCCGACTGGTATCGCAACACCCAGGCCAACCCCGCCGTCGCTATCTGGATCGGGAGCAGCCGATATCCGACAGCTCAGCGGTTCCTCCCGACCGAAGAGGCCGTTGAGGTCATGAAGATCTACGAGCGTGAGCATCCGAAGACGGCGGCACGGCTCGAGGAGATAATGGGTGTGTCCCACGACGAGACCCAGGAGTCATGG
>Ga0316196_10001015_pt1 | contig 11911 bp, 9 predicted proteins | sample Eddsed2cm_MG_FD_204938 | JGI IMG/M metagenome (GOLD analysis project Ga0316196, IMG submission 204938) | Coastal sediment microbial communities from Maine, United States - Eddy sediment 2 cm | ecosystem: Environmental > Aquatic > Marine > Coastal > Sediment | place: USA: Maine | collected... | reverse complement strand
CTCACGTCGACCTCGAGGGCATGCCCATGGATTGCTACACGTGCCATATTTTCGGCTCCGAGCCCGAGGTGTTCGGAAGATGGCACTGCACGCGTTGCCACGGACCCTTCCAAACGACCGAAGGGATTCCAGGGCTTGCCATGCACTCCTCGGTGCCATGCGAGAGTTGCCACAATCCACACAAACCGAGCGAAGAAACAATCCGTCAATGCGACGAATGCCACAAGACGATGAAGGTCCAACACGGACGGCCAAGCCTGAGCGGATCATGTGCAGATTGCCACGGAGGGCACAAGCCGGCCGCCGAGGCGGCGTCCTGCCTGGAGTGTCACGCGACGGAGAAGCCGAAGGTGCCTGCATCGGCAACGTTCGGGGCTGGGCATGATTCATGCGCGACCTGCCATCAGGCGCACTCCTTTTCGGCATCGACTGCGCTTCGCTGTACATCTTGTCACGAGCGAAAGACGGTCCTGGCACAGAATACCGCTCCCAAGCACCGCGACTGCAACAGCTGCCACACGCCCCATGCGGTGCGTGAGGCGGGCGATAGCACTTGCAAAGGCTGTCACGAGGAAGTGACTTCGACGCATCACGCGAAGGACACCGGGGACTGCACCGGGTGCCACGATCCGCATCCGAAGCGCGCGGCGCTGATCGCCCAGCAGTGCTCAGATTGCCACGAGGAAGCCCGTTCGGAGCGAGCCTTTCACGCGAAGAAGACCGCATGCACGGACTGCCATCAGCCTCACCGCTTCGACCTGAGCCGCCTTCCCGACAGGGCCTTGTGCACACGCTGCCACGCGCCCCAGGTTCGTCTAACTAGCCGTAATTTGGGACATTCTAGCTGTGACGGCTGTCACGAAGGAAGCGTCCACGAGCCCTCGGGCATCGTGGCCTGTGGAAGCTGTCACGAGGACCAGCTCTCCAAGAGCCCGAAGGGGCATCGCGAATGCATGACCTGTCACGAGCCTCATCGCGGCACTGTGTCTCCGGAGACCAGTTGCACCGGCTGCCACAAAGTCGCCAAGCTGCCAGGGCTCCATCGCGTTCCAGCGCAGCCGCAGGGCGAGGGCCACAGCGAATGCACGGCATGCCACGGCATTCACGAAGCCACGGTTCGCGCCGACCGCGCAACCTGCATGACCTGCCACGAAGACATCGGCAATCACGAACCCGACGCGAAGCGCTGCACGGGCTGCCACACCTTCATCGGCGGGAACTAGGCTACTAGTCTAGCGGTGGCAGCGTTCGAATCTTTATCGCGACCAGGAGCGTGAGAAGCAGAAGCAGGAGCGTGCTGATCGCAAGCCCGCGACGGCGGTCCTTGAGAGCCCGGAGAGCGCCGAAGCCGACCTCCAACGCAGCCGCCTGATTCTCGGTGATCTCGATGAGTTTCTCTTCCATCACGGGCTTCGAGAACGAGTGAATCAGGGTGCGCGCTTGCATGAGACCCTGCCGAGCGGCCTCCACGTAATCCTCTCCTTCGGTGACATCCATGCCCTTCACTTCGGCTTCGCCGAGCAACTCTTCAATTTCTTCGAATGATTGCCGAACCGAGCCGAACGTGTCGGTGAAGTACAGGGCGAGCTCGGATCCTTCCTCGCCGTCTTCGTGGCACTTCCGACAGGTGGCACCGGGCTTATCACCCTCCCACTCGTCTCGGGTGTGTCGAATGAGATGCTTGCCATGGCACGCCACGCAGTCGGCTAGCGACTTCTCTTTGAACGCCGGCGCCAGCGGGCTCCCGAGGAAGAGCTCCGCATTGTAGCTGTGACAGGTTCCGCAGATGTTGGTGATCGCGTCGATCGACGGCGGAGCGGCACCGTGGTTGCCGTGGCAATCATTGCAGGCCGGCGCCCCGCGCACGTCGTTCTTCTCGAGGAGGGCCTTGCCGTGCACGCTCTGCACATACTCTTCGTATTGATTCGTCTTGATGTCGAAGTCGCTCATGTACTCAGCGTCAGCATGGCAGTGCCCGCAAGTCCCTGGAACGTTGGATGCGTAAGCCGGCGACTTGGCGTCGTTGACTTCGCGCACACCATGCGCTCCGTGGCAGCTCGCGCACTGAGCCACGCGCATCTCCCCCTTGACTAGGAGCTTTCCGTGCTCACTGGTCCAGTACTTGTCGAGCTGATCGACCGGCAAGAGCGGCTTACGAACCTTCATGTACTCGACGTCAGCGTGACAGCCGCCACAGGACAGAACGATCTCTTTCGCAGAAAACGCGCCCCGGTAGCCGGTGCCAGAGCGTTTGGCGCGATCGCTGTCGTCCTGCGCGGGATCTCCCCCATGACACGTCTCGCATCCAATGCCGGCGCGCGCGTGAACGTCGTCCTGCCAGAGCTCGGCAACCCCGTCTTCGGTTGTGAGGTGACACGCAAGGCACTGTCCTCCTGGGAGCTCATGAGCACTGGCCTCGGCTGGGAGATCATCAGCCCCGGCATCGGCTGGAAGATCGTCAGCCCTGACACCGGCGCTCAGCGCTACGCACACCAAAATGAGACCTGTTGCGAAGACCTTCTTCACGACGTGTGCCCCAGGTAAGTCATGATCGCGAGGAACACGATGATCGCGACACCGGCGACCATGACGATGTTTGTCATTAAGCGACTCCGCCCTCGGTCGATCCACGGAACGAAACACCACAGGAGGAACCCGGCCGAAATGATTAGTAGCCCGAGCTCTTCTCCTTCCATGGGCCCTACGTGGGCGGGCATGTACTTGAGAAACTCGAAGGTCGCCAGGAAGTACCACTCGGGCTTGATTCCCGCGGGTGCGGGAGAAAACGGATCGGCTTCGATGCCCAGCTCCGCAGGAAAGAAGACTGCTAGCACCGCCACAATGTTGAGCGTGATCAACCAGAGCAGCAGCTCACGCATGAAGAAGTGCGGAAAGAACGGCATGGTCTTCCGCTGCTCTGGATGAGCCTTCCACGCATCGGGCTCGTGAATCCCCTGCATCTGAATGAAGAAAAGGTGCCCGGCGATGAGCATCGTCAGCAATGCCGGAAAAAGCGCGACGTGAAGCGCAAAGAAGCGGGGAAGCGTCGACCCGCTGACGTCTTCGCCACCACGCAGCACATACATGATGGGATCCCCGACATACGGGATGACGCCGATGATGTCGGTCCCCACCTTCGTGGCGAAGAAGGCCAGCTCATTCCACGGCAAGAGGTAGCCGCTGAAGCCGAAGCCGAACAGAATCCCGAGGAGTGCGATTCCCGAGACCCAAGTGAGCTCACGCGGCTTGCGATACGCGCGCATGAAAAAGACGCTGAACATGTGGACGCACGCCGCAAGGATCATCAAGTTCGCCGCCCAGGCATGGACCGAGCGGACGAGCCAGCCAAACGGCACCTTGGCGGAAATGAATCGAACGCTTGCGAAAGCGGTATCCGCGCTCCCCTTGTAATAGAACATCAGGAGGATTCCCGTCCCTACCTGGATGAGAAACAAGAAGAGCGTGATGCCACCGAAGTAGTACCAAAACGCGCCGGGGCCGATCGGAACGGTCTTGTGCTTGCCCCACTCGACGAACTTCGAGACGGGGTAGCGATCCTTGACCCAGGCCAGGAGCGCGCGCTTAGGATTTGCGGGTGACGTAGACATCGTCCCCCTGCATGTGAACCTCCAAGGCGTCTAAGGGCCTTGGTGGTGGACCCGACACGTTGGTCCCGTTGAGGTCGTAGAACCCATCATGGCAAGCACACCAAATCCGCTCTTTGTCTTCGCGATACTGCACGGTGCAGTCGAGGTGCGTGCACTTGGCCAGGAACGCACGGAATGTTCCGTCGGGTTGCCGCACGATCAACGCCGGCTTCCGACCGAACTTGAAGACCTTCCCCGAGTTGGGCGCCATCTCGGTGAGGGTTGCGGCCTTCACGGCAGAGACCGACGCTTCCTGCTCCGGTGGCGGCATCAGGAAACGAAGCACTGGGTACATGACCGACCCCATCCAGGCGAATGTGCTTCCGCCGAGAAACCAGTTCAAAACCCGCCGCCGATTGAACAACCCCTTCATCCACATCCACCTTCCCGCAACGGTGGTTGCAGCCTATCGACGTCCGCTGAAATTCGCAATGACGAGTTCGACGCAACCCGCCGGATCGCGTCGCGCAGTCACCAGCACCGTCGCTGACACCGTCGCTCACGCCGACGCTGGCACTGACACTGACGCTGACACTGACGCTGGCACTGACGCCGGCACTGACGCTGGCACTGGCACTGGCACTGGCACTGGCACTGGCAGAGAGATTAACCCTTTGAAAAAGGGGACTGACCCCTTTTCTAGTAAACGTCGACACGGCCGTTGATGTGAGGGGCTTCTGGGGTCAGTGCGGTGCCGGCGGCGTTGATTCCGCGATGGCAATTGTTGCAGGCGATCGTCGAGTGGCCCGCCGGCGGATTCTGGTGGCAGGCGTCGCACTGTAGATCGAGCGCGCCGTCGTCCCACGCGACTTCGGGAGTCGTGCCGCCACGGATGTGGCAGGTCGTCGCGCACGCGAGGCTCGCGGAGTCATATGTCGCGTCGGGCCCCCATGCGGGTTGGAAGATCACGTCGACCATCCCGTTGCCGTGGTTGCCTTCGAGCATCGAATAGTCCTCGCCAAAATGGCATGCCTCGCACCCGAGACCGCTCCAGTTGTTGGGGGACGGTTCGTCGTGTGACTGGTGGGCGTAGCCGGCGGGAGGTCCGCGGAAGTAGCACTGGTCACGGGGCGGATAGGGACGCTCGCCATCACCGTGGCAGGTGCCGCACGCCATCACGCCACCGGGCAAGCTGTGGCACTCCGTGCAATCGGTGGCGCCTGGTGGGAAATTGACGATGCCTTCGACGGGTGCCGGCGAGCCCGGGTGGCAGAGGCCACAGGCATCCTCGCGCGTCGGGTCGACGATGGGCTGCCAATCTGTCTCTCGAAGGTAGTTGCCGTGCCATTCGTCCGCGCGGGGATCGTTCCATTTGGCCCCGTGCGTGCCTCGATCGTTGGGTATCGCGCCTTGAACGACCCAGCCCGTCAGTGTCTCGGTCTGCTCCGCATCGAGAAAATCAGCGTGACCGGGTTGCTCGAGCACCGCGAGAATCGGAGCGGTTTCATCCGCCGGCAAGGTCGCGGGCTGGCCTTCAGGGTCCGGGATGCAACGAATCGTCTGAAAGTAGTCCTCGACCCGGTAGTCGGCCTCGGCGAGCGGGCCGCTGTGGCATTCGGCGCAACTCTCCTCGAGAATCGGGTTCACGTCAGCAAACACGAGCGGTGGCTCGGCGAGCTCGCGCTCCTCCGTGCATCCGAGGAGCGCCAGCGCGCTCCATGCAAGGCACCATACCCAGTGGGCGCTTGCCCTCACTCTCATGGCGTCGGAGGATTGATTATGAAGTTGGTGTGGCAACTACCGCAAGCGTTGGTGAAGGCGACCGGTTGCTCGAGCGGCTGACCGATGTCCCGCCAACGGGTCATCGTCAGCCGGTGGCTGGCGATGTCGTTCCAGAAATACTGGGCATCCTCCGTCTCGATCGTACCCTCGTCGAAAAGCGCAGCCACCGCCGCGCCAGAGCGGGCGGTCGGCACCAGGTGGCAGTCTGCGCATAGGAGCCCGAAGCCGGTGTGCACCGTATTGCCGGTCGCGAATTCGACGTGGCTGTCCAAATTGTCCGGATCGGCCAAACCGCTGTGACACGTCGTGCAGAGCGAGTTCGGATTCCCCGAGGTATCCGTCGAAGCGATGTCGGCATCGTTAGCGTGTGGGCTGTGGCAGCTCGTGCAAGAGACGAAACGGGATGCATTTCGATAGTGCTTCGTTTGGAGGTAACCGGAGTACTCCTGATAGTGAGCTTTCTCGTCGCCGGAATCGAAGAACGCCTCAGGTGGGCCACTTACCCGCGTCGTGTGGTTCGAAGCAAAGTCCGCGCGCCGGACTCCCGGGGGCGGCATCTCATTGTCCTCCGAGAGCGGCAACCCCGTTTCACCTGCACCGATGCCAAGGGGCCGCGAATGGCAGCTTCCGCACAGCGCCGCTCGGCGGCCCGGAGTCAGCAGCCCGGGCGAAACCACGAACCTCCCGTTCGTGGCGGGCATCAAATGATCGGAGCCGGGGCCATGGCATGACTCGCACCCCACGTTGATCAGCTCGGGACGGCCGTCACCGTCGTAGTCGAAGGCCCCCTCCGTATCGACGACGGCGCTCGCGGACCAACCGTCGGCGTCGCTGCCCCGCAGATCGTAGCCGGTGAAGTGACACCCGGCGCAGTTATTGTCGAACGACTCGCCGGATGCAGGCGCGGCGTCCGGATCACGAAGCAGGTTGGTGTTGAAGTCGTACCAGAGGTCGGAGCGATAGTCGCGCCAGGGCCAGTCGTCCGAGCTGCCGTTGCCCGGCAGGCTGCCGTTGTCGAAATCACCCTCGTAGTTGTACTGAACCGGGAGCAGGAAATAGCTCAGGCTGCCATCCACGTTGGTACGACGGGTGAGATACTGCTGCTTGCCCAAGGCGCCACCGTAGGTGAGCACCACGTCGAAGGCCTGGGTTGGCTGTGCGTTGACCAGGTTTTCGACCTCGATGGAGTAGGCGCCGATCACGCCGAGCGGCGTGCTGGAGTCCCGCTGCAAGTTGATTCGAAACCTCGCGCTCGGACCCGGGTCTTGAACCTGCACTTTGCAGCTCGACGGATCATCGTGGGTCGACGCCGACGCATCGCAATCGAAGTAATACAACGTGGTGCCAGCACCGAACGCAGCGAGCCCATCATCGAAGCCCGGCCAGGGCTCGATGTCCTGCAAGATCGAGCGCACTCCGGGCACCTGAAGGCCCACGTTGTGCGCGGTCCGCGCCGTGCTGTGAAGACCATGGCAAACCATGCAGGTCGAGGAGCCCACGTAGGTCGCGCCTGCGCCTGGCTGAGAACTCACGCGGATGTCTATCTGCATGCCGACCAGGGACGCAGTGTCGAGGGCGGCGCTGCTGCTGTCACCGCCGGGCAGGTGCGCGTCATCGCCATCCGCGGGCGTCCAAACGACGAAGTGGTCTCCTTCCGGAAGCGTCTCGAATCGATACACGCCCGACTCGTCGACCGCCGCTTGCTCGTAGCTATCGCCGTTGGTGTCGAGCAAGTCTTCGATTGGCTCGTCGACCTCTAGCGTCGCGGTCGCTTCCGGTGACAAGAACAGGTCGATCGGTGTCTTCGAGAGATCCCCGACGTCGCTTGCGGGCACGAGATAGACGGTGCCGCCTGGCACCGGCAGCATGTTTGGCTCGATGACGCGGCCGACCAGCCCCAGCGGCTCAGGGTCGATGTCCGGGCTCGGCGTTTCTCCAGGAGGCCCGGGCTCGCCCGGGGGCCCCTCGGGCCCCGGCTCGCCGGTGTCGCCCTTGCAGGCACCGATCACGAGAGACGAACAGATGAGAACCGAAAGCCAAGAAACACGTCGGAGAGAGAGCATCGGGTCGATAATAAGCATCCGGGGCACACCTTCAAGTGAAGACGTGCCCCGGACCGCTGTTTGTGGGCGTTTGTTGCCCTATGTTAGCCGCCGGTGATTTACGGCCGAGTGATGCTCGGCGTGCCACCCATCACGTCGATCGAATCGAACAGGATTTGCTTGATGTAGACCCCGTTGTGGATGTATCCGGCGGGATCCTTCAGGGCGACCTGGTAGTTGTAGGCTGCCGTCAGCATGTCGAAGTCGAAGTCGAGGTACCGGTTCGGGTAGATCGCCGGCACACCAGCCTTGAACCAATACGGGTAAGCGCTCGCGTCGTACTGCACCGGGGATACCTTCGGCAGGCCGCCCCCGTCTGCATACGCTTCAATCGCAGCGAGCAACTCGGTCGTCAACACCTCGATGTCGTCGAAGTTGTTGCTCGGCGAGTTGGCGAGCGTCGGGAAGGTGCTGCCCGGGTGACAAGTGGAGCAATCCGCAACCTTCGGAAGGAAGGTGTGCTTCTTTTCCTGGGTGATGTCCGCGTTCATGTGGCACCCGACGCAATCGACGAGTCCCATCGCGCCGTTCAGTTGGGTGTGCACGCCCCAGGGATTCTCCCCGCGGTACGTCGCTCCTTCATACTGGTATCCACCCCGCACATCGCCGCCGAAGAACGTCGCCCCGGCCGCATAGTAGTGGATGTTGATGAAGTCGTAGGAGTCGTAGAGTGGGTCGTTCGCGCCGTTTGACGTCGCGTCGTCCACATCGTCACCAGAGGAACGGCCCTGGTGGCACGCCATGCAGATGTTGCTGCTGTTGTTGAACGTGGCCGTCTCGCCGGACGGGAACACGACCGGCTCGAGCGCGGGGTTCGTGGCCAGATCGTCCCACCGTGTCTCCGCGTTGGCGAAGAGGTTGAACTGGTTGTGGCAGGACGTGCAGCCCACGGCCGACAGGGGCAGCTGTGAGGTGGTCATCTGACCCATGGCGAACTCACCAAAGCCGTTGGTGTTGTGGCACTTCGTGCACGACGCCGAGACCATGAGGTCCTCATCCCAGTGACGGAAGACCTCGGAGCCCGTGTCGCCGTGGCCGCTGATCTGCCACTGCTGGGTCTTCGAAGCCGTGGCGATGGCCGACCCATCGAGGGTCAAGTCACCGCGACCGATGACCGCGACCGACGGCGTTCCACCGAGGTCGTCGATCGAGTCGTAGAGGATCTGCTGGATATAGCTACCGTTATGGACAAACCCGTTCGGGTCCTTCTCGGCGACCTGATAGTTGTAGGCGGCCGACAGAAGCTTCGCGTCGAAATCTCGGTAGCTGTTGCTGCGCGTGCAAGGCTCCCCATTGTCATTGCACCAGGCGCCGTCGTAGACGATCGGCCCGCAGTCACGTTCGGGGGTGGGGGGCTCGGCGCTCGGGTCCGCCGGGACGATGCACACGTCGTCCGCGTAGGCCTGGATCGCAGCGTAGAGCTCAGGCTGCAGTGCCTGAATGTTGGTGTAGCTCTGACTCGGTGTACCGCCGAGTGTCTGGAAGCTGTTGCCGCCGTGGCAGGACTGGCAGGTGGCCAGATCCGGGATCCACGTGTGATTCTCGCCGTTCTCGGCGTTGGTCATGTGGCAGCCCTCACAGGTCGAGAAATCGTCCGGGTGAGAGGGGAAGGTATCCCGGGGGATGTACTCCTCGTCGTACTCATACCCCGCGTTCGACTCGGTCCCGAACAACGTGGCAGCCGCGGCGTAGTAGTGGATGTTGAGGAAGCTGTAGGGCCCCTCACCGGAGTCGAAGTCGATTCTGTTCTGCACATCCTGGCCGGACTCACGGCCCTGGTGGCAGACCAAGCACATATTGCTGCTGCCAAAGAGGGAGAGGTTCGGAATCGGGTTGCCCATTAGATCACACTCAGCAAGATCGGCCTCGCACTCGGCCACGTCGACCGGGAACTGCACGGGCTCGAGCGCGCCGAAGGTCGGGTTGTAGTAGCTCGAGGGCGAGCCGGTGTGGCAGGCCGCGCACTCGAGACCAAGGGAAGGTGGATTCGCTTCGGTAACTACAGCGTCCACCGCGAAGTCGAGGAAACCCGCTGCCGAGTGGCACTGGGCGCAACTGGTCGAGACGGGGCCTGGATCAAAACGGCGCCAGGGGGTGGCCGTCATGTCACCGTGCCCGCTCGACGCCCACTGCACGTAGATCTCAGCGGCCGGTCCAGCGGCCAGGGTGTAGCCTGCGGACTCTTCGCCCGTATCCGAAGGGGCGGGAGCGCCGCCCGCGCCGCCCGCGCCGCCCGCGCCAGAGGCAATCGCTCTGAACTTCAGCACCGTGGTGTCGGTGAGGGTGATCGGCCCGCTGTACTCTGGCGAGCCCGGCTCCGGATCCGTCAGGTCAGTCGTGTAGTAGATGGTCGCGCCCATGCTGTCGGGTCCGCTGGCGATCAGCTCGACGCTGACGCTCGGATCGAACGTCGTCCCGTCGCCGGGTTGCGCGTTGACGCACAGGTCTTCCGTGCAAGCTGGAATGCTCCCGCCGCCGCCGCCATCACCGCCGCCGCCGGCTGTGCCGCCGCCGCCCGCTTCACCGCCGCCGCCGCCGTCACCGCCGTCACCGCCGCTTCCAGCGCCGCCGCTTCCAGCGCCGCCGTTATCGTCGGTTCCGCAACCAGTCGCTGCCACTGCAACGGCCAAAATCGCGGCAAAAACAAACCGCGTAACCAAAGACTTATTCATCTTCATGGCTTTATCCCTATCTCCAACCCGCCTGGACCTGCCGAGTGTGTACATTTCGCTAAAAAAATCAAAGGATTGTCGTTGAAAAACACTTTCAACAACACATCCCGGTGTGCGCGCTCCGACGTGCGCAAAATCTGCGCGCCTAAGCGGATTATTCGCCTGAGTGTTGCTTCGCTACTGGGGATCACTTGCAAACCCTCTGCCCACGCTCGTGCCTTGCAAGTGCGGTACCAACTCAGCGCGCTGGTTACGCGACGGTCGCGCGGACGTCCGCAGACGCGCCGAGTGCATCGACGCACGCGCGATCGATCAAGCTGCGCATCGTGTACATCTGCTCAGCGCCGAGGCCTTGCCCGATCAGCGTGGCTCCGTAGACGAAACCGAACAGCGCGACCGCCGCAGGCGCGACCAAGAGGGACCAAGGCGACTCACCGAGCGTGTACTGAACCATGCCGTACGAGAGCCCGCCGAGCGCGATGATCGCCAGCAAAATGTAAACCGCCATGAACATCGTCCACACGTTTGGGTGCGGTGAAAACCGGCCACGGATCACCGAACCGTCGGGCTCATCTTCCACTTCTAAATTGAGATACGGTGACCAGAACGTGCGCTCTCCATCGCGAATTTCCACGACTGCGTGCTTTCGGAAAACCTGTCCGCGCAGCGACTCAGGGTCGTTTTCGAGCTCGGATCGAAGCGCATCGAGCCAGGCTTCCCGAGTCACTGGAAGCTGCAGCTCGAACCGAGGTCGCATGCGTGGAGGCGCCACGCCGGAGAGAATACCGGATCCGAGCAGCTGACCCGACGCGAAAAAAATGCGCCTGGTTCGCTCGATCAGAGCGCGCGATCGGCCTTGGCAGCGAAGTAAAAATCGCTTTCGGTCAAACCCTGAATCTTGTGTGTCCAGATCTCAACGGTGCACTTCCCCCAGGCGATGTGCAGATCGGGGTGGTGGTTCTGCTCCTCGGCGATCTCGCCGACCCGATTGGCGAAGGCCAGTGCGTCGACGAAATTCGAGAAGGTGTACGTGCGTTCGAGGTGCCCATCTGCGTTCAGGGCCCAGGCCTCGTCGACCTCGCGCAACAGCTCTTCGGCGCGCTCCTTCTCCATCGGCGGGTGGCCACCTTTGCAAGGCACACAGGTCTGGTCAGCAAGGCTCATGGTCGCTCCTCATCCGTGCCAACGAACATAGGGCTCCCCTGCATAGGCGGTAGCTGGGAAGGTCGCATGAACGGACGCTGCTCGATATCGACTTGGCGGTCAGGAAAGAAATCCTCGAAGCAGAGCTTCGTGGTCGTACGCAGCTGCTCGGCGACGACCTCGGCCATGCCGGTATCGAGATGCATCCCCTGCTCGGCGAGGTCTCCCCGGAGCCGGTGGCAAAGCTGGTCGATGCGTTGGAGCGCCGACAAGTACGACCCGCGCCAGATCTCTAAATACGGACGATGGTCCATCGGGTTGGTCGAGAGCAAACGCCGAAGCGTGTTCGACGGCAGAAAGGTGTACGAGCTTACCTCGGGGTTCTTGCGCAAGGTGGAGTTGCGGGCGCGCTCGAAACGAGTGAACGAGATCGTTCGGATGTCTTGGTCGATGTTGTAGAGAACGCCTCGCCGGTGCGCGACGCCGGGCAGCTTCGAAACGTAGGGAACGAATGGGTCTAGCGTGAAGATCAGCGTTGCGTTTCGCTGGATGGCCTCGACGAAGTTGGAGGTCCGTGTAATCGCGCCGTCTTCGTAGTACCGGCCTTCGATCGGCACGGACGAGA
>Ga0316196_10001014_pt1 | contig 11921 bp, 8 predicted proteins | sample Eddsed2cm_MG_FD_204938 | JGI IMG/M metagenome (GOLD analysis project Ga0316196, IMG submission 204938) | Coastal sediment microbial communities from Maine, United States - Eddy sediment 2 cm | ecosystem: Environmental > Aquatic > Marine > Coastal > Sediment | place: USA: Maine | collected... | reverse complement strand
ATTGCGCTCGAAATCATCACGTGCCTCACGAAGCGACTGATTATAATCCGGCGCATATTGTGGCGACTCCTCGGTTACTGTGCGTTTACCGAGAGCGGATTGCACTTCCGCAACAGCTACTTCTTCTCCACGATTCAGAATCAGCAAACGTTGTATAAGGTTTTTTAACTCTCGCACATTACCCGGCCAGCTATACGTTGCAAGGAGACTCAAGGCGCCGCTGGAGAATCGTCTTGCCGGCAGATGTTCTATTCTGGCCATATAGTCGAGGTAATAGTCAATCAGCTTTGGCACATCCTCTGGATGCTCGCGCAGTGGAGGAATAGTGATGGGTATGACATTCAGACGGTAATACAGGTCCTCGCGAAATCGACCGGCTGAAACTTCTTCTTCAAGATTGTGCGTGGTGGCGGCAATGACACGAACATCAAGTTCAACAGGCGTGTTGCCACCGACACGAAGGAAACGATTTTCACGTAGCGCACCAATCAGCTTGGCCTGGGTATCGAGATCCATGTCGGCGATTTCATCAAGCAGCAATGTCCCGCCACTGGCCTGTTCGAATGATCCCGCCGTGATCTTTCCATTTTTTTCTGAGCCAAACATTTGCACAGCAATGTTTACGACCGGGATAGCGGCAAGGTTGATTGTCACCAGCTCGGCATCAGCACGAGGGCTTAGATCGTGAATCATCCGTGCAACCACTTCCTTGCCGCTGCCAGGCTCGCCACTGAGTAGTACCCAGCTATCACTTTTTGCAACTAGTTTTATCTGTTCTCTCAACTGCTGCATACTATGGCTATCGCCAATCAGGTCTTTAGCCGGCAGTAACTGTTGACGCAGTTGTACATTTTCATTGAGCAGTTGCACGTTTTGCAGCGCCCGCTGTACGGTGACAATCAGTTTGGCCATTGACAACGGCTTCTCAAGAAAATCATAAGCGCCATAGCGTATGGCATCTACAGCTGTTTCAACATTGCCATGTCCTGACATCATTACAACTGATGGAGGGTTCTCGCTATCCATCCATTCTTTCAACAGTGTGATACCATCTGTACCTGGCATCCATATATCCAGCAGGACAAGATCCGGATTAAATTCTTTACGGGCGACACGTGCTTCTTCAGCATTGCCTGCGGTGGTGACTATGTAATTCTCATCTTCCAGGATTTCCTGCACCAGACGGCAGATTTCAGGTTCATCATCAGTGATCAGAATGCGGTTGTTTATCATTGGTTTTCTGCTGTTGATTGTCGTTGCTGAGTAGACCTGTTCATTTTTACTGGCAATTGTATGTTAAAGCAGCTGCCATTGTTTTTCATGTTTTTTGCCCAGATTGCACCGCCATGCTCATCGATAATCTTTTTCACGATAGCCAGCCCAAGACCGCTGCCTTTCTCCTTGCTGGTGACATATGGCTCAAACAATTTATCCATCAGCTCATTTTGAATTCCCGGGCCGTTGTCTTCCAGCGTTATCGTTACTATTTTTTCATTCTTACCCGTTCCAGATTGCGTGCGGATGAGCAGTTTTGCATTTTCAGTGTGCTGAAGAGCCTGAAGAGCGTTGACGATTAGATTATTCAGTACCTGACGCATACGTCCTGAATCTAGCATCATCGGAGGAATGGAGTCATCCAGCAACAGGGTAAATTCGACTTGCCCGGAATGCCCTTTATGTAGCTCTACTACATCAGCAATTAGCTGGTTCAGGTTAATGTCGTGGATGTTCATGCTGACAGGCTGAGCGTAACTGGAGAAGGCATTGACCATTTCCTTCATAGATTCTACCTGCTCAGAAATAGTACGTGTCGCGCGATCCAGTGTTTGCTTCTCTGAATCATTAAGTGTATGCAGATATTTTTGCCTTATCCGTTCAGCGGAGAGCTGGATAGGTGTTAGTGGGTTCTTGATCTCATGTGCCAGGCGCCTGGCCACCTCACCCCATGCCGCATCACGCTGTGCCTGTAACATGACAGTTATGTCGTCGAATACAAAGACATAGCCTGAGCCATCGGTCTGGGTTCCTGGCAAGCGGGTGCCGCGACATAACAACACCTGTTTGCCTTGTGAAGTGAACAGGGTGACTTCTTCATTCCACTCAGGCTGATTCGCTAAAATCGCTTCATTCAATATGGTAAAAAATTCTTTTAGTGATGTCAGGGTATTAGCCAGTGACAGAATGTCCTGGTTATACAGTGTATCGAGTTTTTCAATGTCCAGGATTTCACAAGCCCGGTTGTTATGTGTGCGTAGTCGCTGATTGGCATCAAAAGAGAGGACACCAGAGGAAAGGTGGCCAAGTACAGTTTCCAGGTATGTATGTTGTTCGACCAGCTTCAGCTGACTTTGCTGAGCATTTTCACGGGCCTTGGAAATTTGCTGAGTCATACGATTGAATGATTTAATCAAAATGCCAAGCTCATCATGACTGGTGACGGGGAGCTGGGTGTTATAGTTTCCATCAGCCACAGCCTGAGTTCCTTCAGCCAGTTCACGCAAAGGCGATGCCAGGCGGCGGGCGGAAAAAGTGGCTGTCCAGACTGCTAGCAACAATGTCATCAGGCTGACCAGGCTTAATGTCAAGATAAATCCGAATTTGATAGGACCTCGCAGGTAGAGCAGACGGTCATACTCGCCAATAGCAGTGTTGATACTGGATTCCAGATTAGCAAATCGTAGCGGAATCGGTTTGATTGCCTGCAGTATGTGAGGCGGCATGCCTACGATAGATGGAGGTACGATGACCGCAATACGGAATATCCTGCTGCCATCTATACCTGTTTCCTGCTCTGCATAAACTGCATTATTGCCGAGCGCTGTAAATACGCGTTCGTCAGGCTGTGACGGCAGCAACGTCCCCGGTTGCATGGAACTGGATGCGAGAATGCGTCCACTTTGAGTGAACATGGCAGTTTCATTGTATTCCTCATCTCGCCTGATTCTGTCCAGAAGACTGATCAGCTCGAGACTATCGGATGTGTCTTCGACATCCGCGACATAGCGAATCAGGGTGTCAACCTGTCCTTCTTTTAGTGATTCTAATGATACCTGGCCAAGCAGCGTTGCATCAGACATGGCCTGTTCGATTCGGACATCAAACCAGCTGTCGATACCATGGCTAAGAAATTGTATTGAGATGTAATAGACAACGGATAATGGCAGGAAGGCCAGCAGGCTGAACATGCCGACCAGGCGCAATGTCAGCCGTGAACCGATAACTTTTGCACGAACCTGCTTGATCAGCTTGTAGATACTTCCCAGGTTGAACACGAGCAATACGAAGATGCCGACCAGGTTGACGACCAACAGCGGGGCATAGACATCGGCCAGCTGTGCTGAATTTTGGGCGGCAAAGCTTAGCAGCAACAGCGCTGCCAGCAGTAATAACGATAAAATCAGTGCCGGCACAGGACCGGCAATGATATTTTTTAGCGATTGAGTGGCCACTCTGTCCACTTGCTATTAAGGTGCCAGGATGATGAGAAATAGGCTAATGGACGCATCATCGCCGGTAATTGGCCAAGATCCAGTTTTACACGCGCCTCCAGAATATATCGCTTGCCCTCAATTAGAGGCTCTGGCAGTGGCAGGCTTAGATTGTTGAATACGCCTAATCTTTCCAATGCGGCATTCTGGTTATCGAAGGTTTCCTGCTGGTTCAGGAGGTCGGGCCTGCTGACGACATATTCATCTGACACTGGTCTGTAGGAGATGACAATCGGGACGGTCCACACAGCGACTTCTTTATCATAGTAATAATTACGTACACGGTTCAGCACAAACTCCATGTTTAACTGTAGCGGGATACTTTTACTGAGTGCTTTTCTAACATCATCAGTCAGGTTCAGAGTGAGGTTTCCATCAACCTGTATTGACTGTTCGTCCAGGCGAGCCTCGATCTGGTCGATGCTGAAGCCACGACTGCTTGCCGTACCGGACCAGACGGTAATCAGCAGGAAGAAACTGAGAAGGTAAGGGTATTTAGTTTTTTTGCAGGCAAGCATAAAAGAAACCATCCATCTTGTGTTCGCCTGGCAGAATTTGTATTCCATGTTGGCGCGACTGACCATAGTGTACATCTATATCCAGTTCCTTTGCAGTCCCTTCTGCAGAGAGAAACCTGTGAACAATGTTTTCGTTCTCCTGCGGCAGGATAGAGCAGGTAGCATAGAGTAATTTTCCGCCTGCATTGAGAAGCGGCCACAGGGCCTTTAATAGTTTTAATTGTTGACTGGCAAGCTGGTCGATATCGGACGCTCTGCGAAGCAGCTTAATATCCGGATGACGCCGGATGACACCACTGCCTGAGCATGGCGCATCCAGTAATATGCGGTCGTATTTCTTGCCTTTCCACCAGCTTTCAGGATTGCAGGCATCACCTTCTATGACTTCAACATGATGCCCCAGCCGCTGCATGTTGTGAGTGATGCGCTGCAGTCTGTGTGGGTCTAGTTCCAGTGCTGTCAGTGTTAACTTGCCAGTCGAGGCTTCCATAATATGTGCTGTTTTTCCTCCCGGTGCAGCACAAGCGTCAAGCACGCGCTGAGCATTCTGCAGATCAAGAAAATTAGCAGCAAGCTGAGGAGCAATATCCTGAACAGATACTAGCCCTGCATCAAAACCGGGTAGCATTTCTATCGAGCAGGGTGATTCAAGTGTTATTCCGGAAGTAACAATATCACTGCAACTGGCACTGATATTCGCTGCTGAAAGTATATCGAGATACTCATCTCTGCTCATTCGCAGTTCATTAACTCTGAGCGACATCGGAGCCTGCTTATTGTTTTCCTGTGTAATATTTCGCCATTGCTGCGGCCATGCTGTCTGCAGCAAATTCAGCAGCCACTGCGGATGAGATGTCTCTGCAACTGGAGATTTTCGAAGCTCACGCTGTAATTCATCTGCTTGCCGCAGGTAATTTCGGAGAACGCCATTTACCAGGCCTTTAGCCCATTTCTTGTTCAGCACATTTACCGTATTTACTGTTTCAGAAACAACACCGTGCCTGGCGATGTCAGTTTTAGATAGCTGAAACAGGGCAGTTAATAAGAGAAAATGTAAATCCCTGTTTTTACGTTGCAATGGCTTATCCAGAAGCATCGCGAGCAGGGCTTGCAGCTGATGAAACCAGCGCAGAGTACCGAGGCTGATTGAACTGGCAAATGACGTATCCCGCTTATCGCTTAGCTTGCTGATGCCCGCTTCTGTCAGCGCGCGATCACTGTTGAAGCCCTGGTCAGCCACAAGTTGCACTGCCCTGCAGGCGACAAGCCGGGAGGTAACAATGTTGGGTTTAGCCATTTTGGGTTTAGCCATCACTCGCTGTTTCCAGCTTTATGCCAGTCTCAAGTTTCATGCCGTTTAGAAAATCTATTGAACTTAGAGGTTTGCCGCCAGGGCGCTGAAGCGTAAGAATCTGTAGTACTCCCTTCCCGCAGGCCACCCTGATTCCTGATTTATCTGCCGATAGAATAACACCAGGCTCGGACTGGCGAGATGCTTCTTCGCAAATCGCATGCCAGATACGCAGCTTGCTGCCTTTATACCATGTCTGTGACCCGGGCCACGGGTTGAAGGCGCGGATGCGATGTTCCAGTACTTGGCAGTTTTCGGTCCAGTCAATATTGGCTTCACCCGTGGAGATTTTTTTTGCGTAGCTGCTGAGCTCAGATTGTTGTGGAACAGCGTTTTTCTGATAGTGGTCGAGGTTAGCAAGGACCTCTGTTATTGCTGTTGCACCGGTGGCGGCCAGTCGATCATGCAGGGATTCACCAGTCTCAGATGGCTCGATATTGACGGGGTATGTGGCAAGAATATCACCAGTATCCAGTCCAGCGTCCATTTGCATGATGGTGATTCCTGATTCAGTGTCACCAGCCTCTATAGCCCGTTGTATCGGGGCGGCCCCACGCCAGCGAGGCAACAAGGAGGCATGAATATTCAGGCAGCCATGCTTTGGAATCCGTAATATCTCGTCTGGCAGGATGATGCCGTAGGCAACCACTACCATGATATCTGCTGAAAACTCTTTCATCCTGGCCGCCGCGTCTTTCAGGCTGACAGGCTGTTCTATAATGAGACCGTGTTTCTCGGCACAAAGCTTTACCGGTCCGGGCCGGGTCTTTCGTCCTCTGCCTGCCTGCCGATCTGGTTGGGTGTAGACAGCGACTATTTCATGGCCGGCAGCAATCAAAGCCTCCAGGGCGGGAACAGAAAATTCCGGCGTGCCGGCAAAGATGACTCTCATTGAGTTGACTTTTGTGTGTTGGGTAGTGGTTTTTTTCAGGCGTTATCAGGGGTGTCAGCTATGACGCATTACTTTTTGCATTTTTTTCCTGATTCGATCCTGTTTCAAATGCGACAGATAGTCAACAAATACTTTGCCGTCCAGATGGTCTATCTCGTGCTGTATGCATACCCCTAGCAGCCCTCCAGCATCCAGCTCGAAAGGATTTCCCTGCTTGTCGAGTGCACGTACTCTGATGTTTTCGTAGCGCTTGACTGGTGCATAGACACCGGGAACAGAAAGGCATCCTTCCTCATGCTCGTCCTGGCCCTCTGACTCAATAATCTCAGGATTGACCATGGCCAGCAGCGAATCCTTGCTTTCACTGATGTCAACAACAATTATGCGTTCCATGACATTAACCTGAGGGGCGGCCAGGCCAATACCGGGCGCGGCGTACATGGTTTCACTCATGTCGTCGATGAGTTTACGAATGCGGCTGTCTACCTGCGCAACAGGTCTTGCTTTGCTGTGGAGTCGAGAATCTGGATAGATTAGTATGTCTAGAATTGCCATCTTTAAATGTTTGTCAGGTTTGATTTGAGTCTGGTGATAAATTTTGCCGAATTATAACCCGTGATGCTAAATGTGGACCTTTTTTTATAATTTTCTAGTGCTAATTAACGAATAATTTAGCGAGAATGCTTGCTCTATACCTGTTTTGCGTTGTAAGTTAGAGCAAAATATGGATAAATCACTTTAACTTGGTGCTATGATCCTTTGAAAACCCGATGGAAGTGCACCTTTTGTGGATAGCCGACATGGCAACAAACTGTGTATTCATCTAGACTGCCGGAAAAAGACGGGATAGACCACATGAAGATTCTTAACTCACTTAAAATTGTTTTACTCACAACAGCGATAGCTGTATCAGCAGCGGTGAGTGCTGCAACGGTTGAACTGGCTGAAAATCACCCGGTTGACTACACCGTAGTAAAAGGTGACACACTGTGGGATATCTCAGGAAAATTTCTAAAAGAACCATGGCGTTGGCCAGAAATCTGGCGTCAAAACAGTTATATCAAGAATCCCGATCTAATCTATCCCGGTGACCGTCTGGTGCTGAAGTATGAGGATGGCAAGCCATACCTTGAACACCTCAGTGGTCGTGAACGTGCTGCAAGGAAGGTCGTTAAAATGAGCCCTGCGGTATACGTGGAACAGCTGGATAATGCAATACCCGCTATCCCGCCGAATGTTATACTGGGCTTTCTGCAGGATCGTCAGATAGTCGAATCGAATAATCTCGACAAACTCCCCTATGTGACAGAAGGCGTCAATGGTGAAGTAGTCATGGGAGCCTTGAGTGATGTGTATGCTCGCCATATTGATGGTGCCCCAGGATCAAGGTTCAATATCATCCGGATGCGAGGTGCATTGATAAATCCCGATACGAAAAAAACGATAGGCTATGAGACTGAGACCCTGGGTGTGGCGGAAATGATCCGTCCCGGTGATCCGGCAAAACTTCGAATCACTAAATCTGAGAAAGAGATTAACCAGGGCGACCGACTGGTGCCTGCAGTAACAAGATTGAGTTTGCCTTACTACCATCCAAAACCTTTCAGGGAGCCAATTTCGATTCGTATTCTAGGTGCTTTATCCGATGTAGGTGAATACGGGCCTGGTGACGTAGTTACTCTTTCGGGTGGATCAGATCTGGGATTGGAACCCGGTCATGTTCTGCAAATAATGCGTGATCCGGGAACTCAGAAAGACCCGGTGTCAGGAAAAAAATACAGGCTGCCAGTTGAGCGGAGCGGCATCCTCATGATTTTCAAGACTTATGGAAATGTCAGCTATGGCCTGATCATGCGAGCTACTCTGGCTATACATGTCAACGACCAAGTGATAAATATCGAGTGAACATGTTGTCTTAAATCCTGCCGAAAAGAGGCTTTCATGCAAGAAAGGTCAAAATAAAAGTAGGCCAGACAGGGATAGTCTGTGGAAACACCAATAGATCAAGAACTGACGGCGCAGCTGGCCCTTAACAGGGTTCAGGGAGTTGGCTCAGTTACATATTCAAATCTTCTTGAGACTTTTAATTCAGCGGGAGCTGTTTTTAATGCTAACCGGCAGCAGTTGTCGTGTGTGCCAGGAATTACTCCAGATATTGTAGATGCCCTGATCATGGGCATGGATGCTACGGATGTAGCAGAAGATATTAAATGGTTAGAGGAAGACCATTCCCATCACGCCATTTACCTTACCCAGGCTCAATACCCGGCTCTTTTGGCGCAAATTCATCGTCCTCCGCCGGTGTTATTTCTAAAAGGCGATGCTTCAATATTACATACGATCCAGCTGGCTATTGTGGGCAGTCGAAATCCAACGCCTGGCGGCATAGAAAATGCCCGTGCTTTTGCCCGCAATCTTGCGGCTACTGGATTAACTATTACTTCCGGGCTGGCGGCGGGAATAGATGGTGCGGCTCACCAGGGAGCTCTGGATGTTTTACCTGGCAGCAGTGATATGAACAGAGGGGGACGCACAATAGCTGTTGCTGCCACTGGTCTCGACAGGATATACCCCTCGCGTCATCACGATCTGGCACATAGGATTGCTGAACATGGCCTGCTGGTATCGGAATTTCCTGTCGGTACCGGTCCGCTGCAGGCCAACTTCCCACGGAGAAATCGCCTGATAAGCGGATTGTCTGTGGGAACCTTAGTGGTCGAAGCTGCACGCAGAAGCGGGTCTCTTATAACCGCGCGATATGCGATGGAGCAGGGCAGAGAAGTCTTCGCAATCCCGGGTTCAATTCATTCTCCTCAGTCTCGTGGTTGTCACTGGTTAATCAGGCAGGGTGCGAAACTGGTCGAGACGGCAGAAGATATTGCTGAAGAGATACTGCCAATTTTACCTGTTTTGCAGCAAGAAAAAGGCAACAAAATCGACGCTGTCGAGGCATTTTCTGAATTGCCAATGGCTGAACAGGAGTTGCTGGACGCAATAGGATTTGACCCAGTTTCACTGGATAAACTCCTGGCTCGCACTGGCATGGAGATTAATCAGCTGTCTGCCAGCCTCAGCGCGCTTGAGTTGCAGGGATTAATTGATGTATTGCCTGGTGGATTGTTTAGCAGGTGCAGGTGATTCAACATTCCGTCACACCTGTCTGTATCTGATTGTCTATTTTTCTGCTACAATTGGCTCCTACAAAAGAAGTTTAACTGCGAGATGACGATGCAATTTGCTACGATAAGCCATCGATGCGTTAATGAAACACTTCCCCCGACAGACAAGCTCCTGTGCGGTAATCCTTTCGTCCCCCTGGAATCTTACATACCATGAAAGACAATATGCTGGATGTATTGATGTACATCTTTGAAAATTTCATTGACGATGACCATGAGCAAACGGAAGAGCCAGATGTGACAGCACTAACCACCGAGCTAGGTCATGCCGGCTTCAGAGAGGGGGAAATCACTAAGGCCTTTGAATGGCTGGAAGACCTGTCAGTACTGTGTGAGCAAGATGATTATCCACACTCCATTAACAATGTCGTTTCCAGTACACGGATATTTTCAGACCAGGAAAAACAGAAAATTGCCATGTCTGCCATCGGCTTTCTATCAAGGCTGGAGTTTTACAAAATTATCACACCTGCGGTCCGTGAAGTTATTCTTGACCGCGCTATGGCGCTGGAATCAGGCAGTATTGATCTCGACCAGATGAAATGGGTTGCCATGATGGTGCTCTATAATCAGCCGGGACGAGAAACAAATTACCTGTGGCTTGAAAACCTTCTTTTTGACCTTGAACAGGATGTCCTGCACTAGACATGCATTAAGAGAATAGGCTCTTTTTACCTCCACTAAAACACCTCTTTATCAGGTAGCTCATCTAGTTGCTTGTGTTAATGATGTTTGTTTTCTTCAGCAGAAGTTGGCAGAATCGCCGCTTTCTGTGATCCGTGCTACTCGTAAATTAGCCAATTGCGGCTAACACTAGTCCATGTTGTAAGGACTGGCATAAGACAATCATGTCAGAGTGCTAACTCACCATCTTGTTCGGAAAGTGACTATCTGTGAGCGAAAATCTTGTCATTGTTGAATCACCGGCTAAGGCCAAAACCATTGAAAAATTTCTTGGTGATGGCTTTCTTGTGCTTTCAAGTTATGGCCATATCCGTGATCTGCCGAGGAAGAATGCTATTGATATAGCAAATAATTTCGAGACAAGTTATGAAATCTCAGAAGACAAGAAGAAGGTCATCGCTGATCTGAGAAAAGCTGTTAAGAATGCCTCAATGGTATGGCTCGCTTCTGATGAGGACCGCGAAGGGGAGGCCATAGCATGGCATCTTGAAGAAACATTGGGCCTTGATGAGGAAAGCTCACGCCGTATTGTATTTCACGAAATCACCAAGCCGGCTATTTTACATGCAATAGAAAACCCACGACGAATCGACAGAAACCTGGTCAACGGTCAACAGGCACGACGTGTGCTTGATCGTCTGATCGGATTTGAACTGTCACCGGTGTTATGGAAAAAAATCCAGACCGGTTTGTCAGCAGGGCGGGTGCAATCTGTTGCCGTCAGGCTGATCGTTGATCGTGAGCGAGAAGTCGATAGCTTTACGGCGACATCAACATTCCGGATAAGTGCAGAATTTGATGCAGGCGGTGGTGCGATACTTTCGGCTCGATTACCGAAAGATAAAGAATCTCTTGATGACGCTGTTGCATTTCTAGAGAGCGTTGCATGCGCAAGTTTTGTGCTCTCCGATATATCAAAAAAACCGGCTAAAAGATCTCCTCGTGCGCCATTCACTACCTCGACCTTACAGCAGGAAGCTTCGCAGAAACTTGGATTTTCAGTCAGGCAGACGATGGTTGTCGCACAGCGTTTATATGAATCGGGAAAGATTACCTATATGCGTACGGATTCTGTCAATTTGTCAGAGCTCGCAGTTGCACAGGCTGCTGCGGAGATAACTAGCAGGTTTGGTGAAGATTATCTGCAAACCCGTGCATATAAATCAAAATCTGCCGGTGCCCAGGAAGCCCATGAAGCCATTCGGCCAACAGACTTTTCTGTTGAAAATGTGACCGGCGAAAGAAATGAGCAGCGTCTTTATCAACTAATCTGGCAGCGGGCACTGGCATCGCAAATGGCTGATGCCCGACTTGAGCGCACTACTGCTATTGTGGATATCTCAACAGTTGATGAGACCATGCAGGCGAAAGGTGAAGTACTCATCTTTGACGGGTTTCTGAAGGTGTATGGTAATGGCGAAAATGACGACAGGAAAATGCTTCCTCCGTTGCAAGCTGGCCAGGGCCTGCCGAGATTGGCAATACAGGCGCAGGAAATTTTTAGCCGCCCGCCGCCACGCTATACCGAAGCCAGTCTGGTAAAGAAACTCGAGGAAATGGGAATAGGAAGACCTTCGACTTATGCGCCAACCATATCCACAATACAGAACCGCGGCTATGTAAATAAAGAGGATCGTGAAGGTACTGAACGTGATGTGAGAGTGCGAGCGCTGGATGGCACGACAGTTGTCAATCAGGACAGGGTAGAAATCACAGGTGCCGAAAAAGGAAAACTCTTCCCCACAGATATTGCAGGCGTAGTCACCGATTTTCTGGTCAAGTATTTTCCTGAAGTCATTGATTTTAACT
>Ga0316196_10001012_pt1 | contig 11930 bp, 4 predicted proteins | sample Eddsed2cm_MG_FD_204938 | JGI IMG/M metagenome (GOLD analysis project Ga0316196, IMG submission 204938) | Coastal sediment microbial communities from Maine, United States - Eddy sediment 2 cm | ecosystem: Environmental > Aquatic > Marine > Coastal > Sediment | place: USA: Maine | collected... | reverse complement strand
CAGCCTGGACAGGCGTGCGCGACCGTCTCCTCTGGCCACCCGGCGAGTGGCATGGACGTTGCTGATTCAGCATGTCAGAACCAGTGCGTTCATATCATGCGAATACTCGTCACACCGATACCCCCTGCTTTGTACACCTGCCACCGATTGACCGTTCTGTTACTGGCCGGTGTGCTCGTAACCGGTTGCGCTTCCCCCGCGAAAACGTCCAAAGCCTCGGCGTCCCGGCCGCTTGCGCAAACCGTATACTCGGACGATGGTGTATCGGAGCTCTCCGTTCCGACCACCTGGACAGTGCGGCCCGATTTCGGGCGCGATGCCGCGATTCGCGTTGCCGAAGGAAACGGCAAAGCGTTTCTTCTGATCAATTCCTACCAGCCCGGCGAAATCGCAAACACAACGATTGCCGCGTTCTCTCACAGCTATGCAGAGGGATTGGCCGAGAGCCTGCCGAACGCAACGACGAGCGACGGAGAAGGACTGGAGATCAACGGCGCACCGGCGCACCGTCATGTCGTAACCGGTGATGTCGGAGGCGTGCGCTTGACCTATGTCAGCACTGTAACGAAAGGACGCTCTTCCCTGCATCACCTGATCGGCTGGACAGCCGCCAGCGATTACCAGCACGGCGGGGGCGACCTGGACCGGGTAATGGGCAGCTTCCGCGAGTCCCTGAACCCGAGAACGCCGAAACAGCGCATTGCCCTCAGTTTCGCCTGGCCGGATTCACTGCAATCGGCGGCTAATTATCGGCAAACGTCGGTCCGGCGAGGCAAGGCCAACGAACTGAAGGCGATCTACCTGACCACGGTCAGCCCCGGAGATAAGAACGAATTGTTCGTGCGCACGCGGATAATGAGCCAGAACACTCAAACCGCGCAGTCGGCAGAACACGACCTTACAAGCACCCTGGCAAGGCAACTGACTGCCGAGATTCCGGATTATGTAGTAAGCCGCGACGGCGAATTCATCCGCGTGGCAAACCTGCCCGCATACCAGCAGCGTGTTGAAACCGCGCTGGTTTCGAAACTGCCACCCGATGAAACGGGACAGAAAGACAGGATTCTCGCGCTGGTCAAACCTCACTTGACCGAACAATTTCTGGCCGCCGCGGCAACCAACGAATGGAACAAGACCGTCGGCGGCTGGGTCGGAAGCTCTTACGTACCCGGCCAGACCTACCGTTTCAACGAGGCTTATTACTCGCCACCACTCGGCGACACACCATTCGTTATGAACGTGTCACGACAGGTCCCGGGCTTCACGCGTTGCAATAATTCGCAATCTGACTGCGTCAAGTTGTTGCAAACAGCAACGGTAGACGGCGATGATTTCCGCTCGGCGATGAGGCGTTTTCTGGAAACAACACTTGGGCAGAAGGTACGGCTCAGGGAGATTTCCATTGTCAAGAACATGGAAATCATCGCCGAGCCGGGCACTCTGATTCCGCATCGTTTGCGTTCATCCGAGGAAACCACGGTCACAATCGAGGACGCTGACGGAAAACTCCATACGTCCCGGGACACCGAGGACACAAGCGTGACCTACAATTACGAAAGCTACACCGCATCGCGATAGCCGTTACAGCAACGGCCTGATGCGGCCTCAGCGGTACGAAAACGAAAGCCCCGTCATTCAGTCCGGCAGATATTTATCGCGAATATAGGCAAGGAAATGCGCTGGATTCGCAGCTTCCCCCGTGGCCTGCTGCAATAACTGTTCTGCCGTGAGTTTCGCTGCCTGGCTGTATACACTGCGGTCGAGCCAACTGAACAGCGGCGCAAATTCGCCCGACTCCACCTGACGCATGACATCGGGAATGTCGCGCCGCAAAACGTAGAATAACTGCGCCGCGATGACGATACCCATCACGTAGGTGGGGAAGTAGCCAAAGTAACCCAGCGGCCAGTGGGCGTCCTGCAGGCAACCGTCGGCGTCGCCCTCCGGCACCACCCCGAGGTAAAGCCGCATCTTCTCGTTCCACGCTTGCGGCAAATGCCGCACTTCGAGCGCACCGCTGAACAAATCCTGCTCCAGTTCGCAGCGCAGAATGACATGCAATGGGTAGGTCACCTCATCGGCATCCATGCGAATGAAACTGCGCTTTACCTGTGTTGCCAGTCTGTATAACCCGCCCGAGGTCCACTGCGTACCGCGCGAGCCAAACGCTCTGGCTGCGACCGGTGCACAAAACTTCATGAACGAGTGACTGCGGCCGATCATCATTTCCAGAAACAGCGCCTGACTTTCATGGATAGCCATGCCGCGGTCACGCCCCACCGGCTGCGTCGCCCACGCCTCGGGCAAACCGTAGTCGTACATGGCGTGACCGGTCTCATGCAACACACCCATGAACCCGGTGAGGAAATCGTTCTTGTCGAAACGCGAAGTAATCCTGATGTCTTCGGCGGTACCCTCGGTAAAGGGATGAAGACTCTCGTCGAGACGACCCTTGTGAAACGGAAAGCCGAGCGCCTTCATGACACTTCTGCAAAATACCTTTTGCCGCGCGACCGTAACCGACGTAGATGGTTGCTGCGGAGATCGAGTCGGTCGTCGCTCCAGAATGGATGTAATCAAGGACGGCAGATCGTCTTTGAGTTTAACGAATATCCGGTTGATGTCCCCCGCGTTGCGACCCGGGTCATGCTCGTCGAGCAACGCATCGTAGGCAGAACAGCCCAGCGCCTCGCCCAGCACCCGGCCCTTCTCGCGTACCACCTCAATCACGTTTTCCATATGCGGCACGAGCACGCCGAAGTCATTGCGCTCCACCGCGATGCGCCATTGCATGTCCGCTGCCGTGGTCGCGCGGTGAAACGCAGTGACCAGTCGCGGGGGAATCGCGTTGGCATGCATCCACAATCGGCGCATTTCACGAAGATTGGCCTGTTGCCATTCGCCGAGCGAGTCCGCTCCTGACTCCGCCCGGTCAAGCAACGCACCGGTTTGTCTGGAACGCAGAACGGAATTACTTTCTGTTTCTACCAGCGACAGCTGCTCGGCGCGAATCCCACCGCTGCCGGACGGCAACATGACCTCGCCGTCCCAGCGCAACAGATGGCCGATGCTCTTTAGCAGATGAATGCGCCGAAAGCGTTTCTCGAGCTGCGGGTAGGCGCTATTCGGACTCATCGCACAAGACTCTCGACCGGCGGGGCACGGCAAAACCCGAGGAACGCAGCCTAGAGCCCGACCCGTTCTTTCGCCGCATTCAGTATCATCTCGAGCATCTGCGCGTACTCGATGCCGGCAAAACCCGCCATCAGGTTGAGCTTGCCATCCCAGCACCAACCGGGATTGGGGTTGACTTCGAGCAACTTGATCCGGCCTTCGCTATCGGCACGAAAGTCGAACCTGGCGTAGTCACGGCACTCCAGGCGCTCGAACAGGCGGCTGGAGAAATGTGTCAGCTTGCGCACGGACTCCTCGTCCAGGTCTGCCTGCTTGTAGCGGATCGAGGTCCAGTACGGCGAATGCGGGTCCCATTTCGATTCGTAGGACAGTATTTTCGGCAGGCCGTCCGGCAGTTGAGAGTAATCCACCTCCAGTGCCGGCAATACCTCGAATTTGTCAGAATTTCCGATCAGGCCAATGCTGTACTCGGCGCCCTGCAGGTACTCCTGGATCAGCAGCGGTACGCCAGGCATGACTTCGCGCAAGTGATCGATATATGCCATCAGCTCAACAGCATTGTTAACCACTGCTTGCCGGGTAATGCCGATCGAACTGTCACCGCAGTTGGGTTTGATCAGAGCGGGAAAATAGGAAGGCAGGTTGGCGGCCTGGTCATCGGGCTCGAAGAATGTTTCCATTGGAACATCGACATCGAGCGATTCGGCAATCGAGCGAACGTTGGCCTTGTTGTAACACAGCGACAGACAACCCGGCCCGGCGCCCGTGTACGGTATGTTGAGCAAATCGAGCAAGGCCGGAATATGCAACTCCATTGTCGCCTTGTTGCGATACCCCTCGTCACACAGATTCATCACCATTTTTGGCGGATTGGTCAGCAGCCGCTTGATGATCGACTGGTGGTCGTCCATGTAATCGCATTCGAACTGTGGCAGTGTCGCGAGATTCTTTTTCAGAATATCGATGGTTTCCAGATCTTCCGGATTGAAGTTGCCACCCATCTTCACCACGTCCGGCATATCAGGATCGCCCATCAGCACCGTCACCCGCGTGACAACCTTTCTGGAGGGCGCTTTGGCAACAGCTTTTTCCGGCCCGGCGGCGGTGATAAACATCCGGTGCGCCATCATTCCCAGATCCTGATTACGCGTCGAATCGGATATCAACGTGCCGTGAAGGCAAACATCGGTAAAGCCGAGGCGTTCGAGCACTTGCCGCATCTCTTCAAAGGTGTAAAGGCGCTCGGCGTAGAACTGGTCGGCGAGCACACCGATGTCGGAGTTGGTGATCACCTCGCGCGAGACGATGCGTTTGCCATCTGATGAAAGCGACCGCTCGCGGTTGACGAAATGGCTCTGGTCAATCCACTCCCAGGAGCGCGGTTCGAAATGCTTTGCCATCCACTCGCCGTCGACCAAATCAAGCACCAGTTTGCCTCGCGACTTGAGCACCTTCATGATGGCCTCTAGAACCATGATGTCGTCGTCTTCGCGCTCGAAGTAACCAAAGGAGTTACCCATGACCATGACGCAATCCTTCGAACTTTCGCCGATACGGAAACGCCGCGCGTCACCTTCGGAAAACGTTACCGGCAAACCGCGGCCGCGGGCGCGCTTTCGGGCAAGGCGGACCAGGTAGCGCGAGCGATCCAGTCCGGCGACATTACAAAAGCCACGCGATGCCAGTTCGATGGAGTGCCGGCCCTGGCCACAACAAAGGTCAAGGATGTGATCGGTCTCCTGAATCCCCGTTGTCTTCAACACCAGATCGATGTCTCGCAGGGTATTCTGATCGTTCTCGACGACATCGCCGTCCGTTTTCAGGTACAGGGAGTTGAACAGACCCTTCCACCATTCCTGCGGCAAATGGCGCTCGAGGTCGGAAACCGGGCCCAGGGTGCGCGGCAGTGGTGGCCTGCCTTTTTTTTGCGAGGCGGGCCTGCTGGTGGTTTTGAGCGGCGGTTTGACAGAAACAGCGTCCATAACGAGTTCCCTCCTGAGCCAAGTCGATACAATCGAAACGGCGCGTATTAGATGTCAACCGAAGAAATATTTCACCAACTATTTCGCATCCGGGCCAGATTTGTTTGGGCGCGGGGGAATAAGGACGTTTCACCTGGGCCAGCAGAGATACAGCGCCATGCGGGCAGGCGCAACAAGGGCGGCTGGCTGCCACGCGGATAGCGACCGGCACCATGGCAACTGCACACAATGGCAACTGGATTGAATGGCGCCGGAAGCGACCGGATCAATTGGTGCCCGGCCAGCGCCGGGACTCAGTCAGACCGCTTCCATACTGCGTTTGTACTGACCATCTCGCGCCAGACCGTTCAGGCGGCTGCGTTCAAGAAGTGCTGCCTGTGCGGCGGCGAAATTTGCCTCCTGCCCTTTCCATGTTTCCAGCACCGGCGCTTGCAGCGCGCGCCCATAAGAGAAACTGACTTCCCAGGGATGCGTGCCCATCGCGTTCATTGCATTGAGATGGTCGGTAGCATCTTCCGCACTTTGCCCACCCGAAAGAAAGACAATCCCCGGCACGGCTGCCGGGACATAGCGAGTCAGGCAGCGCATCGTTGCCTCAGCGACTTCTCCCACACTTGCCTGGCGCGCGCATTTCTTTCCCGGGATCACCATGTTTGGTTTGAGCAGCATGGCGTCGAAAACCACCCGATGTGCGTCGAGTTGGGCGAACACCTCCTCAAGCACGCTGGATGTCACGACCTCACAGCGAGTGATGTCATGCGCCCCATCCATAAGCACCTCAGGCTCGACAATGGGAACGATGCCGGCCTCCTGACACAGCGCGGCATAGCGCGCGAGCGCATGCGCGTTTGCATGGATGCCGAACGGGGACGGAATGTCGTGCCCGTCGATGTCGATGACCGCACGCCACTTGGCAAACCTCGCACCAAGGTCACGGTACTCCACGAGACGGTCACGCAATCCGTCCAGACCTTCGGTCACCCGCTCCCCTGGATACCCGGCCAGCGGCTTGGCGCCCTTGTCGACCTTTATTCCCGGGACAATACCCCGGCTCGACAACAGATCAGCGAACGGCACACCTTCTGCGGTTGCCTGACGAAGCGTCTCATCAAACAGGATCACACCGCCGACGTACTGCTCGATCCCCGGAGCGGTGAGCAGAAGCTCACGGTAGCGTCGGCGATGCTCTTCGGTGGATTCGACCTTGATCGAATCGAAACGCTTCTTGATCGTCGGGCTGCTTTCGTCAGCTGCCAGCACACCTTTCTGTTTCCCGACTATTGCCGCGGCCACCGATTTGAGTTCTTCAATATTCATCTGCTACCCCCTGGTCATCACGCTACGAAACAGGAACAAGTGCGACAAAGGCAAGCCCGCCCGCGTTCCACCCACATTTGCCGGACCAACGGCAGGAAGAATTCACAACGCAAGTCACGTTGCCGAGAAGCCATTGGCAAGCCGTTGCGTTGATGGCCCCGCCCGACGAGACAATGTTGCCACACCGCGGGCCCTTTAATTTCAGAAACGAAAAATAGCTTGTCGCGCAGCAACGAATGGCTCACCGGCCCCGCTCAAGCCGCGCGGGCTGCCGTCGAGCCCAGCACTCGTCGTGTCTCCGTCACCTTGCGCCGCGCCCAGCCGCCGGACCGGGTCGGCTCGATGCCCTGCGCTGCAAGCGCCTGTCGCAAGTCTTCGAGTACTTCCGTCTTACGGCGCAGAAAGCTGGTCGCAAAGCAGCGCCAGAATACCCATCCGGTGCGTTCGAGCGCACGCTGCCGGCGAATCGCCTGCATCCATTGTTCTGCACCCTCGTACCGGTCGCCGTCGCACTCTACCGCCAACCGGGTGTCGTCTTCTCCTTCGACCACCATATCCAACTTGTACGCGCCCACTCTGACCTGCGGCATGACGCGGTAGCCCTGGGCAGTGAGCCAGTCGTAAACACCTCGCTCGAGCTCCGATTCGCACAGTTCACGGGTCGCCGCAACCTGCACCGGTTTCTCGCCGAATGGTTGGGCAAAATGACGAATCAGGCCACGGCGCAGCCGATCCGCTTCGGACAAGTGCTCGATGTCTACCGATCGCACCAGAATCATCTGGTCGCGTGCGCGTGAAGCAGCCACGTTAAACCGTTGCGCAAACGTGTCACGGCCCAAGGGCGCGCCAACGTCATTGGGCGCCGCGACCATCGTCAGATACATGATGTCGCGTTCGCGGCCCTGGAACATGCGCGCGTCGCCGCAGGTGATGCCATGGCGGCGAATCAACTCCGGCCCCAGTTCATTGAGCAAACGCTCCCAGATCCGCAATGCCTGTTCTTCGCCAAGCAGCGACACGACGCCGATACTGCGATGCTGCAATTTCGGATCCTGGGTACGGCGCACGATGTCACGAACGATGAAATCCGCTTCCTGCTCATTGATGCTGCCTTCGCGATGGCCGTTGGTAATCAATACGTCCTGGAGAGGCGGGTCGATGCGCTCGGACGTGCGTGGCAGGCGCAGCGGATAGATTTCATTGTTATAGAACTCGCGGCGGGCGTATTCGATAATCGGTGCCACGCAACGGAAATGCTCGCGCAACATTACGCTGCTGCTGGCGAACACCACACGGGCAAGATCATATAGCGATCTGTCTGGTGAAAGCTGGGCGCGATATAGCGGAACCTGTTCGGCAAGGTGACGCTGCATCAGTGCCCGTACCCTGTCTTCCTGCATGCCGATTGCCTGTGGAGATACCTGGCGGTCATCACCCACCACCAGAACCTTCCTGGCACGCAACAGGATCGGCAAGACAGACAGATCCGATTGTGAGGATTCGTCGATCACCACCAGATCGAAACTGCCAAGCTGTGCCGGCAATGCTTCCGAGACCCGGTAATGCGGCATGATCCAGCAAGGGATCGCGCCATAGGCTTCACTGGCGGCATATCGCGCGTCCTGGCGGTAGCGAACTGCCCGCTTGCCCGTTCCCTTGCCGATACGCTGTATCGCATTCAGATAGCTCTGCAAGGCCGCTCGCACGCTCGGCGTCACCCGTTCAGCGAGCGTAAACCAGGTACGGCGCACCACCAGTTCTTCATATTGATGCGCGAGATCGCGTTCGACGGCTGTCCGCATTTCATTGAGTTTCTTCGACTCGGACTGCGAATCGATCACTGCAATGTGAGTTGCCAGCCGGCGCAGGCGCCAGTCCCGCATCAAGGTTTGCGGCAGCAAATCAGTCGCAGAGGGATCGTCGGGGGCGGCAAGCAGTGTCGCGAGCTTGACGCCACCGGACCGGAAAATTTTCCGCGTGACACTTTCCACGGTTTCCAGGGGCGCAGAAAGCGACTGGAGTCGCTTGAGCTCTTCCATCAATTCACCCCAGCCACTGATGAGCGCGGTTTCGTCAAAAACCGGCTTTCCGAGACGGTGCGTAACAAAAGCCCGCATCGCGTCAACGAGCCTGCCGCTTCGGCCCTCAAGCTTGTTCCGGACACTGTCGACGAAACCGGATACCTCACTGAGACTGCTTCGCGTCAGGTGATATTCAAGCGCACCAGCCAGCGCGTCCAGCGCCTCGGAATCCTCTCCGATCGCGGCTGCGCCGGACCAACCGGGAAACACCTTTGCCGCCGCCACAGCGATCGTCCGCCGTTGGTGAAACGCGCGGCGAATATCCTCGTAGAGGGCAAACTGTGCCCGAACGGACAAACCACCTTGTGCATCAACTGACAGCACCGACTGGAATCCCGCCTCCGGGGCCAGCGCATTCCAGCGCGTCAGCAACTCCCGGCGCTTGCGTTGCATGGACACATAGTCGGCGACGTGCTGCCAGTCTTGCGGGGTGACCGGGCGCAAACCGTTGACCTGCACGGCATTGATCAGCTTGCGCGCAGCCGCCTTGCCAAATGCGGTAAATGCGAAGGCACGCCTGCTGTTGGCCAGATTGTCCAGGGCGTGCAGGAAGTCTGCATCCGATAGCGCGGCTTCGGGCAGTTGCACCGGGCGCGACAGAAAATTAGCCTGCTGCTGCGCGGCAGCATCGATATCGCCGGCGAGCATGTCAATTGCGTCAAATATCTCTTTCGGCTCGCGTCGCCTGATGCGCGCGATGGTCTCCTTGCTCCAGGGCAATTTCACCGAAAAAATCTCGCTGTCACGGGTTCTCGCAGCTTGCACCGCCACTGCAAGCTCGCGCGCCGCGATCAATGTTTCAGCGTCGGCATTGGCCGGCCAGGGCAAATCATTGGCACGGGATTGCTCATTCAGACGCGCGAACCGCAATAGCTGGTCGTGCGCCTTGACCAGTTCGATCGCATCGGGCAAGTCTGGCAGCGAAGGCAGATCGCAGCCGACGTATTCGATGTCAGCGCCGAGTTGCGCGCGCGCCTCGCGCAGCCGTTCGATGTCAGCCTCATCGAACTGGGGCGAGAACTGCGGCCCGACGCCAAGCGCGTCCGGAATCCATTCATAACGGCCGACATTGTGCATAACCTCACGGGCCGCGTCCTGCGGGTCGATACTCTGACCCTGGAGATCGATACGCGACAAATTCAGCTTCGCCCATCGCGTCAGGTCCCGGTCGAGGCGCGCAAGTTTGCCTTGCATGGCATCAATCGTCGTTTCGAGGCGCTCGATCTCCTGAGCGAGCACGTCACGGTTTAGATCCTGCACCTCGTTCGCGATCTTTTCGATCGAGCGCTCGAACGCCTGTACGCCCTCTTTCTCGGAAGCCAGCAACGAAATAACAAGCGGTCGTATCATCTCCGGCAACTGGTCACGTAATACTGCCAGCGCCGGATCGCGCATCGAGGTAACCAATACGCGCCGGCCATTGGCGAGCCAGTGGCAAATGATGTTGGCGATCGTATGGCTCTTGCCGGTGCCGGGCGGGCCCTGGACTACGACACCGTCGGAGACCTCCAGTTGCTGCGCAACGCGCGCCTGCTCGTCATTGAACGGCTTCGGAAAAAACAGATCTTCGGCAGCCACACTTTCCAGATTCTCGCGGTAAGCCGCACTGTAGCCACGAAACGCCGGCAGCTCGACCTTGCCAGCTTCGTCATCGGGATCGGAAACCAGCGCGGAAATTGCCCCGGGCAACGGCTCATCCCCATGCTCCATGACAACGTGGCGCATCCGTTCAAGATCCTGCCCTGTGACACTGGCACTACGCGGCCGGGCAAACAGCACCCACCCGTCAACGACTTCCAGTTTCTTTTCAGGATACTTACCGATTACCTTGCGTGCGATATCGAGCAGCGGCGCATAACTTTCCGGATCGAAAGGCGTGACCGCAATATCTGATTCGTCAACAAAAGCGGCAGCCGCTTTTTCCGCTTCCGCCACCGCCGGTTCGTCTGGCGAAACAAAAAACTCCAGTTCGAGCCGGGGATCTACGTTGCGCGGGCGAATTTCCGCCGAATTGGTGTGCACGTCAAAACTGATGTCCACCGGGCGGGTCACGACAGGATGGGTCTTGCCGGGTTCGCCCTTGCGCTCTGCGTCGGTATTGGGCTGAGTGGCAAGCCCCATACCCCACACCAGTTCGAGTTGATTCTCGGTGAGTGCGCCAGCCAATTGTTGCTGCAGCGTAAATAGTCCCACGTACAGGTGAGACAAACGGCGGCGGCGTTGCTCTCGCTCGGCCCAGGGCTTCCATTCCGATTGAAGATAATGTGCGTACTGCTTTTCGACTTCAGCACGAAAACGGTAATCAGCGAGAAGTATGCGCGCGCTCGAGTCAACCACCGGGTCGGCAGCGCTGGAGAGATTTGACGGTGGTGTGGCCGAGTTGCGGTGTGTTCCGGCAGCTACCAACGCGGCACCATCAATTTCGTCGGCAAGGCCCGGCGTTGCCTGAACCGCGGCACCGATGCTCAGCCAGGGCGCAAGCCAACTGTTTTGAGGTTCTGGCGGCATCTCCGGGCTGTGCGGATGGTCCACCGACATCCATGCTTCGTCATCACTCTCGCCGCCGTCTTGCGCAAGGCGCGCACCATCGAATCCTTCAAACTGATGATCGAACAGCAAAAAGCTGCCATGCGCGCGCACGTCCGAGACTATGCGTGAGCGCGTACGCATGGTTTCCTGCGCGTAATCAAGAAGCGCAAGCAGACGCCGGGTTTGCAGATTCACGACAAGAACAACTTGGTAACTGAAGCTGGGTTTTGAGTTCTGATTATGCGCGTATCGTAACGCATGATGCGCTATCGCAACCACCACAATTGCGCATGCCGCAAATTGAAAAGCCGCAATCACAAAACAAAATTGCGCTCGAAACTACTCTTGCGTGCTACAGGGCGCTTGAGAAGGATAGCGTGCACAAACCTGTGCAGCAGCAGTGGTTGATTTTTTTGCCGCGATTACATAAACGCACCGGCATCATCAGCGCAAGCACACCCGCGAATCAACTTCGCCTTGCGCGGCCAGCGTTCAAAATAGAGCGCAAGGATCGATGGCGTTTCCGATTAGCTCCGGAACCGGATCGGCGCGCAATGTCCGGGCTGCCACTCCGTTCGGGATGAAACGGCCGGACTAGAGTCCGAAATTTCGGGAATAGACCTTTTCGATAGTTTCCAGAGCAGCCTGCGGCAGCGGACCTGCGCTTTCGGCAGCAAGTGCCGTTTTCAGATGCGAGAACTGCGCGAGACCGAACACAGCACACGAAATATCCGGATTGGAGAGGACGTATCGCAACGCGGTCTGCGCCCGATTGCCGTACTGGTCCCCCAGTTCCGCAAACACTGCGGCGGCACGCTGCGCCTCGACACCCAGCTCGGCATCGCGCGCAATAACGACTTCGCGACCGTGGCGCTGTTCGCTGGCC
>Ga0316196_10001010_pt1 | contig 11936 bp, 11 predicted proteins | sample Eddsed2cm_MG_FD_204938 | JGI IMG/M metagenome (GOLD analysis project Ga0316196, IMG submission 204938) | Coastal sediment microbial communities from Maine, United States - Eddy sediment 2 cm | ecosystem: Environmental > Aquatic > Marine > Coastal > Sediment | place: USA: Maine | collected... | reverse complement strand
TACCGACACCGGTGGTTCGATTCGACAACCGGCGGCGCTCTGCGGCATCACCGGGTTGAAGCCGACTTACGGCCGCGTCTCGCGTTACGGCATGATTGCTTTCGCATCCAGTCTCGACCAGGGTGGGCCGTTTGCCCGCTCCGCCGCGGATGCCGCCGTGATGCTGGCTGCCATGGCCGGGTTCGACGCGCGTGATTCCACCAGTGTTGATCGCCCGGTCGATGATTACGTCGCGCGGCTGAACGAGCCGCTGCAGGGCCTGAGCATAGGCCTGCCGAAAGAATACTTCGGCGAGGGGCTGGATGCCGCGGTGGGGGACGCGGTCGCGGCTGCCATCGAGGAATTCAAAAAACTCGGCGCCACGGTCGTGGACATCACCCTGCCGAACACGCATCTGTCGGTGCCCGCCTATTACGTGGTGGCGCCTGCGGAGTGCTCTTCCAATCTGTCACGTTTTGATGGCGTGCGTTTCGGGCACCGTGCGGACAATCCGCAAGACCTGCAGGACCTGTATACCCGTTCCCGCGGTGAAGGTTTTGGTGATGAGGTGAAGCGCCGCATCCTGGTCGGTACCTACGCACTGTCCGCCGGTTACTACGATGCTTACTACCTCAAGGCGCAGCAGGTACGGCACCTGATACGGGACGATTTCCTCAAGGCCTTTGAACAGGTCGATGTCATTATGGGGCCGACGGCACCGTCGGTCGCCTTCAAACTGGGTGAAAAGGCAAATGACCCGGTCAGTATGTACCTGTCTGATATCTATACGATCGCCGTCAATCTCGCCGGTTTGCCCGCGATCTCGGTACCTGCCGGATTTTGCAATGGCCTGCCGGTTGGCCTGCAGGTGATCGGTAATTATTTTGACGAGGCGCGCCTGCTGAATGTCGGGCACCAGTACCAGCAGGTCAGCGACTGGCATACGCGCGCTCCCAAGGGATTCGAATAATGGAATGGGAAACGGTTATCGGGCTGGAGATTCATACCCAGCTCGCCACCAGGAGCAAGATCTTTTCCGGTGCATCGACCACCTACGGCGCGGAACCCAATACCCAGGCCTGTGCCGTTGACCTGGGTTTGCCGGGCGTGTTGCCGGTACTCAACGCGGAAGTGGTGCGCATGGCCGCGATGTTCGGACTGGCGACGCATTCCACGGTTGCACCGCGCTCGGTGTTTGCGCGCAAGAATTATTTCTACCCGGACCTTCCCAAGGGCTACCAGATCAGTCAGTTTGAGCTGCCGATTGTGCATGACGGTTACCTGGACGTCGAGCTGGAGGACGGCAGCAGCAAGCGCATCGGTATTACGCGTGCCCACCTGGAAGAAGACGCCGGGAAATCCCTGCACGAGGCTTACCTGGGCAAGACCGGTATTGACCTGAACCGTGCCGGTACCCCGCTGCTGGAGATCGTCTCCGAGCCGGATATCCGCTCGGCGAGGGAGGCGGTCGCCTACATGAAAAAGATCCACTCGCTGGTACGTTACCTGGGGATCAGCGACGGCAACATGCAGGAAGGTTCATTCCGTTGTGATGCCAATGTATCGGTGCGTCCGAAGGGCCGGCAAGCGTACGGTACGCGGGCTGAAATCAAGAACATCAATTCCTTCCGCTTCGTTGAGCAGGCCATCAACTACGAGGTCGAGCGCCAGATCATGCTGCTTGAAAGTGGCGGCACGGTGGTGCAGGAAACACGCCTGTTCGATGCAGACCGGCAGGAAACCCGTTCCATGCGTTCCAAGGAAGAGGCCAACGATTACCGCTATTTCCCGGATCCTGACCTGTTGCCGGTGGAACTGGATGAGGCATTTCTGGAAGCCGTGAGAAAAACCCTGCCGGAATTGCCGGATGCCAGAAAGGCGCGCCTTGTCAATGAGCATGGACTGTCAGACTACGATGCCGCTGTGCTGACTGCCTCACGCGAGTTGGCGGATTATTTTGAGGCGGCGGTTCAGGCTGCCAGCGGGGCGGGGAAACTGACCGCCAACTGGGTTATGGGCGAGTTGTCCGGCGCGCTCAACAAGAGTGACTGCGATATTGGCAGCAGCCCTGTCAGTGCCGCGGCGCTCGGTGGCCTGTTGCTGCGCATCGAGGATGGCACCATCTCCGGAAAAATCGCCAAGCAGGTGTTCGAGGCGATGTGGAAGGGAGAAGGTTCGGCTGACGACATTATCGAACAGCAGGGTCTGAAGCAGATATCCGATTCCTCCGCGATAGAAGGCATTATCAGGGATGTGCTGGATAACAACCCGAAACAGATTGAACAATACCGTGGCGGGCAGGAAAAACTGTTCGGCTTTTTTGTCGGCCAGGTCATGAAAGCCACCCAGGGCAAGGCCAATCCGAAACAGGTCAACGAGTTGCTGAGGAAGCTGCTGGATAGCTGAATACCTCGCCATTCTTTGATTATTGTGCAGCAGCGTCGTCCCCGGCGCTCCTGCGTCTGTCGTGATCTATTTATGAAAATCGTAGCTGATGAAAACATCCCCTGCGTGGAACAGGCGTTTGCTTCACTGGGCGAGGTGAGCCTGCTGCCGGGACGTGGTATGCGGGCCGAACAGGTGCGTGACGCGGATATCCTGCTGGTGCGTTCGGTCACGCGGGTTGACGCTTCGCTGCTGCAAGGATCAGCGGTGCGATTTGTGGGTTCCGCCACCATCGGCTTTGACCACGTTGATCGCGATTACCTGCAGCAGCAGGGCATTGGTTTTGCAACGGCACCGGGCAGTAATGCGACCTCGGCGGCCGAGTACGTTGTCAGCGCACTGATGGTGTTATCCGGACAGCAGGGCTTCGAACTGGCCGGTAAAACGGTCGGAATCATCGGTTGCGGCAATGTCGGCTCACGTGTGCGCCGGAAACTTTCCGCGCTGGGCATGGCCTGCCTGATTAATGATCCGCCCTTGCAGGCAAGTGCCGGCCATGATGATTTTGTTACCCTCGACGAGGTGTTACAGGCTGATGTCGTGACACTGCATGTACCGCTGATAAAAGAGGGCCCGCACCCGACTGTTCATCTCATCAATGCAGCGGCTCTGGAAAGGCTGAAGCCGGGTGCCATCCTGATCAACACCTCCAGGGGGGCAGTTGCCGATAACCGCGCACTTGATGCACTGCTGGCGACACGTAATGACCTGTCAGTGGTGCTGGATGTCTGGGAAAACGAGCCAGCAATCAGCCCCTCGCTGTTGCAGAAGGTTAACCTGGGGACAGCGCACATTGCCGGCTACAGTTACGATGGCAAGTTGCGGGGAACCGAAATGATCTACCGTGCGGCCTGCGACTATCTTGCCAGGCCTGTGCAATGGCATGCGGCCGATGAACTGGAGCGCGCGGCAAGCATCGACCTGCGGCCGCATGATAGCGGTGACGTGCTTGCGGTTGCGAGGGAAGCGGTTCTTGCCTGCTATGATATACGTGAGGATGATGCACGCTTGCGGGCGACGCTGTCGCTGCCTGCCACCGGGCGTGCCCGGGCGTTTGACCGTCTACGCAAGGACTACCCGCTGCGGCGGGAATTTTCCGAATCAACCGTGCTGTTGCATGAACCGGCGGGTGCGCTTGCCCAGCTGTTATCCGGTCTGGGGTTTGAGCTGGCTCCCAATCACCAGCTCTGATTTCTCTCGCAAAGACGCCAAAGCGCCAGGAAATGAATAGTAAGCTGCTTGGTAACTATTCAGCTCACCACAGAAACAAAGAGGCGAAAGGCATTTATTTGAACATTCCGTGGCTAATGGGGTTTTTAGTGATGACATCCTCTGGATAGGTGTCATTTACCTCTGAGGTGAATAGTTGCGCTGCTTATAAATAATGACTTGTAGCTTTGCGATCTTTGCGGCTTGGCGAGAGTTGTTATTTTCCGGGTGAAAACGGGTTGGTGCAGTCGTGTCAGCGGTGTTAGCCGCAGACAGGACAGGCGGGATCACGCGCAAGTGTCAGGGTGCGCCATTCATGCTGCAGTCCGTCGAAGACGACCAGTCGTCCGCACAGACTGTTGCCCAGTGAGAGGATGATCTTGATGGCTTCCAGTGCCTGCATGGACCCGATGATTCCGACCAGCGGTGAGAGTACGCCGGTCTCGGCACAGGTCTGTTCCTCATCCTCGCCTTCCTTGTAGAGGCAGCTGTAGCAGGGGCTGTCGTGCTTTCTCGAATCAAACACGGCCAGTTGTCCCTCGAGGCGTATCGCGGCGCCGGACACCAGTGGTGTGTGTTCGCGGACACACGCGGCGTTGACGCTGAAACGGGTGGCAAAATTATCACTGCAGTCGAGCACCACGTCGGCGAGTCGCACCTGTTCATCGAGTTGTTCGCCCTGCAGCGCACAGGGCAGGGCAGTGACCTGGATGTCGGGATTAATTGATTGCAGTGTTTCGCTGGCAGAGGCCACTTTTTCACGGCCGATGTCCGCGCTGCGATGTAACAGCTGGCGTTGCAGGTTGCTCAGGTCCACCACGTCATGATCTGCGATGGCCAGTTGTCCGACACCGGCGGCTGCGAGGTACATTGCGGCAGGTGAACCGAGTCCGCCGGCACCGATAATCAGGGCCCTGCTTGCCAGCAGCTTCTCCTGTCCTGCAAGCTCAACCTGCGGCAGCATGATGTGTCGGCTGTAACGCAGCAGCTGGTCGTCATTCATGGTTCTGCAAGGTATGACAGGAGGGCAGGATGACGGTTATAAGCGTTGTTACACCAGGCCCCGTCATTCACAGTGTTGTGAAACGGCTATGAGCGGAAGGGCTCATGAATGTTTACAGGTAGCGGCGCAGATATTCCGGCCGACGATCGCGACAGCCGTGGGGCCGGCGCAGGTAACGGGTGATAAACGCATCCCGGGTGTGCTCGGCCTGGTCATGTTTGCAGCTGGTGCATTCAATGTCCTCGATGTAATAACACAGGGCACGCATGGTTCGGCAGACGAGACTGGTGCGCAGCGTGTAGCCAAACTCGGTGAGCAGTGCCTCGAGTATCTGCAGCTTGATCTCGCGGACATTGTAGCTGACCAGCAGGTGGTCCGAGCGGGCCACCTGCACATGAATTATTCCCCTGGCATTGCGTAGCAGGTCAGCGGCCGAATCCGCGTAACCGGGATCCTGGCTTGGCTCGACAAGCCGGATTGAACGCTGTCTCAGTTTTTTATCCACACCCCAATCCTAGCGCTGCGTGGGAAAAATACAAGCGCCATGCTATGGACCACACCTGCCGGCGATGACGCGATCCTGTCCGGCGTCATCGGTATAGTCGATAACTTCCGTAAAACCAGTGCCTTCGAGTAATTGCCGGGCCAGCAAACCCTGGTCATAACCGTGCTCCATGAGCAGCCAGCCACCGGCCTGCAGATAATTGACTGCACAGCGCGCGATCCGTCTCAGCTCATCCATCCCCTGCGCCCCGGCGGCGAGTGCAGTACGCGGCTCAAAGCGGACATCGCCCGACAGCAGGTGCGGGTCCGACTCGGCAATGTAGGGCGGGTTACTGACGATCATGTCAAGCTGCATGCCAGTGAGCGGCTCACACCAGTCACCGGTGTGGAAGACGATGGAGTGTATATCCAGTCGCTGTGCATTGAGCCTCGCCGTCTCGATAGCGGCTTCGTCAATGTCCGTTGCGATAATCCGGCAGTGCGGCCGTTCGCGGGCGATGGCAAGCGCAATGGCGCCGCTGCCGGTGCCCAGGTCGGCGATCAGTTGCGGTTGGTCCGCGGGTATCCGTCGCAATGCCTGCGCAACCAGTGTCTCTGTCTCCGGGCGCGGTATCAGCGTGTCGGTATTGACGGACAGCGCCAGTGACCAGAATTCACGTTTCCCGGTCAGGTAAGCGACCGGCTCACCCTTGAGCCGGCGTTGCAGCAGCTGATCAAACTGCTCGCGGCTCTCGGCGGGTAACAGTTTTTCCGGCCAGGCATGAAAGTGGCTGCGGGGTTGCTGCAACACATGTGCAAGCAAAACCTCGGCATCCAGTCGTGCCGATTCCGTGTTCAGTCGCCGGGTGGCCTGTTCGAGCAGTTGTTTGATCGAAACCGGATCAGATGCCTGATTCATTGAGGGCGGTCAGTTGATCGGCCTGGTATTCGTTAATCAGTGGTTCAATGGCAAGGTCCAGATTGCCCGCCATGAAATCGTCAAGCTTGTAGACGGTCAGGTTGATGCGGTGATCGGTCATGCGTCCCTGCGGGAAGTTATAGGTGCGGATGCGTTCAGAGCGGTCGCCACTGCCGACCAGCGAGCGCCGCGCCTCGCTTTCCTCGGCCTTCTGCTTGGCCAGTTGCGTGTCCAGCAGTTTTGCCGACAGCAGTGACAGCGCACGGGCACGGTTCTTGTGCTGTGAGCGCTCATCCTGGCACTCGACCACGATGCCGCTTGGCAGGTGTGTCAGGCGGATCGCCGAATCGGTCTTGTTGACATGCTGACCACCGGCACCGGAAGCACGAAAGGTGTCGACTTTCAGGTCCGCCGGGTTGATGTCGACCGGGTCGATGTCATCGGCTTCAGGCAGGATGGCGACGGTTGCCGCTGACGTGTGGATGCGTCCCTGTGATTCGGTTTCCGGGACGCGTTGTACCCGGTGGGCGCCGGATTCGAATTTCAGCCGCGAGTACGCGCCCTGACCGACGATGCGTGCAATGATCTCCTTGTAGCCGCCGTGTTCTCCGGGGCTTTCGCTGAGCACTTCCACCTGCCATTTGTTGAGTTCTGCATAGCGTGAATACATGCGGAACAGGTCGCCTGCAAAGATAGCTGCTTCATCGCCACCGGTGCCGGCACGTATTTCCAGAAAGATATTGCTGTCATCATGCGGGTCTTTCGGCAGCAGCAGTTTTTGCAGTTCCAGTTCCAGTGCCTCGGAACGTTCGCGTGCCTCCTTGAGTTCTTCCTCGGCCATACTTTTCATGTCCGGGTCCGGATCCTTGAGCATTTCCTGTGCCGAGAGACTGTCGTCCCGGGTTTGCTGCCAGGCCTTGAAACTCTCGACCACGGGGGTGAGTTGCGCGTATTCCCTGGAAAGGTTGCGGTACTTGTCCTGGTCCGAGATGGTTTCTGCATCGGCCAGCAGTGCGCTGACCTCGGCATGGCGTTCCTCGATGTGCTGAAGTTTACTGACGATGCTTGCTTGCATGATTATTTACTGTCGTTGACCTTGAGCTGGAACAGCGTGCGCATCGCGTCCAGTACACCGGTTTCGCCTTCCGCAACTGCGCCACGCAGGTTCACGCAGGGGTTGTGCGTCAGCTTGTTTACCAGGTTGTGAGTCAGGGTGTCGAGTACGTCCTGCGCCGGCTTGCCATTCCTGAGCTGGTTGCGAGCCTTCTTCAGCTCTGCCTCGGCCAGTGACTGTGCGTACTCGCGGTAGGCGCACACCGTGGGCACGGCGTCCAGCGAGCGCATCCAGGCCATGAAGCGGTCCACCTGCACATCGATAATCTCTTCCGCCTGTTGTGCGGCCTCCTGGCGCGAGCGCAGGTTTTCCTCGATGACATTTTTGAGGTCATCAATGCTGTAGAGGTAAATATCGTCAAGTGTCGCGACATCCGCCTCGATGTCCGGTGGTACCGCGATGTCCACCATCAGCACCGGCCGGTGCTTGCGTGAAACCAGGGCTTTCTTGACCAGTTTACGGGTCAGGATGGGGGCGCTGCTGCCGGTCGAGGAAATCACGATATCGGCCTCGGCAAGGTGCGCCGGTATTTCATCCAGTTCAATGCCGTAGCCATTGAATTGTGCTGCCAGGTCATGGGCGCGTGAAACGGTGCGATTGGCAATGACCATTTTTCCCATTCCCTGTTCATGCAAGTGCCGGGCGGCCAGCTCGATGGTTTCCCCAGCGCCGATCAGCAGAGCCGTCTGGTTCTCAAGCTGGCCGAAGATCTGGCGTGCCAGACTGACGGCCGCGAATGCCACCGATACCGGGCTGGCCCCGATCGCAGTGTCGGTGCGTATCTGCTTGGCTACCGAGAAAGTATGTTGAAACAGGCGGTTGACCAGCGTGTCGATGCTGCCGGTTTGCAGGGCATGCTGGTAGCTTTCCTTCATCTGTCCCAGGATCTGGGGTTCACCCAGTACCATCGAATCCAGACCGGCAGCGACACGCAGTATGTGGCGCACGGCCTCGGATTCCTTATATGTATACAAATGCGGTTGCAGGCTGGCAGGTTTCAGCTGGTGGAAGCGGCACAGCCACTCCGGGAGCTGCTCGACAGTCTCCGTGTCCTGGTTAATGTACAGCTCGGTGCGGTTACAGGTTGACAGGATGGCTGCCTCCTGGATGCCGTCCAGCGCCTTGAGTTCGCCGAGAGCACGCTGCAGTGATTCGGGCGGAAACGTCACCTGGCCACGCACCTCGACGGGAGCGGTACGGTGATTGATTCCAAGGACGGTTAAGTGCATATCATTATTAAAGAAGATTACGTGGCGAACGCAAAATTCTGCATGGCGAGGTCAGTTAATACAAGCCGGAGGGGAATCCTGAAGCATACCCTGTGGATATACAACAAAATACTGATTTTGCTGTCCATTAAGATATCCGGGCAAACAGGGGACTGTTAGAATGGCACTTATGAAAAATTTGATTATCGGGCTTCTAGGCTCGCTACGCCAGCTTGCGCCAGGCGTACTGGTGGCCGCGACACTGGTGTCCTGTGCCATCTCGGGTGAGAACAGCCAGCAGCAGACAGTCACGGCTATACAGGATGATCCGCCACCCGCCGCGGGTGTCGAGGTGGCACAGAGTACATTGCCGCAACAGACCCTCACGGATGACATGGTGTTCGATATCCTGCTGGCCGAGATTGCCGGTCAGCGCGGTGAAATGAATGTCTCCGTCCCTCACTACCTGCAGGCTGCACTGCTGGCCCAGGATCCGCGGGTTGCGGAGCGTGCCGTACAGATTGCCTCCTATGCCAAGGAATACCAGGCCGCCGAACGTGCCGCGCGCCGCTGGGTCGAACTTGATCCGGACAGTGTTGAGGCACGCAAGGCCTTGATTGCACTGGCACTGCACAATGGTGACCGGCAGGAGGTCATTACCCAACTGGATTACCTGCTGGCGATTTCAGATGACCCTGAGGCCGGTTACAGCCTCGCGACCACCATCCTTGCACACGAGGATGACAAGAATGCTGCGCTGGATGCGATGGAGAAGCTGGTCGCGCATAACCCGGAGAATCCCTACGCCTGGATGGCGTTGGGCCGTATTGCGGTGGCTGCCGAGCAACTGGACAAGGCGCTGCAGGCCGTCAACAAGGCACTGGCGGTGAGTCCGGACCTGGCCTCGGCAATCCTGCTCAAGGCACAGATACTGGTCAGGATGGAACGCAAGGAAGAGGCCAGTCAGCTGCTGGCCGATGCGGTTGCCAGGCACCCGGAGAACACCAACCTGCATTTTGCCTATGGGCGCATGTTGCTCGATGCGGAGGACCTGGAGGGCTCGCGTGAGCAATTTGCCACGGTCGTCAAGCTGGAGCCGGACAACCCGGATGGTCTCTATTCACTGGCGCTGCTGGAACTGGAGACCGGGCAGTACAAGGCCGGTGAAAAGCACTTGCTGCGGCTGATCGAGATCAATGACGGCGTGCAAAATGCCTATTATTACCTCGGCTATGCGAAGCTCAAGCAGGAAGATGATGCCGCCGCGCTGGAGTGGTACGGCAGGGTTGAATCGGGTGACTACTGGAGCCAGGCGCAGCTACGGATCGCTGAAATCCTCGTCAGGCAGGGTGATGTCGACGCCATGCAGGAGCACATGCAGCTCCTGCGACAAAAGGATCCGGCACAAAGTGTCACCTATTACCTGCTCGAAGGGCAGGTATTGTCGGATGCACAACTCAACAAGGAAGCCTATGAGCTCTATGGCAAGGCACTGCAGGCCAGTCCGGACAACATTGATTTGCTGTACGCGCATTCGCTGGCCGCCGAGCAGCTGGGGAAGCTCAAAATCGCAGAAAGGGACATGCGCCGCATACTCGAAATGGAACCCGACAATGTGCGTACACTGAATGCACTCGGTTATACGCTGGCTGACCAGACCGATCGCTACGAAGAGGCGCTGGGTTATATCAACAGGGCGTACGCGCAGGAACCGGATGATCCAGCCATTATCGACAGCCTCGGCTGGGTGCACTATCGCCTTGGTAACCTCGATGAGGCACACAGCCTCCTGAAGCGGGCCTGGGATATGACACAGGACAGCGAGATCGGTGCCCACCTCGGCGAGGTCATGTGGATGCAGGGTGATCGCGAGGGTGCCCGCAAAATCTGGGAAGCCTCGCGCCAGACATCGCCCGATAACCCGGTGTTGCTGGAAGTGATTAATCGCTATAACCCGTGAAGCGTGTCAGCGGGTTCTTCTTGATCCTGTTGCTGAGTGCTTGTGCAGCAACCCCCCTCCTGAAAAGCAGCCGTTCAGCGGCAGAATTCAGCGACTGGCAACTGCAGGGCCGTATTGCCCTGACCCATGGCGATGAAGGCTGGCATGCCAGCTTACTGTGGCAGCAACAGGCAGACGCCTACCAGTTGAAGGTATCCGGTCCACTCGGGCAGGGTGGTTTTCAGCTTGCCGGTGATAAGGCGGGGGTCGTGCTGGTGGACGCCGAGGGACATTCGTCGTTTGCGCTCGATGGCGATGCTCTGCTGTTGCAGGCTACCGGCTGGCAGTTGCCGGTTGTGGGGTTGCGCTACTGGGTGCGTGGCTTGCCCGTACCGGATACCGAGGCCACCCGGGTGCTTGATGAGTCGGGCCAGCTGAGCCGCCTTGAACAATCAGGATGGGTTATCAATTATCAGCGTTATCAGTTGGTTGAAGGTGCAGCCGTGCCCTCGAAGTTGCAGCTGGCGCGGGATGATATCAGTGTGCGGCTGGTGATCAATGAATGGCAGCTGGGCCCCGCAGCGGCGACGACATCGCCATGACTGATGCAATCCCGGCCACAGCCAGTGGTCCGTGGCCGGCCCCGGCCAAGCTCAACCTGTTGCTGCACGTGGTTGGACGGCGTGCAGACGGTTACCATGAGCTGCAGACAGTGTTTCAGTTCCTGACGGTTAGCGACTGGTTGTATTTCGATGTCCAGCAACAGACCAGCATAGCGCTTGCCGGGGAACCGGCCGGTGTGCCGGCCAGTGCCGATCTGTGCGTGCGCGCGGCTACCCTGTTGCGGGAAACCACCAACAGCCAGGCAGGTGTCACGATTTATAACGACAAACGCCTGCCACTGGGGGGCGGTCTCGGCGGTGGCAGTTCCGATGCGGCCACTACGCTGCTGGTGTTGAACCGGCTCTGGGAGCTGGACTTGCCCCGTGACGAGCTGGCGCGGCTGGGACTCTCTCTGGGGGCCGATGTACCGGTGTTTGTTCATGGTCACGCGGCCTGGGCCGAGGGGATTGGTGAAAGACTTACCCCGGTGACCCCACCGGAAACATGGTATTTAGTGCTGGTTCCGCCGGTAAGCATATCAACTGCCGCAATTTTTTCCGATCCGGGTTTGACACGGGACACGCCCCGAACGAAAATACCCGACCTTCTTTCGGGCACGGGCCATAATGACTGCGAAGCCGTGGTGCGCCGCAGGTATCCGGAAGTGGCAGCGGCACTCGACTGGCTGAATAATTTTTCGCCAGCGCGGCTGACTGGCACCGGCGCCTGTGTCTTCGCCGCGTTCGACACGCAGGCCGATGCACAGGCGGTGGCCGAGAAGTTGCCGGCCAGTTGGTCAGGCCTTGTGGCACGGGGTACCAATCGTTCCCCCTTGCTGGCCGCAATGGAGTGAACGGGTCACTGTCCCACGCGGGTGTGTCACTAACAGATAAATTGGGACGTCGCCAAGCGGTAAGGCCCGGGGTTTTGATCCCCGTATGCGCAGGTTCGAATCCTGCCGTCCCAGCCAAGCATGAACATCGCACAGCGGTGAGTACGGCAGGATGAGAACCTCAAGGTTCGACAAGTGTGCG
>Ga0316196_10001008_pt1 | contig 11947 bp, 8 predicted proteins | sample Eddsed2cm_MG_FD_204938 | JGI IMG/M metagenome (GOLD analysis project Ga0316196, IMG submission 204938) | Coastal sediment microbial communities from Maine, United States - Eddy sediment 2 cm | ecosystem: Environmental > Aquatic > Marine > Coastal > Sediment | place: USA: Maine | collected... | reverse complement strand
GATTCACGACGTAGATCGGGCGCCCCGCAATCTCCTCGAGTCTGGGAACGACCGCTCGAGAGAACCATTCCCGGTCTTCGGCTTTCGGAATGCAGTTGATGATCAGGACCATGGTCGGATGCTCACGAGTTGTCCGCTGTAGCCGATTGGGCATCTTCCAAGGGCGCGCTTTGCAGCTCCTCGAACCACTTGCGAGGCTTCGAGAGTATGATCTTGCCCTTCCCCTGGTCAAGGGCCACCCCGGCTGCCAGACCCCCGTGCTTGATGTAGAGCCTGGCGTTGGCCTTCTTGCTCAGAATATGAAGCCACCCGAGAACCTCGAGCTCGTCGCCGGTGAGAACAAGATCATCCACCTCCATTCGCTCCTTGTCGAAGTTCACGTCCATGGTGCCGTCAATGTCCTTGACGTTGGGCATCAGCGACAGCCACTTGGGTCCGGTCCCGAAGTCCTTGAGCATCGCCACGATCGGGCGGGTATCGTACATTTTCAGACGGACCTGTCCGTCCGCCGTCAGCGGCTTGTCAAACGTGACGTGCCCCTTCTCCAGTTCCACATCGCAGAACCACGCCTCGAGCTTTTTCTCCTGTTTTGCAGAGAGGTCCTCGCCGACGATATCGTCGAGCCGGATGGTGGTCCCCGATAGATCGAATCTTTTGGCGGGCAGGTCGCCCTGGGCGAGGTTTGCATGGACCTCGAGATCTCCGTACAGAGGCACATCTTTGGTCTCCAGAACGATCCCCTCGGCCATCAGATCGAGCGTGCCGACCGCGATCCGCTCGTTGACCTCGAGCCTGGCTTCAACCTCGCCGGTCCCCGATCGAAGGGAAAGCGTGCTCTCTCCAGGGATCAGTCCGTTGAAGGTGCTGATGTCGTTGATTTGGGCTGGAGGTACGACGATTTTGACGTGAGACGCTGGAACGTGGTCGGCCAGCGAGAACCCGTTCCACTGGGCGCTCAGCTCAAGTCCCGTCCCTGTGATGTCTGCAGTCTCATCGTCGGGATCGACAAACTCAAAGGCACCAAAGGTGACCTCCATGCTGGTCACATGCTCTCCGCTCTTCTTCACCGTCTCGCCCGAAACCTCGGCCGAGCCGTTGGCGTCCAACCCCATGATCCTGACGTGGAAAGCGTCCGACTGCAGCGAGTATCTTGATCCGGCACGCACAACCCCCTTCTTGAACGTGAGGTTCGCAGCGATGATACCGGCGCCGAAGGTGCTGATGCCCGGCGTGATTTCCTGGCTCACCGCTGCCCTGTCTCCAAGCCGACCCGCGACAAAGAGGGTCCCCGAAATTTGACCAATGACGTCGGAGAGCTTGGCGCCCTTGGCTGGGAACGTACCGAACTGAAGATCACCGGTGATCGAGAGATTGTCGGTCACCACTTCAGGGCCAACGGAAACCGTGATGGCGTCGAGCCCGAGCCTACCCCGGTGGATCGTGATCGTCTTACGGGGTTTGACGGTCACCCCACCCCCGACTGAACCCTCTCCTTCGAGCCGAAACTCGTTGAGAGCCATCTTGACGGGCCCCTCGACATCGGCTCCGGTGATCTTGATGGTCCAAGGTCTTTTCTTTTTCTTGCGCGGGTAGAGGTCTTCCGGTTTGGGGTCCGGGGGGTTGGATAATCCAGGGATCTCCGGGTAGAACTCGATATTTCCAGGTGGTTCGAGCGGGCCTTCCTCCGCCTCGTTTCTTCTCGGCGAATCGAGGCGCTCCCGATACCTGAAGTCCACACCCTTGGCATCGACATCTCTGATGTGGATAGTCTTGAAGGCGAGCTTGATCAGGCTGATCAGCGCGTCGGCCTCGGCCACGTGGACGTAGACCTGGTCCCTCGGGGTCTGGCTACGCAGGGTGAAACCCTTGACCGTGGCGAATCCTGGCAGATAGGTCACCGCCGAGTCCCAGGAAATATTGGTTTTCTCTGGTTTCTTGTTGATCAGATTCGTGAGGAGATCGGTCCTGAGAACGAAATTCGCGCCGACAACATAGAAAACCTCGAAGACGAGCAGCGTGACTCCGATTCTGATCGCCCATTTGCGAAGGCCGTCTGATCGCAGCACCGCCCCGACCCGAGATGAAAGATCCATGCTGTCCTCCATAAAGCTGGCGCGGCTCAGTCTAGCAAAGGAACCCGGCAGCTCCTCCCCTCTGGCGGAGCCATGGGTTGGGGGAGCCCGTTCGATTGAATCTGTGTCAGCCAGCCACGATGCCGTGGCCAATCGACCCGATTTGAATTGTTCCGGCGAGATTTCTTCTCCAGGCAGTGCAGGGATAATTCGCTACTAAAAAAAGACTTACCAGCCAGAGCCCAGGTTGGTACCAGTCTTGCGACAGGACCAGCCGGCGACCCGCAACAGATGGGCAAATCCTGGGAGGCCACACCGAGCGGAACGCCGCATTATCAACCCGGTCGAAATCGACCAAAACATCGGACAGGAGGGCAAACAATGAACGGTAAGAAGACTTTGGTGGCAAGACGACACTCTTTCTGGACCCTGGCACTGGTGATCGCCTCACTCGTTGTGCCATCAATTTGCTCGGCTGAAGAAATCACAATTCGGATTGCTCCGGCAACCCTCAACCTCGAAAGCGACGGCAGCGTCGTGACGGTACATACCGACGTGCCGTACAGCGCCGTTGACGTATACACCGTCTATCTGAGTGGAGTCCCCATCCAGTCATGGAAAGCCGACGACAGGGGCTATTTTGTAGCCAAGTTCCTGATGGACAGCGTCAAGACCATTGATGGTCTCGTTATCAACAACTACAACACCTTTCGGTTCGTGGCTCTGACGACGAGTGAAAATCCGGTCTGGGGCGAGGCGGATGTGAAAGTGATCGACCGCGGCCAGTAATGGTCTATCGACTGTTTTCGAATCCATGGGCGCCACCTGTCTCATGAGGCGGGTGGCGGCCTTTTTTTTTTGCCGGACACTCACTTTCGATCTCGCGGGAATCCCCAGAAATTTCCATCCTTGCGCTTTTGATAGAGTCTGGTCGTGCGAATCTTGGCTCTGGTTGTGTGGCTAACGCACCCGTCTGTCGTGGAACGGTGGGGAAGCGGGACATTCATCAAATCACCCAACCATCCTAACCTGGGCCGAGAGAAAAACATCCGACTACCTGGCACCGATACGAGGAGGACTACATGAAGACAGATTTCGGCGGCAAGATCGCGGTTGTTACCGGCTCGACTCAGGGCCTCGGCGCCGCTGTCGCCCGACAACTCGCGGATCGCGGCGCCGCCGGCATCGTCATCACCGGGCGCAACGTCGAACGGGGGACTGCGGTCGCCGGTTCTATCGAGGAACGTGGAACACGAGCAATCTTCGTTGAAGCAGACCTCACCGACCCAGCTGCCCGCGCGCGCATCATCGGAGCGGCCGACGATACCTTTGGCCGGATCGACGTTCTGGTCAACAGCGCCGGTATCACCGACCGGGACACGGTCTTCGACTCGACGCCAGAATTCTTCGACCGGATGATGGCCATCAACACCAAAGCGCCCTGGTTCCTCATGCAAGGCGCGATCGCCGTGATGTTGCGCGAAGGAATCGAAGGAAACATCGTGAACGTACTGTCGATCTCCTCGCACGCCGGGCAGCCGTACATTGCCACGTACTGCGCCTCGAAAGCCGCCCTGGGCATCTACACGAAAAATACGGCCCACGCTCTACGGAATCATCGCATCAGGGTCAACGCTCTGAACCCCGGCTGGATGTCGACGCCGGCCGAAGATCGCATTCAGCGCGAGTACCACGGGGCGGCCGACGGCTGGGCCGAAGCTGCGGGCGCCGGCCTGCCGTTCGGCAGCCTGATCGACCCCGAAGACGCCGCTCGAGCGGTACTCTTCCTTGCCTCACAGGAGTCCGGGTTCATGACTGGAGCAATTGTCGACTACGACCAGCAGGTGATCGGCGCCCACGACTGATCCGTTGGGGTACCAGGCAGTAAGAGCCGGGCCTAAGGGCCCTGCGCCACCCGTCTGCCAAACGTGCGCCGGGTCCTCCAACCAGGGAATTTGACGCTGACATCGGCCTCCTCAGAGCCATAGAGCGCCTCATTGCACACCCCGATCGTGTCCTCGAGCTCGACACATTCACCGACGCCGAGGAGGGCCTCGCGCATGCTGTCTTCGAGACCGTCAGGAAATTGGTATTGGTAACGGACGGTCACCTTCCTCATCTGATCGGAAATTCTGAGATGGAGGTTTAAAGCGAGATCGAAGACGTCGCCCTCCTCGAAGCTGATGAACCAGAATTTGTACTCTTCTTGACTCGGTAGGACGAGCAGCTCGGGGTGCGCGTTCTCGCTCGCAGGACCGACGTGCGCGCTAATGCGGTACGTGCCTGATCTCGTGACGTTGAGGAAGGTCGAATCTGGGGCCGATATCCCCGGCGCAGTCCGCCGCAAATTGGAAAGGCCGAGGGGGCCATTAGACTCGGTCTCTCTGGTCGGGCTGGTCCAGCCGAGGGCATACTGGTTATTTGCCGCGGTCTTGCAGAGTTTTAAATCGCTCGTCGGGTGCGGGTCGCCCTCCTCTGTGACGAACCCCCCCTGGTAACCCATGTTCCCACCCTCGCAATACGCGTCAACCTCTCCATTGTCGAAAAAACAGTTGAGGTGCATGAGCCCGCGAGTATGACCAATTTCATGCTTGAGCATGGAGGCGGTCGGGACCACGATAAACGCAGCCCGATATGAATGGTCGAAGAGGCCTTCTACAGGGCCGATGTACGCCCATCCTGGTGTATCGCAGGGCCCGTACGGAAACCACCAGACCAACCCATCATAGGAGGTGAGATCAATGTCCTGAGCGGTGGCATCCTCTTTCACCTGCGGCCAGACTTCCTCCGCAGCATCCTCTAAAAAATCAGCATCGCACCCAGGCTCCATCTCGAACGTGCTTTGGTACACGCCCATGTAATCGCTCTCCAACACGAAAGCACCATAACTGTCATATTTGTAGCTGGCGACAATACCGTCATAGACGCCGGTTCCTGCGGCCATCTGGAAGAGTTCGTGGACATAGCCCGGGTCAGCCACCCCGTACATTTCTTCCATTGTGTCGACCACGCGCATGTTCGCCATGTCCACGGCGATGATGAGGTAGGTCGATTTACCGAGACTCGGTTCGAGTTTTTGTATGTTCTCGATTACCGTGTCTGGACGGATCCCTTCAAAAGTCTGAATCGTCGATGTGCCGTCGAAATGGTCGACGATGCGAACCTGGGCCGAGATGGGCATCGCTCCCATGATGAGGCCCAGTACTAAGATCGCGAAAAGTGCAGAGAACTGCCGACCCGTCATTGTGACCCTCCTACCAAGTGTTTCGCCGCTGTTGGCACGGACCGGTTCAGAGGGACAGATCAGAGTTCAGTTCGTTCTAGTGTAAAGAACACGGGGCCAATCACTTCATCCAACACGCCGGTCTCATCATCGAGGGTGTAGAGAAGATCACCGTCGAAATCCACAAAAAGGACTCTGCTCTTTTTATCGAAATCGATGATGCCACCCTTGATTCCGAATGCGACATTGAGACCACGGACGTCAGGATTTGAGCCCCAGAATTTGACGTAATATTGCTGATTTTTCTTGGTGCCAAAAAAATTCATGAAAATGAAACCGTCATAAGTGCCCGCAGGAACTTGCGGGCCCCCGTCGTAGCCTAAATCACGTGTCACCGTCATCGTATATGGTGGGTTTGGACCTGCATTCGGACAGCACTCTTCGACGATTGCACGACCTTCCAGATCCCCCCTGAAGACAATCAAATCTGTTGGCGTACCCGGGTTTTGCGGTTTGCCTGCATTTACCGCTGAAACAACCAAGACGGCAATACAAAAAACACCTACGAGCGCAGCAAGCCTGCCTTTCATTTCACACCTCTCCTTCATTTGTGAGGTCAATTGACCGAGGACGCACGGGCACCGAGTCAGGGCCCTGACGCGCCACCAGGTTGCGGGGGATCCCCGCGATTTTCATTGTTCTCCGTTGTCTCTAACTCAGAAAGGTGGTGCTCAGGCTCGAGAATGTCCACAACCAGATCTAGATAAAACTATATTTTTTCAGTTACTTAGGAATAATTATCGTTTGGAGAAAAATGTCGAACAGTACATTCGCAAATAGGATCATTGTTGTGATCCATTCTCGCAATTCGTAGGGCTATATCGAAAGGCAAGGGTTTCAGAAGGCGTCAAGCACCGATTTCTGGTCGACAGTGTCGACCCTGGCACTCTTCAATCCATGCCTCCCCGAGAAATCCCCAGGGAGGCTCGCTTCGTCGTTACCGCGTCGGCATCCGACCCGGCGTCCACGGCGCACTAGCCTCCTCCGCTTTGGCTTCCAGTGCGTCGAGGTCGGTGACCAGCTTTTCGAGCTTCGCCATCTCCGTCGCGAACGCTGCTGCCGCCCACTCGTATGCCTGTCGGTGGGTCGCCGTCGGAGCCTGGGTCGTGTACCACTGGTCGGAAGCGATTCGCTCCACCCGGTCGACGATGGCCGGAGGCGTGAAGACGTTACGTTCGGCCTTGGTGGTGTCCCCCACGAGCTCGAGCATGATCGCATCGAACCGGCCTTTGAGCATTTCGAGTTCAGCCATCAGTGCCGGGTCGGCTTCCGGCGTATCAACCAGGGCCTGGCGCAAATACTCGAGTCGAGTCTTCACCTCGCCGGTCAGCTTGACGGCACCGAGGGCGGACCGGCGCAGTTCGCGAACCTCGTTCTGGAAGCTCTCGACCGCGTTCTTGTCGGCGGCCGTCAACGTCGCCAACTCGAGTCCCTCGACTTCGAAGGTCAGTGGACCGAAGAGAGTCTTCCACTCTCCGCCACTCCGCAACTCGAGGCTCGCGGTGTAGAACCCTGGCAGCGCCAGCGGGCCGCGATCCGGCAGATCCCAGGGCGCGCGATCCTTTGTCGGCGACAGATCTGTGGGCGCGGCCGACGGCCACCTCAGATCCCACGCCACCCGGTGGAGGCCCTTCTTGCGGTCGGCCGCCACCCGGCGCACCACCGCACCCTCATCGTCCCGCACCACGATGAAAACGCCGGGCTCCAGTTCCAGATCCTCCTCGCGAAGCTCGGCCATCGACGCCAACGGCGTCTCGGACTTGTCTTTCCGGGCCTTCTTTTCGGCCTCGTTCCGAAGCTCCCTTTTGGTTTTGAACCCGTCGCGCAGCCAGTAGGTGAAGACCGCGCCGTACGGCGGGTTTGAAGCGGTCCAGAAACTGTTGCCCCGTTCGATGACTCGATCCGACTGCTCGATGTAACGCAGCGCCTCTCGGGTCGGGAACAGGATGGCCTCCTCGTTCTCCAGCCTTTGTTCCGTTATTGCGCGCAGCGGGGTGTAGTCGTCGAGGATGTAGAAGCCACGGCCGAAGGTGGCCACCGCCAGGTCTTCCCAATCCCGCTGGATGTCGAGCTCCCGCACCTGAATGGTGGGTAGCCCACCCTTGAGTTGATGCCAATTCGTCCCTTCGTTCACCGTCACCCAGAGCCCGAACTCGGTGCCGAGAAACAGCAACTCCGGTTTGACGTGGTCCTGAATCAGGGTGTAGGCGACCTGCCGGTCCGGGAGATCGCCGCGCATCGATTTCCAGGTCAGGCCCTTGTCGCGGCTCACCGCCACATAAGGCGCGAAGTCACCCATCTTGTGGTTGTCAAAGGTGGCATAGACCGTGTTCTCGTCGAAAATCGAGGCCTCGAGATCGCTGACATAGGTCCGTTCGGGGACTTCGGGCACGCCGTCGACCTTGCGCCAGTTCTCTCCTCCGTCCTCGGTCACCTGGATCAGCCCATCGTCGGTGCCGACATAGATCAGCCCCTCGACCAGCGGCGACTCGGTCAGCGAGACGATATTGCCGTAGTTCGAGGTCGAGGTGCTCTTGTGCACCGCATCCATCTCCCAGATGCGCCCCATCACGGGAAGTTGGTCCCGGTCGAGCTGCCGGCTGAGATCTCCCGAGATCGCGATCCAGGTATCGCCCCTGTCATCCGACTGGAAAAGCCGTTGCGAGGCGAAATAGAGCCGGGTCGGCGAATGTGGAGAGATGAGGAGGGGCGAATCCCAGTTCCAGCGGTGGGCCGGCTCCCCGGGCTCCTCCTGCGGCTGGATGTCGACAATCTCCTCCGAGCGCCGGTCGTAGCGCACCAGCCCTCCGTACTGCCACTGCGAGTAGACGATATTCGGATCGGTTGGGTCGACCTGGGTCTCGTAGCCATCGCCGCCAACTGTGATGAACCAGTCTTCGTTCGAGATTCCGGATTTGCGGAGCGTCCTACTGGGCCCCCCGAGGGTAGCGTTGTCCTGGGTGCCGCCGTAGACATAGTAGAAAGGTTCCGATGTGTCGACGGCCACACGGTAGAACTGGGTGATGGGGAGGTTCTCCTTGAACAGCCAGGTCTCTCCCCGGTCGAAGCTCTCGTAGACGCCGCCGTCGCAGCCCACCAGCATGTAATCCGCGTCATCCGGGTCGAGCCACACCGCGTGATCGTCGACATGCTTTTTCTTCCAGTTGACCTTTTCGAAGGTCTTGCCCCCGTCCCTGGTCACCCAGAGCCACACCTCCACCGAATAGACGGTGTCGAGATCGTGAGGATCACAGGTCAGCTCGTTCCAGTAGTCGCCACCCGGCGCATGATCCGAGCGTTTCTCCCAGCTCTCGCCACGGTCGAGCGACCGGAAGACCCCACCCTTGTCCCGAACCGCGTCGACGACGCCATAGACCACATCTGGATTGATCGGTGAAATGCACAGACCCATCCGACCGCGGTCGACGTCGGGCAGCCCCTTATCGATCTTGCGCCAGGTCGTACCGCCGTCAGTGGATTTGTGAAATGCCGACTCGGGGCCACCGTTGATAAGGGTCCAGACGTGCCGCCTCCGCTGATAAGAGGTGGCGTAGACCAGATCCGGATCGCGTGGGTCAAGCCAGACCTCGCTCACGCCGGTGTCATCCGAGACGTGGAGGATGCGCTCCCAGGTGGCGCCGCCGTCGGTCGTCTTATAGAGCCCTCGGTCACCTCCCGAGCGCCACAAAGGACCCTGGGCGGCGACGAAAACCACGTCGGAGTCTTCGGGATGGACGACGATTCGCCCGATGTGCTCCGATTCCTTGAGCCCCATGTTCGACCAGGTCTGGCCGCCATCCATACTCTTGTACACACCATCGCCAAAGGAGACCGAGCGCTGCGAGTTGTTCTCCCCGGTCCCCACCCAGATGACATTCGGGTTCGAAGGGTCGATGGTCACACAGCCGATCGAATAGGAGCCCTCGCCGTCGAAGACCGGCTTCCAGGTCGTGCCCGCGTTCTCGGTCTTCCACAGACCGCCCGACGCGGTGGCCGCGAAGAAGCGGTGCCGTTTGCCCGGTGTGACGGCGAAGTCGACCACCCGACCCGAGTTGATGGCGGGTCCGATGTTTCTCAGCTCGAGCCCAGAGAGGGTCTCGGCGTTGAGTTTGGTTTTGGGCTCTTCAGTCTTCTCCTTCTTGGCAGCCGACCCGAGGGCGGGAACCATCAGAAGTACCAACAACAGGGAAAGGCTGAGCTTATTCACGGCAGTCCTCCTTGGATGCAACGGACACGGGCACCGGGTCCGCGCCGCCCGAGGCTAGCACGTTCTCCGGATGACCGATTTCACACCTAATCATCTCTGCACAGCTCAAACCCTCCTCTTAAGATTTGTATATAAGCCATTATCGGACTTGAATTGGGGCCATTTCGTGCAACCATTGCGGCGAGAGCGAAGGGAGGGCGTATGAGCGACAAGAAGAGCTCGGTTTCCCGCCGCGGCTTCCTCAAGATCGCCGGATTGACCGGGGCAGGTGTGCAGGCCGGAGCCCTGGTAGGTGCCGGGATTGCCGCAGGCAAGGATTCGGAAATCTCCACCGGTTGGGAGTCCTTCAACCCGGGCACGCAGTTCTTCAACCGGAAACCGTTCGAGATGCCTAAAGGTGCCAGGCACCTTTGCTCAGTCCAGCCTTTACCCCCGAGATCGCAAATCAGAAGCGAATGGTCAGCCCGGTGAGAGCGCGAACTTCCTCGTAGTCGTCGTGCTCGGTCCACTCACCCACCAGAAGTAGCGAGAACGTCCGGTTGAGGTTCGCCGTCATTGACAACGAATAGCGCTCGCTCTCGGGTCGCTCCTCGATGGTGCCGCCTCCCCCATCTTCGTATTGGAAAACCGACAGCGACTTCTGGTAGTCCACCGATAGATAGACCCGTCGCCCGATGGTCTTGCCGAGCGACACCCAGGTGGAGTCGTACTCACGGTCGAGTCGGTCTATGCGCGACGTTGAGGCCGTGAAGTCAAGGCCGATCTTCGCGATGTTGTTGAGTGACAAACCCAGGTTGGCGCGGTCGGCCCACTCGTCATCCGAATTGTTGCGGTCCTTGCCGTAGCTGCCCCAGAAACGGACCCATCGCCACGGGCTCACGGTGATTCGCAACCGGCCGGACTCGAACAGCAGACCCTGCAGTCTATCCGGATCCACCGGGCGGCCGTCCAATACATCATCGGTGATTGACCGGGCATTAAGGGAACGACCGCGGTGGTAAGTGCCCTGGAAGTCGATCAGCTGCACCGGCGCGTACCGGATGTTGGTGAAGAAGTAACCGAGCTCGCTGTCGCCAAGACCGGCGGGACCCTCGAGATCGTACTCGAGGGCCTGGTAGAGGAAAAATTTCCTGCCGGCGGGAATGAAGTTGTTGAAGACCACGACCGATCGTTCGGTGAGCTCCTCGTTGCGAATGAGCACCCAGCCGAGTACGTGGCGACGGCCGTGGGCGGCATCGACGGCGACATAGGCGCCACCTTTGGTGATACCGTCCACGAATCCAGCTTCACGGATCTTCGGCTCGAGGCCCGCGAACAGGCCGAGCCGGAACCGGCCAAAGGATGAGGCATTTCGAAACCGGTACTCCCCAAACAGACCGCCAAGGGCACCGATACCACCCATGTTTCGCAGCCACATCTGACCCAGGCGAAGGGTCCACCGGCCCTCGCTACTCGTAAAGCCGATCCACGCATCGTAAATAGAGATGCGCTCGTCGCGGGCCTCGCTGTCCGGGAAAGTAGCCACCCTGGTGTCAATGCCGAACTCGAAACCGTTGCCAGGCCGCGGTTCCGAGAAAAAGGAGAAGTTGGCGATCACCTCGGAGAATTCGTAGCTGTCGCTATTCGAAAGATCGCGCTCGGACCAGTTGTAGAAAAGGGCAAATCGTCCGTTGGTGGGTATCGCCTGCCCTGATGCCAGCTGCGCCTGCAGCAGCGAAGCTACTGCAAAGAACAGCAACAACAAGATCAGCTTGGGCCTAGCCACGGCCCGGCCCCAATCTGAACCTGGCGTCCGGTGGTTTTTTCCCGTCCGGGTGGCACGAGTAGCAGACAATCGAGTCGTACACGTACCCGGTCCTGCCTTCGTGTTTGTCATCCATCTTGTCGCGTGGGTGGCAGCCCGAATCCAGACAACTGAAGATCCTGTAGGTGGAGGAGTCTTTATGGCAGTCGATGCACTCTGTTCCTGCGTGCTTGCCGCTCGTGATCGGGAAATAAGTGTGGTTGAAGTCCCCCTGGAACCAGCTCGAATCCGATCGGCGATGGCACAGATCACAGTCGGTCGGGAAACCTGCTCCCGTGTGGTTCGGGTTCGAGGTAGCGTTGTAATTGTCCAGGTGACAGTCCACACAGTCGGACGGCAGTCCTGCATACACACCGCTCGAGTGGCACGCCGAACAGTCGAGGGTCGCGTGAACTCCTACCAACGAATAGGTGTGATCAAAGGTAGCGCCCGTCCACGTCGTCGGCTGGTGGCACGTCTCGCAGGCCGTTGGGAAACCTGCCGAGGAGTGGTTGGGATCGGTCGTTGCGTTGTAGTCGTCGAGGTGGCAATCGACACACTCGGACGGGAGTCCGGCGTACACACTCCCGGTATGACAGGAG
>Ga0316196_10001006_pt1 | contig 11957 bp, 11 predicted proteins | sample Eddsed2cm_MG_FD_204938 | JGI IMG/M metagenome (GOLD analysis project Ga0316196, IMG submission 204938) | Coastal sediment microbial communities from Maine, United States - Eddy sediment 2 cm | ecosystem: Environmental > Aquatic > Marine > Coastal > Sediment | place: USA: Maine | collected... | reverse complement strand
TCGAGCGCAGCTGGCAGGTACTGGCAGTGGAGCGAGGCTGGACATTCGGAGATTGCGATATGGATCTGGGTATGCCGTCCTGGTTCGCGCTCGACAAATGGCTACCTTCGGTGTTTGAGGTGCAGACTTCCTGTGGTTATACCCCGCTGATACTCTTTCAGATCTCCATGGCCGAGGCCCTGCTTGTAATTTCAGTAGTACTGTTGATAATGAGTGCAGCCCTCTTCGTTACCAGCTGGCAAGATTAGAATTAAAAATATCGCTGGCGAACACGGGGCGCACAATATCCGATTCAACTCGATACGAGTGACACCTCATGGTATCAACGCTTAGCAGAGCTTTTGCGAATAATTTCCTCGGCCACTCCGCTACCTGGTACAAACAGGCAATAGTCGCCTTCCTGATCATAAACCCGATCGTCTTTAGTTTCAGTCCGTTCGTTGCCGGCTGGTTATTGATCCTGGAATTTATTTTCACGCTGGCGATGGCGTTGAAGTGCTACCCACTGCAACCGGGTGGATTGCTCGCCATCGAAGCCATAATCATCGGCATGGCCAGCCCCGAGTCAGTTTACGCTGAAGCCATCGCCAACTTCGAAGTTATTATGCTGTTGATGTTCATGGTGGCGGGTATCTACTTCATGCGCGACCTGCTGCTGTTCACCTTCACCAAAATCCTGCTAAAGGTCAAATCAAAAGCATTTTTATCTTTTCTGTTCTGCATCACCGCGGCTGTCCTGAGTGCTTTTCTCGATGCGCTCACCGTCACCGCGGTCCTGATATCGGTCGCCGTTGGTTTCTACTCGGTTTACCACCGTGTCGCGTCGGGTAAAAAGTTTAATCATACCGATCACGACCACAGCCACGATGCCGATGTCCATGCCGATCGGCGCGCTCAACTCGATCAATTCCGCGCATTTCTGCGCAGCCTGATCATGCACGGTGCGGTCGGAACCGCGCTCGGTGGTGTCTGTACCCTGGTGGGTGAACCGCAGAACCTGCTGATAGCCGAGCGCGCCGGCTGGGATTTCATAGAGTTTTTTATACGCATGGCCCCTGTCACCATGCCGGTGCTGGCAGCCGGCCTCGTGACCTGTGTACTGCTGGAGAAAACGGGCTGGTTTTCCTACGGCGCCACCCTGCCCGAGCCGGTGGCGCTAACCTTAGCCGATTTCGACGCTGAGCAGGATGCCCAGCGCGATGAACGCATGACCATGGCCCTGATAGTACAGGCCCTGGTCGGCATCATCCTGGTATTATCGCTGGCATTTCACGTAGCCGCAGTTGGCCTCGTCGGCCTGATGGTCATCGTTTTGTTAACGGCGTTTAACGGCATTATCGAGGAACATCGTATCGGTCACGCCTTCGAAGAGGCGCTGCCGTTTACCGCACTACTGGTTGTGTTTTTCTCAGTGGTTGCGGTAATCCATGAACAGCATCTGTTCACCCCGATCATCTCCTCGGTTTTGTCCATGGACCGCGATTTGCAGCCGGTCATGTTTTTCGTCGCCAACGGCGTGTTATCGATGATATCGGATAACGTTTTTGTCGCCACGGTATACATCAATGAAGTTGCCGATGCGCTCAAACAAGGCGTGATCGACCGCGAACATTTCAATGTGCTGGCAATTGCGATCAATACCGGCACCAACCTGCCAAGCGTGGCTACACCGAATGGTCAGGCGGCCTTTCTGTTTCTGCTGACCTCGGCCCTGGCCCCACTGATCCGCCTTTCCTATATGACCATGCTGTGGATGGCGCTGCCCTATACGATCGTGCTCAGCGGCGTCGGCATGATAGCGATCTACGCCGTGTTCTAAGTGCCGCCGCTACCGGGCAGTCCTGGAATGCCAGTCGACCTCAGGTGAAGCGCGCCTGGGTGAGTTCCAGCCACTGCAGGGCGATGATGGTAGCGGATGAGCGGATTCTGCCCTCGCGCACCCAGGCGAAGGCTTCTTCGGCATCGACCACCATCACGCGGATGTCTTCATTCTCGTCGGCCAGTCCGTGGATACCGGCAACACCATCGCTGTCAACCAGACCGCAATAGAGACTGCAGTGCTCACTGGTGCCGCCGGGGCTAACGTAATATTGGCTGATGAGCTCCAGCTGCCTGATTTCACATCCCGCCTCTTCAACGCATTCGCGCAAGGCTACCTGCTGCGTCGATTCACCCGGCTCGATAACGCCGGCGACCGACTCGATTAACCAGGGACCATCGGGATCCTCAATGGCACCCGCCCGGAACTGTTCGATCAATACAACCTTGCGACGCTCAGCATCATAGGGCAATACGGCGACGACCGAACCGCGTTCAAATATTTCACGGGTAAATACCGGGCTATCCCCACCAGCGAATAATTCATGGCTGAGGCTGTACTCGTCGAGCCTGAAATACTTTTCAAACAGAGTCAGATGTTTGACCAGCTTCCACTGATACTTCATGCCTGCTCCATCAACTGCGCAGCGCGCTGCAAATCCGCCTCGGTATCGACGCCCGGACCCGGCACTTCACGTGCTATTTCGCTGTGGATGGTATATCCGTTGCACAGTGCGCGTAATTGCTCAAGCGACTCGGCGACTTCCAGATCACAGGGAGCAAGCTGGCTGAAGACCTTGATAAATCCGACCCGGTAGGCATACAGACCGATATGACCGTGATAACGCTCGACCAGGCTATTGCGATCGTAGGGAATAACGGATCGACTGAAATAAAGCGCATGACCACGCTGATCGTGCACCAGCTTTACCTGGTTGGGGTCACGCGCGTGCTCGGCATCGATATACTTGTGCAGGGTCGCCATGTCACAGCCGCTGGTATCGAGATTAGCGGCTACCTGAACGAGATTGACAGCCGGCATCAGGGGTTCGTCACCCTGCAGGTTGACCACGATGCTGTCGTCGCTCCAGCCAAGTATGCTCGTCACTTCCAGAATCCGGTCGGTTCCACTGCTATGTGAGCTGGCGGTCATGCAGGCGTGACCACCAAAGGCTTCGACTTCGTCACCAATGCGCTGGTCATCAGTAGCCACCACGATTTCACTGGCATCGGTCTGCTGCGCCGCGCGATACACCCATTCGATCATGGTTTTGCCATGGATCAGGCGCAGCGGCTTTCCGGGTAGACGTTGCGAGGCATAGCGCGCCGGGATAACAATGCGGAAATCAGGCCCGCTGTTGGTTGGGGGATGCGTCGAACCAGCACTCATGACGTCAGCGCAATGCCTCGACTTCTTCGCTAGTCAACTCGCGCGCCTCTTCCGGTAACATCACCGGTATGCCATCACGAATCGGATAGGCGAGCCGAGCTGCACGCGAAATCAGTTCCTGTCGCTTGCTATCGTAAATCAGCGGTCCCTTGGTCACCGGGTCGACCAGTATATCGAGTAAATGTTTATCCACGACGATGTTTCTCCAGCAGGTCAATTATCTGTTCGTTCAATTCTGCACCCAGCTCGATGTGCAGGGGCACCACCCAGACGTTATCACGCGCCATCACTTTAAGCTTCACCGCGTCCTTATGCGTTACCAGAATCGGCAGTTCAGGCTTCAGGTTCAGCTCCTGCGCCTTGAATTCATGGTGATCGGGATACTTGTGTTCAATCACATCAAGCCCCATTTGTGCCAGGCTGGCAAAGAAAATTTCAGGAAACCCGATGCCCGCCAGCGCATGGACCTGCTTACCTTGAAAGTCGCTGATATCACGCCTGGTCTCGGGTTGCGCCAGGTTCCAGACTTCGCCCAGCGACTCGACCACCTGATCGCTGTCGCGATTGATGGTAATGTCGACCTGGCGCAGACGCGAGCGCGGCTCGCGCAACGGGCCCGCAGGCAGCATCAGGCCGTTGCCGAGTGCCATGTAGCGACAAACCGCAATTTCGATATCACGCTTGAGTGCATAGTGCTGCAGGCCGTCATCGGAAAGAATGACATCGATATCGGGGAATTGCTGCAATATCTGCCTCGCGGCCCCGACCCGGTTGGCACCGACACCGATCGGACAGCGACAGATCTCCGACATCATGTTGGCTTCATCACCCACGGCGGCGCTGATCATTCCGTTGCTCAGAATCTGGATACGATGCTCATTGCCACTCTTGTAGCCACGCGTAATGATACCGACGCGAAAACCTCTCGATTGCAATAATTCATACAGTGCAATCACGATAGGGGTCTTGCCGTTACCGCCAAGGGTGATATTACCGACCACGATGGTGGTGACGGGTAATTTGTGGGACCGCAGGATGCCGATTCGATAACTCAGGCGACGCAGACTGGCGCTCACATAGAATATCAGCGAAATCGGCATCAACATGATGGCAAACGGGTTCATCGACCACAGCCACCAACCCTGTCGACGTTGACTAGACTGGTTGATCCAGTTATGCATCAGGGCTTTGTTGAGCACCGATGAACGAATGATCCTGGGCTTGTTGCTGGTCGCGGTGACACTGTCGCCTGCGTCGCGGAATTGCATGCCGTGCAATTTTGCGTATATACCATCGTTTGCGAGCAACACCGCGTGCGTACCCTGCTCAAGTATCTTGCCCTGATCCATCACCAGTATGTGGTCGGCATGCTCGATGGTTGACAGTCGATGCGCAATGACCAGGGTGGTACGATTTTCCATCAAATGCTCGATCGCATGCTGGATATAACGTTCCGACTCGGTATCCAGCGCCGAGGTGGCTTCGTCGAGTATCAGAATAGGAGCGTCCTTGAGCAAGGCTCGCGCAATAGCCAGACGTTGGCGCTGACCACCCGATAACAGTACGCCTCGCTCACCCACCTCGGTGTCGAGTTGATCGGGCATTTCCGCGATGAACTCCCAGGCGTATGCCTGCTTCGCGGCTTCAATAATCTGTTCTTCGCTAACCTTGTTGGAGATGCCATAAGCGATGTTATTGCGAATCGAGTCGTTGAACAGTCGAACATCCTGTCCAACGTAGGCGATCTGGCGGCGCAGGTCTGTAATACGGTAATGATCGAGGCGCTCGCCATCGAGACGCACCTCACCGCCGTCATATTCGTAAAGCCGAGGAATCAGGTTGACCAGGCTGGACTTGCCACTGCCCGAACGACCGACGATAGCGACAGTAGTGTAAGGCTCGACCTCGAAACTGACGCTGTCGAGCACCCGCTGATCGCTGCGGCGATAACAAAGCGTGACATCCTCGAAACTAAGGCGCCCCTGCGCGCGCTCCAGTTCCAGCTTACCCTCGTTATGTTCGCTTTCTCGCGAGGTGAATTCAAATACGCTTTCCCCGGCGGCAATGCCCTTTTGAATACTGGAATTGATCGAAGACAGTACCCGCATCGGTGCCAGCAACATGGTCATGGCCATAATGAAGGAGACAAAATCACCGGTGGTAATGACTTCCCGCATTGACTCCGAGGTGGCAAAAGCAACGATGGCGGCGAAAGCTAAAGCCACGATAAACTGAATCAGCGGCATACTCACTGCCTGCACTACCGTCATCTTGAGGTGCAACTTGAGATTCTTCTGATTGATTTTAAAGAACTTGTTGCGCTCGAATTCATCACCACCGAAAATCTTTACGATTCGATTGGCATCGATCACTTCCTGCGCCACCTGGGTAACATCACCCATGGAGCGCTGGATATTCTTACTGAGACTGCGAAATTGACCCGATATACGCACCACGATCAGGAACACGATCGGCCCGGCGACCAGGAATATAGCCGTCAGTTGCCAGTTCAGCCAGAGCATGTAAGCGAGCAGGATAACAATGCGCAGGGTATCCTGGATAAACGCTGTCAGCGATGACGACACCGACTTGGCAACCTGTTCAACATCGTAGGAAAAACGGGTAACAATGGACGAAGTTGATGATTGATCGTATTCATCGCTGGTTAGCGTCAATAACTTCTCGAACATTTGACTGCGCAGATTATTGATGACGTTTCGACCGATGAAGTCCATGCAATAGCTGCGCAGAAATACCGCCACCATGCGCACCATGAAAATGAGTATGATCGCCACCGGAATGAACTTGATGACGTCAGCGTTCCCAGCGGTGAAGCCTTCGTCCATCAGTGGCTTCATGAGGTAGGCGAAGGCAGCATCGGAGGCAGCGAATATAATCATCCCGAGTACAGCCAGCGCAAAATAGCCCTTGTGCTCAAAGGCCAGGCCCAACAGTGCACGGTAAGCCTTCGCGCCGGTTAAATTCCCTTCAATTTTCTTCACTGCTTAACAATCTCACTATCGGTACGAAACCGATTATTCGATGGGGCGAGTGGTAGCGACGGATACTTGAGGAAAGCCGAGCTGGCCAACAACATCCAATGCCGTCACCAATGACTGTACCGGTGAGGCAGCGTCAGACTGTATCACAACAGGCAGCATGCCATTTGTCAGGCTGCGTTCCAGCGCCGCCCTTAAGGTAGCGCTTTTATTATTGGTAAGCTCCCGTGAATTGACAAAAAAATTCCCCCTGGCATCGATCAGCAGGCTGATCTTCTGCTTTGCTTCCGGCGACTCTGTGGTACTTGCTTCCGGTAATTTGATCTTCAACTGTGAAGTGGTATCGAAAGTGGTCGACACCATGAAAAAGATCAGCAACAGGAACACCACGTCGATCAATGGCGTCAGGTTGATATTGACATCTTCTTCCAGGTTGCGGCTTTGAAAGTTCATCGTATCAGGCCAGTTGCTTGCGCTCGCCGTGCAGGAACTCAACCAGTTTCATGGCTTCCTGCTCCATGGCGACGACCAGTTCATCAATTTTACGTTTCAGGTGACGATGAAAGATCAGGCTGGGTATCGCGACCGATAGTCCGGCAGCAGTTGTTATCAGGGCTTCCGAGATGCCGCCCGCCAACTGGGCCGGATCACCGATGCCGATAACGGTGATGGCGGTGAACACCTTGATCATGCCGATGACGGTACCGAGCAGACCCAGTAAAGGTGCAATGGTCGAGATGGTACCCAGGGTGTTCATGAAACGCTCCATCTCATGCACCACGTGGCGGCCATTTTCTTCGATGCTTTCGCGAATCAGGTCACGTGACAGATGGCGATTGATCAGACCGGCTGCCAGCACCCTGCCGAGCGGTGAACCGTTCTCGATCTCCGTGATGTGCTGCTCGGTAAGCGCATCGTTATTCAGCAGCTTCCAGATGCCGGTTAACAGCTTCGCTGGAATGACCTTTTTTTGCCGCAATGTCCACAGCCTTTCAGCAATAATGGCCGCCGCGATGACCGAACATAACAATATCGGTATCATCAACCAGCCTCCTGCCTGAACCAGTTCAAACACGCTTTCTTCCTCAGAAATAATTGTCGCACATGATACTGTGACGAGCGGCCTTTTACCATCGTCGCCAGCTTCTTCGCGGTGGCCTGCGCATGCTGCTCACGCGCAGCGCCCCGGCTTTGCTGTAGAAACGAATTGCGCCATCCTGATCACTGCGGTGAAGGCGCGCAGCGATTGACTGGTAACGCGATATTACGGCTTCATCGGGGAAGCCCCAACGGTTATTGCGTGACAGGGTGAACACCACTTCGCTCGGCCTTACGCGATCGATAAACGGCTGACTCGACGAGGTGCCGCTGCCATGATGTGGCGCCAACAGGACGTCTGCTTTGAGTTCGTCCCCAAACGATTCTACCAGCCTGTTTTCCTGTGGCGCTTCGATATCACCGGGCAACAATACGCGGTGATGTCCGCTGACCAGCAAGATACACGAACGATCATTGGTGGTTTGTTCTACGGAATCATCGGTGGCGTCGAGAAAACCGAAACTGACGCCGTCCCAGCGCCAGTCCGGATAATCGTGGCAGGAGCGCACCCGGTGTGGCAGAGCAAACCTGGCCCGCAATTCTCGTGGAGTGCCGCTGAGTAATTGCGCTGGCCGGTACCGGCCGATGAATGAATGCAATCCGCCACTATGATCCTGATCGACATGACTGACGACCAGCATATCAGCTTCATCTATTGCTAGTCGCTGCATGACAGGTAACAGGGCTCGACGAGCGGCGTTAAACCTGGCATTGCGCCCCGGACCAAAATCGTAGACCAGGCTGTGATGGCTGGTGCGCAGCAACAACGAGCTACCCATACCGATATCAAGCACCAGTAACTCGAATTCTCCCGGCTGCAAACGCGCCGGTTGCCAGCACAGCACCACGAGCAGAATGGCAGGCGCAACGGCGCCCAGGACACGTAAGCGTGGCAATAGCAGTAACAGGATTGCGCCCAGTGCAAGCAATACCAGCAACGCTGGATAGTCGTCGACAATGCGTGAGCGCAGGCCTGCCGCCAGCAAAATATCGAAATAATCGAACAGATATCCAAGCAGGCGATCTGCCAGGCTGAATGCCAGCGCGGCGCCCGCGGACCACAGGGTCGAGAGCAGGCAGGCAGCCAGCACCAGTGGCAAAATCAACAGGCTCAGTAATGGAATCGCGACCAGGTTAGCCGGCAATGCGGAGATATTGATCTGGCCAAAGATAAATACGCCTAACGGCGCAAACAACAGGGTGAAATAAAACTGCAGGATGAGTAACTGGCGCCAGCCACTCATCCTCTGCGGCAGGCGGAATTGCACATAGGCTATTGTCAACAGGGCGCCAAAACTCAGCCAGAAGGATGCCGCTCCGGCCGCCAGCGGATCGAAAATCAATACCACGACCAGGGCCAGCGAAATCGATTGCAGCAAATTGATGCTGTTGTGCAGTTGCTGACCGATCAACACGACCGCCAGCATGATCAGCGCGCGCAGGGTCGGTAAACTGAAACCGGCCATGGCCGCGTAAGCAATCGCCCCGCCTAACGCGAACAGGGACGCCATTTCACGCCGATTGATACCGCTACGATAACCCGCAAGACGCCAGAGATACCCACCGACCCCGAACAACAGAAACGCAACCATGGCAATGTGCAGCCCTGATATCGCGAGCAGATGCGCGGTGCCGGTAGACTGCAGCAATTGACGAGAGGAAGGGTCGATATCACCGCGAAAGCCAACCGCCAGAGCCTTGATCAACCCGGCATGGCGGCATCCTTCACAATCACGCTCGATGTTAGCAGCAAGCCGCTGACGCAGGCCACTGATGCTAGTCGGGGGGCTGGGCGACAAACGCCGGTTCAATTTCGAATCGAGGACATAGCCCCTGGCGTCGATACCCTGCACAAATTGCCAGGCTTCATAATCAAAACCGGCTGGGTTCAACTGGCCGCGAGGCTGGCGCAGGCGCACCAGAAACTGCCAGCGTTCGCCCGCCATTGGCAGCTGCTGACTCTGATACCAGTTCAGGCTTATCCGGCGCGGCATCGCCGCCGGATAGGCTTCCATATGCAAGTCGTCCAGTAGCAGGCTGACTCGGTCACTATCGACGCGTGGAAGATCTGCCACGGTCGCGACGAGCAAAACTCCGCGGTTGTCAAAACCATCCACCAGACGTTGCGCCAGTTGAGCGTGAAGCGCCATGTTGCCCCACAGAAAACCCACCGCCAACAGGCAGACGAAACGATAATTGGGGCAGAAGCGAAACAACAGCAGCAACAGGGGAAGGTAAGCTGACCAGAAAGAATCCTGCAGCTGATTGCCATAAAATGCGACAAGCGTGCCAAAAAGCATGGCTAACGCGTTTAGAGGCATGCGATCCCTGCCCTTTTATCCCTGTTATGTGATCCAACCCTTTGCAGAATATTGAATATGTGCCGATAATACAACGATCATGGCAAAGAAGATCCTTCGGAAATATTTGCCACATCCTGACGTCATCATCCATAACCGCTGGATCAAACTACTCGGCCCGCGTCTACAGGAACCGTCTCTGTGGCATATGAATCGCCGCTCCTGCTCGCTGGCAGTAGCGTTAGGCATTTTCTGTGCCTTCATTCCGGTTCCCTTTCAGATGTTAATCGCTGCCGCAGCGGCTGTATGGATCAGGGCAAATATTCTGATTGCAGTGCCGATGGTGTGGATCAGCAACCCGCTCACCATGGGGCCAATGTATTATTTCTGCTACCTGGTAGGGGCAGCGTTGCTGGAGACCGAGCCATCCGGATTTGAATTTGAACTCAGCTTCGCATGGCTGATTCACGAGTTGGCGGCAATCTGGCAGCCTTTTCTGCTCGGTTGCCTGGTTGTCGGCGTAATCGCGTCACTGCTGTGCTTCGTGCTGGTGCGGGTACTGTGGCATTTGCATATCCTGAACCATATCAAAGTGCGCGCCGGCCGCCTGCATAATCTGCAGCGCGGCAAATCGAATAACCCGTGAACCTGTTGTGGACGATTCTGGCAACGATCGCCATCGCTGCTTTCGGTACCGGTTTCTGCTACTGGTTAATTCACAAGGCGCAGGAAGTTCATTCATCCCTGTGGATACTCGAACACATCGTTTGCCCGATGCTGAACATCCTGGTTTTGCTGGTCCTGGTTAGCCTGGTCTACCCATTGGTCGATACGGGAATCAACAGCCTGGAATTCTGGGAAATGCTGACCCGGCAAGGTCGCACAACCGACTTGCTCAACATCCTGTTTTTCGTCGGCCTGCTGCTGGCCTTTATCCCGGTTGTCGGTCACCCGGTGTTTTTCCTGCCGATACAGAGCATCCTGACGATTGCCCTGGTGTTCAACTGGCAATACGCGGAAGTCGTCGACTCGTTGCAACTGTTGCCATCACTGGTTACTTTTCTTAAAGTTTTCTTCTACATGTTGCTGGCCTGGTTGGTGACAGGTGAAAGCAGCATTTACCTGTCGCGCCGGCTGGACCAAAGATTTGCCATCGAAGGCAGTATTCGACTGGTATCGGATGCGATCTACCTGGTGTTGCAGATACCGGTAATGCTGATCTACTGCAGCTTTCTCAAGCTGCAACTGGGAAGCTAGTGCCCCCGGCGGGTTACATTGCGGCAGTCAGGCTGCGCTAGCGAGTAAGCCATCCTGCATACGCCAACGGTGCTGCATGCGCTCGGCGATAGCGAGATCATGGGTGACAACTACCAGTGCGGTGTCGATTTGACGATTCAGGTCGAGCATCAATTCGAGCATTTGCGTTGCGGTTTGCTGGTCGAGGTTGCCGGTAGGCTCATCGGCCAGCAGACAGTCGGGGCGTGTTACCAGAGCCCGCGCGAGAGCAACCCGTTGGCGCTCTCCCCCGGACAACTCTCCCGGATTGTGGTCGGCACGCGATTGCAGACCAACCCTGGCCAGCCATTCCTGCGCCTGTTTACCCGCGGCGGCAAAACTCTCACCGCGGATCAGTAACGGCATAGCGATGTTTTCCTGGGCGCTGAATTCCGGGAGCAGATGATGAAACTGGTAGATAAAGCCGAGACGCCGGTTACGCAGCCTGCCGAGTTCGGCTTCGGAAAGGCTCGTCAAACTCTGACCGGCGATGCGGATTTCGCCACTGCTGACATGATCGAGGCCGCCCAGCAAATGCATCAGCGTCGACTTGCCTGCCCCGGAAGTACCGAGGATAGCGTGGCTTTCGCCGGCAGCAACGGCGAAATCGATACCCCTGAGCACTTCCACATCAAGCTTTCCCTGGCGGAATCGCTTGCACACGGCGCTGGCTTCGATTACCGCAGTGGGTTGTTGTTGATGTTGTTGTTGATTGTCACTCATAGCGCAAGGCTTCGGCTGGTCGGGTACGCGATGCGCGTAAGGCTGGGTATAAGGTTGCCACGATCGATATACCGAAAGACAGCAGCGAAATCTTGATCACGTCGGACTGTTTCATTTCAGAAGGCAGATCGGTGATCGGATAAACGCCTCGGGGTAGAAACTGAGTGTGAAAAAACTGTTCAAGTGCCGGTACGATGGTGGAAATATTCGCCGCAATGGCAATTCCGCTGACGAGCCCCAGCAGCATACCGACAAGCCCGATCAGAGTGCCCTGCACCATAAACACCCACATAATCGAAGTTGGCGACATTCCGAGGGTACGCAATATCGCTATATCAGATTGCTTGTCGGTAA
>Ga0316196_10001004_pt1 | contig 11959 bp, 11 predicted proteins | sample Eddsed2cm_MG_FD_204938 | JGI IMG/M metagenome (GOLD analysis project Ga0316196, IMG submission 204938) | Coastal sediment microbial communities from Maine, United States - Eddy sediment 2 cm | ecosystem: Environmental > Aquatic > Marine > Coastal > Sediment | place: USA: Maine | collected... | reverse complement strand
TGAGTCTCTGGTGACAGCATGATACGCAGCATGACGGCCTTTGCACGACAGGAGCTGGATACCGGTTCGGGAGAACTGGCCTGGGAAATCCGCTCGCTGAACCATCGTTACCTGGAACTGGGGGTGCGCTTGCCGGAGGAACTCCGTGCCATGGAAGCGGCGGTACGTGAGCGGGTGGGTGCGCGTCTCGGGCGTGGCAAGGTGGAATGTTCCTGCCGCTACCGGCCGGCAGTAACCGGGGCCGTACCGGTCGATATCGACCAGGATAATCTGTCGCGTTTGCTGACTGCCTGTGACACCGTATCTGCCAGACTGCCGGCATCAGTGCCCCTGAACCCGATTGAACTGTTGCGCTGGCCCGGTGTATTGCGTGAGGAGTCTGTCGACACGGCACCGCTGGTAAAACATGCGCTGGCTCTGCTGGACCGTACCCTGGATGAATTGATGCAGTTCAGGGAACGCGAGGGTGAGCAAATCAGGCAGCAGTTGTTGCAGCGCTGTGATGCCATGAGTGAACTGGTGCAGCAGGTGCGCAGCAATCTGCCGCAGCTACAGGCGGCGCTGCGGGAAAAACTGGAAGCACGGCTGGCCGACCTGGAGACGGCGGCCGATCCCGGGCGTCTGGAGCAGGAACTGGTCATACAAATCCAGAAAAGTGATGTGGATGAGGAAATGGAGCGGTTGCAGGGGCACATTGACGAGGTGCGCCGGGTGCTGGCGGGCGATAAACCGGTTGGGCGGCGCCTGGATTTCCTGATGCAGGAACTGAACCGCGAGGCAAACACGCTGGGGTCAAAGTCGGTCGCGGCAGTGACAACCAATATCTCGGTCGAGCTCAAGGTCCTGATCGAGCAAATGCGCGAGCAGGTACAAAACACGGAATAACCGACGGGCATCGGGAAGCAGCTGGCAGCTATGAACAACGCAACGACAGACACGGGTACGCTGTATATCATTTCCGCACCGTCCGGGGCCGGTAAATCGAGCCTGCTGCGCGCACTGCTGGAAACCATGGGCAGCAGCCTGGCCCTGTCCGTATCGCACACCACGCGCAGTCCGCGTCCCGGCGAGGTGAATGGCAAGGACTATCATTTCACAGACGTTGCCACGTTCAGGGAGATGGTGGACGGCAACGCGTTTTTTGAGCATGCACAGGTCTTCGATAATTTCTACGGCACTTCAAGGCAGGGTGTGACGGCGCAGCTGCAAGCCGGGTTTGATGTCATCCTCGAGATCGACTGGCAGGGTGCTCGCCTGATACGCAAGCAGATGCCGGATGCCGTCAGTATCTTTATTCTGCCACCCTCCCGCGAGGCACTGCAGCAGCGTTTGCAGGACCGTGGCCAGGATGACGCAGCGGTGATTGCACGCCGCATGCGTGATGCGGTCAGCGAGATGTCGCATTATGACGAGTATCATTACCTTGTAATCAACGATGTTTTTCAGACGGCACTGGATGAGCTGGCAGCCATTCTGTCTTGCCATCGCTTGCGCCTGCCGGCGCAGCAGCAGCGGCATGCCGGGTTGCTGACCGCACTGCTGGCGCCCGCGCAGTGATTCGGGTACACTCGCACGCCCCGTTAGTCAGTATTTGCAGGTTTTCCGGAGAGTTACATGGCACGCGTTACCGTAGAAGATTGTCTCGACAAGGTTGATAACCGCTTCCAGCTGGTGCTGGTCGCGACCAAACGTGCCCGCCAGCTCGCTAACGGCGTGCAGCCCCTGGTGCCCTGGGAAAATGACAAGCCGACCATCGTCGCGCTGCGTGAGATCGCCGAGGGTCTGGTCGGCCCGAGTATCCTGGAAGAGACCGTTCATTCCGTGTTTGAGGATGACGAGGAAGAGGCTGTGAGCGATGCCGCTGAAGAAGCTGCACCACCCGAAGCCGCGGCAGCAACCGACGCCGAAGTCCCTGAAGCCACAGCAGCAGAAGCTGCAGCACCTGACGACGAAGCCGACACACCGCCCGCAACAGAAAGCTGATCCCGGGATCACGCCTGCCCGCAACACAGGGCAGCGGCCATTCGGTCGCAAACATCCTGAATACTGCTGTGCCATGACCGCGTCGGTGACGTGGTGCATGCCCGTGTAGCAGTCCCGAATATTTTCGGGACTCCCGGGCAGTCATTGATTTATTATCAAAGTCGGATAAACCGCTGTCAGTACAGGCAGGCACCGCTTAACAAGGTTTTATGGCCAGTAACCCGGATTTACACGCAGCAGATGAATCGCGATTTCTGATCAGCGATCTGTGCAGGATGCTGGAGTCCTACCTGGACAAGGACCAGGTGCAGGAGGTCTATCGCGCCTACCTGTTTGGTGCAGAGGCACACGAAGGACAACACCGCTTGTCCGGTGAACCCTACATCTACCACCCCATTGCCGCGGCACGCATTCTTGCGGAGCTGCGCCTCGATCACAAGTCGATTATTGCCGCCATTCTGCATGATGTGATCGAGGATACACCGACCGCCAAGGAGCAGATCGAGAGCGCCTTCGGTGCCGATGTGGCTGAGCTGGTGGACGGGGTCAGCAAGCTGACGCAGATAGAGTTCGAGAGCCAGGCAGAAGCCCAGGCAGAGAATTTCCGCAAGATGATTCTTGCCATGGTGCGTGATATCCGCGTCATCCTGGTGAAGCTGGCGGACCGCCTGCATAACATGCGCACGCTGGGTGTGATGCGGCCTGACAAACGCCGGCGCATCGCCCGCGAAACCCTGGATATCTACGCCCCGATTGCCAATCGTCTCGGTATCAATGCGTTGCGTGTGGAACTGGAAGACCTGGGTTTTGCCGCACTCTACCCGCTACGCTACAAGGTGCTGGAAAAGGCGGTGCTTGCTGCACGTGGCCACCGCAAGGAAGTCCTCAACAAGATAGACGCGGCCATCAAGCGCCGCATACAGCAGGAAAACCTGTCCGCGCGGGTACTCAGCCGCGAGAAGCATCTCTACAGTCTCTACCGCAAGATCCGTGACAAGACCCTGTCCTTTGAAGAGATCTACGACGTCTACGCGTTTCGAATCATTGTCAATGATGTCGATGCCTGTTACCGGGCGCTCGGTATCATGCACAATCTGTACAAGCCGGTACCTGGCAAGTTCAAGGACTATATCGCCATTCCCAAGGCCAATGGTTACCAGTCACTGCACAGTATTCTGTTCGGACCCTACGGTGTGCCGATCGAGGTGCAGATTCGCACCGAGGACATGAACAAGGTCGCCGAATCGGGTGTGGCGGCACACTGGGTATACAAGGCCAACGAAGAAAGACTTGACCAGATGCACGCCGGTGCACGTGAGTGGATGCGCGAGCTGCTGGAGATGCAGACCCGTGCAGGTGACTCGCTGGAGTTTCTCGAGAATGTCAAGGTTGACCTGTTTCCGGATGCTGTGTACGTGTTCACACCGGCGGGAGAGATCATGAAGCTGCCCTACGGGTCTACGGTGATCGATTTTGCGTACGCCGTGCACACCGATGTCGGCAATACCTGTATCGATGCGAAGGTTAACCGCCAGGTCGTACCGTTGCGCACCGTGTTGCATAACGGCCAGACGGTCGAGATCGTGACTGCCCCCGGTGCCTGCCCGAGTCCCGCCTGGCTGAGCTTTGCGGTGTCTGCCAAGGCGCGCTCCAATATCCGCCATTACCAGAAAAGCCTGAAACGGGAAGAGGCCATCCAGCTGGGGCGTCGCATGCTGGATCGCGCACTGGGTGTTTTTGAAGTCACCGCGAAGGACATATCAAAGAAGCGACTGCAGGTATTATTGAAAGAGTACCACCTGAAAACTGTCGATGATCTGCTGGTAGAAATAGGTATGGGAAGACGCTCCTCGGTGCTGGTGGCGCGTGCCCTTGTGCCGGCGGAGGATGCCGGTTCAAAAGACGGCGATATGGCCATGCGACCGTTGGTGATCAAGGGTACCGAAGGCATGGTGACACGCTTTTCGAAGTGCTGTCGCCCGATACCGGGTGACCCGGTTATCGGTGTTATTACCGGCGGGCGCGGCCTGATGATTCATGCCCAGAACTGCAGAAACATTGCCGACAGTAAATACCCGCCGGAAAACTACCTTGATGTGCAATGGGAACCGTCGATTGACGAAGAGTTTCCCGTTGAAGTCAGCGTTATCGTCGAGGATCGCAGGGGCGTACTGGCGACGGTTGCCACTGTCATCGGTGATTCGGATTCCAATATCGAAAACGTCGGTATCGAGGAACGTGACGGACTGACCAACAATCTGCGCTTCACCATAACGGTACACAATCGTCGACACCTGGCACGCGTCATGCGTCGGGTGCACAATATTCCCTCGGTCATCAAGATTACGCGGACCAAAGGCTGAAGTCGTTTCGTTCCAGAATTTTTCATATCCAGGGGATTACTATGACCCGTAAAACCATTCAGACCGACAACGCGCCACAGGCCATCGGGACCTATTCGCAAGCGGTTCGTACCGGCAACACCGTCTACCTGTCAGGGCAGATTCCACTGCGACCCGATACCATGGAACTGGTCGGCGATAACATGGAGGCACAGATCCGGCGCGTGTTTGATAACCTTGCGGCGGTTGCGGAGGCGACTGGCGGCTCACTGGCGGATGTTGTCAAATTGAATGTATTTCTTCTCGATCTCGGGCATTTCGCGCTGGTGAATGAAATCATGGCCGAGTACTTTCGCGAACCCTACCCGGCACGCGCGGCTGTCGGTGTTGCCGCGTTGCCCAGGGGCGCGCAGGTGGAAATGGATGCGGTCATGGAGCTGGGCAGCGGTTAGCCGCCAGCCGGATGGCGTCATTGCCACGCGGGCAGCAGCGTGCTGATTCGTCCGCGGGTGGAAACAACTCTGAATCCTTGAGTCAAGCATCCGACAATCTCGACACGCTCCCGGTTACCGTGCTCAAGGGTGTGGGACCGCGCGTTGCGGAGCGCCTGCAGCGACTGAATATCCGTACGTTGCAGGATGTGCTGTTTCACCTGCCGGCACGCTACGAGGACCGTACCCGGGTCACGCCCATGGGGGCGGTGCAGTCCGGCCAGCAGGTGGTGGTGCAGGGTGAAGTCGATCTGGCGGAAGTTCGTTTCGGGCGGCGGCGCAGCCTGCTGGTGCGTATCAGTGACGGCAGCGGTGCCCTGACGCTGCGTTTTTTCCATTTCAATGCCAACCAGCAGGCCGGTTTTCAGCGCGGCACGGCGATTCGCTGTTACGGTGAGGCGCGTGGCAGTGCCGGCTCACTGGAATTGATCCATCCCGAGTACACGTTGCTGCCACTCAATGCGCCGACCGTCATGGAGGCGCATCTCACGCCCGTGTACCCGGCCACAGAGGGTGTTCATCAGCTCACTTTGCGTGCCTTGAGCGAACAGGCACTGGACTACCTGGGCGGGCAGGATAGTGACAGCGCCAGCGTTCTGGTTGACTGGTTGCCAGCGGCGCTGGTGCGTTCATTCAAGCTGACGTCACTGACGGCGGCACTGCGTTATGTGCATCGCCCGCCACCGGATGCGCCACTTGAGTTACTGGCGGCCGGCAGGCACCCGGCCCAGCAACGGCTTGCCTTCGAGGAGCTGCTGGCGCATCACCTCAGCCTGAGACGCTTGCGCCAGCGTACGCAGCAGCTGGCGGCGCCGGCCTTTGGCAGTAGCCAGGCACTGCTCGATCGCTATACCCGCAGCCTGCCGTTCACGCTGACCGCGGCGCAACAGCGGGTGGTCAGCGAAATTCAACAGGACCTTGCCCGCCGGCACCCGATGGCACGCCTGGTGCAGGGCGATGTCGGCTCCGGCAAGACGGTGGTGGCGGCGTGTGCGGCATTGATGGCGGTGCAGGCCGGCTACCAGGTCGCGTTGATGGCGCCCACGGAACTGCTTGCCGAACAGCATTACCGCAGCTTCAGTGAATGGTTGTCGCCGCTGGATATCCGCGTTGCCTGGCATGCCGGTAAATCGAAAGGCAAAACGCGCAGTGCAGCACTGCAGGCTATCAGTGACGGCAAGGCGGCAGTGGCGGTTGGCACGCATGCGCTGTTCCAGGAGGAGGTCGACTTTTCCCGGCTGGGACTGGTGATCATCGATGAGCAGCATCGTTTCGGTGTGCACCAGCGCCTGGCCCTGCGTGACAAGGGCAGGACGGGCGAGCAGCGACCGCACCAGCTGGTGATGACGGCCACACCGATACCTCGCACGCTGGCGATGACCGTGTATGCCGACCTGGATACCTCGGTGATTGACGAATTACCACCCGGGCGACAACCGGTCAAGACCGTGGCAGTCAGTCAGGAGCGCCGCGAGGAAGTGATCCGGTCGGTACGCAAGGCCTGTGGGGCCGGGCAGCAGGCCTACTGGGTGTGTACGCTGATTGAAGAATCCGATGTGCTGCAATGTCAGGCAGCCGAGAAAACCGCTGCCATGCTGGCAGAGTGCCTGCCGGAACTGCGCATCGGGCTGGTGCACGGACGTCTGGCCGCGGCACAAAAGGAAGCGCTGATGGCTGCGTTCAAGGCAGCTGCTCTGGACCTGCTGGTCGCAACGACGGTCATAGAGGTTGGCGTCGATGTGCCAAACGCCTCGTTGATGATTATCGAGAACCCCGAGCGGCTGGGGCTGGCGCAACTGCACCAGTTACGCGGGCGCGTCGGTCGTGGTGCCCGGCAGAGCAGTTGTGTGTTGCTCTACCAGCCGCCGCTCTCCGAGACGGCGCGCGAACGCCTTGCCGTGCTGCGGGCCAGCAATGACGGTTTTGAGATTGCCCGTCGTGACATGGAACTGCGCGGTCCCGGTGAGGTGCTGGGCACCCGCCAGACCGGGGAAATGCAATTTCACATTGCCGACCTGTTGCGTGACGAGGCATTACTGACTTCAGTGGAGGCCGCCGCCGCACAGCTGCTGGCGCTGGCGCCCGACAATGTGGCACCGCTGATCCGTCGCTGGCTGGGGGCGGCGGTGAATTACGGGGAGGTCTGATCTGCGGAAACCGGCGCACAATCATGCGATAATCCGGGCCCCTTTGAACCCTGGTAACAATCTGCATTGAATATGCCCGCTCCCGACACTCGCTCCACTTGCTGGAAGCCCGGCCGGTGTTTTCTGCGTAGCAGTATTCCGCAGGATCTTTCCGGCTGGCTGCTGGATACGGCTTCATTGACCTTGCGCCTGCAGCGGCTCTGCCCGGGAAAATTCCAGGTGCGGGTGTTGTCACAGGTGTGGGGAATGCCGCGGATAGATGAGGCACGGGTGCTGGAAATGAAGCCGGGTCGCCTGGCGATTATCCGCCAGGTGCAACTGCTCTGCGACGGCCAGCCCCGGGTTTATGCACGTACCGTCATCCCGGTAACATCACTGCGTGGTAAATTGCAGCGTCTTGCACACCTGGGTACGCGACCGCTGGGTGGTATGTTGTTTGCCGACCCGGGTATGCAACGCGGTGGAGTCGAGTTGGCGCGGATCGGCAGGGGGCAGTCTCTTTACCTGGCCGCTACCCGCCATTTGCGTCAGCGCCCCGCGGCGATCTGGGGAAGGCGCTCGGTGTTCAGGCTCTCCGGCAGGCCGCTGCTGGTGAGTGAATTATTTCTGCCGGGTTTTCCCGCGGGCAGGCCTGCAGCGCCGTGCTGGAGAAGCGCAGGCATGAAGCTATGACGGGCAGCAAAGATCGCACGGAGCGAGAAGCGTAAAACATAAAACAAGCACCATGTCATCATCGATAACAACGCGCCTGGGTGATTATGCCCGCCTGATGCGGCTCGACAAGCCGATCGGCATTTTTTTGCTGCTCTGGCCGACACTCTGGGCACTGTTGATTGCCAGTGAAGGTCACCCCGATCAAAAGATCCTGGTTATATTCGTGCTGGGCGTCATCCTGATGCGTTCCGCAGGCTGTGTCGTCAATGATTACGCCGATCGTGACTTCGATCGTCATGTCTCGCGTACCCAGAACCGGCCGCTGACCAGCGGACGGGTCACGACCAGGGAAGCAAAATTCCTGTTCCTGGGACTCTGCCTGCTGGCCTTCCTGCTGGTATTGCAACTCAATTCCCTGACAATGCTGTTATCCATTGCCGGCGTGCTGCTGGCCGCCATCTATCCCTTCATGAAGCGCGTCACGCATCTGCCACAGGTATTTCTCGGTGCCGCATTTGGCTGGTCGGTACCGATGGCTTTTGCCGCACAGACCGGTGCGGTGCCGCAAATTGCCTGGCTGATGTTCCTTACCACACTACTGTGGGCGACTGCCTACGATACCCTTTATGCGATGGTCGACCGTGAAGACGATCTGGCGCTGGGGATCAAGTCGACCGCCATCCTGTTCGGTGATTCCGATCGCCAGATCGTTGGCCTCATCCAGGTGATGGTGCTGTTGTGTCTGTTGATGATCGGTCGCCAGGCGGAGATGGCGGGTATTTACTATCTCGGCGTGCTACTGGCCGGTGTACTGGTGGTTTATCAGCAGTACCTGATTCGCTTTCGTACCCGTGAAGGTTGTTTTCAGGCTTTCCTGAATAACAACTGGTTCGGGATGGTGATCTTCCTGGGTATCCTGTTCGACTATATGTTTGCCTGACAGGGTGCATGTGATGCGCTCAGAACCATTTTTAACCCGCGCGCGCAATCACCCATACCTCTACCCGTTCCGCACCGGCCCGTTTTAATACACGCGCCAGTTCGTTGCTGGTATGACCGGTGGTCATGACATCGTCGATGATGGCGACATGCCGGGCCACGCAGTCGTCCTGTGCGCTGAAGGCGTTGCGCAAATTCAGGCGCCGTGCATTGGGAGACAGCAGCGATTGTGGCCGGGTATCGCGGTTGCGTCTGCAGAGCCGGTGATCGCTGCGGATTCCCAGTTCGCGACCGACACGCCGTGCCAGCTCCGTCGCCTGGTTGAAGCCACGTTCACGCAGACGTATCGGATGCAGCGGCACCGGCACCAGCAGTGAGGGCAGGGTCGCTGCACGCGTTGCCAGTCGCGCAGACATGAGTGCCGCCAGCAGCGGCACGATGCCCAGCTCACTGGCAAACTTTAGCTGCTTGATCAGGTAATCAACCGGTGGCCGGTAATGGAACAGTGCCGTCGTGGTATCAAAGGCGGGCGGCTGTTTCTGGCAGTGACCACAGCGGCTGTCTCGCGACTCTAGCGGCAGGGGTATGCTGCACTGTGTGCAGGCATTCCTGATCCAGGGTGACTCTGCCAGGCACTGCGAGCACAGCCGCAGGGCAGTGCCGGTGGCGATACCGCACAGGCGGCACTGTGGCGGGAACAGTCGCGATTGCAGCCATTGGGTGTACTTGTAAACCATGTAATCCTTTTCAGGTTGACAGCGAAAAAGTATCGTCCCATAGTCATCGAACACTGAAACGGGGTATGCCCAGCCTATGAGTAATCAATCAGCCTGTCTGTCGGATAAACCTGAAAATGCCGTACGCCATGACTGGTCGCGTGACCAGGTCAGGGCGATTTTTGAACTGCCTTTCAACGAGTTGCTGTTTCAGGCGCAGACCCTGCACAGGCAGTTTTTCGATCCAAATGCGGTACAGGTCAGCACTCTGCTGAGTATCAAGACCGGTGGTTGCCCGGAAGATTGCAACTACTGCCCGCAGAGCGTGCATCACGACACGGGGCTTGAGTCCGAGCGCCTCATGGATGTCGAGGCGGTGGTGACGGCGGCAAAGCGTGCGAAGCAGGCTGGTGCAACGCGTTTTTGTATGGGGGCCGCGTGGCGAAATCCAAAGGGCAAGAATTTTGAGCGTGTGCTCGAGATGGTGAGCCGGGTGCAGGCCGAGGGGCTGGAGACCTGTGCGACCCTCGGCATGCTGGATGCAGGGCAGGCAGTTGAGTTAAAGCAGGCCGGGCTGGACTACTACAACCATAACCTCGATACCTCGCCGGAATTCTACGGCGACATCATTACCACGCGGACCTACGATGACCGCCTGGATACCCTGACACAGGTGCGCGAGGCCGGTATCAATGTCTGTTGTGGCGGCATCGTCGGTCTCGGCGAGGGCCGTGAAGACCGGGTGGCGCTGTTGTGCGAACTGGCAAACCTGCCTGAACATCCCGGCAGCGTACCGATCAACCAGCTGGTGAAGGTGGAAGGTACGCCACTTGAGCGGCAGACAGACATCGACGCCATTGAGTTTGTGCGCACCATTGCGACCGCGCGCATCCTGATGCCTGCCTCATACGTGCGCCTGTCAGCCGGGCGTGCCGAAATGACCGACGAGATGCAGGCGCTGTGCTTCCTTGCCGGTGCAAATTCCATCTTCTATGGCGAGAAATTACTGACCACCGGCAACCCGGATACCGCCAGGGATGATGCCCTGTTTGACAAGCTGGGCCTGCACCCGGCGTAGTTGCATCGGGAATATCGGCTGGAAATGGCATAAAAATTCCCGCAGTTTTGTTTTATTCCGGATATGAAAAACCTTGCCACACAACTGCAGGCGCGCAGGGATCAGCAGCTGTATCGCGAACGGCTGATCATCGATGGTCCGCAGGGTGTCACGGTTCGCGTGGATGGCAGGGACTACCTGTCATTCTGCAGTAACGACTACCTGGGGCTTGCCAATCATCAGGATGTCGTCAGCGCCTTCCACCGTGGTATAGATGAGTTTGGCTGCGGCAGTGGTGCGGCACACCTGATCACCGGCCACAGCCGCGCACATCATGCGCTCGAAGAGGAACTCGCTGATTTTGTGCAGCGGCCACGGGCACTGCTGTTTTCGACCGGCTACAGTGCCAACCTCGGTGTGATGGCAGCGCTGCTGGGACGCGGTGACCGTGTCTTCGAGGATCGCCTGAATCATGCCTCGCTGCTGGATGCGGCGCGCCTGAGTCGTGCCCGGCTGCTTCGTTATGAACACAATGATGCGGTCGCGCTGGCATCGCGGCTGGCCGCTTCCCCCGCGTGTGAAACCCTGGTGGCCACCGATGGCGTCTTCAGTATGGATGGCGATATGGCACCGCTGGCAGACTTGTCCGCTGTCGCTGCACAGCATGATGCCTGGGTGCTGGTGGACGATGCGCACGGTCTGGGTGTGCTGGGTCCGCAGGGTCGCGGCAGTGTAGTGCAGGCCGGTCTCGGGGTCGGCGAGGTGCCAATCCTCATGGGGACGCTGGGCAAGGCGTTCGGTACCTTTGGTGCCTTCGTTGCAGGCAGTGATGACCTGATTGAAACGCTGATTCAGCAGGCGCGTACTTATATATACACGACGGCGCCACCCCCCGCGGTGGCCTGTGCGACCCGTGCGGCCCTGCAACGGGTCAGGGAAGATGACTGGCGGCGCGAGCACCTGCAAGGGCTGATCAGGGTCTTTCGCAGCGGCGCCAGGCAACTGGGGTTGACGTTATGTGATTCGCAGACGCCGATTCAGCCGTTGCTGGTGGGCGCTGCCGGACGGGCACTGCAACTGAGCCAGGCCTTGCGGGATCGAGGGATATTGATCAGCGCCATCCGTCCACCCACGGTTGCCGAAGGTTCGTCACGGTTGCGCATCACGTTTTCGGCGGCGCATAGCGAGGCGCAGGTGCAACAGTTGCTGGCTGCGCTGGCGGCTGCGGCCATGCTGGTCTGATAGTGAGCAGGTGCTGGCAGTGAATCTCTACACAGAAACAACTGGCAGCGGACCCGAGTTGGTTATGATTCACGGCTGGGGTTTGCACAGTGGTATCTGGGATACATTCGCACCCCTGCTGGAAGCAAGTTTTCGGGTCACGCGCGTTGACCTGCCCGGTCATGGTCGCAGTGACTGGCGGGGTGCGACGTCGCTGGATGAGTGGGTCGCTGCGGTGCTGACTGTGGTGCCGGCGCCTGCTGCCTGGCTGGGATGGTCACTGGGCGGGCTGCTGGCAAGCCGGGCAGCCATGCTGGCGCCGGAGAGGGTTGCCGCGCTGCTGACGATCGCCAGCAGCCCCTGCTTTGTACGCAAGCCGGGTTGGCAAACTGCAATGCTGCCGTCTTTG
>Ga0316196_10001000_pt1 | contig 11970 bp, 11 predicted proteins | sample Eddsed2cm_MG_FD_204938 | JGI IMG/M metagenome (GOLD analysis project Ga0316196, IMG submission 204938) | Coastal sediment microbial communities from Maine, United States - Eddy sediment 2 cm | ecosystem: Environmental > Aquatic > Marine > Coastal > Sediment | place: USA: Maine | collected... | reverse complement strand
GAAGACTTTGACCCGGGTCCAGCAGACAACAACGCCCCCTGACCACAAAGCCGTCCCTGGTTCACAACTCACAGGGCCCAGCAAACTCACAGGGACACAAACTTTCGCATACCCTGCTAGACAACTTCGGCATTGACGACCTGCGCAGCGCCGTTAAACTTAACAGCAGGCGAATCGAACTCGAAGCCCCCACCAACATCGATCGCGAACCGCTGGGTGTCGATTCCCCCTCGATCGGCGCGCTGACCAGGCACCCGCGCCATCGACTTTTCCCTGTGCTACTTTTAACGATTGTAATCCAATGATTCGACTGCATATCAACCCGACTTTCCAGGCACTACTGCAAGCCAACAATTTGAGTAGCTACTCACAAATCATGCAGACCTCGAGTGGAACGATTATCGAGGACGATTGCTCGCGTGATGTTCGCTGCCTCGATCTCGATGGGCAAAAACTGTATTTGAAACGCTGCCGCAGGGAGAAACTTTCGTCGGCATTGGAAAGTTACTCCCTGGGGAAGTTGGCCCATAGCAAGCCTTACAAGGAAATGCTGCAATTCAGATATCTGGCGCAGCGCCATTTCGCGGTAGCCGAAGTGGTTGCCGCTGGAGAAGAATTAAACTATGGAATGCCTTTAAAGGGTTTCATCATGACGCGGGAAGTGCCTGGGCAGGATCTGGCACTGGTATACCGCGCTGCCGATAAAGACACTCGACACTGCATCATGTCAGATTTTGGCTCGTTGTTGGGTCGCCTGCACAACTTTGGTTTTTACGGATCGACTCGGCTGAAGGATATCTTCATCGATGGCGATCCCTGCAAGTCACCCACGCTGACCCTGATCGACCGCGAAACCCGCAGTCCGTATCCCAGACCTGTCAGGCAAAACAAAGTCCTTAATCGACTGCTGCTCAACGTTTATCGTCAGGCAAAACAGGGCGAAATCTTCTCCAGCAGTGAATGGGAATCTTTTGCTGAAAATTACTGTCGAGCGTTAGGCGAACATCTCAGCATCGACGCCAAAGCCCTGTTAATTGCAATTCTGGGGAAACTGGACCAGCCGGGAAAAGCATACCTCCAGAAGTAGCTTCAGCTCACCGCTTTCATTGCTCCATCCTCTCAAGAAACGGAGTCTCCGACCAACCCGGGGCGATTCAATCCTCAGCACGTGAGTGGCGTTGAGGCAAAACTACTCCACGCGTATCAACTGTATTGCCCCCTTTTACGTCAGGCCAAATCTACTTTATCACCCTCTTTCCGGCCCAGCCATTTGGCAAGTGGATTGGCAGAAACACCGTGGGCGACCAGGCTGAGGAACACCGTCAATACAACGACCATTGCAATAAATTTACCTTCGGGTACCTCCATATTGATGACAATAATTGCAAACACAATACTGGCTAAGCCTCGAGGGCCGAACCAGCCAAGAAATAATTTTGACGATGCACTCTCACCACTAGCTGACAGCGACAGGTATATCGGGAGTATACGAATCACCGTAAGGCTGAGCAGAGCATACACCAGCATTTCCCAGGTAAAGTATTCGACCGATTGACCAATGACGGTAGCCCCAAAGACCAACCAGGTCATCAGGGCCAGTGTCTCCCCGGTACCCTCGGCGGCTAACACCAGCCGGTGAGTGGCCTCCTTGGCCCTGAAGCCGAAGAGCAGGCCGCCGGTGAATGCCGCGATGTACCCACTACCATGCAAGCTTTGTGCAACCGCAAAGCAGGCAATGGCAAGCGCCACAACCGTGACCTGTTTCCATATCTCGGTTAGCCAACCCTTATCCCGGCACCATCTCATCGCCCAGGTACCAACCGCGGTAAGACCCAGGCCAACAGCAAGACCAATCCCGAGTTCCCCGGCCAGGTGTTCCAGGGCAAGCATGGTGCTGCCACCTTCGGTGCCGCTGCCAATCGCCAGGGCAATAAAAACAAACAGGATCGGAACACATAGGCCATCGTTGAGCCCGCTTTCGATATTCAGACCCTCACGGATCTGTGTGGGCACTGCCTTGTTGGTAACCACCGCTTTGCCAAGTGCAGCGTCGGTTGCAGCAAGCATCGTCCCCAGGATCGCCGCTTCAAACAGGGACAGGTTATCGAACAGGAGCGAAGCAGCTAGAGTGCCCAGGAAAATAACACCAGGCAAGCCAAAAAGTAGCATTCGTGAAGGTATCCGGAACTGTCGCTTAAGAATTGCAAGGTCAGCATTAGCCGCATCAATAAACAGAATCAAGGCCAGAGTCAGATCGGCAAGCGTCCGTAATCCTGAGCGTGAGATATCGCCATCGAACCAGGCAAGCCCCAGGGGGCCCATGACAAAACCAGCAGCGACGAATACGATTGGCCCAGATGCTGCTGCGCGTTCGAGTCGACCAGCAATCAGGCTATAGCAGAAGACAAACAGAGCGAAAACGGCTAATTCGATATACATATTGATTCCTTTTTCAATTAGCGATATGCAGTTCGGTCAGAAGCGCAGCCCAGGATAGACATGCTCCCTGGCGATTAAATTCAGAGTCGAGTTAGGCTATTGCCATCATAACGTTGGTTATCTTTGACCATTATATTATTAGCCCCGCACGGCCTTACCCTGATCTAAATCATATTTTCAGTGAACTGGGGTACCAGCCATTTCACGCTAACCTGCCTGATCAAGCCAACATGACGACTACTGTGCCCGGATGCTGACCCGGACGGACGGGCGACTGGTTGCCTTAGTCGCGTGATGTTTTACCTGTCCAACGCAGCAAGTCGCGACCGAAGCTGCTCGCATCACGGTAACCCAGCAAGGCGGCAATGCCCCGGAGCGGGTCTCGCGCATGTTTGAGGGATTAGCAGGCGGTGCGGTAGCGTCCCACCGGGCCCGAATAGCTTAAGCCTTCCCCACCGAGCTGCCGCAGGAGGATACGCGAACTGACACGCAACAGCTGTGCCATCTCGCCAATGACCGGGCACCCTTAGGGTGACAGAGCCTCGCTCAAACGACCGATGGCATCGACAGATAAGCGACGGGCCATGAAACACCTCTGCTGATGGCTCGCTGGCATGCAATGGCGTTTACAGGGAAACGTGGGGGTCCGGAACAACAGGGGTTTACTTGCTTGCATGATGATGCCTGCATATACTCTTCTCGGTAGTACCGCGACGAGAAAGGTAAATTGCAAACCGATAATCGATTGCCACATGTATTTTCCACCCTTTTCTCGGGATTGAGTATGGGCCTTTTATTGGGCCTAATTATGGGCCTGTCGGTCTCGCCAACCACCAAGATCGTGTTGGGTGTCATTGCCGCCGGTCTGGGAACATTTCTGGGGTTCGATAAAAGCGCATTCAAGGGCAGCTCCGCATCGGACAACCAGCCAGATCGAAGTTCTTTTCTGCGCGAGTTGAGGGTGGGCAGTTTTGGCTTTGCCGTTGTCGCAGGAATCCTGCTCGGAATGACCATCCGCACCAACGAATTGCTTTCCCCCACCATTGTCGAGAGTGTCGAGAAATGGACTGAAGCGGGCTATCACCCGACGGTAGCGCGCCAGTTCGTTGCCCTGGAACGTTTGCGTATTGACCCCAAATCGGGGGAAGTGCGGGAAATGACGAATGCTGACAAGGCAAGAATAGCGGCCTTGTTCGGCTCACAGGAAAAAATCGCGCTGAGCCAGATGATTGAAGCTGGTAGCTGGGCTGCGAACATGGATGCAGCGATTACCAAGGCAAATGCGCTTGATCTGGGGAAACTGGAAGACCTGCTCATCACAATAAACAACAATGCCCCGCCTGAGACACATCAACCCCTGCTCGCGAACATCAAAAGCCTGGCTAAAGCGGTGGAACAGGGGGATCTGCGAGCCTGTGGTTTAAGTACCGACCCCAGCGACTGGCGGGACGAGGCGTTTGCGGATTTGTCATCAATCCTTATGGAAATTCCGAATGCGGGAGAGAGGGAAATTCTGGCCGATGCAACCAAAACACTGCTCTGTAGTCTGGAAGCGAGTCGTTAGAGCACTGGAACCGGGCGTATGAAATGAAATTTTTCACAATACTGGCGATTCTACTGGCGTTTTCGTTGTCGACTGCATCAGCGCTGGATCAGGGTATTTCAAATTCGGTCGTCAAGATCACCACCACGACGACCCTGAAAGGCAAGATTTACATAGAATCCGCCAGCGGCTGGGCCTGGAACAGTCCGACGACGGTTATAACGGCATTACATGCAGTGGCCGGGAAAAAAGTAATAGAAGTAAAGAACCATCGAGGCGCCACCGCGCAGGCAACCGTAATCAAGGTGCTTAAACAGGGAGATCTGGCTCTATTGAAGATCGACACCGATCTGGGTCTTGTACCGCTGCAGACCGGGACGGTGGACCATAACTCCAGGGAGACGTTTCGGGTAATCGGTTATCCGCACAATATCCCCACCATGGTGGCTGACGATATAAAGTTTTCCACAAGTTTTAGCGGACAGCCCATTTTGAGTCACCTGATACAAGGTACCGAGCTGGAGACAGTTTTAATCAAACAGGGATATCCGCTTCCGCAAACTTACATTTACCGCTTATCAAGTACTATCCAGCCGGGACATTCGGGTGCTCCCATCGTCAGGGACAATGGTGTTGTTGTCGGCATGGCTGATGGTGGATTGAAGAAAGGTACCGCGCGCATAAACTGGGCGATCCCCGCGCATCATTACATAGGACAGTTAAGCCAGAGCCGCGACACCATTCCGCGTTCAACCTCTCGGCAGTCAGATCTGTTCAGCGCGAAAACCTATATCTCCGCGGTCGGGGATGCCCCCCCGGTAGTCGCTGAAACTACCAGCATTTCTGATCCGACGGGACAGGTTACAGTACACAAAGTCTGGAATGCCTCGCTGGCAGAGATTTTCTTCACCCTCGAGGAAAGTGATCAGGAAGATGTGCTCGAGATTTTTGAAGACCTCTCGGAAGAAGATGCCAGCTATTTGTTTGAGAACCTTGTCTATGACATCTATGAGGACTACACCACGGGGGCAACCTTTGCTCTGCCTGAAGGAACAGAGGTAACTTACCAAGACGGCGCCTTTGTCGTCGACTACACCGATATCAAGCTTGCGTTTATTCCTGCAAATACCAGCTCCTTCGCCGAGGCCACGCAACTGGTGCAGGCTTTTGCGACCAAAATGTTAGGGCTATATCCCTATGCGCAACCTTATAACGAAGGCGATGAAGACGATGAAGACTGGGATAACGAGGAGCAATGGTACAACCTGGCCAGATTGCAAACCGTAGAAGACGAGGGCGTGCAAATGTTTTATGCCGTGGGCGGAGAAGCCCTGGGCGAGAATGCCGCCTTACTCGCCCTGCTCACCCCGCTGCCGGAGCATATGACTGAGGAAGAACTCATCGGTTTCTTCAGTTTTATTGTAGGTCTGGAAATCATTTCGTTTGCCAGTCACTAGGTCTTCATGCGAATTCAGGAATTCAGAGGAATTCAGAGGGACACACGCTTTAACCTGCATTTTCATTTGATCGGGTGTTTCCGGGCTGGTTTACTCAGCTCGGAGCGCGGCAGCGAAATCGACAAGCTGCGATTTATCCGCGAACTGATTACGACTTGACTCAATAATGCACCCTTTTGGCACATTAAAGCCTACGCCGATAACAGGATTCAGGTAAGCTCGACGAAGCTTCTCGAAGACAGGCACCCTGGACCTCTAATTTCCAGGGAATCCAAGTCCGCTCTGCCAGACCGGCTTATCCAGATCATCAAGCCAATGTGCCATTGCAATACTGGATGCTACTCATGCCAATAACCCAAAACTATCGACTCAAACGCGAAATCATAACGATCAGTCTGGTTGACTATCAGATTTGCTCGCTGTTTGATCGACAGCAGTTTGATGAAGACGACCTCGAAGCCGCAACGCGCGGCATTACGTCAGCCACCTGGTCACTTTTCGGTGTTGTCTGGCCCGCCTCGCAAGTGCTCGCAGCCGAGGTTAGCGTGGCCGCACTGGCCGGCAAGCGCGTGCTCGAAATCGGCTGTGGTATCGGGTTGGCCAGCATTGTCCTGCACAAGATGGGCGTGGATATCACCGCCAGTGATTATCATCCACGCGCGCAGGAGTTCCTCAACCGCAACGTTCTGGACAACGGCCTGGCACCGATGAAGTTTCAGGCAATCGACTTCGAGCAGCAAAACCCGCTGCTGGGGAAGTTCGACCTGATTATTGCCAGCGATGTACTCTATCAACCCCAGCATGCACAAAACCTCTCACGCTTTATCTCGTTACATTCCAGTGACGACGTCAAGGTTATCGTGGTCGATCCCGGCCGGGAAAACCGGGCGAAATTTACGCACCACATGATCGCACTGGGCTACAGTCATCAGTTTACTAATTTCAACCAGCAGTTATCCGCCAGCGTTCGCTGCAAGGGCCGTATTCTGAATTATCAACGCCAATATAGAACCCTCGGGAATGACTTCGGGATCGACAGCCGCGCGCCTGGTTAAACTCCGAACAGTAACGCCAATCCCAATACCAGCAATGGTAATCGTCGCCATTGCAGCGAACGATTAATCAAGCCGTAGGAAATCGCAATCAAAGCAATCGAGGTCTTGGCAAACGCCAACAGCGCCAGCAGCGGCGTCTGTTTGAGAGCAATCAGTTCGGGGCTGGCAATCATCACCAGCGGAATAATGTATAACCCGATACCGAGCGACATGGCTTTGACCGCCACCTTCAACCAGTTTTCTTCAACCATACCGGCGGCGATAAAAACTGCGCCGCAAACCGGCGGGGTGATGGTTGATAACAACGCGAACCAGAACACAAACAGATGCACCAGTAATAAATCGAGGCCCAGCTGCTGCAGTGCGGGCCCCGCGACCGAGACGCAGATAACATAGGCCGCGGTGGTCGGCACTTCCATACCGAGCACCAGGCAAGCCAGTGCGGTCAATAACAGTGCTGGCCACAGCTGGTTACCGGACACAGACAGAATGCCCGAGGTGATTTTTACGCCGAGCCCGGTTTGCCCGAGCACGCCGATGATGATCCCGGCACAGAGAATAATGGAAGCGATCATCGCGATCTGACGCCCGGAATTCAGACAGACATCTTCCAGGCGCTGCAGCGTACGTGATTTGCTGAAGCTCAGATTTGCATCGATAAACAACAGCAGGAACGCCGACAGTATTGCCACACAGGCCGCGTACTGCGGCGTATAGCCACCATGAAACAAACGTTCCAGCAGGATAAAAAACGGCACGAAAAAGAATAGCGAGGTCACCAGCACATCACGGCCCGATGGTTGCTGATCTTTCGGCAATGCCGGCAGGGCTTCATTACCCGCATAGGCATTGATACCCACCCAGACGGCAAAAAAGTAGAGGATTGCCGGCAGAATCGACGCCGCCATGATGTCGGTGTAAGGCACGCCGGTCAGCTCGACCATCACAAATGCGCCGGCGCCCATCAACGGTGGCATGATCTGCCCACCCGATGACGCCACCGCCTCGACCGCTGCGGCGAGTGATTTCGGATAGCCCAGCCGGGTCATGGCCGGTAAGGTAATCGCACCGGTGGAGGCCACGTTGGCCGAGGCTGAACCGGAGATCGAGCCGAACAGGGCCGATGATACGATGGAGACCTTGGCGGCCCCACCCCTTAATCGACCCGCTGCCGCATTGGCCAGGTTCATGAAACCACGACCCGCTTCGCCGGCGTTGAGCGTGGCGCCGAAGATGACAAATATGGCCACGATACTCACCGACACCCCGGTGAGTTTGCCCCAGATCCCACCTTCGGTGATGGTCATGGTGCCCATGAAACTATTAAAGGGTAAGCCGGGATGACCAAACTCACCCGGCACCCATTCACCGAACAGGCCGTAGGCCAATGCAACCAGGGCCACCAGGGGCAAGGGCCAACTGATGGCCCGGCGCGCCATTTCCAGCACGATCAAAATGAGGAATACCGAGACGATCTGCTGTTCGATGCCCTGCAAATAACCGTATTGATCTGACAGCGCGGCCTGATTAAGGGCTATGTATCCAGTGCAAATCCAGGTTAAAGCGGTTAATGCGATACCAAAGCCGCGAGCAGCTGGACTCGAGGCGGTATAGATCAGTATCCAGGGCGCAGCGAGCGCCATGTGCAGCGGGCGTGCTAGCAGGTTGGGTACCAGGCCTGAGAAAATCAGCCCGAGGTGAAACAGGATGGATATAGCCCCGAGGCCGCACCAGGTGAGGCGGCTGGAGGTCGTCACCGGTGAGTGCTGCGAACAGGCTGAACTCGAATCATATAATTTGAATCGGGTGGCCCTGAACGAGCCACCCTCTGATTCAGGCAGTCAGGACTAGCGATTGGCGTCGGGAATCGAAACGCCCATCTCGTCATAGTAGCGCAGCGCACCCGCATGAATCTTGCCGTGAATATTGCCCAGCAACTCGTCCGACACCGCATTCCACCAGGCTGCATTGCTACCCATCGCGGATTTCTGCGACCAGTAGGTTTTGGTCAACTGGTAGGCCGTCTCGTCGTCCATTGAGGTCGTGGTATGCGCGACCACCGGTAAGGAGGTGGTTACCACATCGGTATCCACGCCGGCATAGGTGCCCGCGGGAATCACCAGTCGCGTGCGCTTGGTTTGCTTGACCTGATCATCGCTAAGCGAGAGGACCTTGACACCGGTGCTCGCCGATGCCTCGATCACGTTCGGTGCCGGGTAGGATCCGGCGGTGACAAACCCATCAATCTGCTTGTTTTTCATCGCCGGCACGGCATTGTCGAGCTCGATATTGGCCAGCGTCACTTTGCCTTCGAGGCCGAACAGCTTCAGGTACTTGGCACCCTCTTTGGCACCGAAAGAGCCCTTGCCGATCAAAATAGTCTTGCCTTCGAGATCGGCAAATTCGTTGATGCCGGCGTCATTGCGCACAACAAAATGCATGGTCAGCGAGGGAATCGGAAACAGCGCCCGAATTTCGGCGAACTTCGGGTTCTCCTTGCCCTTGAACATGGCTTTGCCACCTTGTGCCAGCTTGACCAGCACCGGCGGTGTGGTAAACACGTAATTGCCACCGCGCTGGGCCGCTTCCATCACGTTCTGCACCGAGCCCTGGCTCTCTTCAACCGTGACAATAATGTTTCCATTCGAACCCTTCTTCATTGCTTCGGCGATCTGCACGCCCATTTGGTAGTAGGACGAGGTGGTTTTCGCGGACTTGTAACTCACTCGAGTCTCGGCGGCGGCATTCTGCCAGCTGCCAAGCAGCAAAAAAGCAGTCAGAAAAATGGTCCAGATTCTATTCATTGGTTCGCTTCCCGTTTTGAATTCAGTAGGAGCGGGATTGTATCTGCTTGAGTGCAGGATTCAAACTCGCTCTGCAGTGGCTAAAGCAAACAGGTACCCACATTATTCACCGCCTGCGCCGGGAACCGGCGTCCGTTATCGTAAGCCTGGCCTGCAAACGACTGAAGCTACTCGTCAAGTCGCTTTTTATGCCGGCTTCTGCGGCAGCGCTCGCTGCAGTATTTTACCTCGTGCCAGTTCCTGCGCCATTTCCGACGCCAGGCGAAATCCAGCCCACAAACTGCGCAGGTTTTACTGGGCAGATTCTGTTTCTTCATTGCTGTACCCCATACTGACCTTGTTGCATTATTGCACCGGGGTTGCCCGATCACGAACAGGCGACAGATATTCATTAGGGGCCCCGAGCACGAGCGAGCTGTTACTTTATCACGCTGCCAGAGCCTTGCGCTGAGGCACTATACTGCGGCGACACCAACACTGGTTTGAAATTATGCCCGAGGGCCCCGAAATCCGGCTGGCTGCCGACGAAGTCGCAAATGCGCTGGTGCCGAGACGCACCACCAGGGTGGAGTTCGCCTTCCCCGGGCTGCAGCGTTTTGCAAGCCAGTTGCAGGGGCGATGCGTGACCGAAGTGGCGACCCGGGGTAAAGCGATACTGACCCACTTCGACAACGACCTGGTTATTTACAGCCATAACCAGCTCTACGGGCGTTGGTATGTCGCGAAAAAAGGACAATATCCGGACACCGCGCGTCAATTACGACTGGCGATACACAACAATCACTACAGTGCATTTCTCTACAGTGCGTCGGCCATTGAAGTGTGGCAGAAGAGCGAACTGACGCGGCATCCCTTCCTGGCGCGACTGGGGCCGGATCTGTTGAGTGAAGCTGTGGACGTCGAAACCATCGTCGAACGCCTGGAATCAGCGCGCTTTCGCCAACGCCAACTGGCGGGTTTACTGCTCGACCAGGGTTTCCTCGCCGGCCTCGGCAATTACCTGCGCGCTGAAATCCTGACTCACGCAGGCCTGCATCCGTCACTTAAGCCGGCGCATTGCGATGCACAACAGTTACGCAAGCTGGCCCGTGTGATCATAGGTCTCACCCAACGCGCTTACCGTACCCGCGGCATTATCAACCCGCCAAAACTGGTCGCACGCCTTAAACGACAGGGCCTGACCGCGCGCGAGCAGTATCGCTTCAACAGCTACGGGCGCGCAGGCGAGCCCTGCCATTTCTGTGGGACAGTCATCGAGTGTTCCAATGCGGGCGGACGTAAAATGTATTTCTGTCCGGGCTGCCAGCCAGCACAGTAAGCCAGCCAAAGCAGCAGTTCGAATCCAGGCCAGCAGCGAATGCCAATGCGGAAGATGTGCGCCCACTATGGCTCCCTTTGATTCACCGTTGATCCATATGCATCACGCCAGCGTACTCCTACTGAACTTGCCAACTTATCCGCAGTCTTCGCCATCCCCATTGATCAGGAATAATTTTATGAGCACGCCCGCAATACCTGTTCGCAGCCCGGTGGCGTTATGAGCACCGCCGCTGCAAAGCGCGCAGCAGGCTGCAGCCTGAGAAACGCTGACAGCGACGATCTCGACGACATCAACGATGTTATCGCCGCTGCAATGGATACCTGGGATCTTGCGGAGCGGGTAAAACGTATCAGCCTGCCGCTTTATCGCTATCAGCCGCATGACCTCGCACACCTGCAAATCGTGGTCGCTGAAAGTGGAGCCTCAGGAATCGTCGGTGTTGCCGCCCTCGAACAGGCCTCCGCCGGCGATTTTCCCGCCGAGCCATCAATGTCGATACTTCACGGTCTCTATGTTGACCCTGCCTACCATGGTAAAGCTGTTGGCAGCCGACTGCTGAAGCGCATCGAGGAAATCGCTGCGGCGACCGATGCCAGCGGCCTGCTGGTGAAAGCGCAGCAGGAAGCCGTAGGATTTTTTGCCCACCACGGCTTTAACACACTGCCTGTCGAAGATGAGTCGCGGGATTATCCTTATCGCCTGTGGAAACGTTTTTCATAAACGGTTCAGCACCGGCTGCAGCGTCGACATTCCTTCTTCCACCATCGAAATACCCAGCTGAAAATCACGTCGACCGCAGCATCAAGACTAGCTACGGATTTCTGCCAGATAGTTTATAGGGACAGAGTCTCAGGGAGCAAGCGCCGGAATTAAAACTTTCGAGATCGCGCGTCACGTCATAATCACGGGATTCGATTAGCCAGGCCCGTTTTGACAGGCTGGCGATCAGATAGTAAGGCCACCATCGACCGTCAGCGTCTGGCCACTGATATAGTCCGCGCCCGCCGCGAGAAACAGAATAACCTCGGCATAGTCCTGCGGTGTTCCCTCGCGTTGCAAGGGGATATTGTCTGTCGCGCCGAGCCCGCTCTCGTCAAAACGACACATCCAGTCGGAATCAACCAGGCCGGGGGCTATGGCATTCACCCTGACCTCGGGCGCCAGCGCGCGCGCCCATTCACGGGTCAGGCTGACCAGGCCGGCCTTGGTTGCACAATAGGGTGCACTGGAACCACCGCCACCGAAGGCGGCGATCGATGCGGTATTCACCACCGCACCTCTTGCGGCTCTAAGGGTATCTGCGGCGGCGCGGGTGCAGCGAAACGGCCCCAGCAAATTGACGTTCAACAAC
>Ga0316196_10000995_pt1 | contig 11982 bp, 11 predicted proteins | sample Eddsed2cm_MG_FD_204938 | JGI IMG/M metagenome (GOLD analysis project Ga0316196, IMG submission 204938) | Coastal sediment microbial communities from Maine, United States - Eddy sediment 2 cm | ecosystem: Environmental > Aquatic > Marine > Coastal > Sediment | place: USA: Maine | collected... | reverse complement strand
AGTCCCCTTTACTCGACGCTCAGGTCGCGGCGTCCGGCAAAGGCATGTGCCAGGGTCCCGCCATCGACGTACTCCAGCTCACCGCCCAGCGGAACGCCATGCGCGATGCGCGAGATCGGAATACCGCGCTCACGGCCGAGCTCGCTGACGTAATGTGCCGTCGCCTCACCCTCAACGGTGGTGGTGGTTGCCAGTATCAGCTCGCTTGGCACGAGCTCATCGAGCCGCTGTTTCAACTGTTCAATACCGAGCTCCGCCGGTCCTATGCCGTCGAGCGGAGACAGCCGACCCCCAAGTACGAAATAGCGTCCGCGAAAACCGGTCGCCTGCTCCAGGGCGATCACGTCCGAGGGATTCTCGACCACACACAATACCGAATCGTCACGACCGGCGTTGCTGCATAAGGCGCAGACCTCGTGCTCGGTGAGTGTTCGGCATAACCGGCAATGGCCGATCGACTGCACCGCCTCGGCGAGGACCGCGGCCAGACGCGCACCGCCTGCGCGATCACGCTGCAGGATGTGGAAGGCCATCCGCTGAGCGGACTTCGGTCCAACTCCCGGCAGGCATTTCAGGCCATCAATCAACTCATCGAGCAGCGGTTTTTCCGACATCGGCAAAGCACCTTCCATCATCGTCAAAAAGGCAGCTTCATTCCCGGCGGAAGGTTCAGACCGGCGGTCACGCCGGACATGCGTTCCTTGGAGTGTGCATCGATACGGTGGGCTGCATCATTGCAGGCTGCCGCGACCAGATCCTCGAGCATCTCCTTGTCGTCACCGACGAGGCTGTCATCGATCTGCACCCGCCGCACCTCATGCCGTCCATTCATGGTCACCTTGACCAGCCCCCCGCCCGACTCGCCTGTCACCTCGGCGTTCGCAAGTTCTTCCTGCGCTTTCTGCAGGTCTTCCTGCATCTTTTGCGCCTGTCTCATCAGGTTTCCCATCGGTCCTTTCATGCTCAATCCCCTGCACGTGTCTGGTTAATCTGTATGGCGGATCGAATCGGGAACGATCTCCGCATCGAAGGTTTCCTGCATGGCCAGCACCAGCGGGTCACCTGAAATATCCGCTTCGGTCGCCTCCTGACGGGCGCGTTGCTCGCGCGCCTCGCGCTGAGCCGGGGTCTCATCCTGTGTCAGCTCTGCAGTCAGCTCCAGAATCACCGGATGCCCGGCCGCCTCTGACAAGGTCTCTTGCAGGCGTTGCTCGGCCAGGCTGCCGATCAGCCCGCTGCAAACCGGATCCACCCGCAGCGAAAGCTGCCTGCCGTCCCAGCTGTGAACGACGCAATTGTCGGCCAACTGGGCGGCCATGCCCTTGAGCCCCAACCGGTTCAGAAACCCGTGCCAGTCCGAAAAATCGGCCCGGCTCCGGGGCGCAGCCTCAGCCCCCACGACCTTGGCGGCAGGGGGGCTGGCTTCAGCGGGTGACTGCTGGACCTCGGCCTGCAGCGGGTTGTCAGGCGTGCTTTTTTGAGCCGCAGGAACTGGCGGTGTAACGGGATTCGCCGACTTGCGCGAGCCAGACTCTGCCACATCGGTATCTTGTGCAGTGTCAGGACGGAATGCCAGCATGCGCAACATGACCATCTCGAAGCCACTGCGTTCATCCGGTGCCAACGGCAGGTCGCGCTGCCCGGTGAGGGCGATCTGATAGTAAAGCTGTATCTCGTCCGCCGGAATCCGGACAGCCAGAGCGCGCAGCGTTTCGATCTCGCCCCAACTGGCCTGGGCGGCCGCCGGCACCTGCTGCAGCACGGCTATACGGTGCAACACAGTCACAACCTCGCGCAGCAGGCCGGCAAAGTCAGGGGCATGTTCAGATATCGCCTCGACCTCCGCCATCACCTCCGCGGCCTCGCCGCGTTGCACGGCGTCGATCATCCGCGGCAGACGTTCGGTAGCAACCACGCCCAGCATGGCGCGTACATCCGCGCTATTCACCGCACCTCCGCCAAACGCGATCGCCTGGTCGAGCAGACTCAGTCCGTCACGCATGCTGCCGTCGGCAGCCCGCGCCAGCACCCCGAGCGCCGCGGGCTCGAAGGCCACCTGCTCGGCCTCCAGAATATGTCGAAACTGGCCCTCGATCTGCTCCACCGGCAAGCGCTTGAGATTGAACTGCAGACAGCGCGACAGCACGGTCACCGGCACCTTTTGCGGGTCCGTCGTCGCAAGCAGAAACTTCACATGCGGCGGTGGCTCCTCGAGCGTCTTTAGCAGGGCATTGAAACTGTGCCCCGAAAACATATGGACCTCGTCGATCAGGTACACCTTGTACCGCCCGCGCACCGGCGCATAGGGCACGTTTTCCAGCAACTCGCGGGTGTCGTCGACGCCGGTCTTGGAGGCCGCATCCACCTCCAGCAGGTCGACAAAACGCCCCTCGTCTATCTCGCGGCAGACGCTGCACTCACCACAGGGGCTTGCGCTGACTCCGGTCTCGCAATTCAGCGACTTGGAAAGGATGCGCGCCAGCGTGGTCTTACCAACTCCGCGGGTCCCGGTGAACAGATAGGCATGGTGCAGCCGGTCATGGTCAAGCGCATTACTCAGGGCGCGCACCACGTGCTCCTGCCCCACCATTTCGGTGAAGTTGCGCGGGCGCCATTTACGGGCAAGAACCTGGTATGACATGGAAGCCGTCAAGTTGCGACTGAACAGGCCAAGAGTCTAACCCATGCGTCCGGAGGGCGACAGAAAGCCCGGGAAACGGTGCGGAAATGAGGGCGGTGGCCCCGCCAGCGATTCCCGGCGCACAAGTCAACTGCTGCGGCTGCTCCCTTCCGGGCCTGACCGGGTTCACAATCTATTGTCGCGGAAGACCAACGGGACCACCATCGAGCCGCAGATTATGCCCCAAAAACCCCATGCCGGGTAAATTTATCCAGGCAGTCGCGACTACTGCACGGGACGTTCTGACGACCTGTCCGATAACGATATCTCGCCCCTCTCGCGAAAAGGCAGACCACCCAGGACCCCCTCCGCCGACAATCTTCCGGATATCTCATACTGCATCGACCGGTCTGTGGGCTCTCGCATGCTCTGGATAAGCCGCAGCATCCCGAACACCGTGCTCACCATGCGTACCTCGACCTTGGCGTCCGAGTAGCCGGGTACGGTCACCGCCTGATCGGTAACGCCGGAACCGAAGTCCTTGCCGTTGATCTCGAGATCGAAACTGCCACCGCGGATCGAGATGGGTTCTTCGTTGTGGTTCTGGATCCGTAGTGTGACCAGGTAAAGCTGCTCGAGCAGCGTCGACTCGAGCACCTGAATTCCGGACACCGTGACCCGTATCGGGTCGCGATAAGAGCCCACCCCCGCGCAAGCTGTCAAAAACAGCAGCAATAAAGTCAAAACGGCATGGCGGAAAGTCATCGACCTGTCCCTCCCAATCCCGGGGAAAAGCTGCTCAACCGGTTCAGCTTAAAGCAGTCACGCAACCTGCGTCACGCATCATGGGGTATACATGCAACGAGAATCGGCTTATCGGGCCGAAACCCCACTCAGGTCAAAAAAATCACACCGCCCGGGCGTGCCGAGCCCCCTCCACTGCGCTAACCTGATACGGCAGAACAAACCTGCGGTAGTTCCGATGGAAGACAGCAGATTTTTACCGAGAAATGCACTCCAGACCCTGTTCGATGTGCTGAACAGGCAGGGTTTTCGCACCCTTGGGCCCGTGGTGCGGGATGGCGCCATCCAATACCTCGATCTGAGCGACGCGGACCGACTCCCGGGAGGCTGGACCGATGAGCAGTCGCCCGGCAGCTATCGCCTGAACGCGAACGAATCGGCACGCTGCTTCGCCTGGGCCAACGGCCCGCAGGCGCTGAAGCCGTGGCTGTTCAGCGCACGCGAGACACTGTGGAAAACGCGTCGGGACGGCAGCGGCAGCCTGACCTTCGATGCTCAACCCATGAAGGAACGGCCACTCGCCCTGATCGGCGCCCGCGCCTGTGATCTGGCCGCACTGGCACTGCAGGACAAGCATTTTCTGGATGGTGTCCGGGATCCGTATTATGCCGCGCGACGTCAGAATCTGTTCATCGTGGCGGTGCACTGCACCCACCCTGCCGAGACCTGCTTTTGCGCGTCCACCGGAGACGGTCCTCGCGCCACTCACAATTTCGATCTTGCCCTCAGTGAACTTGACCACGGATACCTGATCGAGATCGGCAGCGAACGCGGTCAGACCATCGCAATGCAGCTTCCGCTGCAGGTGCCGGAGAACCGCCTGCGACAAGAGGCGGACGAAGAGATAACCGAGGCGGGCCGCCGGCAGCAGCGCCAACTGCCTTCGCGAAATCTGCGTGATGCACTGTTCGACCGGCTCGAACACCCGCACTGGGAAGAGGTCGCCGCTCGCTGTCTTTCGTGCGGCAACTGCACCAGTGTCTGCCCGACCTGCTTCTGCCACGCCCAGCTGGACCTGCCTGAACTGGGCGGCGCCTCCAGTCAGCATGTGCGCGAGTGGGACTCCTGTTTCAGCGAGGGACACAGTTATCTGCATGGTTTCCTCGTCCGCCCCGAAACACGCCATCGTTATCGCCAATGGCTGACTCACAAGCTGGGCAGCTGGCATGAGCAGTATGGCCGCAGCGGCTGTGTCGGCTGCGGCCGTTGCATCACCTGGTGCCCGGTGGGCATCGACATCACCGCGGAGACCAAAGCGATCTGCGACGATGACGCTTTACATGGGGGTTCGGCATGAACCCCTACCTGCCGCGCGAGGCCGAAGTCGTCGGGCGTACCCAGGAGTCTCCCAACACCTTCACCCTGGAACTTCGTCTGACGGATGGTGAGCCCTACGACTTTTCCCCCGGTCAGTTCAATATGCTTTACCTGTATGGATCAGGCGAGGTCCCGATCTCGATCGTGGCGGATGCCGAGGACACGGGCATACTGAGCCATACCATCCGCGCGCTGGGGCGGATCACCAATGGCCTGGCCGCACTGAAGGTCGGCGACCGCATCGGGCTTCGCGGGCCCTACGGCCGCGGGTGGCCGATGCGCGAGGCTGAAGACCGCGACGTCGTCGTGGTCACCGGTGGTCTGGGTTGCGCACCCTCGGTCTCGATCATCCACCACATACTCGCGCACCGACGGCGCTACGGGCATCTGAGCATCCTGCAGGGCGTCAAACATACCGACGACCTTATCTGGCGCAGACAATATGACGCCTGGGCGCAGTTACCGGATGTCGACGTCCACCTTGCAGCCGATGTCGCCGAACCCGGCTGGCATGGTCACGTCGGTCTGGTCACGGCCCTGTTCAACTACCTGCAGCTCAAGCCGGACACAACGATCGCCATGTTGTGCGGCCCGGAGATCATGATGCGCGCCTCCGCCGAGGGACTGCATGGGCTTGGCATTGCCGCGGACGCGATCTACCTGAGCATGGAGCGCAATATGCAGTGCGCCGTCGGCCATTGTGGCCACTGTCAGATCGGTGGACACTTCGTGTGCAGGAACGGCCCGGTCTTTCCCTGGCCCGAAGTGCATGAGCTGCTCGGCATAAGAGGTTTCTGAGATGGCCAAACCAAGCATCGCGGTGCACAAGTTCTCCTCATGCGATGGCTGTCAGCTGGCATTCCTGAACGCCGGAGAGGATCTGCTGAAACTGGCTCAGCTGGTTGAGATCCGGCACTTCCTCGAGGCTGGCGTGGCCGACGAATATGCCAAGGTGGATATCGCCTTCGTCGAGGGCAGCGTCTCGACCACGGATGAGCTGACCCGCATTCAAAGGGTACGGGGCAGCAGCCGGTTTGTGGTCACACTGGGGGCCTGCGCAACCTCCGGTGGCCTGCAGGCCCTGCGCAACCTGGACGACAGCAACGAGTCCTGGAAGCACGCAATCTATGCCCGGCCGGAATATATCCATACGCTGGATCGGGCCGAACCCGTCAGTGACCATATCGAGGTTGACTTCGAGATCTGGGGCTGTCCGGTCAATGGTCGCCAGGTCCTGGCAGCCGTTCAGCAACTGCTGTTCGGAGTGGCCCCGCTGGACCAGCGCGACAAGGTCTGTATGGAATGCAAACGCCAACACGCAGTCTGCGTGATGGTCACCGAGGGCCGGCCGTGTCTCGGCCCGGTCACACGTACCGGATGCGGCGCGCTTTGCCCCCGCTTTGGGCGCGATTGCTATGCCTGCTTCGGTCCTGCGGAGAACATCAACGCGGGTGCCATGAGCCTCCGACTCGAAGGTCTCGGCCTGCCCCCGTCTGACATTGCCCGCCGGTTCCTGTTCATCAACAGCGGCGCAGCGGCATTCCGTGAGGCCGCGGAACAACACTATCAACCGGGGTTCGGTGATGACTGAGCGTTCTGTCTCCATCCATGTGCCGGCCATGACCCGGGTCGAAGGCGAAGGATCGCTGACGCTACGGATCGAGAACGACCGGATCGAGGAACTGGCGCTCGACATCTTCGAGCCACCACGTTACTTCGAGAAGTTTCTGGAGGGGCGCAGGTATCACGAGGTCATCGACATGGTGGCCCGCATCTGCGGCATCTGCCCGATCGCCTACCAGATGAGCGCCGCACAGGCGCTGGAAAACGTTTTCGGTATCCAACCCGCTCAATGGGTGCGCGACATGCGGCGCGTCTTCTATTGCGGTGAGTGGCTGCAGAGTCATGCCCTGCATGTTCACCTGCTTGCCGCCCCGGATTTCCTCGGCTTTGACAGCGTGGTCAGCATGGCCGAGGAGCATCCGGATGCCGTGCGACGTGGCCTGCGGCTACAGGGACTGGGCAACGACCTGATCCGGCTGCTCGGGGGACGCTCCGTGCACCCGGTGGGCGCCTGCGTCGGCGGCTTCTTTCGCGCTCCGGAACAGGCCGAGGTAGATCGCATGCTGGGGCAGCTGCGCTCCGCCCAGCCGGAAGCCGAGGAGCTGGTGACGTGGGCTGCGGCGCTCCCCATGCCGGATGATCAGCAGGCCTTCATCAATGTCTCCCTGCGGCACGATACTGATTACCCCTTCGCCGAGGGCCGTATCGTGTCGGACGATGGCCTGGATATCCCGGTGGAAGAGTACGAACAGCACTTCGCGGAAGAGCATCGGCCGCAATCGACCGCCCTGTTCTCCGCGTTATGTGGCCAGCCTTACCTGGTCGGGCCATTGGCGCGGCTCAATCTGAATGTGGATCGCCTGCCGGCATCCAGTCTGGCACTGCTCGAACAGAGCAATATCGTTTTCCCGAGCAGCAATATGTTTTACAGCCTGTTTGCGCGTGCGCTCGAAATCCATATTGCGATCGTGGAGGCCATCCGCCTGCTCGAAGACTACCGGCTTCCGTCCAGCCCGCATCTCGAGGTAACGCCAAAAGCCGGAATCGGCTTTGGCGCCACGGAGGCGCCACGCGGTCTGCTTTGGCATCGTTACGAGGTCGACGGTGATGGTCTGGTGAAGAGCGCACGTATCGTGCCGCCGACCAGTCAGAACCAGGCGCGTATCGAGGCCGATCTGCATCGCAGCCTTGTGAATTTCGGTCTGCAGCAGCCAGACGACGCCCTGCGTCTGCGTGCAGAGACCGTGATCCGAAACTATGACCCCTGCATCTCCTGCGCAACGCACTTTCTGAAGCTCGATGTAAAGCGGCAATGATCCGGGTCATCGGTCTTGGTTCACCCTTTGGTGACGATCGGGTGGGCTGGCGGGTCATCGAATTGCTCGAAGGCCGTCTCCCGCAAAAGATCGACCTCGTCGCGCTCGACCGGCCGGGTGCCGCATTGATCAACTGGATGCAGGAAATTGACCATCTGATCCTCGTCGATGCGGTTTCTTCGGGCGCGACGCCAGGAACCTTGATAAAGATCTACCCTGCACAGCTGGACACTTCGGGCGGGCGACTGACCAGTCACGACCTGGCACTATCGGCAACCTTGCGCCTGGCTGCGAGTCTCGGCTGCCTCCCGGCGCGCACAAACATCTACGGTGTGGAGATCGGCGGCCATACCGAAGAGGGACTCAGTACTGTCGCGGAGGCGGCGGCTGCCGAGCTTGCATCCGTGATCGTAGATGCTGTCAGCTGAATGCGTGACGATCCTTAACCCGGGTTCGGCGGCTCAGTTTTCACCTTCGACCAGACGCATCAGACGGTCAAAGTTGCTTTCCCGCGGCACTATGGGTTCCGGCTGGGTGACTTCGGTCGTCGCGGGCACTGGTGCGGCTGCAGCCAGTTTGGCCGCCTCCAATTCAGCGACCGCGGCGTTGACATCGTTGCGCAATTCCAGCATTTCCGCATTTTCGGGATCCACCCATAGACCGCGTGTGACATAGCGCTCGGCCCTGTCAAAGGACCCCTGGCCAAGGGCCCACCGCGCCATCTGCCCGTAACGCCTTACGATGCGGTCGAAACCGGAAAGCGCGTCCCGGTTTTGCGGATCGATCGCCAACACGGCCTGCAGATAGCTGTAGGCGCTGTTCTTTTTCGGGCGCAGCAGCAAGTCGTTCTCCATCGCTGAATCGGCGAGGGCCAGCAATCGCGCCACTTCGCTCTGTTCGACCGACGCATCGACCTCAGAGACCTCATCCCGCACCGGCGCCTCTGCCACCGTGACCACGGCCATGTCATCGGCCCCGTGCAAAACTGCGACCGGCAGTTCTTCCAGATCCTTCACCGCGATCGACTGTAAAGGTTCTGCAACGTTCTCGGGAGTTTTCGCCATCACGAAGTCCTCCGTCGGCGAGGCCTTGTCGCCGGGACCGGGAGGCGGACTTTGCGGATCGGGGGATACGCCGGATTCGTCGGAAACGGTCAGCGCGATCTGCCCGTTTGCGGCATTGCCATCTGTTCTGCTTTCCTCGGTACGATTGTTTGTGGACCGGTCCTTTGCCGTTGCAGCGGCAGGCGCCACCGCGTCCGACCCACCATTTGCGGATACTTCGACTACGGCTTTGGGTATCGCCAAGCGACCATCGTTGGCCTCGGGTGCCTGGTTGGCCAGAGACCAGATATTCAGGTTGGTGACACCATTCGCCGCCCCGCGAATCAGCACTTCCGTCGCGTTGGCCGTCAACCCGCCGAGCGGCGGCTGCCCCGACTCACCACCCATGTCATACCGGTAACCCAACAGATCGAGTTCCGCTGCAGCCCGCGCAAGGATTTCAGCATCGCCCAGACCGCTCGGTAAATCCTTGGCCGCGCCCGCGGGCAATTCACCGACATCGTCGTATCGGGGCGACGGTCCATCGAGAACCAGGGGACCGATCGTGGCGGGCTCAACTGCAGGAACGGGCAGCGCACTGTGTGCGACGTGCCTGGTCTGTGCGCCAGCGACAGCTTGCTGCGGCCCACCGTCGCGGCTCCACAACACCAGGGCCAGCCCAATAGTGAGCAGCCCCCCCAGCCCGGCCACGGTGACAGTGGACACCGACCGCACATGCTCCCGCAGCTCAACCGACAGTCTGCCCTCCGAGAACCAGCCGCGGATCAGGGTCCCTGCCCTGGCGGCACTCGAGACAGACCAGCGACCCACACGCAGCAGGGAGTCCCCGGCAACGGGACCCCATTCGCGCGCCCATTCCCGGACGCGGCTGCCGAGCAGTCTTGGAATCTGAAACAGGCGGTAAACCCAGCGCCGGAAACGGTATGGACGCGGGTAGCCCACGCGATAAGCATATCGCCCGCCGCCGCGCCGCCAGCGCTGGCCCCCGCCGGTATTCGTTGGGTTCTGAGAAACCTCACCATCGTCAATATGTGGAATCTGCTCCTCTGCAAGGAAAAGGGCGTGCAGCTCATCATTCGAACGGCGCTTTTCTTCCGTCTGAGGCGTGAGTGCCGGAACCAGGGCAAGTTCGCCCACTGAGCCAAAAGCGGTCCCCTCGATATCCGCCGTCTCCTCGGCCTCTTCGTCGACAGGGGCGAGCAGCTCCCCGCGCAGATCCTGCACGACCGTCAGTACGTCACGCTGCTTGAGACTGCGCTTCTCCTCCGTGCAACCATGCAGCAGCAAACGGCTGCATATCTTGTTGACGTGCCGGGGCAGGCCCTGGCTGAAGCGGTAAACCGACAAGACGGCTGGTCCGTTGATGGAAGGATCGCCCTGCCAATCGGCAAAGGCCAGCCGGTATTCGATATAGGCCTTGGTCTCTGCAAGATCCATCATCTCCAGGCGGCAACTGGCGATAACGCGCTGCTGAAACTGCACCATTCCAGGCGCGCACATCACATCTTCGAGCCCTTCCTGGCCCAGCAAAAAAAGTTGCAGAACCGGTCGCGACCTCGACTGAAGGTCGGTGAGAAGGCGCATGGCTTCAAGTGACTGGTGGGATAATGTCTGCGCTTCGTCGATCAGGACCAGGGCCTGACGGTTGCCGTGCTCGAGCTCGATCAGATACCGCTCGATGCGGTGCGCCAGCATGGCGCGATCCATGTCTTCGGCAGGCAGGCCAAACGAATAAGCCAGCTTGCGCAACAGGTCTGTCGGGTTGAAGTCATTGGCAATCAACCGCACGCTGACCGTCTTTGCCGGGTTGAGCTCGTTGAGCAGGCGCTCCGCAAGTGTGGTTTTGCCGGAGCCAGGTGGGCCCGTGACAACGACGATACCCTCACCCCGCTTCAAGGCGTAGCGCAGGTAGGCCCAGGCCTTCGAGCAGCTGCGATGAGGGAAACAGATCTCCGGATCAGGCAGCAGCCTGAAAGGATCGCTACTGAGTTTGTAAAAGGCTTCGTACATAAACAGGGCCTCCGCCCCAGTCCCCCCTGATCAGTGCACAACACCGCGGACGGGAAAACGCCAGATCGACCATCGCGACTCCCAAGCCATGGCCGCGAGACATGTCGCTAATTGCGCCCGAGCAATGGTTTCCACCAAATACTCCGGTTCAAGGTCGATCGCGCAAGGAACAGCGAGGACGTTACCGCATCCCTGTCGTTCTTCGACCTCAGCTCCGATTAACGGTTCAATATACAGCCGACCTTCGGTGATACCAAAAAAGGAAAGAAAATCTACTGCACCGACTGCCGCGACTGCCACAATGCAAACGGTTATGGCAAGCCAAGCAAAGAGGCACCGCCGCTGGCCGGTCAGCATCCCGCGTAACTGTATACGACGGAGAAAGGTGTGACGACAGAGGCAGCTGAGACCGCGATGATTGCGAAGGCAAAGGAGATTGGGCTGAAGAAGGCGGCGCAGCAGAAAGTCTCGCAATTCCTTTCCAAGCAGGGCGTCGAGATGCCGCACCTGTCGATCTTCCAGTTCTGCACTCCGATGGGCGCGCGCCTGATGGTTATGGCCGAGGTGGTGGAAACCGCTATCCGGGTCAACCAGCAGATGCTCGACGTGATGACAGCCGGCGCATCCGGCAAGACCTGATCAATCGGCGTCAAAGGCGCACGCCCGGGGATGACGATGAATAATTCGTCGTCTGACCTGAGCTGGCGGGCCTGCTGCTCGCGTTGATCAGCCCGGGTTGCCGACAATCATTGCACGGGCCGCGGCTTTACGGGTATAGAAGCGTCCGCGACAAATAAAGCCCGACACAATGGTCGCCAATACGCGCCGGACCCGTCCATCCTGGTCGCGCGCGCCGATCCGGCAAAAGACCGGCTGCTCCCGCAACTGCCTGGCGGACAGATGTTTTCCTGAACGGCAGCCCGTTTCTGGCTTGCACAAGCTAAACTCTGCGCATGCAACAGGGTGACGAACACGCAAGATTGGCGCGACAACTGCTCGCAGGCGCCTTCCATGGCGTGCTTTCGACGCACTCACTCGAACACAAGGGCTACCCCTTCGGCTCGGTCGTTCCCTACGTGCTGGACTCGGACGGCAATCCGCTGATGCTGCTCAGCCATCTGTCGCAACATACTGCAAACGTCGATGCGGACGGCCGTTGCGGTCTCACGGTCATGGAATCCGGCAGCGGGGACGTACAGACACGCAGCCGGCTCAGTGTCCTGGGCGATGTCGCCCGAACCGACCAGGCACCAGGCATGGAGCGCTACTTCGAATACTTTCCGCAAAC
>Ga0316196_10000991_pt1 | contig 12018 bp, 9 predicted proteins | sample Eddsed2cm_MG_FD_204938 | JGI IMG/M metagenome (GOLD analysis project Ga0316196, IMG submission 204938) | Coastal sediment microbial communities from Maine, United States - Eddy sediment 2 cm | ecosystem: Environmental > Aquatic > Marine > Coastal > Sediment | place: USA: Maine | collected... | reverse complement strand
CGGCTGCATCGAACTTAAAAATATAGCTTTGGCCGAAACGCTCAACCAACCGTTTCGGCTGGAAATACTCGTTGATATAAGCAAACATCAAAAAAATCGGGATAATTTTCCTGGCAAGCCCGAGCAGCAGTCCTTCAAAAAAGTAGTCGTAATAGGCTCGGTTCAGTTCTGCCTGGTCGATATTTTTCGCCAAGGCCTTGCCCTTTTCACGGTCTTCGCAGGTCAGCGCTGTCTGACGTAGATGGTACCAGTGTTTAAACTCTTTTTCCAATCGGATATAGCGCTTGGTGATGATAATTCTTTTGAGGGAAGTGGTGATAAAAACGGTGAGAACGGCAAGGAGAAAAATCAACATCGCCGGGCCGAGAAAATGAAACGTCGCCAGCAGCCCATCGAATCCGTCGGCCACAGCGATCGTTGCGGCGGAGATTTTCTCCCATATGGTGTCTAATAATAGAGATTCCATGGATCCGATTTTTGCTATTTTATCCGGCCAATTGTCATTGGTCAACCGGCAAATTGGCATGTCCCCGGAGAAACGTCAAAGTTGATGATGACCCAGCAAGATTGAAGCAATTCACTTTTGTTTGTTTTGAATTTTGGACATTGAGATTTGTTTGATATTTGGCTTTTGGTGCTTGGAGTTTCCATGATTTTAAATAATAAAATAATCATAGTAAATTGAATTGGTTATCTTCTCATATGATGTGACCCTGCTGGTATGACTTAATGGCGGGATCAGTCCAGGAGACTTTTCCCGCCATTGAGCATAACAATATATTTCCAGTTCCCTGGTGTTAGATCCAGATTTCGATCTTGAAGAACCTGAAAAACAGGAAGAACAGCGTGACGGCCAGAACGATTTTCAGCGTTTTTTCACTGAACATCTTCTGCGCCCGGCTGCCCAGCATACCGCCGGCAAACCCGCCGATGATTATGGCGATCATCAACCACATGTCCGGAAGGTAACCGTTCATCAGGTACCCGATAAAGGCGCCGATACTGGAAAAGCAGGTGCCGATGAGCGAAATCGGAACTGCAACGTACATAGGAAGCGCTCCCAGCGTCGTCATAGCCGGCACGAGCAGAAAGCCGCCGCCGATCCCAAAGGACCTGGAAACCACCCCGATACCAAGACCGAGGATGGCAAAAAGCAGCGGGTTGATCTGAAATTCTTCGCCCCAGAACTTGAACCGATAGTTGGTGAGGCCGGTCTTGACCGGCTCTATACTGCCCATCTCTGCGGCGCGGCCTTCTTCCTTGGCCTTGGCAACCTCTTTGTTGAATTTTGCCATCATGGCCTTGATATTTTTGCGTTTCTCCATGGCCTTGGGCATCAGCTCCCTCAAGGTCTGAATACCCATGAGAACCACCAGGATGGCCAGCCATTCCTTATATGCCGCCAGTGGCAGGTATGCCGAGACATATTTACCCAGCCAGATAGACCCGATGAAAATGCCGACCCCAAAGGAGATACCCACCGGCCATGCGACCCGTCTCTCTTTGACGGCGTAGCGATAGAATGAGCCTAGGGGTGAGAACAAGGTCAGGGCCATGTTGGAGGGTCTCAGCACGTTGGCGGCGTTGATGCCCACAGGACCTGCGGTTTGCACGACAAGCACCTGGAAGGCGGCCATGAGCATGCCGCCGGCGGCCCCGATCATGGAAAAGTAGGTGCCCACGAGAATCGCACCGATGATGATCCACAGGGGATTCATGTAACGAAAGGCTCTGGACAGCCAGAATCCGTTTTTCAGCATTGTGTAGGAACCGCTTTTGGCGCCGTTGACATACACGTCAAATTGGGTACCCGGCGGCGTGTGGCGAAATGATTTAAACGAAGCTGAAAATTTGCCGGTTTTTTTGTCCAGATTGATGGCGGTGCCCTTGTCCCAGTATTTGCCGCTGGTGCCGTGATCGGTGATCACGGTGCGGGAAAAGATTGTCACCTTGCCCACGTTGCTGCCCTCTTTGACGATGGTGCCGATACCGTAGGAGGACTCATTGGCATACCTGAGAAAATTCCACTGTTCCTCTGTCTGAACGGGACCCAGCATGTCTTTTGCAGCCGAGGCAACATCGGCGAATTTCTTGTTCAAATAAAACATGGTGGTGGAGTAGATCCCGCGGCCTTTGCCCAAAAGCACCGACGGGCCGCCGAATCTCTTTTTGCCCTCTTTACCGAAGGCATCGGGATTGGTGGTTAACAGGTAATAAAGCGGGGGGATTGCGGTATCAGCATTAAAATTATTTTTCTCCATGTCCTTTTTAAGTCGTTTCGTTTCATTTACCCCGTCGGTGTCTTTTACCGCAAACATTTTCTGTTGCGCCACCGCGATGTACAAATCCTGGCCCGGCTCGATGGTCCCTTCAATGGTGACCGTATCGCCCGCCTTATATTCGGTAGCGGATATTTTGGCCGCTGCAAACGAGCCGCCGGGAGCCGCTAAAACGGCAGCCAGTGCAATGAGTAATACGGTTAGCAATGGTAACTTTTTTCTCATTTCTTCCTCCTCTGTATTTTGGTTTTTAAGCATCTTCCTTGCGGATAGTGATTGCTTCAAGTTGCTTTTTTGTTCAATTTGAGATATTTGACGGCCAACCGAGCGCCAAGCTCACTGCAAACGGCTCCAATGATGAACAAAAATAAGATCATTCTTAAGCCAAGCAGATTTTCTGCCAGAAAATGAAACGAAAATATCGTCAAAATACTGCAGGTAAGGGCAGCATTCACCAGACCGGCGGAAACCGCCCATAAATGTTTGTGTACAATGCGATTCCTGGTTTTCTCAATCAGGGAAAATCCGGTCATGGCCGTGTTGAAGCCGATCAGCCATGGAATAAAGTTGACAACCCTGGTTATCGGCAGGAAGGTTGCCAGGAACATGGTGACCAGGATTGTGCCGCATACACCGATCAAAACGGCGGAAGCTATCTGGTACAGCAAAATAATTTTTTTATTTTCAAATACTTCCCAGTTGAGCATAAAAGTGATTGCACGCATCATTTTAGGTTTCCTCCAAAAAAAAATTAGGGGAATCGCCCCAATTGGAATGTTGGAATACTAAATATAGATGTATCTTCCAGCCTACTTAGCAAGCAATGTGCCATGAAATAATCCGTGTCTCATACACCCGCAGGTTGGCAATCATGGTGCTAATTTTTACATTGAAATTAATGGGATATGGCGAATTTACAGGCACGAAAAAAATCTAAAGCGGTGGGTGGATATTATCCGGAAAATCCGAACCATGTGCATTAAAAAAAATGCATATTTGGCTCATCGATAAAATTCACAATAAATTAAACAAGTTGGATTTGTGCAGCATAAAACATTCACTGCAATAATTATATTGCAATATGGTGGTAAAATATCATTGGATTCCATTGCCTGGATGGAAAGGTTTCAACAGAAAAATCACTATCATGTTGAAAATATATGTAATTTTTTAGAAGATGGTATGAGAGAAACCGCCGTGAGTTCCGGTAACCGAGTGGTATGGTTATTGCTTTTTGAGGGAGAGATCATTCAACGACATTAAATCTCATTTCGTGGGTAATAGCTCCTTGCTTGCCGATTGTTTGACTAAATATGCCGAACAATTTTGATTGGACATTGCAACCAATAAGTGTTTTTGTGTGTTCAGTGTTCAGTGTTCAGTGTTCAGTGTTCAGGGATTCAGTACCGGAAGGATTATCCTTCCTGAACTCTGAACACTCGTATTACCTAAGGGGTCGAAGCAATGTCAACTTTAATTCAACGTTGGAGCAAAGTTCAACTATATCTGGATAGAATTTAAGGAGAGTTTGGTTATGAAGGAATCGGTTTATAGTATCTGTGGTATGTGTACCGTCCGATGTCCCATCAAGGTTGATGTAGAAGACGGCGTGGTGAAATGGATAGAGGGAAATCCGAACGACCCCGGGATGGCGGGGCGGCTCTGCGCCAAAGGTTCCGCCGGTTTGGCTATGCTGTACGACTATGAAAGACCCCAGCATCCCATGATCCGGGAGGGGAAACGGGGTGAAGGCAACTGGAAAAAAGCCACCTGGGATGAAGCCCTGGATTATATCGCCAATAAATTACAGGACATTATAAAAAAACATGGCGCCAAGGCCATCGCGTTGAGCGACCGGGGGGGACCGTTTCGGGACATTCATCGCAGTTTTTTAAGAGCTATCGGATCACCCAACTATTACAATCACGACTGCACCTGTGCGCGCAACGTCCAGCATGCCGCCTTGTCACTTTTTGGATCCGGTCGCAAAACCTTTAATTACGACTATGGCAACTGCAAACATCTGGTCCTATACGGCCGCAATGTGTTTGAATCCCTGCGCGTCAAACAGGCCAATATCATTATGGACATGCTGGATCGCGGGGGCAAAATTACCTACATCGATCCGAGGGCGGCCGGCACCGCCATGAAAGCGACCCGATATTGGTCCATACGTCCCGGCACCGACTATGCGCTCAATCTGGGTATTATCCACACCGTGCTGCGGGATAAGCTTTATGATGCCGAATTTGTCAATCAATGGGTGCTGGGTCTAAAAGAGCTGGAATCTTTTGTGATCCCTTACACTCCCGAGTGGGCTGCCGAAGAAACCGGTATTCCCGCCAATGAAATCGTCGAATTCGCCAATGAAATCGCCGCAGCCCGCCCGGCCGTGATCTTTCATCCAGGCTGGATGATGGCACGCTACTCGGATTCCTTTTATTCTGTTCGGACCAATTATATCCTCAACGCCTTGATGGGCGCCTTTGAAACCCCGGGCGGTCTTTTCTTTCAAAAAGGCCCCGGCGATGTGGGGGCCAAGGGGCTCAAGTCACTTTTGGATACCATCCCCAAGCCTGAAGATAAGCGAGTTGACGGCTGCGGCTGGAAACACAAGCACTTTGATGCCGGACCGGGGCTTTTGCAATTGCTCTATCCTGCCATTGTGAGCGAAGATCCATACCCGGTCAAAGCATATATCGCCTTCCGGCATGACCCGTTGCTGTCCCTGCCGGATCCGGATGCCCAAAAAGAGGCTTTCGATAAACTGGACCTGGTGGTTGCCATCGACGCCAATTACAGTGAAACCGGCTGGTATGCGGATGTGCTCCTGCCGTCGGCGACCTATCTGGAAAAGTCAAGCGTCTTAACCACCGGCAAGGGCCTGAAACCTCAATTCGGAATGCGAAAACAGGCGGTCGAGCCCCGCAACGATGCCAAGGCCGACTGGTGGATCTTCAAATCTCTGGCTGAGCGGCTGGGAGCCGGCGAATATTTCAAATTCAAAGATATGGAAGAATTCTGGGAATGGCAGCTTGAGGATACTGGCATCACGGTCAGTGACCTGGAGAAAAAGGGGTCGGTGGCACTCACGGATAAGCCGGTTTGGTGGAACCGGATGAAGGATCTTAAATTCAAAACACCTTCCAAAAAAATAGAATTTGTTTCCAGTCGTCTGGCGGCCAGTGACATTGAATCCTTCAAGCCCTATGAAAGCCCCAAAAAGCCTGATGAGGGCTATTATCGCTTAGCCTTTGGTCGCAGCCCGGTGCACACCCATGGTCGTACCCAAAACAACCCTGTGCTCAGCGAAATTATGCCTGAAAACCAGCTATGGCTAAATGATGAAGAGGCCGCAAAACTGGGCGTTGCCAATGGCGATCGGGTGAGGGTGACTTCCGCCGACGGCAGCCATTCGGGGACGATCAACGTTTACGTGACCGAATTCATTCACCCGGAATCGGTTTTCATGGTCCACGGGTTCGGCCGGAAAGTGCCCTGGCAAACCCGCGGGTATAACAAGGGATTGGGAGATTATCGTTTTGAAACCGGCCTGTTGGGCGTTTACGATCCGGTGGGAGGCGCCAATTCGCTGATGGAGTGTTTCGTGAAGGTTGAAAAGGCTGAATGATAATTAACCATTTTTTTAACGCCCAATCTGATCGGTTCCAGGTTCAGGGTTCACGGTTCAAAGGTTAAAACGGAGGAAGACGCATGAGCAAGTACTATATTTACCAGGATGCCAAACGCTGCATTGGATGTTTCAGCTGCGAGTCGCACTGCAAAACAAAAAACAACTTGCCGATTGGCCCCAGATTGTCACAGATCATTCCGGTAGGCCCCAAAAAATTAAACAATCTACCGCGCATGTCTTATGTATTTATGCCCTGTTTTCATTGCCAGGAGCCCTGGTGTGTGGCCGCCTGTCCGACCGGCGCGATGCAAAAAAGGCCCAAGGACGGCATCGTCTTCGTCGACGACACACTTTGCGTCGGTTGCAAGGCCTGTATTACGGCCTGTCCCTGGGGGACTCCCCAGTGGAACCCGGAGACCGGAAAAGCCGTGAAGTGTGATTACTGCATGGACCGAGTTGATCAGGGCCTGGAACCGGCCTGCGTAACCAAATGTATCACAAAATGTCTTCATTTCGGAGATCCGGCAAAAAAATCCCAGTCCAAACGTGACCGGCACGCTAAAAAAGTTGCCGATTTCGAATAGTAACTAGTTTGAAATTGGAATAAGGGAATACAGGAATGATATCTGTTTACCATGCATACCGAGGGATTTTGGTATACGAGAGGAAAAGATGCCCGAAACAAAATGCCCGGTAACTGATACTATCGGTAAATTGAGCACCGTCATCGACTCCGGTGGGTTAACGGATCCCAGAAGCAGACGCAGGGCGGAAGATATTCTGGCATTGTTAAACGATGTTGCCTGGGGCAGAGCCGATAGCGAGCATCTGCCGGCCATAGAATCACTGACCCGAAAATTGGAAGAACAGGGTAAAACAGAGTCTTCCCAAAATGCCGGTAAATTGGTGCGAACGGCCCTGGCGCAGCATCGCGAAATCTTTATCAGCCATATCGATACCCATAACTGCTCGTCGGGAGATTGTCTCAGACTGGCGCCGGCGCCCTGTCAGATGACCTGCCCCGCCGGACTGGATATCCCTACCTACGTCACCCTTATCGGAATGGGACGCGATGCCGAGGCCATCGACGTCATCCGCCGGGATTGCCCTTTTCCCTGGGTATGTGGCCTGGTGTGCACCAGACCCTGTGAATTCATGTGTGTGCGAGCGCGCATCGATACCCCGATTTGCATAAAATCTCTCAAGGGTTTTGCCGCCGAGAGGGCCATGTCCGAAGGCAGTTATAAAAATCCGCCGAAAGAACCGGACAAAAACAGGAAAGTGTGCGTTATCGGTGCCGGTCCCGGCGGTATGAGCGCGGCTTACTACCTGTCATTGAAGGGCTATGGCGTTCGCGTTATCGAGCAACAGCCGGTGGCAGGAGGAATGCTGCTGTTGGGCATACCCCGCTATCGGCTGCCCAGGGAGGTCATCGATCGCGAAGTGGTCATGTTAAAAAATTTGGGAGTGGAATTTCAGTTTAACACCGCATTCGGCACTGATATTACCCTCCAGCAATTGAAAACCGAAGGTTTTGAAGCGTACTTCGTTGCCATCGGCGCCCACCAGTCATTTAAACTGGGCATCCCCGGAGAATCGGATTTTCCCCAGGTCAAACAAGCCATCGATTTCCTGAGAGATGTGGCCTTGGGAGATCGGCAGGTGCCGGGGAAACATGCCGTCGTGATTGGCGGCGGCAATGTGGCCATTGACGCCGCCAGGACCTGTCTGCGGCTGGGATGTGAATCGGTGACCCTGGCTTATCGCCGGGCGCGTTCTGAAATGCCGGCCGACCATGAAGAAGTGGAGCAGGCGGAAGAAGAAGGGATCCGATTCGAATTTTTAAACATTCCGAGCGAAATCATCGGCAGCGGCGGCCGTTTGGAGGGTTTGCGATGCCTGAAGGCCAAATTGGTCAGCAAAAAGGGGCAGGACCGAAAATATCCGGTTCCCATTGAGGGCAGTGAATATACCATCGGTGCGGATGTCATCATCTGTGCCATCGGCCAGCAGGTCGATACCGCCTGCATGGAATCCGTCAAGGGCCTGGAATGGACACGCCGCCAAACGATCAACGTTCAGATGGCAACCATGGAATCTTCCCTTGAGGGCATTTTCGCAGCCGGTGATGCCGTCACCGGACCGGCAACTGTCATTGAAGCCATCGGCGGCGGCAAGCGGGCAGCCGAGTCCATAGACCGCTGGTTATCCGGTATTCCGCAGCCCAGTATGCCGCCGGTGCCGACCCGCCGCAGAAGAGTCGAGTACCTGGAAGTTCCCGCCATTACCAAAATGACCTTAAAACGGCCCGAGATGCCGCTGCTGAATATCGACCGTCGCCGCACGACTTTCCAGCAGGTCGAGCTGGGCCACACCGAAAACATGGTACGCGAAGAGGCCCGGCGCTGCCTGCGCTGCGATATCTGCCTAAGATGCGGCAAGTGTGTTGAGGTCTGCCGTGACAGGATGAAAGTTGACGCCCTGCAAATGGGTTATTTCGATTTTGATCACCCTGTGGCGACCGATTTCAGAGTGACCGAAGATCGGTGTATTTTATGCGGTGCTTGCGCCACCAATTGCCCCACCGGTGCCATGAGAATGGAAGACAGGGGCGGCGAAAGAGTTCTTTCTCTCTGCGGCACTTTACTCAACCGGAAAAAATTGCTGTATTGTCAAAGTTGCGGGGCCGTGCTGGGGCCGGAAAGATATCTTGATTTTGTTCACAAGCGGACCCACGCAGTCGCCAGGGTCGCCGACGATCGTCGACTGTGCGAGGTATGCGCCCGAAAATCAACAGCAAAATTCAGCGCTGCGGGTGCGCCGGTGAAAAGAGGCTAGAGGCTCAAGGCTCAAAGCTGAAAGGCGATAAGAATGTGAAAAGTGATAGGTGAAAAGTTAAAAGAGCTGAGCTTTAATTACGACCTAAACGTTCTGAACCAACTAAACCACCCTAAGGTGAAATTAAGCCCAAAATAGGAGAGCTTCAATGGTTTTTCGTCACGGCCAGAAGGTGGCAATATATAGAAAATCGGAAGATGAAAGCTGGGAAAGCTACATGGATGAATTCATCGGGCTGCACGGCATTATAACCGATCCGGATGCCACCATCAACGATCCGGATGCCCTGGTGGCGGTGAGTCTGGAAGGTAAAGGCACCCACCGCTTTCCCCAGGATTGTCTTCAGCGCCTGGATGACTAAAACCCGTAGGCGTTCAAAGGTTCTGGGTTCACCGTTCAGGGTTACCGTTTTTCGTAAACCCTGAACCTCTGAACCCGTGAACGGTTACTAAAAAAATAAAGGAGGGTGGACCCCTTGGAAGTGCTTGCCCTGTTAAAGGACAAAGCCCGAAGGGTGTGTACAATTGCAAGCAGCCAAACGGTTGAAGATGCCATCTGCTTAATGGCCGGTCGCAAGGTCAGTGCACTACTGGTAACGGAAAATGATCAACCGGCCGGTATCTTTAGCGAAGAAGATCTAATCAGATCTTTGTTGGGAAACAAAACGGCAGCGTTTTCTGAAATAAAATTGGAAACTGCGATGACTCGCAATTTACTTTTAGCTAAACCCGAAGATCCCATTACGACTGTCCTGGATAAGATGATCGCAGCCGATATTAACTACCTTCCGGTGATAGAAGAGAAGAATATAATCGGAATACTGACATTAAAGGACATGATGACGCATCAAATCAATGCATTGATCGACGAGATTCATCAATTAAAAGACTATATCGCCGACCTGCATGAGGCCGGTCAGGACTAACTTTGTTGTTGCAGAATTTATACTGAATATTTTCCTTTTAGCCTTTAAACACAAGAATTACACGAAAATTTATTCTTGTTTCTGGAATTCATTATGAGTGGATTCCAGCAGTATTTTGGTAGGGTGGGCACTGCCTCACCGAATTCAGCTAATTGAGGCAGTTAATGGTGGGCAATGCCCACCCTACGAGAAAAAAAATATACAACGTTGGGGTTAATGCTAGTTTTGGTAGGTTGGGTAGAGCCTGATCATATATGTTGGGTTTCGTACCTCTACCCAACCTACGAAAATTATGCATTTACCGGAACATCATCTCAAAGGGCGAAACCCAACAAATCTAAATTAGCCTGGTTTTCATTCAACCACTAATTAGAATAAGGATTATATATGGTTACGATTACCATTGATGAAAAAGAGTATGATGCAGAAAAAGATATGACCGTACTTCAGGTGGCCAGAGCCAACGGCCTTCGAATTCCTACCTTGTGTTATCATCCCTCGCTCAAGCCTTCCGGCTCCTGCCGGCTGTGTGTTGTGGAAGTGCCCGGCCGGTCCAGCGGGAGACAAACCACAATGCTATCCTGTATTTTGAAGGTTAAAAACGGGATGGTAGTAAAAATTGAGAGTAAGGCGGTTATCAGGGCCAGAACAAGAGCGTTTAAGAATCTGCTCCAAATGGCACCCCAGGCTAAAACCATCATTGCATTAGCCAAATCCTTCGGCATTGATCCAGGTCCACCACCCGACGGATGCATTCGCTGTCGCCTGTGTGTCCGGGTCTGCAAAGAAATTGTCGGACCCGGTGCCCTCAGAATGGAAAAAAGGGATGGCGTGAATTATGCCGTACCCATCGAGGGCCTCTGCATAGGATGTGGAACCTGTGCGAATATCTGTCCAACCAAGGTTATTTTAGTAGAAGATCACGAAAACACCAGAACCATCAAAATTCGGAACGAAGTCATTGGGAAGCATCCACTGGAAAGATGTGAGGGCTGCGGAAAGCTATATGCAACCCCTAAATTTTTGAAACATATTCATAAACGAACTTCCTCGCATACGGAAATGAAGTCCCCCCATAACTATTGCTCGACGTGTGCCAAGCTTTTTTCAGACCGCGTGAAGTCATTCAGCAAAAGGGTTCAACAATAAATGGCTAAGATTTTGGTGCTGGACGATGTATTAGATGCTGTCAATCTAATCAAAAGAATCTTAAAGGGGACCGGACACGAAGTCGTCGGGTTTACTGAAGAAGAAGACGCGTTGAATTATGCTCGCTCCAATCCTGTGGATTTGGCCATATTGGATATAAAATTAAAAAAAATAACCGGATTGGAGGTGTTGGAGGAATTAAAAAAAATAGCGCCTTCGATGCAAGCTATCATGCTTACCGGCTATCCTACCCTGGGGACGGCCCAGGCGGCCTTAAAGCTGGGGGCCGCCGAGTATTGTGTTAAACCGATTGACAATGATGAACTGGAGGAGAAGGTTGCCGGTGTGCTGGGAACTATAGACTAGTCATTTATAATTCATTTATAGAGATTAGTTAGTGGTAACTGATGTGGAAGACTCATGGAACAAGGCGCAGGGCGTAAGGAACAAGGCGCAAGGTTTAGGGCACATGGGGCAAAGAGCAAAGGGCATGGGGCGGAGGGGAAGATGGCTCAAGGCGAAGGGGTAAGGCGCAGGGCGTAAGGCATAGGGCTCCGGGCAAGGAGCGAAGTACTTGTTCGGAGTGTTCTCGGTAAATACTTACAGTGGAGCAATCCGCAATCAATATATTCCCCCTTTTTTTTACCTTACGCATTATACCTTTAACCTTCTTCTTTATCCCTTCTGAATATCTGCCAGGTAGTAAAAATACTCCTGAACAAACCGACCTGAAACCACGTTGGCCAGGGAAAAGGACAGATGCTTGTCCTCGGGGAATTTCCCTGAAAATGAGAAGAAAACGTTGCGGGATAACTCCCGCAGGGTGGGGCCAATCAGACCTTGGTCAATTACGCCGGCGGGAACGCCATGCAACCTGCAGCTTATGGGACGATAATTGTAGAGAGAACACCGGTGTTTGTTGTTGAGTGCGCACAGTATTTTCTCACCGGCGTAAGCTTCCACCAGAGCCGTTTTTCCCGCTTGGATGCCATCGCCTTTTTGATTGAGTCGGGCGATCATTTTCTTGGTCTTTTGCACGATCTTGACCGCATCGTTAATCACTTGCTTTCTGACAGCACTTCCCAGAAGACGGTTCATTGTGTTGCTCAAATAGATGGCTTCGATTAGATCCAGGTCAACATAGCGGTAGCAGCAATCATTCGTTTCCGCGCCGCAACCTGACGCTTCCGGAT
>Ga0316196_10000990_pt1 | contig 12020 bp, 9 predicted proteins | sample Eddsed2cm_MG_FD_204938 | JGI IMG/M metagenome (GOLD analysis project Ga0316196, IMG submission 204938) | Coastal sediment microbial communities from Maine, United States - Eddy sediment 2 cm | ecosystem: Environmental > Aquatic > Marine > Coastal > Sediment | place: USA: Maine | collected... | reverse complement strand
TGGCACCACGTTGACGGTACCGTTGGTAATAAATTCGGTGAAGGAGACCACCGCGCTGTCGAGTGGATCTAGCGAGCGTGACACCAGCGTCTGCATCGCGCTGACGATCTCCGCGCCGATAACGATAGCGTCCTTGCCGAGATGTGGCATCGCCGCGTGATGGCCAACCCCGTTGATAGTGATTTCGAAGTTGTCTTCCGCTGCCATGATGGAACCGGCGCGCACGGCGAACTTGCCGGTTTCGATCGAGGGGAAGTTGTGGATGGCATACACGGAATCGATCGGAAAGCGCTCGAACAGCCCATCTGCGATCATCGCCCGCGCACCTTCGCCATGCTCTTCGGCGGGCTGGAAAATAAAGGCAACGCTGCCATCGAAATCTCCGTCGCTGGCGAGATACTGCGCCGCACCCAGCAGCATCGCGGTGTGACCATCGTGGCCACAGGCGTGCATCTTGCCATCGTTGACCGAGCGATAGTCGAATGCGTTCTGTTCCTGAATCTTGAGCGCGTCCATATCCGCGCGCAATCCGAGCATACGCTCACCGCCGCCCTTTCTGAGGACACCGACGACGCCGGTGTTACCCACGCCGGTATGCACTTCGAGACCGAACTCGGTGAGTAGTTCGGCGACGCGTGCGGCGGTGCGTTGCTCTTCGAAGGCGAGTTCCGGATGGCGGTGAATATCGTGCCGCCAGGCCTGCATGCTGGCCTGCAGTGCTGAGGTATATGAGGTAAGTCTGTTCATGGTGTAAAGTGTGGTGAACTATTCCCCGATTTACAACCATGTTCGAACAACATTTACAGCAATTGTGCCGCGAACTTGAGCTGGCGGACATCGATGTCGCCATCATTAGCGATGACGATTCGGTTTATTACTACAGTGGCTACTATGATTATCTGCACATGGAATTCGGCCGTCCGACATTACTGCTGGTAACGCGCGATGGCGAGAGCCTGTTGATTACGCCGTCGATCGACGAGAGCATGGCGCTCGCGCATGCGCGTGTGGATCGAATCGAAGCCTGGAACGATGGTCTGGGGCAGGAATGGCGGGAGCATATTCCGTCAATGCTGTGCGGTACTGGTCGAGTTGCTCTCGAAACGTCGCAGATGCCGCCTTTGGTGCGCAGCTTCATCGATTCGTTGGTGGACGCGGCTCGAATTGTCGATCTCAAGCCAATTATTGCAACGATGCGCATGATTAAATCGGAACCCGAACTGCAGCTGGCCCGCCATGCGGGCGCAGTTGCCAGCGCGATGATGGCGGCCGGCCGCGAGGCCATCGGTGCTGGTGTCGTCGAGTACGAGGTTGCGCTGGCCACTGCGCAGGCCGGTACGCGCAAGTCGGCCGAGTTACTGGCACAGCATTACCCCGCCAGTGAAATGTCACCGAATACACATTTTCTGCAGATCATGGCCTCCGGCGAAGACATCGTCAAAACTCACCATCGCGCTTCCAATCGAGTGATGCGCCAGGGCGATCCCGTATTCCTGTGTTTTTGTGGCATGACCAATTTCCATAAATTCAAGCTTGGCTTTGATCGGACCTTCTGGATCGGTGACATTGTCGATCGAGCGCAGGCCGGTGTTTACCAGGTGGCGCTCGACAGCCAGGAGGCGGCTCTCGCCGCCTTGTGTCCCGGGGTAATCGCCGAAGAGGTGCATGCCGCTTATGCCGAGGTCATACAGTCGGCAGGTTATGACTATCCGTTTCGTTGTGGGCGTGGCACCGGGTTCAGTTACCTGGAGTTACCGCAACTGGTCACCGGCGATACCACGGTGATTCAACCCGGCATGGTGCTGGCGGTGGACGGTTCGGTAAGCACGTCATCATTTCGAGCGCAGGTGGGCGATAGTTTTATCATCACTGCCGAGGGTTATGAGGCAGTCACTGCACATCCCAAAGCAATCGAGGATGTGATTCTCGGCGGCCTTTGATTATGATGTCACTCGAACCCTGACCCGGAGACTGGCATGATCGTACGCTCACTGAAAGATTTGATCGATACCCCGCGTGACGTGCGTGGAGACGTCTGGGCCAGCCGCCGCTTTCTGCTGGCCGAAGATGGTGTCGGTTTTACGCTGACCGAAACAACCGTTACCGCAGGCGCCAACCAGGTGCTCTGGTACAAGTATCACGTCGAGGCCAACTATGTCATTGAAGGTGAGGGCGAGGTTGAAAATATGGCCACCGGTGAAGTCTTTGCGCTGGCACCCGGGACCATTTACGTGCTCGACCAGCACGAACGTCACCGCCTGAAGGCCTTCAGCAAACTGCGCCTGGTATGCGTGTTTACCCCAGCGCTTACCGGTCGTGAGACCCACGACGCCGATGGTGCCTACGCGCCCCCGGTTGACTGATTGCTGGCAGTGTCTGCGGGTCTCTATCATCCGGGAACCATGCCACCTTGATTCGCTCGCCTGCGATACTCGTAAGCGATGATTTGTTAAAGCTAAACCCGAGTGTTTGCGATGCTCAATCTCGAGTGACGTAGGCAAGAATTTGAACGACCTGGGCCGGGGTCTGTGCCCATGCCATGGCCGCAGCGTCGACCTCCTTGAGCGGGTGCACGATGTTGTCATCGTGCAGGGTGATGTAGGGTTTGCCGAGTGCGGCGCAATAGCCGGCGTCAAAGGCTGCATTCCACTGTTTGTATTGATCGCCGAAGCGCACCACGGCGATATCGCACTTGGCCAGTAGTGTTCGCGTTCGAATAGCGTTGACCTGCGAAGACTTGTGATCGCGCCAGTAGCCGCTCGATTCAGGTTCGAGCATGTCGCCGGCGGCATCGCTGGCTTCGTGATCAGTCACCGCCGAAGTGAAGTCGACGGGCAGGCTGAGTGCCGCGGCGCCATCGATAATCTGTTCGCGCCAGTCGGTGTGGATTTCTCCGGAAAGATATACGGTCCAGTTCATAGTCAGTTCCTGAATTTCATCGAGTTCGTTAGCGGATTGCGTGGATAAAAATATGACGCGGAGCGTATTATTTATTAAATCAGGTGATAAAGACAATGATAAGATTAGCGGTGTCGAATTGCAGGGTCAGGGAATCTTCATTGTTTAATTGTCGGAACTACGCTGCGGGCCTGTTTTTGCTGCTTTGCTTTGGCTTTGCGCCGGCATTCAGTTATGCGCAATCCATGTCTGCTATCGAAACCGGTGTCACCGCGGAGATTCTGGAAGGTCGCATTCAGGAGGTCGAGGCTTCGGCCGCGCTCGACGAGGCAGACAAATCTACGCTACTTAATCTGTATCGAAAATCCCTGGGTTTGATTAATCAACGCGAATCCTATGATTCCAGGGCCTTGGAATTCGCCGATATTCGCGAGACGGCGCCGAAGCAGGCGAGTAGCCTGCGTGGGCAGCTAGAACTGCTTGAATCGCGCAAACCACCTTCGCTGCCGGCCTCGCTGCAAAAAAAATCACTAGCGGAACTTGAGCAACTATTGCTCAGTGAGAAAGCCTACCTGTCGGGACTTGGTTCCAGCCTTCACGAGGCTAGCGCGCTGCTGGAAGCCCAATCGCTGCGCGCGCAGCAGGTTCGCGAGCGTCTGGAACAGGTGCGACTGCGGCAGGCCGAGATTAGCGAGGAGATGAAGGTTCCCGTAACGCAGGGACAATCTCAACGGCTGGTCGAAGCGCGACAGTGGGCCTCGCAACTTGAGGCGCTCACGCTGACCGCCGAAACCGATATGTTGAACCAGGACCTGCTGAGCGAGCCGATGCGTCTCGAGCTTTACGGTGTGCAACGTACCAAGGCGTCGAAGGAGTGGGAACGACAGCAGCGTTATGTCGAGCTGATCGGCATTCTGGTAGGTGAGCGCCGTGCCAGCGAAGCCGAGAGCGCGAAACGCGAAGCCGAAGAGGTCGAGCGCCAGAGCTTTGGCAAACATCAACTGGTACAGGACCTGGCAAAGAACAATACCCTGTTGACCGAGCAATTGGAGCGGTTAGCGGCGCAGGCGGATGAAATCAGTTCCGATGAGGTCATAGTCACTGAGCAGATCAAACTGTTTTCCAGTAACTTCCGCCTGGCGCGGCAAAAGCTTGAAATTGCCGGCCTGAGCCAGGCGCTTGGGCAGGCACTCCTGCAGCAACGTAATAACCTGCCGCGTGTCAAGGATTTCAGATCGGCCGAAAAAAGTCGGCAGCAACTGGTCGTCGAATCCAGTCTGCGCCAGATCCGCAATCAGGAGGAACGTGCGCGCCTCAGTGATATCGAGACTTATGTGGATGAAATCATGCAGTCCCTTTCGGAAGCATGGCAATCCTGGGTCCGCGCCGAGTTGCACGATCTGGCTCTACAGCGACGTGACCTGCTGGACAAGGCCATCGCTGCCGACGACAGCCTGCTGCAGGCGCTTAGCGAGCTCGATTTTGCGCAGCGTGAGCTGTCGAAGGTGGTTAGTGATTACAACCAGTTTCTGGACGAACGTCTGTTGTGGGTGCGCACCGGTGAACCACCGTCCTGGGAGACGGTGCTATCAAGTTTGCGCACGATCGAAGTGTCTTTTACAGGGGATAACGCGAGGGATCTCTGGCATGCCCTGGTCAGGCCGCAGTTCTTTCCCTGGGTGCTGTTTTTGGGGCTGCTTGTATTCGCTCTTTTACTGAAGTTGACGCCGGCAATGCGTTCATCTTTATACCGCAGCGGTCGCAAGGTTGGCCAGTTGCGACACGACCGTTTACATCACAGTATCAGGGCATTGGCCCTGACCCTGTTGCTGGCATTGCCGTGGCCGTTGTTGTTTACCGCGCTTGGCCTGCACCTGCAGATGTCGCAAGTTCGCGAGGGGATCGACCTCGATGCCCACCTGTACGGGGCGGTCGACTGGACCGGGCAGTTCGTGCCTTCAGTCGGTGGGGCGATTTATGATATCGCCCTGTATACCTTTTACTTCATCGCTTTCCGCGTGTTCTGTGAACGCGGCGGTCTTGCCGTTCGACATTTTCACTGGAGCCTGCGCAGCACCCTGTTGTTGCGCCGCGAAGCCTTGCGTTCGATGATGGTCTTTCTGCCCACGACCTTCCTGCTGATCGCCATCGTTAATTATCACCCGTCAGCTTTTGGAGGTGGTTTCAGCCGCTTGCTGATCTGTATCATTCTCCTCAGTCTGGCCTGGTTCTTCGGGCGTGTTCTGTCGCCTGCGCACGGTGCACTGCGTGACTTCTATCGTAGCGGCCGTCGCAATCTGTTGACCTGGTTACGCTACCTGTGGCTTGCACTCGGGCTGCTATTGCCTTTATCGCTGGCGGCACTGGCAACCGCAGGCTATGTCTATACCGCCGCCCAACTGGGCTCCCGACTGATTGATACGCTGTGGTTGATCGTCGCCATTATTCTGATCCACCAATTGGTAGTGCGCTGGATGATATTGCTGGAGCGCCAGCTCGAATTCAGGGATGCACTCGAACGGCATCGAGCACAACGTGCTGCGCGCGAAGCTCAGGACGGAGACGGCGCGTCCGTGGATATCAGCGTCGAGGAACCGGAAATCGATTTCGGGGCACTTAGCGAAGACACCAAAGTGCTGATAAATGCTGCGCTGGCCGTGGTCTCGGTATTTGGCATGTGGGCGATCTGGTCGAATGTGCTTCCTGCGTTTCGTATTCTCGACGAGATATCGCTATGGAGTTACAGCAGTACAGTAAACTCGACCACACAACTGGTGCCCGTTACTCTCGGTGATCTGGGCACCGGCATGCTGATTCTGGTGCTGGGTACGATTGCCGCGCAACGCCTGCCGGCGTTAATGGAGATCGCGCTGTTTGCGCGTTTCAACATCACCGCGGGTAGCCGCTATGCCATATCGAAGTTGACGCAGTATTCAATTATTGCGATCGGTCTGGTAATGGTGTTCTCCGTACTTGGTGGTCGCTGGGGTGAAATTCAGTGGTTGGTTGCTGCCCTCGGTGTCGGTATCGGTTTCGGTCTGCAGGAAATTATTGCCAATTTCATCAGTGGCCTGATTCTGCTGTTCGAACGCCCGATCCGCATCGGCGACATCGTAACCGTCGGCGAAACATCCGGCGTGGTCACCAGGATCCAAATTCGTTCGACTACGATCCGTAACTGGGACCAGCAGGAGCTGCTGGTGCCAAACAAGGAGTTCATTACGGGCCGTTTGCTGAACTGGACCCTGTCGGATGGGATTGCACGCATTGTGATCAAGGTCGGTGTTGCTTACGGCAGTGATGTTCCCCGGGCGCTCAAGATCCTTCTGACAGCGGCCCAGCAGCATGAGCGCGTTCTCGACGATCCGGAGGCGTTTGTAGTGTTCGAAGGCTTTGGTGACAATTCGCTGGATCTCTCGCTACGCTGTTATATCGGCTCGGTGGAGTATCGATTGATGACGATGACCGACCTGAATCTGATCATTGATCGCGAGTTCGAGGCGGCCGGCATCGTGATCGCGTTTCCGCAGCGCGATATCCACCTCGATACTTCGAAACCGCTGGATATCAATGTTCACCGAGTTCCCGACCCGGTCTGACAAAGCTATATTAGCTTGCGGGTGGCGGCAAGCTGGGATCTGCAGGAGTTACAGGTATTGCTGCCAGGCCTGCCAGTTGGAGATTTTTTCGGCGATCATGGCGTAACCATCGTCACCGGGATGAATGCCATCACCGCTGTCGAGCGCCGCGCTATAGCGCTCACTTTGCACAAATTCGGGAAACAGGCGTAAATAATCGACGTCGAGATCCTGTGCCAGCTCGGCGTAGGCTTTGTCGTACCCTGCGATCTCGTCATTGCAGGTCGTCCATGTATCGAACTCGGTGCGCAGCGGATTGACACTTTCGTCCAGCGGGGTAGGTCCAATCCATAGTATGTCGCTGACCGATTTTGCCGCGAGAATAAGCTCTCTGGCGCAGGCTATCGAATCCTGTAGCTCGACCTGAAGCTTGCCATCTGTGGGTCTCGAGGCGTCATTAAAGCCGAAAGCGAAAAGGATCAGTCCTGTCTCATTGCGGCTCCTGGCTTCTGTTTCATGGCGCCAGCGAGCTGCGATGTTGCTCGAGGTGTCACCGTTGATGCCAAGGTTGTACACCGCCAGACTGCGCTCGTTACGTTTCAGGCCGCGCCCCAGGCGTCCAGGCCAGCCGAGACCCTGGCTGTCGTTGCAACCGAGGGTAATGCTGTCGCCAAAGCAGTAGATGCGATCGTATTTCATCCTGTTGCGCCTTTAGAAAGCCAAAACCCCGATTGTAAGAGCTGTAAAGTTTAATTTGTAGCTTGAATCTTGGCCCGCGGTAGCCGCGATCAGAGCTTCTTGCCGGGTATTGCTGCTGTAATGGTTGTCTCCCGATGTATGGAACCTGGGTATTGGTTTGGGGTATGGATCTGGAGAATTTGTTTCTCTACTATGGGTCCGAGCTCGGGATGTTCGCGGGTATTATGACGTTAGAGAGGATAAACAGGGTGAGCCAGTTTTCTGCAACAGCCGATGACGACCTTGCGCGACTGTCCGCACAGCGTCAGCAGCGCTTGCGCGATACCATGCGCGAGCATAATACACCGGTATTGCTGGTGCTGGATTCGGTGAATATTCAGTACGCCACCGGGGCGATCAATATGACCATTTTTTCGACCCGCACACCGGCTCGTTAAGTGTCGAGCGCATGAGTGCATCCGCTCCTTTTGACGAACGCCTGATGGGTCGGGTGTTCTAGCAGCCTGACGTCCGTCTGCAGCAACTTCTGATCCGCAGGCGTGTGCGGGTGTCAGTGCGACGGGGGCTTAAACGGGTGTTACTTCGATTTACGAATGCGTTTCGGTTTGCCCTTGTCCTTTTTGGCCTGGTGCCGGACCTTGGGACGAGCACGCAACGGCTTTTCACCATCGGCTTCAGCTTTTCTGCCACCAACCTGAGAAATATTCATGCGTTGACCGGCGACGCGAACCGGCTTCAGCGCATTGAGTAATTCTTTCGGCATGTTCTCCGGCAGGTCAACCAGGCTGTAATCGTCGAAAATATTGATACGACCGATGAACTTGCTGTCGAGATCGGCCTCGTTGGCGATGGCGCCAACAATATTGCCGGGTTTGACATCGTGATTGTGGCCTACCTCGATGCGAAAGCGATCCTTGCCGGCTTCCAGCGGCTGGTTCTGTGCATCCGCCTCGGCACGACTCGGCTTGCGCTTGTCGTCGTAGGTGCTTTCGGCATTGCGGCGCGGTTTACGTTTGTCCTCGTAGGCCGACCCGGATTTATCGCCGCGAGGTTTGCGTTCGCGCGCTGAATCGTCGAATTTGAAAGCGCGCGCCGGTTTTTCATGCGACTTCCCGGATAACAGAAACGGCGCGTTGCCCTGTACCTGTTTCGCCAGTGCAGCGGCGATGTCGAGCGTGTCGATTTCCTTTTCCTGCTGATACTGGGTAATTAGGTCTTTGAACAGGCTGAGGTCCTGATCGGTCAGGGTATCAGTGATGCGCTGCTTGAACTTTTCGATGCGCCTGTTGTTGACCATGTCGGTCGACGGCAATTGCATCAGTTCGATTTTCTGGCGCGTCGCGCGTTCGATCGATTGCAGCATGCGTTGTTCGCGCGGTGCGACGAACAGTATGGCATCGCCAACACGGCCGGCGCGCCCGGTGCGGCCGATACGGTGCACGTAGGCTTCGGTGTCGTGCGGGATATCGTAGTTGATGACATGACTGATGCGTTCGACATCGAGACCGCGCGCCGCGACGTCGGTGGCCACTAGGATGTCGAGCTTGCCCGCTTTCAGTTGGGTGATGATGCGTTCCCTGTTTTTCTGCGCGATGTCACCATTCAGCGCAACCGCGCGATAGCCACGCGCTTCGAGTTTTTCTGCGATTTCGAGCGTCGCCGTCTTGGTGCGTACAAACACCAGCATTGCATCGGTGGTTTCGGCTTCGAGTATGCGCGTCAGCGCATCGAGCTTGTGCGTGCCACTTACCGGCCAGTAACGCTGGTGGATGGAGGCGGCCGTGGTGGTCTTGAGCTCGATGGTAATTTCGGCAGGATTGTTCAGGTAGCGCTTGGTAATACGGCGGATCGCGGTCGGCATGGTTGCCGAGAATAATGCGATCTGGCGATCTTTCGGGGATTGCTCCAGTACCCACTCAACATCGTCGATGAAGCCCATGCGCAGCATCTCATCGGCCTCGTCCAGAACCAGTGTTTTGAGATTGTCGAGTTTGATGTTGCCGCGACGCATGTGATCCATGACGCGTCCCGGGGTACCGACGATGACGTGTACGCCGCGCTGCAGGGCTCGTATCTGGGTGCCATAGTCCTGCCCACCGTATACCGGCAGCACGTGGAAACCTTTGGTTTGCGAGGCATAGGACTGAAAGGCCTCGGCGACCTGAATTGCGAGTTCGCGCGTCGGCGCGAGCACCATCACCTGCGGAGCCGCCAGTTTCAGATCAAGGTTGGATAGCGCCGGCAGGGCAAAGGCAGCCGTTTTTCCAGTGCCGGTCTGGGCCTGCCCGAGGACATCGCGACCATCGAGTAATAAGGGAATTGTCTGTGCCTGAATAGCGGTTGGTGCCTCGTAGCCTAGATTGTCTAGTGCCTTCAACAACGGCGCTTTCAACGCCATTTGCGCAAAACTGGTGGGGGTTTCTTCAGACATCGGTGGCTACAGGGATAAACGGGGCGCGCATTATAGCGGTTTGCGGCCCCTTTATCATCCTTTATTAGCTTTAAAGGACATCGTTTCCTTTAAAGGTTGCCGGGTTACAGGTAGCTGAGCGCCTGCTCGAGGTCGGCAAGGAGATCTTCGACGTCCTCTATGCCGGTGGAGTAGCGCACCAGGCCTTCGGGGATCCCCGCTGCGGCACGTTCCTCGGCGCTGCATTCGACGTGGCTGGTGGTCACCGGTGGGCCGACCACGGTTTCGACGCAGCCGAGATTGGCCGCCATGTGTGCATACTGCAGCTTAGGCAGGAAAACCTTGATCGCATCGAGCCCGCCCTTGACGGCGAAACTCATCATGCCACCGTAGCCGCGCATCTGGCGTTTGGCGACATCGTGATTGGGATGCGATTCCAGCCCCGGGTAATTCACCTGCTCGATCATGGGGTGTTGCTGCAGCCATTGGGCGATTTTGAGTGCGCTTTCGTTCTGGCGTTCAACGCGCAGTTTCAAGGTTTTCATACCGCGGATGAAACTGTAGGCGTCCATTGGCGACAGCGTGGCACCGTTGATTTCGCGATAGTGATACACCTGTTTGACCAGTTCACGGCTGCCGCAGATCACGCCGCCGAGCGCGTCGGCGTGCCCGCCAAGATACTTGGAAGCCGAGTGCAGGACGATGTCCGCACCGAGCTGCAGCGGGTTCTGGTTGATCGGGGTGGCAAAGGTATTGTCGACAACTACCAGCGCACCGACCTTTTTGGCCGCAGCCGAGAGTCTTTCGATGTCGATGATCTTGATCGTCGGATTGGTCGGGGTCTCGAGGTACAGCAGCTGGCAGCCTTTGGCGATCTCGACTTCGATCTGCGCGTAGTCAGTGGTCTCACACAGGCATACATCGATGTTCAGCGGCGGCAGAAAGTCGTTGAAGATTTTGTTGGTGCCGCCGTAACTGTCCTTGATCGACACCACGCGGTCGCCGGGTTTCAGGAAGGTGGCGAGCACATTACTGATCGCGGCCATGCCGGAGGCGAAACTGGTCGCGGCGTCGGCGCCTTCGAGTTCCTTTACCTTGTCTTCAAACGCCCGAACCGTCGGGTTGGTGTTGCGCGAGTATATGTGTCCCGGGGCTTTTTCAAGCGCGACGTCCTGCCAGGTGTCGATGTCCTTGTAGGTGTAAGACACGCTGTGCACTACCGGCACCTGCGTCGAGCGTTCGTAGAGTTCGTGTTCCTGTTCGCCACCCCAGATGCTGAGGGTGGATTGTCCTGCTTTTGGTATACCAGTCATGATAGGCTCCCTGGCTGAATTGATATAAAAAGACAGCCCCACGCAAGCGAGCAACTGTCTGTCTAGTTTCAAGGCAGCGCTTTAAAAGCCTTTATCTTGATGGGCGCGATGATACACCTCGAAGAGGGTGACGCAAGTGGCAGCATTATTTTCCCGGGGTCGCGACAAAGGGCCGGTCTTCAGGACGACAAAGATTATTCTGCTTTTGTTGGCCATGGGCGCTGGCCTTCGGCTTCGATCCAGGTGCTGACCCAGGGCGGCATCTGCGGGTTCCAGTCGGTCCGTTCGAGCGCAGTTAACTCCTCCGGTGCCGGCACCAGGCCAGCCTCAGAGACAAGACCTGCCAGACAGCTGCGCTCAAGTTTGGTTTGTCGGGCAGCAGGCAGGCTTACGCTGCCGGGTTTCTGCTGTGCGGAGTGACGTTGGTTACTCGCTCTGATACCTCAATACTGCTTCGGCACTCAAGGATTGACGCTGATAGGTTCCGGCTTTGATTTCGACCGGAATATCTCCCGGCTGAATCTTGAAGCCGATGATTTTCATGTCGCACAGCAGATCCATGTAGGAATCCTCATTGATATCCTGCTGACGGCAGAGGCTCTTGTCCGATTTGCCCACCAGGTTTTGCGTCACTGCCCGCAGCTTGAGCGTGCGCGGGTTAAGGTCGTTTACGTCGAAGTGAGCCGAACCCAGTATTGCGATTGAAACCACGCGCAGCCTGCCGAGATCGATGGTATTTTCAGGGTTGCCCGGCAGCAGGTCGATGATCATGGTGCCGGGAACCGGCGCGGTGGTGAGCAGATGGGAACTCGCCATGGACGTTGTAGTAGTCAGTCCGAGGCTGATGCTGAGAAACATAACGGCAGACAGCAAACGAGTTAAAGCGCTTGCCGCAGGTGAGGTCGATTTTGTGTCAAAAATATTGTTCAGATTTATCATTGATATGGCTCGGTGATTGCAGCCGACGTGAAGCTCGCAGGTCGTATAGTGCCACCTGGATCTCTGAAGATCAAAGTGGTCGGCATTATGAAGACCAGTAACAGTCCGTTCAATAGATCCAGCCTAAATAGGTATACTGTCCCCCCAATTCAAATGGATAGCCCCTATTAACATGCTTTTTCC
>Ga0316196_10000987_pt1 | contig 12031 bp, 12 predicted proteins | sample Eddsed2cm_MG_FD_204938 | JGI IMG/M metagenome (GOLD analysis project Ga0316196, IMG submission 204938) | Coastal sediment microbial communities from Maine, United States - Eddy sediment 2 cm | ecosystem: Environmental > Aquatic > Marine > Coastal > Sediment | place: USA: Maine | collected... | reverse complement strand
TTACATGAAAACGCAGCGCCCCCCTGCTCCCGCGGGTCAGCACTGAATGCGTTGCCGGGTAAATTCCTCGGTCGCCTGAACCACTGTGGCTTCACCGACCGACTGGCGGAACTGACCCTCTCCGAACTCGAGCCCGAGCCGAAACCCAAATCGTTCGAAATAGCGATCGAAAACCGGTTCCCCATGAACCGCCTGAGCGATCAGGCCCACACCGCTGTCATCGAGGCCAATGGCGGCCAGCGGGTAGGGCGCAGGACCGGAGAGTACAGAAGCGCCCTGGGCCGGATCATAGATGCTGTGCTCCGAGCAGCATTGTATGACGCCCGCCCGCCGCTGCACCCTATTACCCTCGCCGAGAAACCCCACCGGTCGCGGACGATAGCCGATAAAACTCACCGACGGCGATGGGTGGCTGAGTTTATGGGCGCAGATCGCCGAATACGCCACCACCGCCCGATCCGGGCCCACGCCACCCGCCCAGCGATAGGTTCTCCCGCCACTGCCCGCAACGGCCATTCCCGCAGCGGCGGGCGCGGCAAGACGGAGCAGAAAGCATGGCGTGCTGCGGTAGGGGTAGAAGAAAACGAACTCGCGCTCGGGCTCGAGTGAGGCCCCCGTCACCGGTGAGCCGTCGGACCAGACTAGCGTCGCGGGCGCGTAGGCATGCTCAGGCGCAACCGCGGCGGGCACATCCCCGGGCAAAGCCGTCGCCAGCGTCGCTGCGGACCCGCAAAAACGCATGAATCCACGCCTGGAGCACGATCTGTCGGTCATTGTATATCTCCACTGCCTGGCTGGTTCGGGCCGCCTGCTGGGCCGTGTGTATCGAGCCCATCCTGAACACACGTGGTTGCCACGGTCCCTGCAGGCCCAGGCTACTGCAACATGCCGCCCCCCGGCACCGGCAAGCGAAATTTGCTTCTGGCACGGCACTGTGCAAAATAGTGGCCCGCGCGAACAAGGACGGTCAGCGCAAGCACGGGGCCAGGGGGCACAGAGTAAGCGACCTGACCCGCAACTTACACCGTCGGGTAGTGCGGAAAACATGGCCCGATCCTTGATTCGTTGATGGACCGAAAGTGCACACTGGCACACAGTTTTCGACGGAGATTGACTAGATGACAGTAAAACTGCCCAAGGGTTACAAGCCGTCGCCAGACGAGCCGTACATGAGCCCGATGCAGCTTGAGTATTTCCGCCAGCGCCTGTTGTCGTGGAGACAGGAACTGTTGGAGGAATCGCAGCAAACCATAAACCACCTGCGTGAGGACAATCAGGGGGTGGGCGACGAAGTGGATCGAGCGAATTCGGAAAGTGAGACAAGTCTGGAGCTGCGCACGCGTGACCGATACCGCAAACTGCTGGGCAAGATCGACGCAGCGACCCAACGCATCGAAGACGGCAGCTATGGATACTGTGAAGTAACCGGCGAGGAAATCGGCGTACGCCGTCTGGACGCCAGACCGATTGCTTCCATGACGGTCGAGGCGCAAGAGCGTCACGAGCGCACCGAAGGTCACTACGCCGACGCCCGTTGACGGGCCCAAGCGAATGGGCCCGGCTTGACTGACGGGCTCCGTTTGGTTTGCGCACCGCCGGAGCAACGCAATGCCGGTCCATCGGCCCATGACTGATTGACTCCCATTGCGTTGGACTGCACGGACACCCTTGTATCAAACGCCCGGGGCTGGAATCGCATGCTTGACATCACACCCGTGCCCGCCTTCTCGGACAACTACATCTGGCTGATACGAGAGGCCTCAGGCCGCAAGGCGGCAGTGGTTGATCCGGGGGACGCGCAGCCCGTACTCCAAGCTCTGGCCGAGTCCGGGCGCACGCTCACCACGATTTTGATTACCCATCATCATGCCGATCATGTGGGCGGCGTTCCAGGCCTGCTCAAGGCCTATCCCGATGCCGTGGTATACGGTCCTGCCGGGGAACGCATCCGGAATTTATCGTTCAAGCTAAGGGAGGGCGACCACGTGTCGCTGCCCGAATTCGGCGCGGAGTTCGATGTCCTCGACGTACCCGGGCATACCGCCGGTCACATCGCCTATGTGGGGCAAGGTGCGCTGTTCTGCGGTGACACCCTGTTCGCCGGCGGATGCGGGCGCCTGTTCGAGGGCACACCACAGCAGATGCAGGCTTCGCTGTCCAAGCTGCGTCAATTGCCCGACGAAACCCTGGTCTACTGCGCCCACGAGTACACGCTGGCGAACCTTGGGTTTGCCAAGTGGGTTGAGCCGGACAATGCGGACCTGCTGTCAAGAGAGCAGGCTGACATGGCCCAGCGTGAGCGGGGGCAGCCCACGGTACCCTCTGCCCTGGGCCTGGAGAAGCTGACCAACCCCTTCCTCCGTTACGATGTACCGTCGGTGGTGCGCGCCGCCGAACGATTCAGTGGACAGACCTTGTCTGATCCCGCGGACGTATTTGGGGCAGTGCGATACTGGAAAGACAGTGAATACGATTGAGATGATGCGTCAGCGGGCGTCCCGCTCGGCCGCATCGATCACCTCGGCATCGTTTCCCGGCACGGGATCATAGCCGCCTTCGTGCCAGGGATGGCAGCGACCGATACGCCGAAGCGACAACCACAGACCCTTGACAATCCCGTGACGCTCGACCGCCTGACGGGCGTAGTTCGAACAGCTCGGGTAGTACCGGCAGTTGTTTCCCAGAAACGGGCTGACCGCATATCCGTACATGCGAATCGCACCGCTGATAACCCGGCGGGCAGTGATCATGGGGCAGTGTCTTCAGTCATCGGTCCGCCGCCATCGGGTGCCCGCCGGGCCATCCTCGAGCACGATTCCGGCGGCGGCCAGTTGATCGCGAACGGCATCGGCTCGGGCGAAATCCCGTGCGCCGCGCGCCGCCTCCCGGTCGGCCACCAGGGTATCGATGTCCGCATCGGCGAGGCCTTCCGTCGCCGGCGGAACCCAGCGGAACCATGCTTCCGGGTCCGCTTGCAACAGACCCAGCAGTTTTCCGCCCGCCAACAAAAGCCCCTTGACCCGTGCGACAGAAGCCGGATCTTCGGCCTTGTTGAGTTCATTTGCCAGGGCGTGCAGGTGTCTAAGCGCCACCGGCGTATTCAGGTCGTCGTTCAGGCCCGAGACGACGGGTTCCGGCACCTCCCCTTCAGGATTCGCTTCGATCTCTTGCACCCGCCTTAGTGCGGTGTAGAGCCGGTCGAGGCTGGCCCGTGCCTGAGTCAAAGCATCCCGGGACCAGTCCAGCGGCTGGCGATAGTGACCGCTCAGCAGCGCATATCGGACCGCTTCACCGGGGGCGATTCCCAGAAGGTCTCGAAGGGTAAAGAAATTGCCCACGGATTTTGACATTTTCTCGCCGCGCATGGTGATGTAGCCGTTGTGCATCCAATAGCGTGCATAGGGTTCTCCGCCGTGGCTGCAAGTGCTCTGAGCGATTTCATTCTCGTGATGAGGAAAGATCAGGTCCTGGCCCCCACCGTGAATGTCTATGCTGCGACCCAGATGGGCCTCGACCATGGCAGAGCACTCCAGATGCCAACCGGGGCGACCAAAGCCCCATGGACTGTTCCATCCCGGCTGATCCTGGGCGGAGGGTTTCCAGAGCACGAAATCGGCCGGATCGCGCTTGTAGGGCGCCACCTCCACCCGGGCACCGGCGATCAGATCCTCCCGGTTGCGTTGCGAAAGACGGCCATAGTCGGTCATGGACGGAACGCTGAACAGGACGTGCCCCTGGGCCTCGTAGGCATGTCCCCGCTGCAGCAAGGACTCGATCATGGCGATCATATCGGGTAGGTGCTCGGTCGCGCGAGGCTCCACCGTGGGCGGCAGCACCCCGAGTTGAGCGATATCCTCATGATAGGCCCGGATGTATCGCTCTGTAATGACGTTCATTGGCTCGCCAAGCTCGGCCGCGGCCGCCAGAATCTTGTCATCCACATCGGTGATGTTGCGGGCATAGACCACTTGGGGATAGGTGCGTCGGAGCAGGCGGTACAACACGTCGAATACCACGATCGGGCGCGCGTTGCCGATGTGGATAAAGTTGTACACCGTGGGCCCGCACACGTAGAGGGTCACCCGCTCGGCTTGTAATGGCTCAAACAGCTGCTTGTCGCGGCTGAGGGTGTTGTGAATCACCAGTGGCATCAGGGCTGTTCCATGTGCGTCGGTCGAGGGCTGCACCGGCGCTTAGCGCCGGTATAGTTGATCGGGCGAAATCAGCGGGTCGGCAATAATTTCCAGCCCATCGGGCTCCAGTCGGGCTGAGAAACAGCTGCGCCGGCCGGTATGACAGGCCGGGCCCTGCTGGTCCACCAGCAGGAGCAAGGTGTCTCCATCGCAATCCAGCCGAACCTCCACCAGGCGTTGGATCTGGCCGGAACGCTCTCCTTTGCGCCACAGCCGTGACCTGGAGCGCGACCAGTAACAGACCCGTCCGGTTGCAAGGGTCTCACGCAAAGCCTCGGCGTTCATCCAGGCCATCATCAACACTTCACCACTGTCATACTGTTGCGCCACCGCGGGCACCAGGTCGTCGGCGTTGAATCGCACCGACTCGGACGGATCGGATAGCGGAAGGCGCACGCCCCTAGCCATCCCCTCGATATCCTGCATGTTGAGACTCACCGATCGCTCCCAGGGAAACTCGGGGGCTGAATTGTCCGGAAAGCGCGCACCAATTTCCACCGGGATGTAGGCCTGCCGATACAGTTTGCACCCGCGAGGCAGGATGAATTATATTTCAACATATATTCAACTATTGAAATATTTAACCGATGATTGATGAAGACACGGCGATGGAACTGGCCGATACCTTTCGGCTTATGGCGGATGCAAGCCGCCTGCGCATCATACTCGCCTGTATGGCCGGTCCCATTCCCGCCGGTGAAATCGCCCGAGCGCTTGATCTGTCGCCTTCCCTGGTCAGCCATCACCTGCGCCTGCTCAAGGCAGCACGCATATTGCGCGGGAATCGGCGGGGCAAACACATCCTGTACTCGGTGCTGGATCATCATATCCATCGGGTGATCGGGGACATGATCGACCACATTTCCGAAACCGATAAGGATTGAACGCATGGCGGGCTGTACATCTTGTGTCAGCGGAGCAGGGTCCAGTGACCTGGTGGCCGACCCAAGGCTGCGGCGGGCACTTTGGATTGCTCTTTTTCTCAACGCCACCATGTTTGGCGTCGAGGCGGTCGCTGCCCTGTATGGACGCTCGGTGGCCCTGCAGGCCGATGCGGTGGATTTCTTCAGCGATGCGGCCAACTACGGCATCAGCCTGTTGGTACTGGGCATGGGTATAGGGGCTCGCGCCCGGGCGGCTCTGTTCAAAGGTGTAACCATGGCGCTGTTCGGTTTCGGCGTGCTGGGCACATCTCTCTATCGATGCTTGTTCCAGGACGTGCCCGACCCTCAGGTCATGGGCATGGTTGGCGCTTTGGCCCTGATCACCAATCTTTCGGTAGCGGGTTTGCTGTACCGGTATCGCGGCGGCGACAGCAATATGCGCTCGGTTTGGCTGTGCAGCCGCAATGACGCGGTGGCCAATCTCGCGGTGATCACAGCCGCAAGCGGTGTAGTGGCGACCGGTACCGGTTGGCCGGACCTGTTGGTTGCCACGGGCATTGCAGCCCTGTGCCTCAGCGCTGCCGTTCAGGTAATTGGCCAAGCCCGGACCGAGCTGCGGTCTTTGCCTCCATGCTCAGGGCATACAGATCAGACAGGCGCTGATCCAGGGCTGGTGCCACCTCAGCCCTGAACGGCGGGGGACGGTCCGAAACGAAAGGTCAAACTTTCCCCGGTGCGCGCTGCGCCACCAGCCTGGACTCGGGCACGGCCGAGTTCAACGCCGCCGCCAGCTCCAGACAGATCCCCGGTATCGGGCGCACGCTGACCCAAAGCACATTGAGACGCAGATTGAGATCGGCGAACACCACAGCATCCCCGTATCGAGCCAACACCGACCGTATCGTGTCCAAAACCTGCTCGAGCTGCACCGCGGGCCGCTTGCTCAGGCCTGGGATGAGCATCATGAAGTCGCTGAGGGGACGACCATCCCGGTCTCTTGTGGGGGCACGCTTCCACAGTGGTCCGGCCGGCTCCAATGAAACACCTTGTAACAGCGCGGTGCGGTCATTTGAAATCAATGTGATGGGCCTGGTAGCTCGATCCTCTCAACACATGCGCCATACTCAGCGCGTGGTCAAAAAACGCCCGGGCGCCCTCAGCCCACGGGTTCCGGCATCAAATTCAAGCCTTTGAGAGCCAGAACCACCAGACCACAAAGCCGATCAAGCCAATACCGGTCAGGTTGATCAACAGCGCCATGTTTAAACCTCGCCCCGCGGGCGATACAAGCGCAGGCGGTTGGCGTTACTCACCACGGTGAGCGAAGACAACGCCATAGCCGCCCCGGCGAACATGGGGCTCAGCAGCCATCCGGTCATGGGATACAACACACCTGCGGCCAAGGGTATCCCCAACGTGTTGTACAGAAACGCCCCCAGGAGATTCTGCCGAATGTTGGCCGCGGTGGCGCGGGAAACCTCGATGGCATCGGCCACAGCATGCAGGGAATTGCGGATCAGGGTGATATCGGCGCTCTCGATGGCTACGTCGGTCCCGGCGCCGATGGCGAACCCCACGTCGGCACCGGCCAATGCGGGGGCATCGTTGATCCCATCCCCCACCATGGCCACGACCAATCCACGCGCCTGTAGTTCGGTCACGCGCTTTACCTTATCCGCCGGCAATACCTCCGCCATCACCTGGTCGATACCCACTGCCCGGGCGACCGCCTCGGCCGCCCCCAGACGATCACCGGTTAGCATGATCACCTGCAGACCAAGTCGCTTCAGACGCTCAATTGCCGCCGCCGAATCCGCTTTGACCGGATCCGAAATGCCAATGACACCCACCGCCGAGCCGTTCACGGCCACGAACGAAACCGTGCGCCCGTTCTGTTCCAGCTGGGCCGCAGACGGCATCAGAGAGTCTGTCGAAACACCGGCTTGCGCCATCAACCGGGCGTTACCCACCCAAACACGGGACTCGCCGACATTGCCCCCGACTCCGTGACCAGCGACGGTTTCAAAATCGGTCACCGCGGACTGATCAGCGCTGCCGTCAGCACCGTCGATTACGGCCTGTGCCAGGGGATGCTCCGAATGCGCCTCAACCGCAGCGGCCATCGACAAGACCTGATTGCGGCTCGAGCCCTGGATGGGGATGACGTCAGTCACCCGGGGACGCCCTTCGGTCACGGTGCCGGTTTTATCCAGCACCACCGCGTTCAACTCGCCGGCACGCTGTATGGCGTCGCCGTTGCGAACCAGGACCCCATACTCGGCGGCCTTGCCGACCCCGAGCATGATCGATATGGGCGTGGCCAGCCCGAGCGCACAGGGACAGGCAATGACCAGGACACTCATGCCCGTAACCAGCATGAAGCTTATCTTGGGCTCGGGTCCGACGTTGAACCAGACCAGCAGCGTAAGCAGCGCGATGATCAGGACGGCCGGCACAAAAACACCGGCCACGCGATCCACCAGGCGACCGATGGCGGGCTTGCTGCTCTGGGCGTCGCGCACCAGCTCGATGATTCGCGCCAGCGCCGTATCGCGCCCGATACGGGTCGCCCGGAACAGGAAGGTGCCGGTGGTATTGAGGGTGCCGCCAGTCACGGCATCGCCCACCGATCGTTGCACAGGCATAGGTTCCCCGGTGAGCATGGACTCGTCCAGGCTGGAATGACCCTCGATGACAACCCCGTCCACAGCAACGCGCTCACCGGGGCGCACCCGCAGGGTATCGCCCAGTCCCACCTCGGCGATGGGCATAGGAAACTCGCGGCCGTCCCGCACAATCGTTGCACGATCGGGACGCAGATCCAGCAGCCGTCGAATAGCCTCAGACGTGCGCCCCCGGGCACGCGTCTCCAGCGCGGCCCCGAAGTTGATCAGGGCAATAATAATGGTCGCCGCCTCAAAATAGGCGTGTCGCGCCTGCATCGGCACGGCTTCGGGAAACAGAACCAGAACAGTGGAATAAACCCATGCCGCCCCTGTGCCCATGGCGATCAGCGTATCCATATTGGCGTCGTGATGACGAAAGGCGGTCCAGGCACCGGAAAAGAACGCTCGGCCCGAGTAATACATGGCCGCCGCCGTGATCAACGCAACCACTCCCCAGAAGAGCCGCCCCCCGCCGCTCATCTCCGGCAGAACGCCGGCCATGCCCAGGGCCATGAGGGGAAACCCCACCGCGCCCGAAACCAGGGCACGGCGCAGCAAGCCGGCGACCTGCTCCGCCTCGGCATCGTCCTGGGACGCCAGATCCGGCGACTCCAACATTTCTGCCGCGTCGAAACCGGACTGGCGTATGGCCTCGATCACCCGATCGCTGGATACGTTACCGATATAGGTGGCACGACGCTCCACCAGGTTGACCCGGGCCTCTGACACGCCGGGGACAGCGGCCAAAGCCTTCTCCACGGCGCTCACACACCCGGCGCAACGCATGCCGTCAATACTGAGTCGATGTGATGCATTCATGGTCTTCTCGTGTCCTGCATGGTGTCACGTCCCAGCAGTTCGTTGCATTTCCGCGGGGCGTTCAGTCCGTGTAGCGCGCCAGGACCTGGAACAACTCTTCGAGCTTTTCCTGGCCCTCGTTCTCCAGATCACCCGCCACGGCCCCTGCGACGCAGTGCCGGACGTGTTCTTGCAGAACCTGGTCTTCAACCTTCTTGAGTGCTGCCCGAACGGCCCGAATCTGAGTGAGAATGTCAACGCAGTAACGCTCGTCCTCAACCATTCGAACCAGTCCGCCAACCTGGCCCTGGATGCGCTTGAGGCGTGTGACCTGGCGCCTGTGACTGGCATGCTTCATGCGCCGCACTATACCCCCTATGGGTATATAACACCAGCCAACACCCAGTGCACCGACATGTTCCTGAGTCGGTGCTGCGACGCCGGAGATGCGGGCTTCCAGTTGCGATGGCGGGAACGATTCAGTCACCATGAAAACATCATCTGAACATCGCAAACACAGGCTCAGGAATGGGTTCAGACGCTGACGACAATTCGGATCCGTGCAACTGGTTCGCCGAAACTACCGAGCGCGTCCTTTGCGAGCTGAAAACAGATGCCGACCAGGGCCTCAGCCGGACGGAAGCAGCCCTGCGACTGAATCAGGTCGGACCCAACGAAATCCGCGAAGCGCAGCGACGTTCCCCCATAGCCATGTTTCTGGGCCAGTTCTCAGATCTGATGATCGTGGTGCTGATCGTTGCCGCCATTGTATCCGGCCTCGTCGGTGAGGCGCTGGACTCCATCGCCATCCTCGTAATCCTGGTTTTGAATGCGGTGATCGGTTTTGTACAGGAGTATCGCGCGGAACGCGCCATCAATGCCCTTAAGGCGCTGGCGGCGCCGGCTGCAAGCGTATGCCGTGAAGGGGCCAGCGCATCGATTCCGGCGGGCGAACTGGTGCCGGGGGATGTGTGCCTGCTCGAGGCGGGTGATCTGGTACCCGGGGATCTGCGGCTGATTCATACAGCGGGCCTGCAGATCGACGAATCGGCATTGACCGGAGAATCGGAATCGGTATCGAAACAAAGCGATCCGATTTCCAGCCCGGCATCTGTGCTGGGCGACCAGACCAATATGGCGTTCAAGGGCACTCAGGTCACCCGTGGACGGGGCCGGGGCGTTGTTGTCGCCACCGGTATGCGCACCGAACTGGGGCAGATCGCCGGGCTGCTGAGCGCCACCGGTGACCTGCAAACCCCGCTGCAAAAACGTCTCACGCAGTTTGGGCGGCGTCTGGCGCTCGCGGTACTGGCCATATGCGCGCTGCTGTTCGTCTCCGGACTGGTACGGGGCGAGGATCCAACGCTCATGTTCCTGACTGCGGTCAGCCTGGCGGTTGCGGCCATCCCGGAAGCGTTGCCGGCGGTGATCACCGTGGCTCTGGGTCTCGGCGCTGCGCGTATGGTCAAACATCACGCTTTGATCCGGCGTCTGGCGGCGGTCGAGACCCTGGGCTCTGTGACCTACATCTGCAGCGACAAGACCGGCACCCTGACCCAGAACCGGATGCATGCGGAAGCGTTTCACGTATCCGGCCACCTTTACCGGGATCTGACCGAGGCGGGCTTGCCGGGGATGCGCCTGGGGCTGGCCATGGCCCTCAACAACGACGCTGAAGTGGGCGATTCCGGGGCGATACGCGGTGATCCAACTGAAGTGGCTCTGCTTCAGGCCGCCCGCACCGTTGACCCGGACCCCAACGGTGATCAAACCGATTTGGCCCGGATCGGCGAACTGCCGTTTGAATCCGAACGCATGATGATGACCACGATTCACCGCTTGAAATCCGGCGTCGTGAGTTTCACAAAAGGAGCACCTGAGGCGGTACTTCCCAGATGTATCACCCACCACGGCCTGGATACGGAAGGCGACTGGGACACCGCTCCGATTCTGGCGGCGGCAGTACAACTGGCCCAGGATGGTTTCCGGATACTTGCATTCGCCGAGCGCGCCTGGCCAACACCCCCCGATGTCATGGACCAGGAGGCGCTCGAATCGCGCATGGTGTTCCTCGGCCTGGTGGCTCTGGTGGACCCGCCCCGGCTCGAGGCCCAGGAAGCCGTTGCCATGTGCATCAAAGCAGGAATCCGGCCGGTGATGATAACCGGGGATCACCCGGCCACGGCTCAGGCCATCGCCCAGCGCCTGGGCATTTCCAGCCCGGGTGATCGGGCTATCACCGGGGTGGAGTTGGCGAAGTGGAGCGACCCGGAACTGGCCAGACAGGTACGGGACCTCAGAGTCTACGCCCGGGTCGATCCGGCTCAGAAAATCCGTATCGTCGGCGCCCTGCAGCGACACGGCGAGTTTGTTGCGATGACCGGCGATGGGGTCAACGATGCCCCCGCTTTGCGCCAAGCCGACATCGGCGTCGCCATGGGCCAGAAAGGCACCGATGTGGCCCGCGAGGCCGCGGATATGGTGCTGTTGGATGACAACTTTCACAGCATCGTGCGTGCGGTGCGTGAGGGGCGGCGGATTTACGACAACATCCGCAAGTTTATCCGCTACACCATGACCAGCAATTCGGGCGAGATCTGGACCCTGTCGCTGGCGCCCCTGCTCGGGCTGCCCCTGCCTCTGCTGCCAATTCATATCCTGTGGATCAATCTGGTGACGGACGGGCTGCCCGGACTGGCCCTGTCGGTTGAACCCGCGGAACGGGCGCTCATGAAACGCCCGCCGCGTCCACCCAACGAAAGCGTTTTCGCCCGGGGGCTGTGGCAGCATGTGATGTGGCTGGGCTTACTGATCGGGGTTCTGTCATTGGGGACTCAGGCCCTGGCCATCCACCTGGGCAGCCCAAACTGGCAAACCATGACGTTTACCGTTTTGACCCTCTCGCAGTTGGTGCATGCCCAGGTCGTACGCTCAGAAACCGAGTCCATTTTCCGCCTGGGCCTCCGTGGCAATCTGCCGCTGCTGGCCGCTGTTGCGATCACAATCCTGCTGCAATTGGCGGTGATTTATATCCCGGCCTGTAACCAGGTCTTCAAGACTCAGCCGCTGACCGCACAGGAACTGTCATTCTGCCTGGCGCTGCCCTTGATCGTGCTTGTCGCAGGCGAGATGGAGAAATGGGCGATCCGACGCTTTGCACTGTTCGGGTTCAGGGCTGACGGCACGACAAGCGATCCGGCCATGCATCCGTAGACCAGACTTTTAGCCGTTCCGGACCCAAGGGAAGGTCTTATCAATTGCTGCGATCGCGCCGGCGTCTTTGCGCTCCCTCGTACAAGGCGCACCGAGCGAAGTTGGCCCAAGGCAAATAAGTGAGCTGCCAATGAGCGAGGTGCAACGCGGTACCAGGGGCGCAAAGGCCCGGCCCCTTCGGGGTTTCGCCCACAAGGGCACATCTGCCGCGTTTCCCGGCTTGGCCATAGAATGACTATGGCGCTGCGCCGGGAGCCTCGCATCTGCGCCCTTGTGG
>Ga0316196_10000981_pt1 | contig 12059 bp, 6 predicted proteins | sample Eddsed2cm_MG_FD_204938 | JGI IMG/M metagenome (GOLD analysis project Ga0316196, IMG submission 204938) | Coastal sediment microbial communities from Maine, United States - Eddy sediment 2 cm | ecosystem: Environmental > Aquatic > Marine > Coastal > Sediment | place: USA: Maine | collected... | reverse complement strand
AGCCAACCAGGAATTCGAACATGACCATCCGCCCCAAACTGATTGTTGCCACCGTCGCCCTGCTTGCGATGAGCGCAAGCCTTGCACAAACTGACGTCAGCGCTGCTGAAGATCCGACTGAGGTTCTTAAAATCGCAGCGCTCGAAGCGCTGATCTCCGCACCACCGGAGCGCGCGCTGCCGCTGGTTATTAAAGTACTCGATGCCGACAACACCGACGAAGTCAAAGAACGCGCATTGTTTGTGCTGAGCCAGATCGACCTGCCAGAAGCACAGGCACGGTTGCTTGATGTTGCACGCAGCGGCGACTCGGAACTCAGCAGCGAGGCCGTGCGCATGATCGGCATTGGCGGAAATGCCGAAGCACTTGCAGGACTCCAGGATCTCTATAGTTCGGGTGATGAAAATCGACGTGAAGCGGTACTCCAGGCCTACATGATCGCTGGCGACGTTGATGCCGTTTTCGCCATCGCAGAAAACGCTTCCGACGCTGATGAGTTCGGAAATGCGGTCGAGATGCTCGGTGTTATGGGCGCAGTCGACAAGCTTCAAGCGCTAAGCGAAAGCAGCGGATTTACAGAAGAGCTTATCCAGGCCCTGGGCATCGCCGGTGGAGACGACGTCAACGCAACGTTGATGGAAATCTACAGAAGTGCCGATACGGACGACATCCGGCACGCCGCCCTCGAGGGCATGTTGATATCCGGGTATGACGACGGCGTACTGGCGCTTTATAAAGAAAGCACCGACGCCAGGGAGAAGCGCGACCTGCTCCAGATGTTGGCCATTATGGACAGTGACGCCATGATGGAGGTTATCGATGCGGCACTCGAAGGTGGCGACCAATGAAAACGGCCATCCGTCTCGTTCTGATCGCCCTCTTTACTGCGGCTGTCATTACAAGTGAATCACACGGCGCGAATTTCAACGTACCAGCCGATGATGGCTGGTACACCTGGCAGGTCGACGCCTCCGACGGTGGCGAGCTGCAGGTGTACGCACTGATCGAGTCCGGCAGACCATCAAAGTTTCGGGTACGCGGCGGTTCGGTCTGTTACAGCAGTTTCAAATCCAACGTTGAAGCAACCGATCTCGGTATGGTCGAGGCCGACGAAAGTATCGGGTGGCTTCAGGGTTTTATCTTGCCGGCCGGCGACCTGAGCTCCGACGCTATCATCGCAATTTCATTGCACGCGGGCGACCTGCCGTTTGAGATTATCGACCAGATCCTGTCTGCGAAAAACTAGCTATTTTTCGTTATGACTCCGATAGACGCCAAAATAGACGAACGGGTACTCGGCTTCATCGCCAGCCAATACTTCGTCAGGTACTTTGTGTGATACCGGCTTGATGCTGCGCAGGTAGGCGACGATTGCAGCCATATCCTCCTGCGTCAGCTTGGTGTAACCCCGCCATGGCATCGCTGCGACTTGCTTGCCGGAATGACGGCCAAGCCCGGCGCGAATAGCACGCTCGATCTCGATATCGCTCCACGTGCCAATGCCTGTCTCTTCATCAGGCGTCAGGTTCGCCGGATAAATGATGCCCGGCCTGTCCGTGCCGAGGGGGTTGCTATAGGCAATCCCGATACGCGATCCGGCGAGTGCCCGATCGAAGTCAGGTACACCTTCGAGCGCGCCGTCGGTGTGGCAAGACCCGCAGCCCAGCAATTCGACCAGGTAGCCACCGTGCTCGACCTGGAACAGATTTTCGGGCGCGAAGTTTCCGGGTACTGCCTTTGGCGCGTCGAGAATCGTCGCCGCGTCGACCTCTTCATAGTCCTGCAGCGGATCGTACGGCACTTCGTCAACGGTCCTGGTCGCGCAGGCGGCGAAGAAGATCGGCGCGAAAAGCGCTAAGTACCTGATTTTCATAGCACCAGTCTCTTTATTACGGCCAGTTTAAGCGACCGCATATTGCCCCGCCAGCGATATATCGGAAAACACAGTATGCAACATATCAAGGATAGGAGGCCCGGTTGAAGCAAGCACCCCAGGATGCCCGACTGTTTTCCTTCTGCGCGGCTATCGAAACGTCTGCCAGCGGGACCAAAGTTCTTCATTGGCCTCTGGCATTTCGTCAAGGCAGCTGGTTATTTTTACTTATAGACATCCAACGTGTGCCACGCAATCGTACGCCAGAACTGACGTCTTCAGCCAAGGTAATCAAATTGAAATCGATACGAGGACTAGTGTGCCTTGTCCTCCTGCTGCCGCTTGTCGCCGTGGCCCAGCAACGCCCTGCTTCGCCGCCAGTGATGAACGCTCATGCGCTGTTATCGGCTCCAACGATCGACGGCGACGTACTCGGTGACAACGCCTGGGCCGGGGTCACTCCTGCAACACGCTTTTGGCAGATTCGGCCCGACGACGGCGCGGCAGCCACGCAGAGAACAGAGGTCTTTGTCGGCTTTTCGAATGACTCGCTCTATGTCGGTGTCGTTGCCTACGATGACGATCCCGGCGCAATAATTGTCACCGACAGCCGCCGTGACTCTTCCCTCGGCAATACCGATGCATTCCTGATGATCATCGACGGCATGCTCGACCGGCAGAACGGATTTGTGTTCGGAACCAATGCCGCGGGCATCCTGTACGACGGCCAGGTAACCCAGGAAGGAACCGGCGGCAACGCGAATTTCGGTGCCGGGGGTATCAACCTGAACTGGGATGCCACCTGGCAGGTCAGGTCGAAGATTGGTGATTTCGGCTGGAGTGCAGAATTCGAGATCCCATTCAGCACGCTGCGCTTTGGCGCTGGCAAATCGCAGGACTGGGGCATAAATTTTCAGCGCAACATCCGCCGCAACAATGAAGTTGCTTTCTGGGCCCCACTGGAACGCAACCGCAATCTCTATCGCGTGTCCGAGGCCGGCACCCTGCGTGGCATAGAACCGCCGTCGCAGCGCAACCTCCAGATCACGCCTTACGGCCTGGCGCGGGCACGGCGCGGCGGTGACCTCGATGGCACCGAGACGGACACCGAGTTTGGTATTGACGTCAAGTATTCAATTACACCAAGCCTGACGCTCGATGCCACCTACAACACCGATTTTGCACAAGTGGAAGCCGACGAGACACAGATCAACCTCGATCGATTTAACTTGTTCTTCCCTGAAAAACGTCCCTTCTTCCTGGAGAATGCAGCGCTGTTTGACGTCGGCAACTCGCAATCTGCACAATTATTCTTCAGCCGCCGCATCGGCATTGCCGATGATGGCACGGTCATCCCGGTCGACGGGGGCCTGCGACTCTCAGGAAAGATCGGCAATGCGACGAATATCGGCCTGCTGCATATGCAGACCGAGGCGGTGCAGGATATTGCACCGGGCAACAAGTTCACGGTTGCGCGTATAAGCCAGGAGCTGCCGAATCGATCCTCCATCGGCATGATTTTCACTGACCGTGAAGGTGATGGTTCCTTTTTGGTTTCTGAAGCCGACGACAAGAACCGTGCTTACGCTATCGACGGTCGATGGGGCATTGGCGAAAACCTGGCGTTCAATGGCTGGTTTGCGAAGACGGATACTCCGGGACTGAACGACAATGACGAAGCCTTCTCGGTACTGGGTGACTACAGTTCGTCATTGTGGGATTTCCGCCTCGGCTACACCGAAATTGAGGAGAACTTTAATCCCGAAGTCGGCTTCCTGTCCCGCACAGATTACCGCCATGTCGAAGCCTTTGTGCGACGCCGTATCCGCAATGAAAACTGGGAGAAAATCCTCGAGCTGCAACCGCACATCACTTTCCGCAATTACTGGAAATTCGACGGCTTCAACGAGTCTCGTATGATTCACGTTGACCTGCCTATCGCGTATCGCTCGGGCGCCGGCATCGACCTCATCGTTGAGCGGACCCGCGACGGCGTCATCGATCCCTTCGAAATCGTCGATGGCGTCATCATTCCCGCGGATACGTACGATCACACAGACCTCAGGGTCAATACCAACAGCGACGAGTCGCAACCGCTTAGTTATGGCCTGAATGCAACGATTGGCGGCCGTTTCGGCGGCGACCGTTTCGCATTGAATCCATGGGTTGCATACCGCATTGGTGAGACTTTCCGAACCTCGTTCTCGATCAACTACAACAAGTTCGACCTGCCTTACGAGAACGGCGAGTTCACCGCCAATCTTGCGAGGTGGCGAATTTCATACTCGTTCACGCCAAAGATGCAGGTCCAGGCACTCGTCCAATACAACGAACAGGCCGACAAGATCGGCACGAATGTTCGCTTCTCCTGGTTGCAGTCCGCAAACTCAGGCCTCTTCCTGGTCTACAATGAAGTAGACGAACGCAGTGTCGGCGCACCACCGACGGGCCGCGAGTTTATCCTGAAGTACAGCCACATCTTCGACGTATTTAACTGATACCTTTTACATAACAATGCACTTATTCTCCGGGAATCTGCTTATAATGTCCCGGCGCAACTAAAAAAATAAGAAACACGCGCGCAACCTAACTACAACGGTAATTGTTCCCTTTGGAGGGACCCATGAGAGCGATGAAATACTGCGCGATAGCGATTGTCCTTTGCTTCACCGAGGCACATTCTCAAAGCTTCGTCGAAAACAACTCGAACGCCGTCGGCCGGACACCACCGGGTCAATACCGTGGCATACCTGCCATGCAGGATAACGAGTCGAGTTGCGCGATGAACCCGCTTCTCGCTCGCAACATTATCTGTGCCTGGAACGCGAGCGGTGGTTCCGACGATCCGGCGGGCCCGGGTGATACCGCAATTCGCATGTCTGAGACGCTCGACGGCGGCAAGACCTTTTTCAATCGTTACATCAACGGTACACGCATGAACCCGGCGACCAGCCTGGGTGTCGAATTCACAGCCGATCCGATCACGATGTGCTGGCCAGGCGGCTGCGGCATTTTGCACATTGGAGCGAATCGTGGCGAGTCGGGAGGCACCGGCGGCGGTATCTACATGCAGCGCATGATGGATATCAACTCGGAGAGTGGCTTCCGTAAATCACTCGAGCCCACCCCAGTGCAGGTTTACCGGACGACCGGCAGCAAGTTCGCAGACAAAGTAAACGGCACCTACATACTTGACGAGACGAATCCGGGCACGATCGAAGTCACGATGAACGTGGAACGACCAGACGGCTCTGTTGAGACGATCACACGTAACTGGCCGAAGGCCCGTATCATCGTGACCTTCGCCCTGTTCAACCCAAGCAAGAACGACATCGAGATTCTCTCGATGTTCACCGACAACTATGGCGGGTCATTCAGCAATCCGAAACAGGTCGCGGTTACCTCCGGCCGCGACCAGGGCGTCAGCGTCACCGCGATGGGTGACACCGTGCTGTATGCGTTTCGTGTCTTCGGAAACGACTCCGAGCCGTCTGCGATTCGCGGTGCCATTTCCAACGATGGCGGCCAGCGCATCGGCAAGCCGTTCGATATCGTGCCATCACTTTGCGCGTATGACGTGCCAACGTTTCCGAACGAATCCAACCAGGACGTGGCCGCCTCCCGAACCAACGATTTTCCATCGGCAAGCCACAACGGTGACAAGTTCATCGTAGCTTACTCGGAACGCAGGCCCAGCTCAGATGGCGGCTGTTTTACGACCTTTGACCAACCCGTCGACTCCAGGGTCAAGGTCATCGCCGGCTCAGCCAACGGTAAGAACTGGAGCGCCCCGGTCGAGGTTGCGCCAAACCCTGATGTCGGCTTTCAATTTATGCCGGTCGTGGACTGTTCGCTTGGCGTGTGCCAGGTCGGTTGGTGGGACAGCCGTTTCGATACGCAGCGTGTTCGAAACTATCTCGAGAACGTGAGCACAAGCCCGGGAGCAGCTACCGCGCTGAACCGTTTCCTGACCTATCCGGTACTCGCCGATTTCAATGTCAATACCGGGCCAAACTCGGTCATTCAGTTTCGGCGCACGGCCCGGGTGTTGACCTCGAAGGTCATCATAAAGAACAACCGTCCGGTCGCCGTCGATAATCCGCCGGCAATTGTCTCCCGTTACCGCAAGGCACTCATCGATGGCAGCGTCAGGGAGATTGAACAAGACGGCTGGAATATCAAGTCCTACAAGACCAGCACTGTGCCGTTCATGGGCGACTACAGCGGCATGACCTCAGTCAAACAGCGGCTGGTCTTCGATCCCGCCAACCCTGAGAACCCACCGTTCTGGGAAGACAACTCATCGTTCGACCCACGGAATCCGGCAAAGGAGCCGGTGTTCTGGATGTCGTTTATTTCCTCGCGCAACGTCAGGGGTGACATTTACACGGCAAGAGCGAGTGACGTGGTGCCGTTTGCGAGAACGCCGGGTGCGACCACTATTGCGTCGACAGGTAGCGAGATATCGACATCACCAACAGACGACGGCGAGACGCTGGCTGCTCTGAGCGTCGAAGACTTCAACCCCGGTGCAGGCTCCTGCACCCCGATTTCGAACCCGGGCCCCGGCGCACTGTTTGATGCTATCAACAACCGTACCAAGGACTTCGACATCTACGGCGCGCTTATTGAAAATCAGGCGACGGCTTTTTCATTCAATACCACGAAAACGCTTGGCTCTATCCAGCGCTCTTACTCAATCGTTGCCGAGAATGCGAGTACGCTAAGCAAGTCCTTCAGGCTTGTCATTGCTAATCAGCCCGCAGGCTTCCCGGAGTCAGCGCGCGCATCCTGGGACCAGTTGCCGTTGGACCCGACTTTCTCCGACTTCGCGACTACCCCACCTCTTGAAAGCGAAACGATTCACGTCGGACCACGCTCCAGCGAGGCGACAGCATTGTTCGTTTACTCTGCGGCAGACAACAATCCTGTTTCCGTGGATGTTTATGAAGTTCTTGCCGATGCCCCGGAGAGGCTGATCAACACGATCATCGTCAATGGGGATGTTGAGTCAGGACCGCTGCTAAACGCCGACGGTTTCCTCAATGATTTTGAAATCCACAACCCGAAAGTCTATACGCCTGACGAATTCAATCCCGACGAGTTCAACCCGGACGAATACAACCCGGATGAGTTCAACCCGGACTTGTACAACCCCGATGAGTTCAACCCGGACGAGTTTAATCCTGATGAATTCAATCCCGATGAATTCAATCCCGATGAATTTAATCCCGACGAGTTTAACCCCGATGAGTTTAATCCCGATGAATTCAACCCGGACGAGTTCAATCCGGACGAGTTCAATTCACCGCTGACCGATCCATCGAAACTCGATAACCCGGAGATTCCGGATCCGGAAATGGGTACTATCGAGGGCTCGGTCGTCAAGCTCGACATCAACTACGGGGTGCAAAACGTCGGTAACACGATTACGCCGTATACCGTCGACTTCGAAATCGTCGACCCGGTTATTCGTGCCATGCTCGAAAGCGGTGAGATAGTCACGCAGCTGATCGCCTGGCAGGACAAGAAGATCGATGACGTGCAGTTCTGTGCACCACGCATCATCAGCGAGAACCGCGTGGTTGCAGCCGTTAATAACCCGGACCTGCTGTCGTTGCAGATTCCGGACATCGACAACAACCGCCTCGGCATCCTGACCTACGTAATCGGTCCTGATGACGTGCTGCAAAATACGCTGCGCTTTATCGCGCCGCGCGCAACAATGGAGACCATTGCGCACCGGCTGACCAGCGACAAGATTGCCCACGTATTCTCCTCACAGATCGCCAATACCTTGTCCACCAACCTGAACAATGACCAGGAACGCATCCTGAATATTCCGGTCGTGTTCAATTTCGAAACGGGTGACACCGGGACACTGGAAGCCGACGTTCCGGGCGGCGCAATAATGCCTGCCGATTTCATCAGCGCAAGCAGGGGCGCCATTCCTGTTCCAGTAAGCTGCAACATTAACGCCGGCGAATTCGTCCCTCTCGACATCGACAATCCGGCAGGTGCCGGGCCAACCTTGTTGACGTGTCTGGCAAGCGATGATGGTGATGACATATCTCTGGAGATGTTGCTGAGCGTCCTCGACACGACGGCTCCGACGATCGACCCGACAAGCGTGCCAGACGATATCCTCACCGAGGTTACCGATCCACTGGGCACGCCGGTTTCGTTCTCGACGCCGACCGCTACCGATGCCGCTGGCGTAGACGCCAGCGTCGACGTGACTTGCAGCCCGGCATCAGGCGCGCCGTTCCCGTTCACGGCACCCGGCCCAACGATGACTACTGTCACGTGTACCGCAACCGACGACAGCCTGAATACCGACACCGCGACGTTTGACGTCACGTTGCAGGACATGACGCCACCGACAGTCGGCGGCCTGGAACCGCCGCTGTTCGAACCGCCGCTGGATCGCTTCGTACTGGACCCCCTGCTTGGCTCGTTCCGCCTGTTCTGGGGCCCGATCGACGTGCAGGATCCGGATCCGAATCTCGATGTCTCGTGCAGTGTTGGCGTGCTGGATCTCACCAAGCCGCTGTACACATTTGTATATGACTTCGGCGTTGGCTCTACGAATGTCATCTGCACCGCATCGGACTCGAACGGCAACTCGGTGTCCGGCGCCTTCGATGTGACGATCTATGACGAAACAGCGCCGGTTATCACATTGATCGGCGATGCAGCCATTACGATCGAGTCGGGTCCCGGTCCGTACGTCGACCCGGGTGCAAGTGCCAATGACAATGCGGACGGAGATGTGAGCGCAAGTATTCAGATCGACTCGAGCGCCGTTGATACGACAACCGCGGGAACCTATTCAGTGCTGATATCGGCGACCGACTCCTCCGGCAACACGGCTCAAGTCACCCGCACGGTCACTGTCAATTTCAGCTATGCAGGCTGGACCGGCATCATCCCGACGAAAACGAGTATGCAGGTTGGCAGCTCCAACCCACTGGTCTGGGCATGGCTCGATGGCAACGGCAACCCGGTCAACACTTCGGACGATGTGCAGGAACTCACTATTCGCAACTGCTCGAATGGTGACATCGTGCTACAAATGGCCGGCGACCCGGGTTCCAGCGGCTTCCGCTACAAGTCGGACAACTACTGGCAGTTCAACTGGGAGTCTGAAGGCGAGAAAGGCCAGAGATACTGCGCCGTGGTCAAAAGTAGCCTGACCGGCCAGGAACAGGGTTCGCCGCCAATCAGGCTTCGGTAGCGACGAGTCTCAATTCATCCGCTGGCGTGCGTCTGCCGCCAGCGGATCTCCCTCGGCCCGGCGTTCAAGAAAGACCGCGAAATTCGCCTGTGCCGCATCCTGCATGCCCAGCTCCGCCTGGGCGCGGCCGAGCCAGTACGGCAGCTCCGTCATGTAGCGATAGGTCGGCAGGTCATCAAGGAATATCGAGCTAGCCTCACCCTGGCGCTCCGCGCACGCTGTAAATTCGTCGAGCGCCTCTGCATAAAACCCTGCTTCGAGATAGGCCCTGCCAAGGTAGTAACGTATTAACCACAGGTCAGCCTGGCGTTTGCCCGCCGATAACAGATCGATCGCCTCAACATGGTTGCCGGCTTTGAGCTCTAAAAGGCCGTTGAGCATGCGGCTGTATGCGCGGCTCTGCGGTTGCAGGCTTGCGCCAAGCTCATCCGCGATGGATTGCGTCTTGCCAGTCTCATCTGCTACCAGGTAAAGCAATGCCGCAGGAACCTGGCGGGGCAGCCCCGACGATGTTTCAAGAGCCGTCGCGATGGTCGCGAGAGCCGCATCGGTTTCACCACTCAACCACTGCGCTTCTGCCAATGCTATGTAATACGTCGACAGGTAATACTGGCTGCCCGCCGCTTCGGACAGTTCTATGCCCTGTCGCAGGAGCGCCTGTGCATCTTCGAGATTTCCGGAGAATATCGCGGTATCGGCCAGGCCGAGTTTTCCGGTCAATGCGCCGCGCGCGCTCGCATCCGACATGTTTTCGTAGGCCTGCTTCGCCGCCGCAATGTCGCCATCGGCCAACGCCTTTATCGCTACGGGAAGCCAGGCCTTGAAGTATGTTTCGTCAAGCTCACGAACCTTTTGCGCCTCTTCGACGGCAGTATCCAGATCGCTCGCATACATTGCATACAACGCGTAGTTTGACCGACCCATTACACTGCTCGGGTAGATATCGAGCAACGCGCGTCCTGTCTCCAGCGCACCCTGGAAGTCCAGCGTATAGAAGTACTGAATCGCCAGTCCGTTATGGGCTGCGTCGTCCGCAGGGTACTTTTCAATCAGTGCCTGATAGCTCTCGATGGATTTTTGACGATTGCGCGTTACGCGCGAGTAATAAAGACCCAGCGTCCTGAGCCGCTCGCGCTCGGTCATCGAGTCCAGGTTGGCAAGCGCTTTTTCCCAATACACTGTTGACTCGTCGATGCGGCCAAGACTGCTCGCGCTCAGTGCGAGCCCCGAGTATGCACGACCAAAGTCGGGGTCTTCCTCGAGTGCGGCGCTGTAATATTCCATGGCCTCCTCATACTTGCCGTTGTACTGCAATGATTGCGCCTTCGAATACGCCTGGGCTGCCTCAAGCGACTTTGCAGTGAATGTCTCGGACGTTACAAGCTTTTTGCGATCGAGAGATTTGTCGCCGAGCTCTTCACGCAGGTCCCCCGCCAGCGTGCCGATGGCGGCGAGCACGTCGAGTTTATCCTTGGCATCAACGTTGACCGACACCAGCACCTCACCACCCGTGGGATCGACGGCCCTCACATAGAGTATGTAAGCGCCGTCGTCTTCCTCAATGGAACCTGCCATTACGAGCTTCACGCCCTCCCGCACAGACACAAGGCGGGCGGTTTTCTCGTTAAGTGTCAGCGTATCCGTCGACCACTCCATCTGTTCCGCGACGCGCTTGGCCGCGTCGCGGCGATAGCCCGTGATGAACGGCGCGCTTTCTATGCCGATCTGCAGGGCCTGCTCGAGCGTTCCGTCAAACAGTTCATCGCCCGTCATATTGTCGAAGTCGGCGATCAGAACCGACATCGGCTCGACTTCCTCCGCCTCACCCGGCCCTTCGTTCGTGATATTGAGATAGACCGAGAAGATCAGCGCAACGGCCAGAACACCGATAACGACAAAGTCCATTTTGCGGCCACCGATTGGGGCAACAATGGTGTCTGTCGGGCCACCCTGAACTTCGATGCCCTTATCAGTGACATCAAAGATCCAGGCAAGTACGACCGCAACCGGAAGGCCGATTATCGCTACAATTATGATCGCCCGCATCACCCACTCGGGTGCATCGAACGCGGGCAGCAAGACGCTTGCGCCCTCGATCAGGATCCACGCAACGCCAACATAGAGGCCCGCTGTGCGGAACACCTCGCGACGTCGAAGTTCTCTGATCAGGTTTGCCATGTAGCACGTTCTCGTCGTCGGAAATGATGCTGAGTTTACTGCATTCCTCGCAGCGCCGCGTATTTTAGAAGCCTTCGAGGGGCTGTTATTGTTATGCTTTGTAGTTGGGGGGTTCGTATGTCCGGCTCGTTTTTTGGGGAACTAAAACGACGTAACGTTGTTCGCGTTGCGATCGTTTACGCGATCGTCAGCTGGGTGCTGATGCAGGTCGGCGCATTGATGTTCCCGGCGTTGCGACTGCCCGAGTGGACGACCACCATGTTGGTCGCATTCCTGATTCTCGGTTTTCCGGTTTCTATCGTCCTCGCGTGGGCCTACGAGATGACGCCCGAGGGCATCAGGCGGACCAAGGACGTAGGCCCAGGCGAGTCAATTGCGGTCGCAAGCGGACAGAAGATCAACCATCTCATTATTGCCGCGCTTTCAGTTGCTGTAGTCCTTCTCCTGAGCAACATGTGGTTCGACAAAGATAGTCCGGCCATACCGGTTGTTTCCGACATAGATAAATCGATTGCGGTGCTTCCGTTCCTGAATCGCAGCGCGGACCAGGAGAATGCGGCATTTTTCGCAGCCGGCGTGCATGATGAACTACTCACTTTACTGTCCGGTCTTGATGATTTGCGGGTAATTTCGAGGACGTCGGTAGCGAGGCTCAAAGAGGACCTGAGCATTGCCGAGATCGGCGAATTGCTCGGCGTGGCGACAATTCTCGAAGGACAAATACAAAGAGCGGGCGATCGCCTGCGCATCAACGTGCAGCTTATCAATGCG
>Ga0316196_10000977_pt1 | contig 12076 bp, 8 predicted proteins | sample Eddsed2cm_MG_FD_204938 | JGI IMG/M metagenome (GOLD analysis project Ga0316196, IMG submission 204938) | Coastal sediment microbial communities from Maine, United States - Eddy sediment 2 cm | ecosystem: Environmental > Aquatic > Marine > Coastal > Sediment | place: USA: Maine | collected... | reverse complement strand
GGGGGTTTTTTTGTAGAATGCCTCGCTGGCGGCCGCGATGCCGAAAACACCGCGGCCGAATTCGGCGATGTTCAGGTAGACCTCGAGAATGCGGCGTTTGGGCCAGATCGTTTCGATCAGCACGGTGAAGTAGGCCTCGATCCCCTTGCGCACGAAGCTTTTTCCCGGCCACAGGAACAGGTTCTTGGCCACCTGCTGAGTGATGGTGCTGGCGCCGCGAATTCTTTCACCCTTCTGGCGTTCTTCCCAAGCCTCTACGATCGAGTGCGGATCAAATCCCCAATGGACCGGAAACTTCTGATCTTCCGCCGCTATCACGGCCTGGGAGGCGTGCGGCGAAATGGTGCGCCAGTCCGTCCACCGGTAGCGGGTTGTATAGTCTTTGCTGCCGTTCCAACGGGCCTGAACGGTCTTCTGCAGCATGAAGGCGGTGGTCGGCGGCGGCATCCAACGCAGGACGACGACCGGCAGAACGGTGGCGGCGAGCCCAATGACGACCAGACGTTTTAATATCCTCAACGGTCGGCGGCGTTTTCTTTTACTCCTTCTTCCGCTCCAAGGGTAGAGTGCTCGCAGATCTTTCATATGAAGTCTAAGGGGTCCATTAAGATAAGAACGGATCAAGGTCTATGGGGTGTGAATCCGTAACGAGCATAGATGGCCTGAGCCGCAGAAGAAAGTATGAACTCCAGAAACTTTTGGGCATTTTCAGGATGCGGGGCGGTTTTCAGCCGGCAGACGTAATAATTGATCTGATCCCGCTGATCGAGAGCCGCACCCGGCTGAACCTCATCGATCGGCAGCGCGAGTGACCTGGCGTGATGGATTTCGGTTGCCCAGACCGGCCCGACGTCCGCCGTACCGTCGGCGATCCGCAGCGGGGTTTCCCGGTGGTGGACAACCGTCATCAACGTGGTGCCCGCGGTCCTTTTTTCTTCCATGATGCGATGCACCAGGTGCTCACCGCCGGCCTCACGGTACATGTCCAGGATGTGATGGGCGATGTCCTCGTTGGCGGGATCGGGATGAGAGATGCGAATCTCCGGTCGCCCGAGGTCGGTGACGGCCGCAATGTCGGCGGGATTGCCGGCCGGAACCATCAGCGAGAGCCGGTTGTGAAGGTACAGCCGGTAGTCGTCCGGTTCGATGTGTCCGGCGTCCGACAGCTGTTGCATGGCCTTTTCGCTGACCGCGGAGTAAATGTCCGGTGTCATTCGCAGCAAGCGGTCCTGGAACACCGCCCCGCCGGCGAGGATCTGCTTGAGCGCCATACCGGGCGGCAGCGTTTCGTAGAAGATTTTCCCTATCTCCGGGCTGGCCTCCCGAAAGGCCGAGACGATATCGGCCATGGCCATAAACTGGTTGCCGGCCATAAAAAGGACGAGATCCGCGGTTTCGGCCGCTTCCAAATTGTGCAGATCATCCCCCCGCTCAGTCGGTATCACCGGCCATTTGCTTTCCGGCATCGATTTATTTCTCCCTGTTCTCAAAATAGCGGCGCAGCCGCGTTTCATAAAATCGTGCAACGATTTTATTCGAACCCCGGCTTCAACATCCGGGTGATGTCCTCCGGGAAGGCCATGCAGAGCGTTTCGTTGAAGAGGTTGCGCAGGGCCCCGATGTCCGGAGTTCCCAGGGACTGGTTGAAGAAAGTCCGCGGGGAAAAGAGCAGGTGGAAGCGCGAGAAGCTGTCGGACATCCGACCGGTGAAAAAGTTCATATTGAAGCTGAAAATCCCCATCTTGTCGTAGGCTTCCATCAGACGGCATAGCCCGACGGCGATGTCGGCAAGGTCCTGATCGCTCAGCCCCAGCGTGCCGTTCACCCCGTCGACCACGGCCAGAACGTCACCGGCCACCCCGAGCGGTGCATAGCTGAGCAGCCAGTCGGTGCGGCCGATGCGGCCCAGGTATCGTTCTCCCGCCTCCCGTTCACGGGCCACGAGATCGTCCCAGTAGTTGGATTGGTTGCGCTCCAGGTAGGTCTTTGCCGCCGTCAGTTCTTCGCGCATCAGGTTGGGGGCCGACGAGGTGGTGAAGACCTGCAGGTGAGCGTGGATCAGGGAACTGCCCGAAGGCGGCATGTAGTTCCAGTTGATTAGATGGTAGACCGATTCGGGGTGGCCCAATGCCTCTATCCGCCGGAAAAAGGCCATTGCCAGCTGAAACGCTTTTGTGATCCGCTGAGGCTCGATTTCCGTCATCGGGAAATAGTGCCTGGACCCCATTGTGGCCACGGCTCCCAGACTGTCATAGGGGGCGATGTTGGGGAACAGCACCATGTCCTCGGCGGTCATGCGCCCCTCGGCGATAATTTCGGGCGGAAAACAGGGCGTCACCTGCATGACCCGTTCGGCGCAGAAAGGGCAGGTCTTTTCGGTGCCGGCGACAATTTTTTCAAAATCGGGCTTTTCCCATTGCAGTTTCATGAAATGGCAGATTCGCGCGGTTCTTCCGGTCAGTGGGTCTTCCCGGATTTCGCTCGGAATCGATCTGCGGGCCATCTCTTTTGCGGGATTGAGCACAACCGTTTCTTTTTTTTGGGCCTTGAATTCCATAATATCTCCCCGGTTTTGAAGGTTCAGGACGAATTTCTGTTCGGTGATCGGCTGCCCCCACTGGCGCACCGCGTGCTCCTGAACGAGGCGAAATCCGATCTCTTCGTACAGCCTGCGGGCGTGGGTCAGCCCCTCGAAGGTCCACAGGAAAATGGAACGATATCCCTTGCGCCGGCAGAAGGCAACCGCTTCTTGTATCAGCGCCCGGCCGATGCCGCTGCCTTGACGGGCCGGCACGACGATGAACCAGCGCAGCCGCGCCCCCTCTGTGTCGGAGAGCTTAGCGTCGATGGCGATGGATCCGGCAAACCGCCCGTCCGAATCGGCCACCCACAGTCCGTCGCGGTCTACCTGAAATTCACTCATGAAGTCGGAGAGTTCAAGGGCGACCTGGGACTCGAAACTCGCATCGAATCCCCAGTGCTCATGGTAATAGACCGCATGGGCTTCCGTAATTCTTCCGATGGTGCCCGGCGTGTAGCCCTGAAAATCGAGCCGACCGGTTGACGTCGGTGACATGAGATCAAATCATCCCTTTGCGGACGGATTCGGGTCAATAGAAAATTTCAGTGTAGACCATCGAGTCCGGGAAGCGATCGTCCACGAGCCAGGTGACATCGCGGATCATTTCTCCGCGGCCGCATAGATAAAAGTCGTAGCGGTCGGGCTCCAATTGTAACGCAAGATAATCGGTGACACGTCCGTGAAACGTCCCCGCCTCAGGCGGATCTTCATCGGACAGACAGACGACGTATCGTCGCGCCTTGGAGCGAAACAGAGAAGCGTAATAACATTCGCCGGCTTGCCGGACGCCATGCAAGAGGGTGAAAGCGCTGACGCTGGAGCGGGCCATGGCGACAAAGGGGGCGACACCGGTGCCGGTGGCGACGAAAACCGGCGGTCGCGCAGACGCCCGAAATACGAAATAACCGTGAGGGCCGTTGAATGTGAAAGCAGTGCCGACAGGGGTCGCGGAGAGCAGCGTCGAAAATCGTCCCGCGGCAACCTGACGGATGCAGAGTACCAGCACGGCTTCATCGGGTGCATTGGCCAGGGAATAATCTCTTTCGAGACCTCCATGGATGAGGCGAATTCTCTGACCGGCCGTGAATTCGAAACCGGAGGGGCGGTAGAAAATCGCTTCAAAGGTATTGTCCGAGAGCCGTCGTCTTTCCAACAGCTTTGTTTCGTATGTGACGTCTTCCAATCACTTTTTCCAGAGGATATCCGCCTCGCCGGCGAGGTGATTGCAGTAGCGGGCAAGCACGAAGAGATAGTCGGAGAGCCGGTTGAGATAGACGAGGACTGCCTGGTAGGCGTCCGGCGTCTGACCGGTCGTCTTGTCTTCGGACAGACCCACCGTATGCCGTTCAGCCCGTCGGCAGACGGTTCTGGCGACGTGGGCCAGGGCGGCAGGCATGCGGCCGCCGGGAAGGATAAACCCTTTTAGCGGCGGCAGGTTTTGATCCATGCGGTCGATGGCCGTTTCCAGGTAAAGGCTCTTTTGTTCGTCGAAGGGTTCGAGGGCCGCGGCCGAGGGAGACCCGGGTGTGGTGGCCAGGCAGGCACCGATATGAAAGAGATCCGATTGAATCTGACGGATTTCGGCGATGCTTTCATGGCTTTCTTCCAACGCGGCGGTGAGCGCGCCGAGGCATGAATTTAGCTCGTCGAGGTCACCGTAAGCCTCGGTGCGGAGGTTATTTTTGGCCACTCTTTCGCCGCTGAACAGACTTGTTTTTCCCCGATCACCACTGCCGGTATAAATTTTCATCACTTCCTATCTTGCGCTTGTTATCGAACTGGTCAGCTGCTTAAGTGCCCAGCATAAAGATAATTCCTCATCTTCGATAGAATGTTTGACCACCTTCGGGCAACAGGCGTTCGGTACTGCTGCCGGCGGTCGCAAGCGGTCAAGGAAGCCGTCTGACCGCGAGCATGGTGATGTCATCGAACTGTTCCGCGCTGCCGATATGCGCTTCGAGGGCTTCGGAAATATTTTTCAGCATTCCTTCCGCTGAATAGCCGCCGGCCTTGAGCAGTCTCAGGAGTCTCTTTTCACCGAAAAATTCGCCCTGGACCATCCGGGCTTCGGTGACCCCGTCGGTGTAGCCGAAAAATATGTCACCCGGCGCCATGGACGTCTGTCGCATCTCCAGGTTCGCATCGGCCTGCACGCCGACTGCCGGTCCGGTCGGGCCGAGGTGAGCTTTTATGGTGCCGGCGTTGTCCAGGATATAGGGCGGGTCGTGTCCGCCGTTGATGTAGCTCAGCTCCCCGGTCGACGGGTTCAGCACCCCGAAGAAAAGAGTGGCGAACATGGCCAGGTCTTCGTGGTTCTTGACGATGTAGGCATTTGTCAGCCGCACGGCCTCAAGGGCCGTACGGTGCGCAAGACGGACGTCAGCAGGTGCTTCCGGTGACGTACTGTTTTCCGGTGATTCGGTTATGTGACAATCGAGGCCCTGCAGGGAGGTTTGGCCGGAGAAGATCCGGATGAGGCTGCGGAAGAGCGCCATGAAAAGCGCCGCACCGACCCCCTTGTCGCAGACATCGGCTATGACCAGTCCCACCGAACCGCCCGGAAGTTCGAAGACATCATAGAAATCTCCCGAAACCTGGCGGGCGGGTTCGATGAAAGCCGCAAACTCCCAGCCTGTCCGCTGCGGCAGCATCGCCGGAAGGAAATTTTTCTGCATTTCCCGGCCGCGCTCCATCTCGGTGTTCAAGGCCTGCGTATAGGCCCTGACCTGTTCCAGGCTCTGCTGTAAGGCGGCCTCGGCCTTGCGGCGTTCGCTGATGGCTTCCGATATCCGCCGGTACATCTGGTTGAAGGCCGCAATCACGTCACCCAGTTCGTCCCGCCGGTGCACCGACGCGGCATAGAAATCCGGGGTCGAGCGATCGTTGCTGATGGCCTCACCGGCCAGCACCAGATCTTTTCTCAGTCGCAAAATCGGGGTGACGACGATCGGCTGCATGGCGCTCCAGGCGCCGACGGTGACGAAAATCGATATGATGAGGATCAGTCCGGCAATGCGCAGAATGAACGCCTCCAGTTCACGCTTTACCGCGGTAGCATCCTGCCGCAGGACGAGAACGTTGGCCTTCTTCAGCTGCGGTTGCCGCCAGGCCATGTCAATGCGGCGGCCATCCGGGCTTTTCGCCTGCTGCACCCCTGCGGCGGTAACTTCGGAAAACGAGATATCGGGAGGCTCTCCGAAGCTGCCGATCCTGTCGCCATCGAGGTCGTAGAGGGTTCCGCCGACGATTTCGGAGCAGCCCTGCAATTGCCTGACCTGGTCGAAAACCTGCGACGCGCCGGCCGTGTCCGGCACCAGGGTCATGAGTACTTCGATCTGGGCCCACGCCACTGAGCGCATCTGCTGAAGAAGCTCCTTTTCCCGCTTCATGGTGGACGGGATCAGGATGATCGTTTCTATCACCACGACGCTCACAAACACGTAAAACACAATTCGCCGCGACAGTCGCGATCGGGTCGGCTTCAGCCACCGCTTTAAAGCATTTATCATTAATTGATCCTTTGGCAACGAGGCCAGGTCCATTGCTGCTCTTTCGTGATCCTTTGAGTATACAAAACCATTCTGTGAGTCAAACCAAAATCCGCCGGTAACTTCCGCGCGGTTTCCGGCAACCCCTGCTTCACCGCACAGCCGTTTTCGGTGAAACTGTACATGGAGCCGGGTGACCGGGTTTTAAAGTGATCAACTGTTTGAGCGCTTTAAAACCCGGTTAACCGGCGTAATCTTTAGGATTCTTATTTTCACCGAGAACTACTGTTCACCGCGGCGTCGCCTTGACTTGCCGTACCCAAAAAATTACAGTGATCCGTCACAACCACGCCGTTGCGGTCGAAAAACGGATGACGGTGAGGCGGTAACGAGTGTCCATCCATAAATGGCCTTTTTTCCACTGGATCCCGCCATGGGCGGGATTATCCGCGGGTTTCCGGCTGCGGCGCACGTACAGTACGCCTCGCCGGAAATCCCGCGGCGGGATGCGGCCTTGCCCAGCGAAAAAAATTCACATTTATGAATTGGACACCAACAGTGCCATTTAATATTCGTAGATGGACACTATAGAATCTTTTGAAGAGAAAACTCAACATTGCTGTTCGTGAACTGGTCGAGTTTGTCTGCCGTTCCGGGGACTTGACGGTTTCATTTTCCGGGGCCCGGCGTGCGGTCGAGGCGATCCGCGCCCATCAAAAGATCCAGAATTCGCGGCCGCAAACCTATCGTCCGGAAGTCTCGATTTCCCTGCAGCATGAGTCCGACGCTATTTTATTGCGCATCAGCGGCCGTATCGACGGGGTTTTCAGCGAAACCGATGCCGGCGGGGCGACCCGCACCGTCATCGACGAGATCAAGACCACCGACCGCGATCTCGATCAACTGGCGGCCGAGCAGAACACCCTGCACTGGGGCCAGGTCAAATGTTACGCCTACATGTTTGCGGTCGAGCAGCAGCTGACGAACATCGACGCACAGCTGACCTATTACCACATCGATTCCGGTGAAACGCGCGAGGTGCGGCGGACATTCACCCTTGATGAGCTGTCCGATTTTTTTCGCGATCTGATCGACCGCTATCTTGGCTGGGCGACGATCCTCATCGACTGGCAGCAGCGGCGCGATGCTGCCATCCGGGCGCTCGCCTTTCCGTTCGCCGGTTATCGGCCGGGACAACGCCCCATGGCGGTGGAGGTCTATCGGACGATCCGCTCCGGCGGACAGCTCATCATCGAGGCGGCAACCGGGATCGGTAAGACCATGGCGGTGGTTTTTCCAGCCGTGAAGGCCCTGGCGGAAGGGCTGACCTTCAAGATATTTTACCTGACGGCCCGGACAACCGCCCGCTCCGCCGCCGAGAAGGCGCTCGCGTATTTGAGCCGCAGCGGCCTGCGTCTCAAATATCTGACGCTGACCGCCAAGGACAAGATCTGCTTCAATCCCGGAAATGAATGCAGCGGAGAGGGCTGTGAATTCGCGCACGGTTACTACGACCGCCTGCGCGAAGCCCTGCCGGAGATTTTCAGCCACGATGCCATGGACCGTCCTTTCATCGAAGAGGCTGGCCGCTCCTACCGTCTGTGCCCGTTCGAGCTGTCCCTCACACTAGCGGTCTACGCCGACTGCATCATCTGCGACTATAACTACGCGTTCGATCCGCGGGTCTACCTGCGGCGATTCTTCCTCGAAGGCGCCGGTGACTATACCTTTTTGATCGACGAGGCCCACAATCTCGTCGATCGTTCCAGGGAGATGTTCTCGGCCGAGATTTTCAAACAGCCCTTCCTGAAACTGCGGCGCGAGGTACATGACACTCTCCCGCGGCTCTATAAAAGCATGGGGCGGGTCAACTCGCAGATGCACCGACTCAAAGAATCGGTCACAGCAGGGACGCCAACATGGTCCGACAAGAGACCGCCGGATGATCTTTATCCTGCTCTGAGGAGATTTTCGCAGTTGGCCGAGGAGTGGCTCGGGCGCAACGAAAAAGCCGTATTCCGCGAGGCGCTGCTCGACCTCTACTTTGCGGTGATCGCCTTCATCCGTGTCTTCGAGGCCTACGATGCGAGTTACGTCACCTGTTACGAGAAACAGGATGCGGACCTTAAGGTCAAACTTTTCTGCGTCGACCCGTCCGGGCAGCTCGGTGATGCTCTCGGCCGGTGTCGGGCAGCGGTTTTTTTCTCCGCCACCATGACGCCGGCGGCCTACTTTAAAAAAATGTTCGGCTGTCAACCGTCGGCCGTACACCGTCATTTTCCGTCGCCGTTTGCGGCTGCAAACCTCGGGCTGTTCATCTTAGACCGGGTTTCGACCTATTTCAAACAGCGTCCCGGTACGGCACCGGTTGTGATTCGGTCTGTCGAAGCCACGATCCGCCGGAAAAAGGGCAATTACCTTCTATTTTTTCCGTCCTACGACTACATGCGCCTCGTCTATGAAGGCTTCAGGGAAACGTGTCCCGAGGTGGATACGGTCCTCCAGACGCCCGGCATGCCCGAGACCGACCGCAGCGCTTTTCTGGACCGTTTCTCACGCGACAACCCGGAGACGCTGGTCGGTTTCGCCGTCATGGGCGGCATCTTCGGTGAGGGCATCGACCTCGTCGGGGAGCGGTTAAGCGGGGCGGTGATCGTGGGGGTGGGGCTGCCCGGCATTTCGCTGGAAAAAGAGCTGATCCGCGACTATTACGAGACGGCGCTCGGGGCGGGGTTCGAATTTGCCTACATGTACCCGGGCATCAATCGGGTTCTTCAGGCCGCCGGCCGGGTCATTCGGTCGGAATCCGATCGGGGGGTTGTCCTGCTGATCGATCAACGGTTCGGGACAGTGCGCTACCACGCTCTTTTTCCTTCGGAGTGGCGTCCTGTGGTACCGCGCAGCGATGACGATTTAAAAATCCAACTGGATCGATTTTGGACCAAAACAGGACCCACGTAGGGTAAAAAGGTGTCAGATTAACCCATCTGTTTTCAAAAGCACCGATAGCGTTTTTTTCAGCCCTGCCGGTGTTCATCCAGCTGCTTTTTGAGTTCGGGCAGAATTTCAAAGAGATCGCCTACGGCATAATAGTCGCAGTTGGCCATGATGGCGGCGTTTGCATCGGAGTTGATGGCAATGATCATCTTGGCGGTTTTCATCCCGGCAAAGTGCTGGACGGAGCCGGAAATACCGACGGCGATGTAAACCTTGGGGTTCACCTTCACCCCGGTCTGGCCCACTTGCATGGCATAGGGAACCCAGCCGTTGTCCACGGCTACCCGTGAGGCGCCCACGGAGGCGTTCATTTCTCTGGCGCACTCGAAGAGCATTTTAAAGTTTTCACCGCTTTTCAAACCCCGCCCGCCGGAGATGATGATGTCCGACTCGGCCAGGTACTGGGCGCCGTTTCCGTCGCTGCGAGTTTCGAGCACTTGGTACCCGGTGCCTCGATTCTCCTCGAAGGCGAATTCAATGATATCGGCTTCCGTCGGTGCTTTCTTTGGGGTGACGACATTGGCCCGGATGCCGTAAATGAAATGACGGCCGGTCAGGGCGATGGTGGCGATGGTTTTCCCCGAATACTGAGAGGTCTTCACCCGGTGACCGTCCAGGTCGATTTCGGTGCAGTCCATTATCAGCGGTGCATCCAGTCGGGCGGCGATGCGCGGCAGCAATTCCCGGCCGGCGGGACTGGTGAGGCCGATCAGATTGGTGATCTCAAATTGCTCGATGGCGGCCACTACCGCAGCGGACTGGATGGCGGGATCCCAGCCTTGTTTGCCGGTGCAGATGTTGATGATTCGGGCCACCCCGTAGGCTTCCAGCGACGCTTTGGCCTCGGCGGCCGATGCGTCCACGACCAGGGCGATGAGGTGCCGGTTTTCTCCGCGGGCAGCAGTCGCCATGCCGAAATTGGCCTTCTTGACGCGGCCGTCCTTGAATTCAATGAGCAGTCCGATCGATTGTATGATCAAATTACCTTGGCCTCGTTTTTCAGGATGTCAACAATTTGTGCGGCAATGTCGGCAGCGCTGCCGGTGAGCGCTTTGGGGGCGCGCTGTTCCACGGCAGGCACCAGTTCTTCGATTTCCATACCGGCCGCCGGTTTCTCAATTGCCAGTTCGGCCATGCCGATCTTCCTGACCGATTTTTTGCGAGATTTCATGATGTTCGGAATAGTCGGGTAATTGGGCATGTTCAACCCTTTGCCGGCACCGATGACGCAGGGGGTGGTCATTCGGACGACGTCGATGGTTCCCGCCTCCCGTTCGCTTTCCACCCGTACGCTGCCGTTGTCCACATCCACCTTGACCACGTTGGTGGCAACGGGCAGCCCCAGGTTGGCGGCCAACCGGAATTGGGTCTGCATGCCCTCGTTGTCGATGGATTCCTTGCCGGTGAAGATGATCCACGGTTGGCCGTCGGCCCTGATGGCGGCGGCCAGGGCGCGGGAGGTGAAGATGCTGTCGTGGGACCGTTCGGTCTCGATCAATATGCTGCGGTTCGCTCCCATGGCCATGGCCGAGCGCAGGGTGTTTTCCGCGGCCGGTTTTCCCAGGCACACGGCGACCACTTCGACATCTGCACACGCGGCCTTGATTTTAGCTGCTTCGGTGACGGCGTGCTCGTCGTAGGGGTTCAACAGGAAGGTGATATTTTCGTTGATCCCGTTCTTTCCCTCGACGGTGATGGTGGCCGCCGAATCCGGCACGTGTTTGACGCATACGTAGATGTTCATGGTGTTCATGCCATCTCGTCCTTGATAGATGTAAATGAAAACGGGTCTGCCGCGGCAGACCCGTTTTTATTTAATGGCAACGCACCCCAATATCAATAGCGGATGCCACCGCGTTATCCGTTGACGGAAAAGCTGGAGTCGTAGTTGATCTCACGCTTGCGGGAGAAGAAGCCCACATCCAGGTTGCGGCCGGTGTATTTCATCTTGAACTGGAAGGGCTCCTTGTCGTGGTCCAGACCCTTTTCGCAGGCATCGATCAGTTCAGCCATCATGGCGCCGACCACCGGGGCGTTCTTGTACTGGTTGCCGCTGGTGCCGACGGCCATGTAAAAGCCGCCCAGGTCGGACTTGTCGTAGATCGGGATCCAGTCGTCGGAGCAGTCGTACAGGTCGCAGACACCCTTGGGCTGGTTGGGCACCTTCAGGGTGGGGATGCGGCGTCCCAGGCGATAGCACTGGGCTTTCCACTGTTCTTCGGACAGCTGGTTGTCGCGGCCGTGAGCGCCTCTGCCGGCGTAAAACTCGTCCGGATCCACCCACTCCTGGGGATCACATTCCGGGTCTTCGGAACCGATGAGAAACAGGTTGCCCACTTCCGGTCGATAGTAGCAGCCGATGTCGCCATCGCTCTGATGGTAGCCGTCTTTATGGTAATCATAGTCTTCGGGTGAGGGGCAGTACATGACTTCGTGGCGCAGGGCCTTGGTTTTGATATTGCATCCCTCCCAGACTCCCGGGGCCATCTTGTTGATCTTGAAGGAATGGGGACCGGCACAGTTGACGACAATACGGGCATCGATTTCGGTGCCGTCGGAAAGGGTGATGCCCTGAACCTTGCCTTCGGCGGCGCGGATCTTGACCACCTCGGCGTTGAAGATGAACTCGGCGCCCTTGGCTTCGGCGGCGCGCATGATGTTGTGGGCCGACAGGGCCGGGTCATTGACGTAACCGCCTTCGGGACAGAACAGCCCGCCTTCGAGCATGTTGGTGGGCTCTTCCCAGAAGGCCGAGTCCTCGGGACGTTTCACCGGCCAGAACTCGTGCAGGTCAAGAACCGGCACCATCTTCAGGATTTCTTCATTGGCCAGCTCCTTGTACTGGACCCCCACCGCATCGTAGTGCTTTTTGACGTTTTGCCAATTATGCCCCTTGGATTTGAGCAGGAGGGAACCGACATTCATGAATTTGGCCAGGCCCTTTTCATCCTTGACATGATCCAGGTAGTTTTCCCAGTCCAGCCAGTATTTGAAGCCCTCATAGGCGAAG